>Ga0118677_10006618_pt1 | contig 19513 bp, 20 predicted proteins | sample AliMusrvi5mmetaG_FD_86154 | JGI IMG/M metagenome (GOLD analysis project Ga0118677, IMG submission 86154)
ATCAACGTGAATATCTCCCGCCAAGTCCAATCAGATTTCTCTGTACATCCCGGTGGGGACTCGTAGATTCCTGCTCGTTCTCCTTCGTTGCAGGCTACCGCAGGCAGAACAAGTCGTGGATGCCAAGCCGCTGGAGCCTATCCTTTCACCAACCAACTTCACCTCAACGTCGCGGCTGGTATCACAGCAAACGTTCTGCCAAGTAATCATGTTCACGCTCTTCGATCTCATTCGGCTAATGAGTCCTCTCATCGGCGCGATCATTGGTGGAGCTGTTGGCGGCGAGCACGGTATTGCGTATGGGATTCTCGGTGCCTTAGTGGGCGGCTTCATTGGACTCCGGCTAGGGGCGCTGCCAACCAAGTTGATGATTCGGTCAGCGCGCAATGACTTTGCGCCGCTCTCGATTCCTGATCTTGAAGATAAGTTGGTCGACACAGGCTGGACACCGAATCTCATACTGATGGAATTGAAGGCTCGCGGTGAGAATGTCGATAAGCACTTACCTTTCGTTCTTTCGCTGCTCAAGCACAATGATTTACACTGTCGAACCAAAGGATACGCAGCACTTCTTTCGGCTTTTCCTGACATTGCAAAGAGCCTCAAGGGTTACAATCCAACCAATTCTGCAGAGGTTTGTCGTCAGGCACTTGATCGAGAAACCAAGGCAGAACAAGCCGCGTCATGACAACCACTACCAGCCGCCCTGTTTCGATGATTTTCCGTAATTACAACACCAACCCCGTGATCAACGTGCGCCGCCGCTGGTAGTGGTGCATGCGCTCATCGTTCGCCACAAATATGAATCCAAACTGGCTAGGCGTGACATCAGCGATTCTGGCATTCGTGGCCTTCTTCGTAGTCTATCACGCCGTTATAGAAAAACCGCCCAAGACTCGAATTCTCCTCGCTCTTCTCGCTCTTGTTGCAGCGATCCCGGGGGCAAGCTTCGCCGCGTATTACGCCCACATTCTTCCCGAGCCGAGCTGGTATTATCAATTCCGCAGCATTGCAGGGACTGAGCTTCTGGTTGTGTTCCTTGGTGTTGCCGGTGGATTGGCTGCCACCTTGTTGCCCCGAGTGCTTCTCCTACTGCCGCTGCTTGGAGTCGCAGCATTCTCGATTGCTCCCATCATCAAGCCTTTCATCGGACCGATCGCAGGTGACGCATTGAAGGACGAGTGGGATGGCGCGGTTTGCTTACAGAGCACTCCTTCGACATGCGGGGCAGCATCGACAGCGACCATCCTGAGGTATCTTGGCGGTGAGGCGGGTGAGTCGCAGTTGGCGGCGGAGGCCCACTCCTATAATGGCGGCACTGAAGCGTGGTATTTGGCGAGAGCGGCAAGATCGAGAGGATACGATGTGCATTTCGATTTTAGGTCTAGCTTCTCCCCTGAGGGAGGTCTCCCATCAGTGGTAGGGGTGCGACTTGGTGTGGTCGGCCATTTCATCGCTATCCTGGGTCAGGAGGGCGACAGATTCCTAGTAGGAGATCCGTTGATTGGACGAGAATTGTTGTCGCGCGACGACTTACAGAAGCGATATGCTTTCACCGGCTTCCACATGCGAATCAAAAACAAAGCCGAACAAGCCGTGCCATCCGACGGGCATAAGCCCTCCGGTCGCGCTTCATCGGCGCGTTCAACCACGCCCGCAGATAGAAATTAAACGTCAGTGCCAAGAGAAGTCAGATGCGCAAGATCACCATAGAGAACTATCGAGTCCAGAAAGAATACCCAAGAATCGTGACCGCTGTGGCTCAAGCGCTTGGCCGGCAAAGATTTGTTGCTCCAATAGACGTCTTCCTTGGCATGGGGCTTCTGGACGCCGATGCCCTGGCGAAGTGGAGGCGCGGCGGGACACCATATCTGGAGCGGGTGCTGCGATGCAATCTGTCGCGAGCCAGTTCGATTCTGCGGATTCTACGATTTCACGCGCATGATCTGAGCCTTAGCCCATCGATTACCAGTTACATGCACCGTAAGAATGCGTTGCGATTCTCAAAATCGGGTGAGGGACCTATTGAAGAGGCATATGCAAGACACTTTGTCGTAATTGGTAAGAAGAAGCCTTCCGAGGGCACACGGGGTCATTCTATGGCCGGTGACCAGACACCCGGCAAACAAGGAACCTAAGATTATGAACCGCGACGAAACCATCATCGGACACTTTGCAGCGACAACCCGTGGTGACGTCGTATGCGACGGCCCCGCTTGCATCATCGCCGGCTCGTACAAGACCATGAAAGGGTAAACACCATTTGCCCCGCCACATCCCCCCCACGCCAAGCCCGTCCGGTCTTATTGATCCGACGGGCTTTTTCGTTTTGTGATCTATCAATTATCACAACCGAGCGGCCCGGTGGCGGTCGCAGGCCCCACTGGCGAGCAAGGAGTCATCGGCTACTTTTCCGTCGTATTCTTGCGATAGATGAGTTGGCAGAGCTTGGTGTCGGCGAAGTCGAGAAGGATGCAACCGTAGTGTCCGGACGGGTTGACGGCCAGTTGGGCGGCGAGTTTGGGGTGGATCGCGTCAGAGACTGTGGTGATTGCGGGGAGATTGAAGAGGCCGGGCTTGTAGCCACTGGTGAAGTTGAGATGGAGGATATCGGCGTTGTTGTCTGAAGCGGCGGAAGACAACGCCTTGGCTACTTGGGTCCACTTGGTGCTGTTGTCGGAGACTTGGTACCAATCCTGCACGCTGAGGTTGTTGGCGAGAAAGGATGTGTTGTCAGGCCAGTGACTGGCATCGATGCCCATCGGTGTGCTTGCTGCGAAGCGGCGGAGAAGCTCGATTTTGCCCCGGACGGCGTCCAAAGTTGGCAGGCCGCCGGAGCGTGACCAGATATTCGGGTTGGCTGCAATATGGGAGGCAAAGGTGTCAGCGAAGCTGCGCGTGTTATTGGCGGCCGTGTACTCCTCCTTGACGGACAGGATCACGGTTTCGCTCGGGTTGGCCTTCAGGAAGGCGGTGATGTCGTTGAGCACGTCGGTGAAAGTCATGTGCTGGAAAACCGGGCCGTGATGGATGGCGAATGAGTCATGGACATGGCGGCATCGGATGTCGAGAAAGCGCACGCCAAAGTTGAGTTGTTCCGGGATGGTCGCGGACTGGCACTTGGCGGTTCCGGGCACTGTCTCGAAGCGCGCGCCGGAGTTGTGGGTGCCGGGGATGGTGATTTGGGAGAGGCGGGTATTACCGACGATATCCGCCATCCAGTTGTTGTTTGCTGCCATGACAGCGGTTGGAGCCGCGATGGTGATCAAGGCGAGCGCATGCAGTATCGTTATCGTCATGGGGTCTGTGGAATATGGCAGCGTCTGCGGTGAGTGAAGTCATGGCGACATTCATCGTCAAGGCCGCAATGTCGGCACAAGTTCTGGGATCGGGAAATTATATTCGCAACAGTCACACTTCCTGACCTCGACATGGATGTGAGTGGGAATTGGCGATGGATCCCGGAAAATGACTTGGCACCTTTCCGGGTTTCCTCAACGGCATCCGCGAGGCAAGTCCTTGCCGTCCACCGCATTGAGCAGAATTCTCAGCGCACCACCTGAGATCCAGACCTCGTAAACCAGGCAGCCCAGCGACAGAGCCATCAGGCCCAACGCGACGGCGAACGCCCCCATGGCAACAATTTGGCGGCCGGACACGACGCCCAGCATCGAAGCCACACACAGGAGCAAGCTGACGGCACCGAACAATTGCATGGCCCTGATCAGGGTGAGCCTCCGCCGCAGGTTGTTGATCTGAGCACGCAGCAGCTCGTCACCCCGCACCAACCAGTCGGTGTGCAGGCTGCGGATCAGCGCAGAGAGATGGAGGAAGCGGTTGGTGTATGAGAGGAATAGCAGGCTGATAGCCGGGAACAACAAGGCGGGAGTGGAAACCTCAAGAGTCATGCCGAAGTATAACACGACGCGGCCCGTACATGAAGCACCAACTTTCGACGGCATCGCTCCATCAAGGGCTTTCGTTTCTAACCGCTGAACTGGGCTTGGCCGACAGCGCCAGCCGATTCCGAGTGACAGCGCCCCGGTTCCCGAATACCATCGCGCCTTGCCAAAACGCTGGCGTTGGTGGTTTCTGGTGATGGTGCCAATCGGGCCTGTCCTCGGCTTGCTGTCTGCGGCCGTGCTCACTTATGTCACGCCCAAGATGTATAAGAGCCGGGCGGTGATCGAGGTCAAGCCGCAGGATTCTTGTGGGTTCTATTGGTCAGAGGCTGATAGGATCAAAAGCCGGAATGTGCTAAGCAAAGTGATTGATAATCTAGACCTGCCGAATCAATGGGGTGTGGTCCGGGAGACCGCATTGGAGATGCTGCTGGCGATGGTGAGTAGCAAGGAAATCAAGGGCGGGAATGTCATCTCTATCCAAGCTTCCCTGTGACGCTCATCCTCTGTCCTCCGAAAATTCGACTCAGAACAACTCCTGCTGTTCGACTATTCCGCCGCGATTTTTGAGGGGGCTGACACATGGCACCACGGTCAGCGCTCCACCATACGGCTGGAAGGTCCAACGACTGCCACCATTGAGAAACCCCTGCACCTCATCCGGGCGCAGCACCGCCGGCATGCGGCTATGAATGGCCGCCATGACCGGGGACGCCTCGGTGGTCACCATCGTGTAGCGCGGCCCATGCTCACCTCCCGGTTCCCATAGTCCGGCAATCCACAGGTAGTCATCCTCCGGATTCTGAATGCAGCGACGGTGGTGGCTGCGCCGGCGACCAGGAAGGTTTCGTAACGATTGCCTGGGGGAAGTCTGAAGTGAAGAATGACAGCGAAGTCATGACGCCGAATGTTTCCACTCACCGAATTTCCCAATTACCGCGCGTTTCATGAGAAGACTGCATACCTCCATTGTCCTCGGCTTTGTGCTGATTTGCGCTCCGTTCAGCGGCAGCAGTTTCGGCGCGGCGCCGGACGTTGCCGGTCGGAATAAACCCGTTGTCGTCGGGGTGTTATACACGAGGTCACAGGCCAAGGCGCTGCCCGGCAAGGACAGGCTGGAGAATTACACGGGTGCCATAAAGGAAAACGGCGGATCGGTCATGCTGCTTGCCCAAACGCTGGACGATAAGGAGACCGCGGCCCGCCTGGCAATGATCGACGCGCTGCTCATTCCGGGAGGCGATGATGTGTCACCGGACTTGTACGGCGAAACACCCGTTCCACAGATCGAAACGGTGGACCGGGACTTCGACCTTTATGAGCTTGCGGCGGTCAAACAGTCGGTCGCACGGAACATCCCGATACTCGGTATCTGCAAGGGGCATCAACTACTCGCCGTTCACGCGGGGGGTGCGTTATATCAGGACCTACCCACACAGTTGAAAGGAAAGATTCCAGTGACGCACAGGATACGCAAAGATGGTGCCTCGTCCCCCTGCTATCATGAGCTCAGTCTCAGGAAGGACAGCGTGCTGGCCCGCCTCTTCCAAACCGATCGGTTTAGAGTGAACTCCTACCACCATCAGGGCGTCAAAACCTGCGGCGACAAGCTCCAAGCCACTGCATGGTCCGACGACGGTCTCATCGAAGGCATGGAATCAGGCAAGATTATTTCGACCCAGTTCCACCCGGAGAAAGAGCGCAAGACCGACCCGGCCTTCAACGCGGTCTTCACATACTTCCTCGGCCTCGCCCGCCCGCCAACCTCTTCTGTATCGGCGCAGGATGGCGGCGACTCACGGAAACTGAGGTAGCGACAAACATTGAAGCTCCCATGCACCTGGCTTCGCTCTTCATGAATTTGCAAGTATTGACCACGGTGATCAACGTGACATCGGGCCTGGCATACGTCCCGCTCGTGAAGGTGCCGGTTTATTCCGCCACCAAGGCGTTCCTGCATTCCTTCACCCTCTCCCTGAGGCATCTTCTCACGCCCCGGGGAGTTGAGGTCATCGCGCTGATCCCGCCTGCACTGAATACAGATCTCGGCGGAAAAGGGCTCCACGATTACGCTCCCGCCGTGAGTGAGTTCATCGACGCCGTCTTTGAACAGTTGAAAGCGCAGAAGACAGAAATCACCTTTGGTTTCAGCGAGGCCATGGTCAATGCCGGGCCTGATGACTTGCGCAAGGCGTTTGACCGGCTGAACGGAAACTGATCTGACGATGACCCCGCAAGTTTACACCATCGAAGAAGGCCGGCTCTATGGCGGCGAATATCCCGGCTCCTGGATGATTGATGAAGCCGAGGCCAGGCTCCGCAGCCTGATCACCCTCGGCGTGCACACCTTCATCGACCTAACCGCTCCTGCTGACAGGATGGAGCCCTATGAAGGATTGCTGTCAGAACTTGAAGGCGAATTCGGCGTCCCACTCAGGAGAATCTCGTTACCGATCCCTGATATGGGCATCCCCGGCGCGCTCGAAACCATGCGTGAAATCATGAGTACGACCCGCAAATCCATCGAGCAAGCCCCAGCAGTCTATGTTCACTGTTGGGGCGGGATCGGTCGTACTGGCTTGGTGGTCGGTTGCTGGCTCCGAGAGCAGGGCTATGACCCGGATGCGGCGTTGAAACATGTCCAGCACCTCTACTCCAGCCAAATGCCAAAATTCAGAATCCACCCTGAATCGCCCCAAACCAACGAGCAGAGGGATTATGTCCGCCGCTGGGACGTCCAACCCTGAAGCATCTCCGATGTATCACGCCATCTCGGCCATCCCTCATGCCTGGCCAAGCCGGGAACAAATTCAGACATCATGAACAGGGGTGGCTTTTCATGGCGGCGCTTCTTGGGTGTCTCTGCCGCGCAGTCCAGGCTTTCCCGGGCCATCGGTATTCCGCTGAGCCGAAGCGGTCGACAACAAAAGCTCGGCCGGATGCTCATGGGAGGAGGTCGGAGGGGCAGCGGCGGGGGCAGTGGCTGCAGTGGCTGTATGCTGATTATTTTCGTTGTGCTGTGTACCGGTTGGAAGGGATGCAGCGCCATTTTCAGTCCAGCAACAAATTCGCCTGCAACTCGTAGCAGCACCGCCTCCGGCCAAGCTCCGGTAGCCGGGCCAGCATCCGGTCAAGCGCAAGTGCCCGAAAAGACTGACACCCCAAAGGCTGATGACGCAAGTGAAGGCCAATCACCAGCCTCGCACGACCCCTTCAAGACAAAGGACCCCGCGCCCGATCCTCTACTTCTCAAATCTCTGGAGGGTCTGCAGTTACCGACAACCGTGACGTCAATCGCCCCGCTCAGCCTATTGGAACCGGGTGGCAAGGAGGTCACCATCCCCGTGAACTCCACCATCAAGGTCGTCACACGCAGCGAGCATGGAATCCTGACTTTGGAAATCCGCGGCACCGTGTTTGTCGGCCACGAATACCGGATCGCGGACAAGGAGAGGTTGCGATAGGCGGCATGCGCATCGCCTTGTCCCGCTTCCTTGGCAGGATTGCTTGGCATGTCTGCGGCGATGTCATCACCACGACCTGCTTCGTGACCGTGCATTGCCCTTCCCATTTGCCGCCCCCACGAGAATCGTGCTAAACCGAACTACAGGATGAAGGGAAACAAGACGAGCGATCCACCGAGTTTCATTCCTTGGGCCGGGCGAGTGAGGCGAGAATCTGACACACCCCTGCCTGCAAGCCAACTGCCGAGAAATTGCTGTCGGGATTGATCGCCTTGACATTCCACCGCCGTTCCTGTGACCTCCCCGCATGGCCACCAAGCAAGCATCCATCAAAGACAAGTATTCCAAGACCCAGATCCTCGACGCAATAGCCGCCTCCACCGACCTCAGCCGCAAGCAGGTTGGCACCGTCCTCGACAGCCTGGGCGAGATCATCGAAGCGCACTTGATTAAAAATGCTGCCGGTGAGTTCGTCCTCCCCGGCCTGCTCAAGATCAGCACCGTGCGCAAACCCGCGACCAAGGCGCGCAAAGGCATCAATCCATTCACCAAGGAGGAGGTGACGTTCAAGGCCAAGCCCGCGTCTGCCGCCGTGAAGGTCCGGCCGCTCAAGAAGCTCAAGGATATGGCGGGCTGAGTGATTGGGCTGCATCAAGTAAAAGCGCACTCCGATAACCCATGAAAAGACCTAGCAAAGGACCACGAAAACAGCCGGGTCGTCAATCGGCATCCATCTTCCAAGAGAGGAAACTCGAATTCGGAGCGGCCACGGCATGGCCCGTGTTCGAGTGCCTGATATCGGCATGGTGGCAAAACACAGCGCAATTGACGCATATCCTCATTTCTAAGGAACCTCCTTTCGGGGGAGTTGTGTGTTGTGTGTTTCTTGTGGATTTGGGGTGCCTCGGTCCGAAGGGCGCGTTTGTTACCCAGTTTCGGACCCGGGCCGAGTATGAATCCGAGTTCCGCTCGCTGATGATGGGGCAGCATCCGATGATTCCCACCGATTATCCGCTCGCCGTGAAAATCATCCTAGAATCGTTGCAATACGCCAAGCAATTGGGGTTCAAAGTGCCACCGCCGGTTCAAAAGACGTTGGGTGCATTGGGATCCCTGGAGGTCGCATCCGGGTGCCAACAGGAAATTCCACTCGGAGGCTCCGATGGCATGCCCTATTTCGTGGCTGGCCCGGATGATGACGTGGCCCAAATCCTAGCCACTCTGAATCACACATGCGGACCCGGAAAATTTCACTTCACGGCTTCTGAAAGTCCTTTTCCACCGGGTTTCTTTGACTAGCGAAATCCCTAACTCAAACTTTAAACCACGCAGAAGAATTCAAATCATGGCTAGTAAAAAAAGTGGCGGCAACAAGCCCTCCAAGTCCAAAGTCTCGCTCACCGCCAAGGTCAGGGCGCAGCTGATTGCCGCCAAGGCCCAGAAAATCCTGCCCTTTGAGATGCTGGCGGAAATCAAGCGCGAGGTGGAAAAGAATGAGGCAGGGCTCTCGACGCCCGAGGAATTGGTGGAAGGCGGCAGGGATCCTGTGTTTGCGCTCTATGTCAGCGTGCAGCAGATGGTGTCGCTGTTCGCCGAGTTGCTCCTGCAACTGCCGGAACTGCGGACTTTCAGGAAACGGCTTGAAAAGCTCGACGACGACTACATGCCAAGCTTTCCGCCCACGAGCCCTGTCACCGGATCCCACTTCGCGATGTGGACGCAGTGTGACCTGCGGATCAGCGAAGACGGCGAAACCATGGCCAGGATCTTTGCCGAGATCGGGGGCCTTTTGGGTTTTGGGGCCGATTACCTGGCGCTGGCAAAGACGTTGGCTGACTCAAGAATGGGGATTTATGAGCACTGCGGGCTAAAGAACGGCTGCATCAGCCTGCGCGAACTGGTGACCGACAACGAGATTTCGTTTTTTGGCGACTCAGGATACGCTGGCAATAAAGGCGAATTGTGGTGGGTCCGTGCCGTGCCGCCGCCATTGAATTTCCCGCACTGGGTCGGCATGAGCACCCCCTATGTGCTGCGTGCTCCGGGGCAGTCCGAGTGGCTGGCCTTGTTTGCTCGCAACGATATCCGCAGCGGTGAAGTCGGGATGGAGCAACGCCTCCGCCAGTTTCTCAAATTCGGGCCGAAGTCGCGCTATTGGAGCGAGCTGATCTTCGAAGGATACTGCGGACACAATTCCGGTGCCATCTTTCTCCAGGGGCTGCCGGACGTCCCCGAATCCAGACCGCATTCGCCAAGTTTTAACCCGCTCCATAAGTTGAATAAAAGCTAACGACGCATTCAAACCTTCCCTTGAAGGGCAGTGTGCCCTCACCGCGATACTCGGCACGCTCACCCGCGACGTCATCAACCGCGACTTGTCTGACGCCTCCGAAATACCCGGCCTCGGTGATTCGCCGGAATGACGGGGGCGTTATTTTTCGACAGCCAAGCGCCACCATGCCCGGTGATACGCCTGGAGTCTGGCGAAGTCGTTTTCAGTCGACTCCGGGATCCGCTTGAAATCCATGTTGTCGGCCAGGTCCGCATTCTTCACGGCTCTTGCCAATGGGTTTGAGGCAAGCCGCTCGATATAATCTTCATACGGAGAGCCATCGGTGTGCGTCAGCAGGCGGAGTGCCACTATAACGGATTCGCTGAACCCTCGGCCGTGAGATGATCGAAAGTCCAGTCCGTGTCCTCGACCCCGTTATGCAACAATGCGACGATCTTCTGCTCCTCACCGAAGACCGGTGCGTTGGCTGTTCCTTGCCTGCACCAAGAACTCGACGTCCGAAACGCCACCAAGCAACCGGCACCGCCAATCTGCCATGAAAGCCAACTTCTTCAAGATCGATGTGCTCACGGTGGCTCAAATCGTCATGGCTCATTCCATAGTCGTCTATCATCCCTATTTCCGGCGAATCACCAGTAGAGAGTTCTTTGTTCTGGTTGCAGCAACATGGAGAAGGCAGCGTTCGGTGGATTGACGTTCGGCTGGCAGCGATGCCAAGTGCTCTGGGTCGCAGTCGGCCAGGCAGACGTGATCGAACTCAAGCCCCTTGATACGGTGCATGGTGGCGAGGCGGAGTGGTGCGGTGTCGTCGATGTCCATGGAATCGCCGGTGATCTCGTGGACTTGGCAGCCCTGTTGGGCGAGGGCTTTCGCGTATTGCTCGCGTTCGTCGTTGGATCTGACTGCGACGCAGGCCACATGTCCGTGGTTGGCATCCCTAATCCGGCGATACCATGCGGCAATGTGCTGCACCTCATCGTCAAAGGATCCGCATTTCTCAAAACTGGGTTCCGGCCCCGACATGCTGGAGTGGTAGCCCTTGTTGCTGTCCTTGCCGCCGTCGAGGTCGTTGATATCCTGATTCTGAAGAATCGAAACCGCCCAGCGGCGGGTTTCCTCAGGCGTGCGGTAATTGAGCTTGAGACGCCTTCCGCGGCCGCGGATGTCGATGCCGAGTTGGCCGAGAATGATGTGGTGGCCGTAAATGTTTTGGTGCCCATCGCCCACGAGGAAGAGGTCGTTGCGAGGAAACTGGTCGGCTGGGATCATTGCACGAAGAAGTCGAAACGCCTGGGGATGAAAGTCCTGGATTTCATCAACGATGATGTGCTTGAAGCCAGCGTTGAGGTCACTTGCCGTGAGGATGGAACGGGCGGCGCGGAACATGTCTGCGGGTTCCCAGATCTGATTTTCGTTGAGCAGTGTGCGGTATTCCTCGAAGACCGGCCAGATCGCCTTGCGTTGGATTCGGCTGAGTCTGCCTTGGCGACCAGGCCGGGGCAGCGCGGCATATTGGGCAAAATCCGCAACGTCATGATATTGGATCACTTTATCCCATTCTTCCCTGAGGGAATCGACTGAGAACTCTCCCGTTTGTGCTGCTCCCACTGCTTGACTCCAAAGCTTCTTCCGCTGCGAGTGGCGGTCATCGTAAGCAATCTGGTGCTTGTAGTTCTTGCTGCGTAGAAAATTTTCCGCCCATTTGTCCAAATGAAGGACTTCGATTTTCTTGATCTCATCGTAGGAACAGATCTTCTGGAGGTTCTTCTTGATGTCGTGGATCAGCGACTTGGTGAAGGTGGTGAAAAGGATTCGCTCGTTCTCCGCGCATTGGGAGGCCAGGAACTTTGCCCGGTGCATTGCGACAACGGTCTTGCCGGTGCCGGCCCCACCAAGAACGCGGGCCGGTCCGTTGAATTGGGCCTGCACGAGCTTCCGCTGACTGGGGTGAAGATAGACGCGCCAGAACGCCAATGGCTCGTTGAGGATGGCCTCCAGCTCGGCGTCGTCGGTGATGGCGGCAAAGTGCTGCTTGTTGGAATCCAGAGCGAGTGCCGTTTTGAAATCGTCTGTGGCGTATTGCTTGCCGGTCTCGATCCCCATTTCCTCAAGCACGGAGTTAAAGCTTTCGCCACATGCCAGCATGAAGAGAGCTTCATAGACTTGTGATGTAAACCTCCTCTGGAGGCTTTCCAATGCAGGCTCATCTTTGATCGAGCGAATCAGGGGAATCATCTCGTCCGTTGTGCCGAGCTGCCGAAGATCCGCGTCGCTGAACGATGAAAAAACATCGGGTTTCTCTTCAGTTGCACTCGGCATCTCAGCCGGGCTCCCCATTGGGGCCGAATCCGCTTCCTGGACCTCAATGATCTGAATGGCACCCGAGAGCGGGTGAACGCTGGAGCTTCGTTTCCGCGCCCAAGCGTAAGCATCGTCGTGTTTGTCCACCCACAAAAGGATATAGGCATCCCCCTTTTCGGATTTCAGGACAATTCCACGGTAGTCCTGATCGACACGGATTGAGCGGAGCCGCTGGTCTTTTGCGCCCTGGATCTTTTCGTAATTCAATCCGGGTGAGGTCGGATCATGCTGGAATTTGGTAATCGTTTCCCGCGCCTTCTTCATGATGTGATCCGGCAATGCGAACATCGACTTAAGGAACGAGTCACCGATAGAAACGGCAGGTTTAATGGCATTCATAAGATTCAGGCTTGTGGGTTGAAGAGTGCTTCGATTGCGGCGGCATCGAGATTTTCAAGAGGAACAATGGTCCAACCGTCTTTCTCGAAATCCTTGGTGTCATTGGCTGGCAGCGCGATGCCGATCTTTTGAAGAGGCCAGGCCACCTCAATCATGGACGTGCCGCAACGACCTTGTTCATCGGTGGCTTCATATCCAATTTCCGGCCAGGGGATGGATCCGCTTCTCAACAGCGGCACAAGAACCGGCTGGAGTAAAGGATCGAGCATTTCGAGTTCCTCTCTCTGCTTGTCGGTGAGCTCGGAATCGGATTCTGGCACGTTGGAATCTGATTCCCCTTCCATCAACCAGGCGATGGAATTTGAAACGAGCCCCTTCTCCACCATGTGGCGTGTTAGGGATATGAAACGAGGAGTGAACTGGAGGAAATTGTTCATCCTCAGTAGTTCCTGCCATTCCTGTTGGAACTCGGCAGGAGGTTTGTCTCCAGCGTCGTCGAACCAGAGGGCGCTGAGTGCCGCGTCAAAACATTTCATTTGCAACGATGCCACAGGCACCGCTGCCAGAAGCCGGAAGATTCCGTTATCTGATGTGCTGGCGGCGAATGTGGGTGTTGCAATGGTCTCGGGAGCGGGGGATTTCCCCAGAAGAAGCCGCTCCAGGGCGGATTGAAGTTCAGCTTCACCGGTATGTGTCCGAGTGACCGAATTACATGCCACGATGCTGGCGGCAGCCTGCCATTGGCGGATCGGTTCGGGTTCATCGCTTTTCGCCATGTGGCTCAAGTGGGCGAGGAAGAGTTGCCAACTATTCCAATCGGGCTGATTAAAGAGCGGTATGTGTGCGAGTTCGTGAGCGAGGGTCTTCAGCAGTGGAGCGATGTTTGCACTGTTAGCGGCCAGCATGGTCGCGGTTGGCGGCAACTGCCCCTTGAGATCCGCCCAGGTCAGCGACCAGACAAGATAGCCGCCGGACATGCGGATGGCATTCCGTTTTGCGAGATCCGAGGCGATGCGGTTGTTATCGAGGGCGGTATCCGCATGGTAGGCGAAGCCGTCCAGGAACACGGCGATGGGCAGTCCTTTGCTGGGTCGCAGTGGTTTTAAAATGAAGTCCGGCCGGGAGGCGAGCGCGATGCCCTGTTTCGGCCCTAGTTCTACCTGCGGAATGACTTTCCATGCCGCGTTGCCGATTTTTAGAAGATAGCCGGGACGTCCATCCACCACCTCCGGGTTCAGATGAAAGCCATCAGTCTGCCGAAGTGATTCGATGAAACGACGCTCAAGTTCGCTCTCCAGAAGCGGATTGATCAGGGCGTCGTCCGGACTGCGTTCCTCAATGGCCTCCCGATTAGCCAGGATGATTTCGATTTGGCGTAGCGCCGTGCTCCATGAGATCTGGTTGTGAACAAAGCGAAACCGATAGGTCTTGATGCATTGGTAGCAGCCGTCGAGTGTCGGGTCTTTTACGCAGGCACATCCTGTCAAGGCATCCCTGGCTTTTTCGAGAACGCGCATGAACGTATGTTCGTTGCGAGTCAGATCCTTCAGGTAGCCGGTACCGCCGGGCACGCTGTCATAAATGAAGACATGCTGGGAACGCATGTTGCTGCCACACCTTTGCGTTCCGCCTTCATCTGCATCAAATCCATGTCTAGCTTCTCGTCGCGGGGCCGCTTCTTTTCGTTAACCGCAATCGCCTTGGTAATTGTGTTGCGGCGGTTTATCAAGGACTCCCGATCCTTGTGGGACGCGGCGAGAGCGCTGTTGATCTTATACGAAATCGAGCCCTGCTCGTTATTGTCTCCTTGGATGAAGACCCTGAGATATTCGATGCTTTCCTCATCCAGTTCGTCCATGTCAAACATCGCCACGAAACCTTCGACCAACAAGGTAAGGTTCAATTCAATAAACTGATAGAGCGCGTGGGGGAATGCTCCACTCAATTGCTCCTTTTCCGTTTCCTGAGAAAGCTGGATATAGAGCACTTCCATCTTTTCAGGAATCCGTGCGGAAGAACTGCTTTCGATCCACCGGTCAATGCAATAGGCGGTGAACTGGCGTTCGAGCACTGCCGGAGCTTTCAGGAAGATGGCCGGCATGCGGACATCCCCGGCGAGCATTTTCAAGGGGGCCTCATAGTAGCTCAAATCATGGGCGTCGCTGGTTGCTACGGTAAGCGCTAGACTGTTGCCGTCGCGGCGTCCGCCACGCCCCACCCGTTGCAGGTAGTTGGCCTGCTCGGGAGGCACAGAGCACAGCAACACGGTTGAAAGATCTCCGACATCGACACCCATCTCCATAGTGGGTGTGCAGGAAAGCAGATTGACGTCGGTGGAAAGCGGCTCTTTCCGCATGAACTCCTTCTCAAGCCGCTCACGGGTGGGCCGGTCGAGCATGCCTGTGTGTTCCGCTGCCCTCATGCGGACAACATCGCCGCGGCGATAGAGATCGCCGAAGAAGGAGGTGTCCGATGCGGATGATGGCAGGTAATGCCCCAGGCACTTGTGACGCAGGCATGGAACTGCGTTCCACCACTCACCGGCAACCGCACTGCTTGTCACCTGGTGTCCGCAGGTCTGACAGGCGTGATTGGACACCTCGCGTGACACCAGCAGGTTGACCGGATTGAGCGACCAAGCGTATTCACCGGCATTTTTCGCGATTTCATGCCGAAGCCACAGCCCGGAGTCAGTGATTGCCTTTACAACGCGCTCGATAATGGGGCTCATGTCCAGATCCTTGGAACGGTCGCCGATGATCGATGACAGCCACTTGCGAACCCAGTGTTCCATCCAGGAAGGACTGCCGCCGGGGTTGATCAAACGTTCGAAGGATTCTCTTTCCCTGAAACTCGCGAAGAACATTGGTCGATTGCCGGTTCCCGGGCGAGGGAGCTTGGGCAGCGCCTCACCATTGTGCTGATTGAAGAGATACTCGTCGCCCCGCTTTGCGACGTAGGAATCAAGGAATGGATGATGAATCCCGCCATTCGTGCGGAGGCGCTCACACAATCCTGCCACGAGGCGACTCACATCGGTTTCTACGATGCTGGAGAAGGCGGCGCTGATGTCATGCAAATCTGCAAGAATCGATGCCACGGCACGGGCGAACGGCTCTTGAGCAGGATGGGTGGCGGCGGCGGAGCTCTTTTCCAGTGTCCGGCCGATTCGGCATTGCATGCCGAATTCACGTATCACTTCCCATTTCAAGCGGTCCACCACGCGGGATGGCAAGCGTGAGTCGTGGGGCAGTTTGTGGCTTGCCTTGAAGTCATCGAATTCCTGCATCCACTCGATTTGCGGCGGGATGAAGGTGCCGGCAAAGTCATTCTGCCCGAGTTTGGCAAGCCAGTGCGCGGGGAAGCGATTCGAAAGTTCGTCGAGTGAAACCTCTCCGCCCAGTTTCTCCAACACCTGGCGAAGGGCGGTGCGGACGACGATCTGATAGGTGCGTGCCGAGAAAAACCCCGCACGATGGCTGGCATCCTGCACGGAGTCCGAAAAAGCCATCGCCTTCTTGTCATCATTGAACGGTGAACCAAAAAGCTGACTCAAACCCACGCTTGTTAGGCTTGCGGCTCTGGACCCGACGATGGTCAATCCTGTGGAGCTCTCACAGAACGGGCATGACTTGTCCGCCACGCGAACATTCTGGCGTTGGATCGTGCGGTGCTGGCTTTCAACCCTGAATGTGCAGGCATCCGTCGGTGACAGGGGATCAAACTTCTTAGTCCCACATGACTGGCAGGTGCCGTCCTTGCTTCCGAAGAGGCTGAGGCAGGAACCGCAGAAGTAGTCGTCCTCCAGTCTTCCTGAAATGTAACTGCTATCGACCGGAAACACGAAGCGTAGGCGGGGGTCGGGATTCTTTGCGAAGAAAGCGCTGTAGAAAAGATCGAGTTCGGGCTTGAGAGTGTCTTCGTTGGCCTTCTGCACGCCGCCCCAGCCCATGACGCCACAATCACGGCAGTGCATCGCGGCAAGATGCTGCTGCGGGTGATCCTTCGGCAGATCCATTGAGAAGCGGATTTGGGGTGTTGGATGAACCGAGGCCACCATCCGGGACAGTTCCCGCATCCAGAGTTCCGAACGGAGTTGCAGAAAGTAGGCTTCTGGGTGCGGTGCGCTGCGAGCGTGGGCACACAGCGAGATGAAACTGTTAAGAACCAGACGGTGTTGTTCGGCGTCCCAGGCGGGGCGGCGTGCGGCCAGATCGGAGAGCAGGACTTCCTCATGGATGACCTGGGTTTTGACCATCTCCTCGATCCCATCCTGAACACGCCGTTTCTCGAAATGTTGGAGAAAGGTGCGGAGAAAATTGTGACCTCTGAGCTCACGCCCGAGAGTCACACGGCCGGACAGGCTAACGATGTCCAGATCGTGGCCAAACCAGAGCTTCGCCTGGCCGGCGATATAGTCGTCAATGTTCTGATAGCTACCCGGCTGTAAGGCTTCGCGATGTTCGGGTCCAGGAGGTTCGAAACAGCGGATTTCCAGATTGTCGGTGTCTTCGATGTGCTCCCTGGCAGACTTCCGGCTCTCCTGAATCACAGCCGCGCCATTGAAATCCTCCCCGAAGATCAGCTTCGCGAAGTCGATCATCGAATCGGCGCTGCCCTCGCCGCCAAGCGTCGCCGAAGTGCCAACCGCACAAAGATGATTCGGCGGAGTTTTGAGTCGTGCCTTCACCCGGCGGATCAGGCATGCCAGGTCAGTTCCTTGGGCTCCATCGAAAGTATGGATTTCATCGACAACGAGGTAACGGAGGGTGTCCGGCGAGTTCTCGCCCCACAAGGCCCGGTCGTCCTGCCGGATCAGCAGGTAGTCGAGCATCTTGTAGTTGGTCATCAGGATGTCCGGCGGGGATTTCTGCATCTCCTGCCGACAAGTGATCACTCCGTCCTCGGTCATCTGCTTCGACTTGTCGCCTTTGCCTCCCACATACAGGCCGATCCGCACCTTCCCGAAGCAGGCGGGATTGTTGTGAACCAGTTTCGCAAAACGCCTGGCTTGGTCACCGGCCAGCGCGTTCATCGGATAAAGCAGGATCGCCTTGATGCCGCGCTGCGCTGGATTCGCTAGAATGTGGTCAAGGATCGGATAGAGAAAGCACTCGGTCTTTCCGGATCCGGTGCCGGTTGCCACCAACGTGGACAGCGGGTTCTCGGTCCGCATCCGTGCCCACGCCTGTTCCTGATGGCGATAGGGAGGATAGACAGTTTGAAGGCGCGGAAAGTAATCCTTGCCGGCCCGCCCGGGTTGAAATGGCAGCCCGACTCTCAAGTAAGGTCCCTGGAACAATTTGTCGCGGCCGACACCATTCAAAATCGCGTCAAACGCATCCTTGAAAGTGGGAGTCGATGGCGGAAACGTTGCCCGCAAAAAGGCGCGGACGCCTTCCATGAGTTCGTGACTGAGGACTGAAGGGAGCACTTGGGAAGGATGAAAGTTGAAGGCTGAAGGATGAAGCGAAGATGGATGTTACCCGAGGGCGGCGAGTTCGGCGGCAAGTTCGGGCAGGCTGATGGCCTCCGTGGTGGGGGTCATGGGGAAACGATCACTGCCGCCGTGAACGTAGAATGACCGGCGGGGTGCGATGTCGGCCAGGGCATGATGGTTGCCTTTTTGGAGACCGGGCGACGCGCTCCGCTTGATCTCGATAGCCCACACGCCGCGGCGGACTCCGAGTTCAAGCACCAGATCAATCTCCGCTCCGGCCGCCGTGCGATAGAAACCCGCCTTGGTGCCGGGCGGGCAAACAGCAAGCAGGTTCTCAATCACAAAGCCCTCCCAACTCGCGCCGATGACCGGGTGTCCAAACAACGCATCGAGATCCCCGATGCCGAGCAGGGCGTGCAGCAAACCGCTGTCCCGGACATAGGTCTTGGGCGATTTAACGAGACGCTTTCCGACATTCCTGTGATACGGCGGCAGACGCCGGACCAGCAGCAGGTCAACCAGCAGTCCGAGGTAGCTGGTAACCGTTGGCGCGCTCACCCCGATGCCAGAGGCCAGTTTGGCCGCGTTGAGCAGGCCGCCTTGGGAGTGGGCGAGCATCGTCCACAGCCGCTCCAAGGTTTCCGCCGGGATTCTCGGTCCGAACATCGGGACATCCCGCTCCAGATAGGTGCGGATGAAGTCCCGCCTCAGGGTCAGGCTCTGTGCGTCATCGGTGGCCAGAAAACTGTCCGGGAAACCGCCCCGCAACCAGAGGTCGTCCATCAATAACGGGCCGGTTTCGAGTACCTGTAGCGGTCCCATGTCCACATAGGCAATCCTGCCGGCGAGGGTTTCGCTCTGGCGCATCAGTTCGATGGCGGCGGAACCGAGCAGCAGGAACCTCCCCGTGCGGCGGCCTTGCCGACGACCCTGATCAATGATGCCCCGCAAGCTGGAAAACAGCTCAGGAACCCGGTGGATCTCGTCCAGAACCACCAACTTGTCCTCGTGTCGGGCCAAAAACAGTTCCGGCTCCGCCAGCTTGGCGCGGTCGGTGGGGTTCTCCAAATCCAGATACAGGCTCGGCCGCCCGGCGGCTATCGCGTGGGCGAGGGTGGTCTTGCCGACCTGCCGCGGCCCGATTAACGCGACCGCCGCTTGTCGGGCTAGCGCTTGCTCAAGAGCTTCTTGCATGGTGCGCTTAATCATACTTGCATTTTAAAGGATTGAGTTTCGATTTGCAAGGAAAATACGTGTTTTGATGTCGGTTGTGAACCCCAACCACAGATGGGCTTGCACGCAGGTCTTGCAAGATTGCGGGCGATCCGCTTAGGTGGTGACGCTATGAGCAATCCGCCAACTTCGCACGCCGCCCTGCAGCAATGGGTGACCGAACTGACAGCCCTTTGCACCCCCGATTCCGTCGAGTGGTGTGATGGATCCGCCGCCGAATGGGATCGCCTCACCTCCCTCCTTGTGGAAAAGGGCACTTTCATCCGCCTCAATCCCGAGAAACGGCCGAATTGTTTCCTCGCCCGATCCGCCACTTCGGACGTGGCGCGGGTGGAAGACCGGACGTTCATTTGCGCGGAAACGCAGGCCAAAGCCGGCCCCACCAACCATTGGGCCGACCCCGCCGGGATGCGCGCCACGCTGACGGAAAAATTCCGCGGCTGCATGAAGGGCCGCACGATGTATGTGATTCCTTTTTGCA
>Ga0118677_10006619_pt1 | contig 19512 bp, 17 predicted proteins | sample AliMusrvi5mmetaG_FD_86154 | JGI IMG/M metagenome (GOLD analysis project Ga0118677, IMG submission 86154)
GGTCGCGGGCGAGCGGTTGCTGGCCGGCCAGCCGGTCCGGCTGAACGTGATCCTCGCGCCGGACCTCGACCCGGAAAGCCTGCGGCGCGAGATCGGCCGCCGCTTCGAGGTGCTGCCGCAGCGGCCCGTTTCGGCCGTGCTGGTCGGGTTCCTGAACAAGCGGCTGGTGCCCGCCGTGCTGCGCGAGTCGGGACTGGCGGATATGGAGCGGTGCGCGGGTGCCGTGCCCGTGGAGGCGCGGAGGCGGATCGCCGAGGTCCTGGAAGGCTGGCCCTTCGACGTGGCCGGCACCGGCCCCTGGGCGCACGCCCAGGTGACCGCCGGGGGAGTGGACGTCGGCGAGGTCGACCCGGACACGCTTCAGTCCCGCCGGGTCCCGAACCTGTTCCTCGCCGGCGAGGTGGTGGACGTCGACGGCGACTGCGGCGGGTTCAACCTCCAGTGGGCCTGGGCCTCCGGCTACGTGGCCGGCGAGGGTTCGTCGCGTCCGGCATGATCCGGCCGGCCCTCCCCGAAGCACGTCATCCGCTGTCAGAATCCCTTGCCTTCGCCTTCGGATTCCGCTAATTCAGATCGACGAGCCCACAGGGATCAGAGGGTGTTTCGGTACGCCTACCTCCACGGATTTGCATCGAGCCCCAAGTCCTACAAGGGCATGGTGCTGGCCAAGGCGTTCGCCCGGCACGGGGTGCGCCTGGAGCTGCCCGACCTCAACGCGCCCTCCTTCCAGAGCCTGACGATGACGGACATGCTGGACGCCATGGACCGCCTGGATGCGGACGGGGACACCGAGTGGCGGCTGGTCGGGTCCAGCCTCGGCGGGTACGTGGCGGCCCTGTGGGCGCAGTACAACGGCCTTCGAGTCGATCGGCTGGTGCTGCTGGCTCCCGGGTTCGGGCTGCAGGATCACTGGGATCGCCTGGTGGGCCCGGGAGGCACCGATCGCTGGCGCGTTTCAGGTGAATTGGAGTTTCCCGACGCCGCCGGAGTCCCGACGCCCGTGCACTGGGATCTGGTCGAAGACCTCGAGATGTACCCGCGGATTCCCGAGGTGCCTTGCCCGACGCTGATCGTGCACGGAAGCGCCGACGAGGTCGTCCCGATCGAATCGTCCCGCGATTACGCCCGTTCCCGCCCCAAGGTCCGACTGGTGGAACTGCCCGACGGTCACCTGCTCCACGACAGCATCTTTCGGGTCGAGGCCGAAATCCTCAAGTTCTTCCGGCTGGTGTGACGACGGCTCACGGCTTCTTGCGGGCCTGTGTCGCCCTCAGGCTGGCTGCGCCCTGCTTCAGTGCCATGGCCAGCAGGCACGGGAAGTGCCGGGCGACCAGCACGGCGGCCTTGCCGTGCACCGTGATGACGGCCTCGCGGCGGCGGCAGGCGATCGCGTTGACCATCTTCCGGGCCGCGACGTCGGCGGGCATCATCAGCCACGCGGGCACCGGGTCCTTCGCGCCCGCCTTCGGCAGGCCCTTGTTGTCCAGCGTCCGGATCTCGCTGTCCACGTAGCCGGGATGGATCGTGGTGACGGACACGTCGTAGGGCGCCATTTCCGCCCAGAAGGCCTCGCCCAGCGATCGGACCGCCGCCTTGCTCATCTGGTAGGGCGAGCCGCCGCCGCCGCTGACGAACGCGGCCACGCTGCCCATCAGCGCGAACGAGCCCTTGCGGGCCTTCACGTCCTCCACGGTCGCCTTCAGCGTCCTGAGCACCCCGAAGACGTTGGTTTCGAACTGCCGGCGATAATCGTCCAGCTTCAGGCGATCCACGCGGCCCACGACCCCGAAGCCGGCGTTGGCCACCACCACGTCGATGCCCCCGAGTTCCGCCCGGATGCGGGCCGCGGCCTCCTCCAGCTCGCCGTCCACCGTGACGTCGCAACGGACCGCGATGGCCTTCGCGCCCTTCCCCCGGAGTTCCTCGCAAAGGGCCAGCAACCGGTCCTCGCGTCGGGCACCCACGGCAACGGACGCCCCGCGGGCCGCGAACTCGCGCGCCATCGCCTCGCCGATGCCCGACGATGCACCCGTGATGAACACCACCTTGCCGTCGAAACGCTTCATGGTGTGATCCCTCCGCTGCTCGAACGGTTTTACCCGGAATCGCCGGGGGAGGGAAGGGCGGCGACAGGGATTCGGCACCCGTCAGTAGCAGTAGCCAGGCTCGTAGCACTGGCCGCCATTGGCGCAGGTGGTGGTGTACCAGTAGTAGCAGCCGCTCGAATCCTTGTAGCAGGTGTCCAGCGTGTATGTGCCATGGCACTGGTTCGGGTACGACGGGCTGCACGCGTTGTTGCACACGCACTTCCCGGCCGAGCAGAGCTGGTTCGACGCGCAGGAGTGGGTGCCCCAGTACCAGCAGCCGCTGTTGGAGTTCTGGTCGCAGGTCAGCAGGTACCCGCTGCTGTCGCACTTCGCCTGTCCGCTGGCGCACTCGTCGTGGCAGGTGCATTGGCCGTGGATGCCGTCGGGCTGGACGTCGCACTGCTGTACGGGCGGGCAGGCGTACCCGCTGGGACCGTACTGCGAACCGATCTCCAGGCACGGGTCGTTGTCCCAGTCCCCGCACTCGACGTACGCGTCGGGATTGCCCGCCACGCAGAACACGTCGCCCTTCGTGGTGCACTCGTCGGTGCACGTCGCGATGCAGGTGCCGTCCTTGCCGCAGACCGGCTTGCCGCCGGTCTTGCAATCGGCTCCGGACAGGCATTCCACGCAGGTGCGACCCACCGGCTCGCAGCGCCTCCCCGTGCCGCACTGGCCGTCCGAAAGGCACCCGTAGCACTTGCCGTCCACCGGGTCGCAGCGCTTCAGGGTCCCGATGCAGTCGTTGTCGCCGGTGCAGGCGCCACAACTGCGGTCGAACAGGCTGCACTGGGTGCCGGGGCAGTCCGCGTTGCTACCGCACTGGTAGCATCCACCATCGACGCAGACGGGCGTCGTGGTCGATCCGAGGACGCCACACAGGCCCACCGTGCAGGGGTCGATGCAGGTGCGCGTCAACGGGTCGCAATGGCCGCCGATGCCGAAGATGCCGCAGTCGCCGTTCACCGCGCAGGCGTTGGGCGGGATCGTGCGGCAGTCCTTCAGGACCGGGTGGCAGTACTGCCCGCCCTTGCAGTCCGAATCCTGGTGGCACGACGGGTTCGCGGTGGTGCATGCGTTGTTTCGGCACGTCTTTCCGGAGCCGCATTGGCCGTCCAGAAGGCATTCGACGCAGCTTCCGTTGCCGCCCGACAGGCAGTGCCAGCCGCCGGTGCAGTCGTTGTCGTCGCCGCATCCGGGCGCGCACTGGTGATTCGAGCAGACCTTGCCCGTGCCGCAGTCCGCCTTGGCCACGCACGCCACGCAGTCCCCGGACTCCGGAAGGCAGAGAGGGCGGTCGACGGGGCACTGGATGGCGGTGCAATCGATGACGCAGATGTCCCCCTTGCAGGTCTTCGGGGACGCGCAGTCCCCGGAACCCAGGCACTCCACGCACGCGCCGTGAGGACCCGCGGCAAGGTCGCAGCGACTGGGCTGCGCGCAGTCACGGTCGCCCCGGCAGCCGGGCACGCACTGGGTCGATTCGCACACGTTGCCGATCGGGCAGTCCGAGTCCTGGAGGCACCCGACGCACACGCCGGCCGCCATCGAGCAACGCGGCAGGGCGGCATTGGAAAGGCAGTCTGCATCCGAAGTGCAGATGGAGGCGCAGGCGCCGTTCACGCACTTCGCCGTGCCGCCGCAATCCTCGTCGACCAGGCACTCCTTGCACCCGCCGTGCGGCCCGTCGGCGGCGTCGCACCGCATGCCGTCCGGACAGTCACGCTCGGACTGGCACCCAGGGATGCAGTGGCTGTTGATGCACAACTGCCCCAGGTCGCAATTCGGGGTCGATGTGCACGCCAGCCCGAGGTCCGACGCGCCAGGGTCGCCGGTTCCCGGGTCCTGGAACACAGTGTCGGCTCCCGGATCGACCGGGGCGACCGCGACGTCCGGATCCAGGCTGTCCGTCGGGTGCTCGCCGGGGTCGGTTCCCTGGCCCGGGTCTCGCCCGCCCTGGCCGCGATCGGCGCCGGCATCCACGCACCCCGAGCCGCAATCCCCGGCGTCCACCGTGTCGAACGGATTGAACACTGGCAGCGAGGCGGAACTCCCGCATCCGGCCGTCGCCACCGTCAACAGCATGACGATCGCCATCGACCTTTCGAACCTGCCCGGCATCGAGGTCCCCTCGCCATGGATCGTGCGAGAGTAGCATGGACCCTGTCTTGCCGAGAACCGGCACGGGGCGCAGCGGATCGCGGACGCACCGGAGGATTGCCCGGGCTCGCCGGGTTGCGATACAGTCCAGACCAGGAGTGACGATGTCCTGCAACCCCACCCATCGCGACCCCATCGTCACCGACGTCCTCCGCCGATACGCGAAAGGGCATCCCGGCGCGGCGGGCCTGCCCGCCCGGAGGCCGGGGCACGCCGCGATCGCGCGTGTCTGGCTGCTGGGCGATTCGTACGTGCTGCGCGCCCGGAGCCTTTCGGCCGGGACCTGCGCCGAGTTCGCTCGCGAGTGCGCGTTGCTGGACCGCGTACGAAGAGAGCTCCCCTTCCAGCTTCCCGGAAACCTCGCCACCGACGACGGCGAGGCGTGCGTGCTGGCCGACGGGGCATTGTGGACGCTTCACCGGTTCCTCCCGGGACACGTGCTGCGCCCCTGGCAGCAGTTGCACCGGGCCCCCGACGACGAGCGCCGGCGACTGGTGGAAACGCTGCGCGTCCTGCACGACGCGACGGTCGGCCTGCCGGCCGAACGGCAGGATGCGGGCTGGCTGGTTGCCGACGCGGGGGTGCGGTACGCAGAGGTCCGGGAGTCCCTGGCCCCGGCCGTGCGGGCCCGGGTGGAGACGGCGCTCGAGCGCCACGCCGCCCACGTAGCGGCGCTGGCGCCGAGCGAGGCGGCCTTCGTGCACGGCGATTTCCATTGGGGAAACCTGCTGGTGGATGATGCGGGACGCGTCACCGCGATGGTGGATCTGGACTGGTGCCGCATCGCAAGCCCCGTCGAGGATGTCGCCTACACGGCGATGATGCTGGCGCGCGATTGCGACGGAGGCTGCCCACGGCTGGACCAGACGGACCGCGTGATCTCGTGGTACGGCCTCGCTCCCCGGCACCGGGATGCGCTCCGCGAGGCGATGATCCTGTACGCCCTGTTCGACGTCCACCTGTTCACGGTGGCCCGTGAGCTTCCCGAACGTCTGCGCTACGTGGATTGCCAGACCCGGCTGTTGGCGGGGATCTGCGCCGAGGGATGACGAGTCAGGGGCAGAACCAGCCGCGGAAGGCCATCGCCAGGTCCTCCTGCGAAGCCGCCGCCGCGCCGGAAGCCAGCGGGAACAGGCGGACCGAAACGGTCAGCCCTCCACCCCACGGCCACCACGCACCGACGACCAGCACGTCCTGCCCGGGATCGGTGGACAGGACGAACTGGCCCGCCCGCACCCCGCCGATGCCGTCCGCCAGCTTCGCCACCGAGGCCGGGGCACGGCCCACGGTGGCATGGTCCCATCGGGACGGAAGGCTTACCGCCAGGGAGGCCAGGATCTCCGGGGCCTCGGCAGCGGTGAACGTCGCCAGCGCCGCGTTGAAGCGGGCGTCCCAGGCCCAGCGCAGCCGGCCAGCGTTCCCGGCAACCAGATCCCTGCAGGCGCGCTCCACATCCGACCATCGACCATCGCTCATCGTGCCGTGCTCCGTGAAAGGAAACCAGCGACGCACGATCGTGCCTCAAGTTCCGTCCGTTTGCGAGGAAACGCGGCCGGCGTCCATCGCAGGGGCCCGGGCACCCAGGCCGCCGCAGCAGCGTGCCCCGGCCGCGGCAGCCAGGCCGCAGGCGTCCGGGAACGATCGGTCCTCGAGCAGGCCGACGATCAGGGCGGCCGCGAATGCATCGCCCGCCCCGGACGGGTCGACGACCCGCTCGGGCAGGATCGGGGGCACGGCGAAGGGCCGGATCCCGCGCCCGGCCGCAAAGGCCCCGCGCGGGCCACGGGTCGCGACCACGCGCGGAACCGTGGCGGACAGGCCTTCCAGGAGGCGCGCCAGATCCTCGTCCGACAGGGGCGCATCGACCGCCGTTTCAGCGTCCCGGCAGCCTCCATCCCCCGGACCTCCCGCCAGCAGTGCGCACAGTCCGGGCAACTCCCCTTCCCGAGCCTGCAGCAGCGCCAGCCCCGGGAACATCGCCGCCAGGCGTGCGCGAGCGGCTGGACGATGCGGCAGGTCGTGAAGGTCCAGCGACGACGGGCGGCCGACCCGCCGCCGCAGCAGTTCCGGCGCCCCTTCCGATACCCTGTCCAGGTGCATCCAGCGCGCGCCGAGGAGCAGATCGTCCCCGATGCAGGCGGCGGGCAGGGGAGGGGCCGATCCGGGGGGCACGTCGACCCGGAACTGAACCCGGGCGGTGCCCGCCTCGACCAGCAGGACGCTCCGCTTGGTGCTGCGCCCGGGCATCCGTTCTACCCGGGTGTCGATCCCCCTTTCCACCAGGGCCTGGACGCAACGGCGCCCGGCCTCGTCGTCCCCGACCCGCCCGGCGAACGCCACGCGCATGCCGGCCGCGGCGGCCGCGACGGCCACGTTCGCGGCCGAGCCGCCGCCTCCCTCAACGACCCGGAGGGCGGCGTCGAGGATCGCATCCACGCCGGCCAGATCGACCCGGTCGTCCAGCGGCAGGCGCTGGACCAGCGCCGAGGTTTCCCACGTCAGCGTCCCGGTCGCCAGGAGGTCGATCCCTTCCGTCATTGCACGCACCGGAAATCCACCGTTTCGCGCCAGCCCATCGGGGCCAGGGCCGCACGCACCAGGTCGCGCGCCCCCTTCACCCCGACCGCGACCAGCAGCGGACAATCGCGATGGTCGCCCGCCTGCCGCCAGTCCAGCACCGGCGTCCCGCCGCCCAGCACGCGCCCCACCTTCCGCGGGTCGATGTCGAAGAACCTCCGCACCCGGATGCCTGCGGATGCCAGGGCGCGCCTCCATTTGCGGCCGTCGGGTCCGGCACCCCAGATCTGGGCCTCGGCGCCCCCGGCGAGGAAGGTGCGGGCGAGGTGGCGTACCTTCAGCGCCAGGATCGCGCCCGCGGAATAGCGTGGGTCCGTGCGCGTCAGGCGGGACGGTCCCTCGCGCCATTCCAGCAGCACCTCGGGGACCTTCTCCAGCCGGCCACCGGTCTCGTGCAGCCGCAGCCAGAGGTCATAGTCCTCGGGGAACGGGCCGTCGCGATAGCCGCCGATCGCGAGGACCGAGGCGCGGTGCAGAAGCACCGACGGATGCGCCAGCGGCGATTCCACGAACAGGTCCCGGTGCACGTCGTCCGCCGTCACGACCTGGTTCAGCCACGCGATGTAGTGGCGCATCCCATCAGTGACGATCTCGGGAGGCGTCACCTGGACCAGGGAGCCGATCGCCGCGGCACCGGGATGGCGGGTAGCCCAGTCCAGTTGCCGCTCCAGCCGCAAGGGGCGGCTGACGTCGTCCGCGTCCATCCGGGCAACCCAGGGCGCTCGCGCCTCCCCGATCCCGCGGTTCAGCGCCGCGACCAGCCCCTCCCGCCCATGGCGGATCAGCCGGATGCGTGTGTCCCCATCGGCGCACCGCTCCACGACCTCCCGGGTGTCGTCCAGCGAGCCGTCGTCCACCACCAGAAGCTCCCAGTCGGCGCATGTCTGGCTGCGGATGGAGCGGACGGCAGCACCGATCGTTCCCGCGGCATCGCGGCAAGGCATCACGACGCTGGCGGAGGGGGCGGCCATGCCTCCCGACTTACCGGAAGCCCGGGGGGTTTGCAAGGATCGGCCCTTCCGTGACACCATCGGCGCCCAATCCGAACCGGCGTGTCCCGTCCTCGCCAGGCGGTCAGAATGGAGGTCCAGGCATGACGCGGGTTGCAGGAGGCTTGACGGCTCTTCCGATGGTGATCACCGTGCTCCTGGCGTCGAGCGGCGTCGCGGCGGCGGAGGGGGGACAGGGAATGCATCGGTTCATCGACGACGCCCGGGTCGAACAGACGGTCCGCGACCTGATCGACGAGCATGGGCTGGAGGCCACCGCCCGCGCCCGGCAGGGCGTCGCCCAGGTTGCGTCCTTCTGGCGCGAGGCGGACGGGGCGCCCGAGGCCTTCTCGTCCTTCTGCAAGGACCAGTTCCTGTCCGATCCCGCCCGGCTCGTCGAGCTGCAGGCGCGCTTCGAGACCAGCCTGGAAGCCCTTTCCGGCCACGGAGTCGCGCTGACCCGTACGCTGCGGGAACCGGTGGACCTGGACCGCGTCGATCCCCTGCCTGTCGATCTGCTTCTCGCCACGCTGAACCCCTTCGACCACCTGTCGGACGACGTGTTCAAGACCCGGGTCGCGTTCGTGGCGCTGCTCAACTTCCCGGTCGTTCAGGCGGAGGACGCGGGAGATCTGTCCCGCAAGGGCTGGGCGGCCATGCGCCTCACAGGCAACTTCGCGATCCGCGTTCCCGGCGAGGTTCGCCAGAGCGTCACCGCCGCCTACGCCAAGGCCGACGACTACATCGCCAACTACAACATCCACATGGGTGACCTGGTCACGGGGGAGGGCCGACGGCCGTTCCCGGGCGACCTGGTGCTGATCAGCCACTGGGGGCTGCGCGACCACATCAAGGCGCTATACAGCGACGCGCGAAAGAATCTCGAGGACCAGCGGCTGATCTACCAGGTGATGCAGCGCATCGTGCGCCAGGAAATCCCGGCCGTGGCGATCAACAACCCCGACGTCGACTGGGACCCGGTCGCCAATGCCGTGATGCCCCGGGCCAAGAACGGCCCGACCCCGTCGGCGGCCCGCGAGGACGACGTGCGCTTCGCGCGCCTGCTGGACGTCTTCCACGCCGAGCGCCGGCAGGACGAGTACTCCCCCCTGTTCCCGACCCACATGGACCGCAAGTTCCGCTACGAGCGCGAAATCCCGGAGGCCACCGTCGAGGGCCTGCTGAAGGCGCTGCTTTCCGACCCGCTGGCGAAGGACCTGGGGAAGGCGATCGCCGCGCGACTGGGGCGTCCGCTGGAGCCGTTCGACATCTGGTACGACGGGTTCAAGGCACGCAGCCACTTCGATGGCGCGACGCTGGATGCCAAGGTGACTTCGCGCTACCCGACGCTGGCGGCATTCCAGGCGGACCTTCCCACGATCCTGGGCCAGTTGGGATTTTCCGCCGACACCGCGAAGTACCTTTCCGAACGCATCGTGGTCGACCCGTCGCGCGGTGCCGGCCACGCGATGGGCGCCGGCATGCGGACCGACTCCGCCCACCTGCGCACCCGCGTCCCTCGCGGGGGCATGAACTACAAGGGCTTCAACATCGCCCTCCACGAACTGGGGCATTGCGTCGAGCAGACCTTCACGCTGGACCGGGTCGATTCGACGCTGGTGCAGGGCGTGCCCAACACCGCCTTCACCGAGGCGTTCGCCTTCCTGTTCCAGGAACGCGACCTGGAGGTCCTGGGCCTGGGCCAGCGGGATGCCGTGACGCGCGCCCTGTCCGCGGTCGACACCTACTGGATGGCGTTCGAGATCGCGGGCGTCGGGCTGCTGGACATGGAAACCTGGCGCTGGATGTACGCGCACCCGGACGCCACGCCTGCGGCGCTGCGCGAGGCCGTGGTCGCGAAGGCCATCGAGATCTGGAACGCCTGGTACGCGCCCGTCCTGGGCGTGCGGGACTCCCCGATCCTGGCGATATACAGCCACATGATTTCGAACGGCCTGTACCTGCCGGACTACCCGATCGGCCACCTGATCCAGTTCCAGATGGAAAAGCAGATCGAGGGCAAGAACCTCGCCTCCGAAATGGAGCGCATGTGCGTCCAGGGACGACTGACGCCTGACAAGTGGATGCGCGGCGCGGTGGGCGGGCCGCTGTCCGCGAAACCCCTGATCGAGGCGGCACGGGCGGGACTGAAGGTGATCGCGAAGCAGAAATGACGCGGCCGACACCGCCCCTTGGGCCTACGGCACCAGCCCCACGTTGAACTGCGGGCTGTAGACGTCGATCGGTCCCCCGGTGCACTGGGCCCCGCTCAACGGCATGTTGACGACGCAGCCGGTCCAATACTGCCCGTGCAGGCGGAACGTCGGGAAGGAACCCATGTCGCTGGGCGCGGTCCAGGCGAAATCCCTGTATCCGCCGCCGGCGACGACGTGGTGCGCCGTTCCCTCGACCCCGCAGACCACCGGCGGGCCCTTGTTGGCCCACTCGCCGCTGGTGGCATCGCGCAGCTCGATGGTATAGGTCGAGCACCCGCCGAGGAAGATGTCTGCCGCCGTGAGGTCGTACCAGGTGACCGGGATCGTTTCGCCAGGGCTGAACAGCGTCCCGGGCACCCACAACAGGACCGACTGCTGGCCATCGGGCATCCTGCAGGAGCCGGCCGTATCCTCCATGGGGCAGGAACCGCAAGGTGCGCACTTCGAGGCGCCCTGGCAGGACGCACCCGCCGGACACTCCGCATCGGTCCAGCACCCCTCGGCCTGGGCGGGCTGGGCGAGGCATCGCCCCTCGACTCCCAGGGGGATGTTCGCCCCATGGCACGTCAACCCGTCGCTGCAATGGGCGTCCACCCAGCACCCGTCGCCCAGGCAGAACGCCTTCACGCAATAGGCGGGCGGCATGATGCCGCAGTGGGGGCAGGGCAGGCGGACGCACATCTCACCGGCGCTGCAATCGCCCGGGGTGCCTTCGCTGTGGCACTCCCTGGGGGTCACCTGCGTCGCGTCGTCGCAGTTCGAAAGGCAGTCGGCGGGGCCGTCAGCCGGGACATCGGCAGGCAAATCGCCGGGGACCTCCGGGCCGGGCACATCCACGACGTCGCCGATCCCCACGTCCAGGGCATCGACCGCGTCCATCGGACCCGGGTCGGCAGGCACTTCGGCCGGCGTCACGTCGCCGCCTGCGGCGTCCCCCGGGACGTCCGCAACCTCGATGTCCCCGGTGCCCGGGTCCCCCTGGATCACCGGGTCCTTCTCGACGTAGGTGCAGGCGGGCGTCCAGGCGGAAACAGCCAGCACCGCGCCGCAGATCCACCGGGACGTCGCGCGCTTCATCGTCTTCCTCCCGGGCGGCCTCGCCCCAACGCTGCCGTTCAGCGACAGGATACCAGCGAATGGGCTGCCGCGCCGTCAGGCCCCCGGCGCCACGTTGATCCCGGAGCATCCCCGCGCTACCGTAACGCATCCGGTTGACGTCACGCGCCGGGACCCGCCAGGGCGCTGCCGAGGGAGGATTCACCGTGAAACAGATCGACTGGGACCAGGCGATCACGCTCCTTTCGCCCCACTCGTACGCGCTGCTGTCCACACTGGGGACCAACGGCCGGGCCAACCTGATGGGGGTCGGGTGGTGGACCATCGTGTCGTGGAACCCGCCCCAGGTGGCCGTGTCGATCGGGCAGGCGCAGTACTCGCGCGAATGCCTCGACGCGATTCCCGAGTTCGGCCTTTGCTTTCCCTCGGAACGGCAGGCGAGGGGGGCCTGGATCTGCGGGTCGGTGTCGGGCCGCGACGGCGACAAGTTCGCGATGGCGGGTTTCCGTCCTGCGGTCACCGGGGCGATCCGTCCGCCGCTCGTGGAAGGCGCGACGGTCGGGTTCGAGTGCCGCGTCGTGAACCGGGTCGAGGCCGGCGACCACGTCCTGTTCATCGGCGAAGTCGTCGGGATCCGGGGCACGCCCGAGTCGCCCATGCACCTCTACTCCATTCATTACAACAAGTTGGTCGCAATCGACAAGGACCTGAGGCTCGACGGCGCCCCCGGCCAGGAGTGACCCGGCGGCGGGTCAGGACCCCGGGGTCGGGCAGGCGGCGAAGTCGGGCTGGCAGAGCGTGGGCGACACCTTTCGCCCGGTGTACTCCAGGCCGCTGGCGCCGTCCACGAAGGTCGCGGTCGCGTTGGACGCGTCCGTGAACGTCACGTCCCAGTCCCCCTGGAAGCCATCGCGGGGATCGCAGTACAGGTTCAGCGACACGTGGATCCTCAACAGGCCGCCCGCGGAGGACACGGATTCCCACGCGCCGCGCTGGGGCCAGGTCGTCGGCGAGTCCTCGCACGGCAGGGGAGGGAGGTCGGCCAGGAAGACCGCGGACGGTTCGAAATGGGCGCGCCGCAAGCCGCCGTCGAATTCGAAACGCAGGTAGGCCGCCCGGGTCGGCGGGCCCGCCACCTCCAGCAGCCAGGCACCCTGGAGCCACGACGCGTGCGGTTCGGCGGGCAGGCAGCGCCCGGGGGCCATGCACGCCTCCCCGGGCCGGGTGCACTCCACATCGGAAACGCACAGCGCGCACCTCGTCAACCCGCAACCTTCGTAAGGATGATCATCGAGCGGCGTGCAGTCCTGCCAATCGCCACACGAGTGCCCGAAGGCCCGGTCGCAGGTGTAGACGGCGCAGGGGGACTCCCCCAGGGTAACGTATGAGCATCCCGGCCCGACGTCGGAATGGACCGCCGGGGGACAGGTCGCGTCGGCAGGATCGACGCACCGCCCCATCAGGCAGACGGTGCCTTCCGCCCCGCATTGGGACGTGTCCCGGCATTCGACGCAGGAACCGAACAGGCACAAGGCCCCGGCACGCCCCCCGGGACTGAAGGAGGGACAGTCGGCGTCGGTCCGGCAGGGTTCCGCCCGAGGCGCGATCCGGGGACAGGCGCCCGGGGGTGCGTCGTCCCAGAGGTACGTGAACGGGCCGTCGGCCAGCGCGCCCACCCAGGGCGAGCAGGTCGCGGGCGCGGTCGTGCAGGCGGCCTGGCACGCGGCGATCGACGGGAAGGTCAACCCGCAGAACGGCTCACAGCCGCAGCAGCCAGGGCAGGTAGCAACGCACGACGTCCCGTCGAAGGCCACGACCGACGCCGCGTCGCAGGTCTCGGCGACCCAGGCGGGTTTGACGGGGGCACATGCGCTCCCGATCGGGGCGCACACGCCGGGGCCCGAGGTCGGGGTGGTGCAGTCCATTCCGCACGGGCACAGGCTGGCGCCCACGCAGCCCTGGCCCAGCCCGCACTCGCCGTCCGTCCAGCAACGGCCGGCCTCGGGAAGGGCGGCACAGACGCCGTACCCGGAGGCCTCCACCGGGCCGCCCGACGGTTCACAGGTCAGCAGCGCCTGGCAATCCCGGCCGTCCCGACAGCATCCCTGTGGCGGCGGAGGAAGTTCCGATCCCGGTGCGTCGGCCTCGGGTGCGAGGTCCGGAGAGGCCGGAAGGTCCGTGCCGCTCCCGGGATCGGCCACGTCCTTGAACACGGTCGCGTCGTCCCGAGCGATGACCCCGTCGTCCCCGACATCCGGTGACGGATCCGGGTCCCCCGCGCCCTCCCCGATGATGTCCACGGCGCCCTTCGACGACACGCAGGACGCGGCCAGGGCGGCGACCAGAAGGGCGGCGAGCGGGTGTCGGCGCATCCGGGTCTCCAGCGCATGCGGTTCGCGGGGATTATAGCCTTCCCGGCCAGCGGCGCGTCGGATTCGCGGGCACGCCCCTTTCCCGTGGACCCGACGGGTTTGGAGCATCACCCTTGGAAACCTGCGATCGCGTGCATACCTTCTGAAGGTCTGTTGTCATCCTGGAGAATGACCCATGCTGGAAACGCTGGTGAACCGGTTGCCCAAGGGGAGGGATCGCGGCATCGCGCTGACGGTGGGGGGGATGGCCGCCCTCCTGGCCGGCAGCAAGGGCCTGGCCGCGACGATGTTCGCCGGAGGACTGTCGGACCTGGAGCAGGCCTGGCGCGCGGCGCATCCCGGGTTCCACGGGGACCTGAAGGCGCGCTGGGCGGAGGCAGTGTCCTTCTACGAGGCGACCCATCGGGACCCGACCAACCGGGTCCTGCACGTCGCGGGAATCCCGTTGATCCTCGGCGGCGCGGTCGGGCTGCTGCTGGCGCCCTCCTACTCGCCACCGTGGTGGGTTTCGGCCGGCGCCTTCGGGACCGGGTGGGCCTTGAACATCGTGGGGCATGCGGTGTTCGAAAAGAACCGCCCGGCCTTCGCGGACGACCCGCTGTCCTTCCTGGCGGGACCCGTCTGGGACCTCGGCCAGGTGAAGGGGCTGGTCCGCCGCAAGGCTCCCGCGATGGCGGCCTGACCCGCCGTCCTAGCGCGAGGTCCGCACCAACTGCAGCCGGATCGTGCCGGGCACCGGCCCCTCGGTTGGAAGGACCTTGTCGCGCTGCTGCTCGAGCACCAGGAAGGCCGCCTGCTTGCCGTTCGGCGACACCCCGATCAGCGGGTTCCATCCCAGATCGGACCGATGGTCGGTGGCCAGGAGGCGCTGGCGGAAGATGGTCGCCAACTTCCAGTCGCTGCCGGTACGGAACGCGTACCGCGCCTGGCCCGGATCGAACTGTTGGACCAGGTCGCTCCCGTGGGACGCGGCGATGTCGGAAAACGCCACGTGGATCCCGCCGCTGCCGCTCGGGACCACGACCATCGGGGCCCAGCCGGTGAATCGCTTGCCGTCCCCGCCCAGGTAGCCGTCGGTTTCCTGGACGATCACCTCGGAACTCCAGGAGCCATCCTGCGCTTGCAGGGCAAGTTCCAGTTGGGCGTAGGCGTAGTCCGGGGTGCCGTTCGGCCCGTCCTCGATGCGCTGCAGGCGGGTGTAGGCGATCAGCGGCACGTCGTACCCGCCCAGCGCGATGGACGTCGGCAGCAGCACGGCGCTGGCGTCCCCGGCGGCGACGGCCGTCGCGTAGGTCCAGTCCGCGCCATCCAGCAGGCCGTGGACGATGTCGCCGCCCTTCAGGCACACCGCATGAAGCGCACCTGAGGAGGCGAACGCGTACCCGAAGCAGCCTCCGTCGGTCGAAGGGGGCTGGAACCGCGCGATGGTCCAGGCGCCATCCTTGACCCAGGCATGCACGCTGGCGGGATCCCCGCTCGCGAAGGTGGCCTCGAACAGCAGGTGCATCTGGCCCAGGCCATCCATGTCCGCCGCCAGGTGCCGGACCGCGGCCGGCAGCTTTCCAAGGGCGACCTCCAGGCCCGGCAGCGCGTCGAGCGACTGCCACGTGCCATCGTCCTTGAGTGTCCAGAGGTCATAGCCGGCCCGGACGTCCGAGGCCCTCCACACCCGGGGCTTGCAGCCGGTGGCCTCGTCGGAAAAGACCAGCGTCCCCGAGGTCGGAAGCGGGGCGTCCTTCTTGGCGGCCGTGGCAAGGTACCCGCGGGGCGGGGCCGAGACGCCGGTGCCTGCGAACACCTGCGCCACCACCGACGTGTCGAACGAGCCGTCGGGCGACTTGACCACGTCCCGGAACAGCACGCCGACCGTGCCACAGGCCGATACCCGGACGCGGGGGCTTTCGCGGCTGCCGTCTAGCGGAAACTGGGGATCGCTTCCCCAGGTGGTGTCCAGCACCTGCTTTTCGAGCAGCAGGATCGGCGCCTCGGACTTGACTGGCACGTCGGAGGCGTCCGCCGCGGCGTCTCCGGGCGCTTCCGCGTCCGAATCCTCCGGGGCATCGTCCGGCACGACGTCCGGGACGTCGGCGGTCGAACCGTCGCCCGGGGCGTCCTCGGGCGGCACAGGCACGTCGGCCGGCGCCACGTCCCTGGCCCCCGTGCCGCCACCGCAGCCCGCGAATGCCAGGGCGGACGCGACGAACATCGGGCCCAACCAGCGAATACCCATGCTCGTTCCCTCCATTCGATCGCACGTTATCAACACATGGCTCCCCGGCGCAAGCGCAACGAAATCCCCCCCGCGGGAGGCGACTGCCCCCGACCGTCCACGTCAGGTCTTGACACGGTGCGTCAAAACACCCACTATTCGCGTCGACCCATGGTAACCGTCTGGTTACTTCTGGAGGTAGGGCCATGCTCGACGATAGCCAGGGACGCAAGCGCCGCGACCGGGACACCACGCAGGCCCTGCTGCTCGAAGCGGCGGAGCGCCTGTTCGTACGGAAGGGCTTCGACGGTGCCCGAATCGACGAGGTCGCCGGCCTGGCCGACGTGAACAAGCGCATGATCTACGCCTACTTCAAGGACAAGGTCGGGCTGTGGCACGAGGTGCTGGAGCACTGCCTGGCCCGCCTGGTCGATGCGACCCGGGGCGAACTGGACCCGAACGCGGACGCCCGGGAGCAGGCCACGCAGGTGATTCGTCGGTACGTGGACTTCCTGGCGGTGAACCCCGGCATCGTGCGGTTGCTGGCGTGGGAGAGCCTGAACGACGGGCGTCGGCCGGGCCCCCGGGTGGACGAGGCCCTGGCCAGGGGTCTCGAGGATCTGCACGGCATCCTGAAGCGCGGCGTCGAGCGGGGGACCTTCCGGGCGGACCTGGATCCACAACTGATCGTGCTGGGGATCGTGCACCTCTGTAGCGGGTGGTTTCGGGGGCGCCTGGGCGCCTCGCTGTTCGGCGAGGACCCGTCGCGACCGGGTCGAACGAAGCAGTTCCGGGAGCACGCGGTGCGGATGATCCTGGATGGAATCAGCGCCTGATCGACGGGCGAAGACGAGGAGATGACGATGCGACGAAGCGTTCCGGCGTTGGCGATGACGGTGGCGGCCCTGGCGATGGCGGGATCCGGCTGCGCCCGCAGGGAGGAGGCTCCCAAGGTGGTGACCGGGCTGGTCGACGCGACCGAGATCGACGTCGCGTCCAAGATCCCGGCGCGGATCTCGGAACTGAAGATCCGCGAAGGCGATCGCGTCACGAAGGGCCAGCCGCTGGTCGTCCTGGAAAGCGAGGAGATCGCCGCCAAGATCACGCAGGTGGCATCGGCCATCGAGGCCGCCAAGGCCAAGCTGACGATGGCACGCAACGGCGCGCGCGTCGAGGAGCGCCAGCAGGCCCAGAAGGCGACCGACGCGGCCCAGCACCAGTTGGACCTCGCGACCAAGATGTACGACCGCCTGTCGAAGCTGGTCAAGGAAGGCAGCGTGCCACAGGCGACCTACGACGACGTGGAATTCAAGTTCCAGGCCGCGCAGGACCAGTTGTCGATCGCCCAGGCCCGATTGCACCTGGTCAAGGAAGGCGCCCGGACCGAGGAGGTCGAGGCGCTGGAGGCCCTGGTACGGCAGGCCGAGGCCGGACTGGCCGAGGTCGAGTCCTACGGCCGCGAGCGCCAGCAGGCCTCGCCGGTGGACGGCGAGATCGCCCGCATCGTGCTGCACGAAGGCGAACTGGCGGCGACCGGATACCCGATCCTCACCATCGTCCTCGTCGATGCCCCCTGGGCCAGCTTCGCGGTCCGCGAGGACCTGCTGAAGGACCTGAAGGTCGGCACGCGCATGACCGGGGAGGTCCCGGCGCTGGGCCGCAGCGTGGACTTCGAGGTGTATTCGATCGCCGCGATGGGCGACTTCGCCACCTGGAAGGCGACCAACGCGAAGGATTCGTTCGACCTCAAGACGTTCGAGGTCAAGGCCCGCCCCGCGGCGAAGGTCGAGGGGCTTCGCCCGGGCATGACGGTCCGCTGGACGCGAGGGTAGCGTGGCGATGGGCGCATGGTGGCGAGGGTTTTCCGGCCTCTGGCGCCGGCTGGTGACGCATCCGCAGACCGTGGCCATGCTGGTCGTGATGCTCGCCCTGTCCTGGCTGGCGGTGCAGATCTACGCCGGGCTGGTGGTGACCGCGGTGCCGACCGCCATCTACGACTTCGACCAGTCGAAGGTGTCCCGGGCCCTGTGGATCTCCATTTCCGCGCCGCGCGAGATCGCCGTGGTCGAATCCCCCCCCACGCTGGACGAGGCCTGGGAGAGGCTGGGCGACGGGCGCCTGGGCGCGGTGGTCGTCATCCCCCGGGGCCTGTCGGACGCCCTCAAGAAGGGCCACGAGATGGCCGTCACGGTCGCGGTCGACGGCGGCAACATCCTGATCGGCAAGAACGTGTTCAAGGCGCTGGCCAAGGCGGTGGGCCAAGTGTCGGCGGGCGTCCAGGTGACGACCCTGCGCAAGATGGGCGCCCGGAAGGAGCAGTCGGTGTCCCTCGCGGTGCCGATCGCGACGGACGAACACCCGATCCGGAACCCGGGTACCAACTACGGCGTGTACGTTGCGCCCGGCCTGGTCTTCTTCATGCTGCACGTCTTCGTGCTGCTGCTGGGGCTGACGATCTACCTGCCGGGACGCCACCCGTCGACGCCGATGGAGGCCGTGGGCGCCCTGACTGCGGCGTTCCTGGTCTGCGTCGGCATCGGCATGGCCTTCGCATACGTATGGCTGCGCCCGCTGTCGATCGTCCCGGCCTCGGGGCCGGGGTGGACCCTGCTGTGGGTGTCCTGCCTGGTCGCCCTGGACCTGCTGATGGCGTCGATGTTCGTCGCGCTGATGCACACGCCGCTGGCCGCCGTCCAGGTCACGATCATCATCGGGATGATGTCCATGATGCTCTCGGGAATCACGTGGCCGACGGATCGGTTCCCGCCAGCCCTCCAGGAGATCGCCTCCGGTTTCCTGAATTGCCGCCATTGTCCCTGCAAAGACATTCCTGGTCACGGTAACCGCCTCGTTGGCAACAGCACCTGTTGCCTTCAGGGCATCCGAAACAGTATTTTTCACCAAAGTCATCAGACCGGCTTCGCCGATAGCCTCGTCCGAAGTGTCGGAATAGCCATACTTATACTTCGTCATACATTTCTCCCTTCCTTCCAAGTATTCTCTATTTGGAGATCAATTGAGGAATTCCCCTGACGCAAGACGTACCTTGCTGTCGCCTCTGGGTAATTCAACACTAGTATAGTGTCCATCCGGAAACCCCTATAACCTTGAATTAACTTAACAAATTGCTCACTTTGTCGTTGCATTTTCGTTGATAATCTGGCATTCTCTTGGCGCTAACCTTCGGATTTTTAAGATAAAAACTCTAATCCTGGATGTTGAAAATGCGCCAAAAAAGAAGCCCACAACTCTCTGTTTTCCACACCCTCGCCGTTACCGAAATTGGAAAGGAACTGAGGGCCATTTCACTCATTGTTGATGAGACTCCTCGAATGCTCGATCCAATTTACCGCGACCTGATCGGAGCTAAACAAATCGATAACGGCCGAACGGGCATGACGGCCGAACAGGTGCGGGCGGAAGGCACTCCGGAGTGGCTAGTGCCGCACCGCGTCTTCGAGGGCAACCGCCCGTCCAACACCATCCTCGCCGAGAGGCTCACGCCGGCAGTGCTCGGCGCGCTCGTCGCGCTCTACGAGCACAGCGTCTTTACTCAAGGCGCGATCTGGAACGTCGGCTCGTTTGATCAATGGGGCGTGCAATTGGGCAAAGTGCTGGCCCAGCGCATCGTCCCCGAATTGGAGAGCAAGGACGCCCCCGCGCTCACCCACGACAGCTCTACCAACAGCCTCATCCGCCGTTACCGGAAGATGAAGGCCGCGTAGTCCGGCGCCATGGAGATTCAAGTATTGGGAGCCCCTGCCGCGGTCGCTGCCGAGGCGGCCAAGATCATTGCCCAGGAGGGCAGGGGAGCGGTGGCGGCGCGTGGACGCTTTATCATGGCCG
>Ga0118677_10006620_pt1 | contig 19511 bp, 17 predicted proteins | sample AliMusrvi5mmetaG_FD_86154 | JGI IMG/M metagenome (GOLD analysis project Ga0118677, IMG submission 86154)
TTCCAGGCAGTCATCTGGCATCTGTTTCTCTCCCATCCGGATTTGAAGATCAACCAGACCAAGTGGGAATCAGTGGCCGCGAAGCCCTGATGCCGGACGGACGGCACGCCGGCCGGCCGGCCGTTTTTCTCGACCGGGACGGGACCCTCAACGTGCAGGTCGTACGGGAGGGCAAACCCTACCCTCCCGCCTCGCTCGCCGAATTTGAGCTTTTTCCGGATGCTCCGGCGGCTTGCCGGGCGCTCAAAGCGGCGGGCTATGTCCTCGTCGTGGCCACCAACCAGCCCGACGTCGGCCGGGGTCTCCAGTCGCAAGCTGTCATCGAGGCCATGCATGAGCAACTCCGCCGGCTCGTGCCCGAGATCGCCCGGATCGAGGCCTGCTATGCGCCCGGCCGCGACGAATCTCCGCCCGACCCGCGCCGCAAGCCCGAGCCGGGCATGGTGCTGGAAGCGGCGCGAGACCTGGGGATCGACCTCGCGCGTTCGTGGTTCGTGGGGGACAAGGCGGCGGACATCGCGTGCGGCGCGCGGGCCGGGACGCGGACGATTCTGGTCCAGACCGGCTACGGGATGAAAGAACCCGGCGCGGCCACCGGGGTTTCCCCGAATTTTGTGGCGAAAGATATTGTCGCGGCGGCAGGGGTCATCTTACAAAATAACGATGCCCAAAGCCGCTAAAGGTGTCGCCGCCATTCTCCCTGCCCGTTGGGGTTCCACCCGGTTTCCCGGCAAGCCGCTCCACCTCATCGCCGGGAAGCCGCTACTCCAGCATGTCTGGGAGCGCACGCTGCGCGCCAAGAGCATCGGCCGGGTGATCATCGCCACCGATGACATGCGCATCGCCGAGGCGGCCTTCGGCTTCGGCGCGGAAGTCGCCCTCACCTCTCCCAAGCACCAGAGCGGCACGGACCGCATCGCTGAAGTCGCCAAAAAGCTCACCGGCGTCTCCCATGTCATCAATGTGCAGGGAGACGAGCCGCTGGTGGCCCCCGCCTTGCTCAACCGCCTCGCCAGAACCCTGTTGGCGGACCCCAAACTCGACATGGTCACCGCCGCCAACGTCTTCGGCCCAGGTGAGGATGTTCAGAACCCCAACGCCGTGAAGGTCGTGCTTGATCGCGAAGGCAACGCACTTTATTTCTCGCGCAGCCCGATTCCCTACCTCCGGGACGCCGGTGCTGCGATGCCGTATTACCGGCACCAAGGGCTCTACGGCTACTCCCTCAAGTTCCTGCTCCAGTTCGTGAAGTGGAAGCCTTCGCCGCTGGAAAAAGCGGAGCAGCTTGAGCAGTTGCGCGCCCTGGAAAACGGCGCAAAGCTCCGGATGCTCCTCACCAAGCACGCCTCGGTGGGCGTGGACACCCCGGCGGACGTTGCCGCCGTGGAAAAAATCCTTGGAAAAACGAAATGAACAGAAATCCGCAAATTTTGCCAAGGAAGGCAGGTTTTTTTGGTCCGGCATCGGTATGTCTACCACCCCTCCGGGGTGAGATGGTGGAAGCCCGTTTCCGGGGGTGTCGCTTCGCTCAACCCCCGGCTATTCTCTGGGAACCCTCCGGGTTCAGCCTCCCTATTTTGTCCTCTTGTCCTTTTTTCCTGGCTTCCTGGCTTCCTGATTCCTCTTTTTCCTCATTCCCCTCTTCAAAATCTGCGCAATCTGCGTAATCTGCGGATAACTCTTCTATGAAATACATCTTCGTCACCGGCGGCGTGGTCAGTTCCCTTGGCAAGGGCCTTGCGGCGGCCTCGCTCGGCACCCTGCTTGAACACCGCGGCCTGAGCGTCTGCCTCCAGAAGTTCGACCCGTATCTGAACGTCGATCCCGGCACGATGAGCCCGTTCCAACACGGGGAAGTCTATGTGCTCAACGACGGGGCGGAGACCGATCTGGACCTGGGCCATTACGAGCGCTTCACCAAGTGCGTGCTCACCCGCAACAACAACCTCACCAGCGGGCAGGTGTACCAGAACGTCCTCGAAAAAGAGCGCCAGGGGGAATACCTCGGCAAAACCGTGCAGGTCATCCCGCACATCACCGACGAGATCAAGGCGCGCCTGCGCCAGTTGGAAAAAGAGCAGCCGTGCGACGTCCTCATCACCGAGATCGGCGGGACTACCGGCGACATTGAGGGGTTGCCGTTCCTGGAAGCCATCCGCCAGTTCATCTTGGAAGTCGGCCCGCAAAACGCGCTGATCATGCACGTCACACTGGTGCCGTTCATCAAGGCGGCGGGCGAGCTCAAAACCAAACCCTCCCAGCAGAGCATCGCCAAGCTGCGCGAGATTGGTCTCCAGCCGCAGGTGCTCGTCTGCCGGTGCGAACACCCGCTGGGTGAGGAAGTTCGCCAGAAACTCTCGATGTTCTGCAACGTCCCCCTCGAGGCAGTCGTGGAAGCGCGCGACGTGGACCACACCATTTACGAAATGCCGCTGATGCTCCAAAAGGAGCACCTCGACGACACCATCGTCCATCTCCTGGGCCTCAAGAAAAGAGCCGCAGCGACGGCTGAAATGGGCAGTTGGAAAAAATTCGTCCAGCGCATCATCAGTCCCAAAAAGCGCGTCAAGATCGCCGTGGTCGGCAAATACATCGAACTCCAGGACGCCTACAAGAGCATCTACGAAAGCCTCACGCACGCCGCCGCCGCCAATGACTGCGGCATCGACCTCGTGCGCCTGGACGCGGAAACGGTGAAGGATTCCGACCTGAACGACGTCGCGGGCATCCTGGTCCCCGGCGGCTTTGGGGACCGCGGTATCGAAGGCAAAATCCGCGCCGCCCAGTATGCGCGCGAGCAAGGCATCCCCTATTTGGGCCTCTGCCTGGGGATGCAGATTGCAACGATCGAGTTCGCGCGCAACGTCTGCGGCTTCAAGGAAGCCAACAGCACCGAGTTTGACGATGCGACCAAGCACCCCGTCATCTCATTGCTCGACGAACAAAAGGAAGTCACCCACAAGGGCGGCACCATGCGACTGGGCGCCTGGCCCACGAAGGTGATCGAAGGCACCCGGGCGCACAAGGTTTACGGGAGCACAGAAATCTCCGAGCGCCACCGGCACCGCTACGAGTTCAACCCGTCCTACCGGGATGCGATGACCGCCAAGGGGTTCGTCATCGCCGGAACCTCGCCAGACGGCAGCTTGGTGGAGATCATCGAACTCAGGGACCACCCGTGGTTTCTGGCCTGCCAGTTCCACCCCGAGTTTCAGAGCAAGCCCAACCAGCCTCACCCGCTCTTCAAAGGGTTCATCGGAGCGTGCCTGGCGAATCAAAGCTCAGTCTGAACCCCTTGAAAATGCTGCGCACAACCAACGCAGCCCTTTCATTCCTTTTCTTGCGCACGGCCCGCTCTTCCTCAAGTCTTATCGGCTCAGCGTCTTGCCCCGCCCGAAAGCGCGGCCACAGTTTTTGTTGAAACGCTCCAAATGCGCAACTTTCTGTGGAATTTGGAGTTGGTCTGAATTATAACCGTTTTCTTTCGCATTCTTTCTTTCGCTCTTTCCCTTCTGCTTTTCGGCCTCTCCTCTGCACCTGCGGCGGAAGGGCCAAAATCCGTTGCCGGTCCGACTTTCTTCGGCACCGCGACGGTGGCCAACGGCGTCTTTCTGCCCTTGATCTACGCCGCCGAGGGGGCGCGCAGCATCCAGTATTACGATGAAGCGGGTCAACTGGCGTGGGAATACCCGGCGGAAATGTCGCGTGATGTCGTTCGCCTGCCCAATGGGAACATCCTTTTTGCCTACAACAACAATTACGACGGCAAACGGCAGGACAACCCGAGCGGGGTGAAGGAGATTACGCCCGCAGGGCAAGTCGTCTTTCACTTCGAGACAACAGGCCAGGTTTTTTCCTGCGCCCGGCTCGACAACGGCCTGACGCTCGTGGGGGCTGCCGGACAGGGCCGCGTGCTCTTTGTGAACGCCAAAGGGGAACTCGTGAACAGCTTCCCCGTGAAAAGCGCGCCCGGCCATTCCTGCATGCGGCATTTGCGCGGCACCCCGGCGGGAACCATTCTGGTGGCGGAAGAATCCGCCAAAGCCGTCCGCGAATACTCCTCCCAAGGCGCGTTGGTGCGGGAGATGGGCGTGCCGTTTTCCCCGTTCTCTGTCCTGCGGTTGCCGAACGGGAACACCCTGATCAGCGGGAGAACGGGGATCGTGGAGGTGGACCCGCGGAACCAGGTGGTCTGGCAGTTCAAGGACACCGATGTGCCGGATTTGGGCGTGCGCTGGCTCGCCGCGTTCCAGTTGCTCGAAAACGGAGATTTGCTGGTCTGTAACGCAGGCGGAAAAATACCGTTCTTTCGGGTGACCCGGGAGGCGAAGCCGCGCATTGTCTGGAATAGCGCTTCGTGGATCAAGAACCTGCCATTCGGTCACGGTATAGCCTATGCCCCACACTGGCTGCCCAAGGGAGTTGTCTCCCCTTTGAAGAAAGAGCCCGGCAAGGCGCCGAATCCGACCCCCAACAGCACCGCCCCCGCCGGAGGGACGCCTTCCGACGTAAAGTACCCCCTCAATCTGCCGGGCGGCTTCAAGGAAATCATTTTCAACACGCGCACCCATAGCGGCAATGGTCATTGGTACGCGAATTTCGGGTATTCGACCATGGATGTAGAACGAAAATACTCCGGCCAAGGCGGACGCTTGTGCAAACTGGACCTGCGCGACGGCCGACTCACCACCTTGATCGAAGATTTAAAGGGAGCCATCCGGGATGCCCGGGTATCCTACGATGCCAAGCGCATCCTCTTCTCCTGGCGCAAGGGAGACAGCGATTACTTTCATCTCTATGAATGCGACAGCGATGGCTCCAACATCCGCCAGATCACCTTCGGCCCGTGGGATGACATCGAGCCGTGTTACCTCCCCGACGGCGCCCTTCTCTTCGTTTCCTCGCGCTCCAAACGCTGGGTCAACTGCATGGTAGCCCAAGTGGCGACGCTTTTCCGGTGCGATGGGGACGGCAAAAACATCGTCTCGGTTTCGGGCAATATCGAACAGGACAACTCGCCTTGCGTGCTCCCGGACGGGCGGATCATTTATACCCGCTGGGAATACATCGACCGCAGCCAGATGGTCTATCACCACCTCTGGAGCATGAATCCCGACGGGACGGGCCAGATGGTCTATTTCGGAAACCTGAACCCCGGCAGCCTCATGATTGACGCCAAGCCCATCCCCGGTACCCGGAGCGTTGTGGCGGCGATTTCCGGCGGCCACGGCGCTCAAGATCATTACGGAAAGGTTTCCATCCTGAGCAACGAAAAAGGTCCCGATGACAAAAGCGCGGTGCGAGATCTCGGCCAAAAGTATTATGCCTCACCGTATCCCCTCGCGCCCGATCTTTTTCTGGCCGGCGACGCCCAGAAACTGCAGCTTCTGGATGGCACAGGCGGCACGCGCACCCTCTGCGAGCTTCCGGATGCGAAGGCCCTTGTGCATGACCCCCAGCCGTTGGTGAGCCGACCTCGCGAGCCGGTGATGCCCTCGCGAGTGGATTTGACAAAGACCACCGGGCAGTTGATCTGCCAGAATGTCTATAAGGGGCGCCGCATGGACGGCGTGCAGCCGGGCGAAATCAAAAAGCTGCTGGTGCTGGAAACGCTGCCCAAGCCGGTGAACTTCGACGGGATGACCCCGCCCATCTCGCTTTCAAGCACCTTTTCCCTGGAACGCATTCTCGGAACCGTTCCCGTGGAGCCGGATGGCTCGGCCAATTTCGAAGTCCCCGCCAGCCGCAGCATCCAGCTTGTGGCGCTGGACGCCCAAAACCGCTCCGTCAAACGGATGCAGAGCTTCCTGTGCGTCATGCCGGGGGAAATCAACAGCTGCGTCGGGTGCCACGAAGACCGCACCAAATCGCCCGCCCCCCTCACGGGCAAGCTCCTGGCTGTCCAGCGCGCGCCCAGCAAAATCCAACCGCTGGCGGGAATCCCGGAGATTTTCGATTTTCCGCGGGACATCCAGCCGATTCTCGACCAGCACTGCGTGCAATGCCACAACGGACGCAAGCCTGAGGGCGGGGTGGAACTGACCGGCGACCGTAACCCGATGTGGTCGATGGCGTATTACAACCTGATGAGCCGCATGCAGGTGTTTGTCGGCGGCGATCTTGAAAAGAGCAATTACCCACCCCGGACGCTGGGCGATTTCATCAGCCCGCTTATGTCCAAAGTCCAGGGACTAAACACGGATGGCGAACTGGCCGACACCTTCACCAACGAGCGCACAAAGTGGCCGCGCCTCGTCCAAAAAGAGAGCGGCGCGCATTCCGGTGTGCGCATGGCACCCGGGCAGATCGAAAAAATCCGCTTCTGGATCAACAGCGGAGCCGTGTATGCCGGAACCTACGCCTCCCTCGGTGGGTCAGGCACAATCGGCTGGAACGTACATAGCTGGGAGGTTAACAACATCCAGGATATAGACAGCGTGAAAGTAGCGCAAAAAACCATTGTCGAACGCTGCGCCTCCTGCCACACCGGCGAGCGCACCCTGCCGAAATCCCCCGTTGACACTATGAAAACAGCACCCTTCGGGGTTGGATATTCGGGATACACGGAAAGGGACTACCGGCGGCCCGCCATTCGCACCTTCTCGCGTTTCCGGGTATTCAATCTTACCCACCCCGATCTCTCGCTCATGCTCATGGCTCCGCTCGCACAGGCGGCTGGCGGTCTTGGAAAATGCGCAGGCGCCAAGGACGCCCCCGTCTTCGCCAACACCGCCGATCCGGGGTACAAGGCGCTCCTCGCCAGTATCCGCGACACGGGCAAACGCCTCGAGAAGATCACGCGCTTTGACATGCCCGTCTATCGGCCAAGCCCGCAATGGTTGCGGGAAATGCAGCGCTTTGGCATTCTTCCCAAACAACAAGGCACAGACACGCCCGTGAACCCCTACGAAGTCGAGAAACGCTATTTTGAATCACTCTGGCACCGCCCCGGCGCGAAAGAACAATGGGGGCCGGAATCCGCCGAATCCGAGGTGGCCCTGGAATGTAAAAAATGAACGAAAGGATAATACCAATGCCCTCTATTCACATCACCCTCAGAGAGGTCGCAAAGATGATCGACCATTCTCTGCTGCATCCCACCATGACCGATGATGACATCCGCAAGGGATGCGAACTGGCCCGCCGCTATGATGTGGCCACGGCCTGCGTGAAACCTTATTCGATCCCCCTTGCCCGGGAAGTGCTTGCCGGGAGCGATGTCGCCGTCTGCCCGGTCATCGGCTTTCCGCACGGCAACAGCACCACCGCGATGAAAGTCAAAGAAGCCGAAGCCGCCGCCGAGGAAGGCGGTGCGGAAATCGACATGGTCATCAATATCGGCAAAGCATTGGGCGGCGATTGGGACTATGTGTCGGCGGAAATTCAGGCGGTTCAAGATGTCGTGGTGGAAAACAACGCCGTTCTCAAGGTGATTTTTGAAAACGATTACCTCCAGGATCAGCACATCCTCAATCTCTGTGAAATCTGTTCCCGTATCGGCGTCGCATTTGTCAAGACATCCACCGGTTACGGCTTTGTAAAACAGGAAAATGGGATGTATTCCTACAAGGGCGCGACTCTCTCCCATCTCAAACTAATGAGGCAGCATTGTCCCCCCGCCGTTCAAATCAAGGCGGCCGGAGGCGTGCGCACGCTGGATGATCTGCTGCTTGTGCGCTCTTTAGGTGTCAGCCGGATCGGCGCCACGGCGACCCAAGGCATCCTGGAAGAGGCCTGCAAGCGAGGCATCGGCGAAGCTTCCATCGCCGTGGAAATCCACCACCCCGCTCTCGCCGTGGTGTGAGGCTAGAGCGGCAAACGAGAATCAGTTCGCTGCTTTCGCCGCGACGAGTTCGTTGACTTTTCGCATGACGGCGAAGGCGTCGGCTACGTAGAGGACGTCTGCTTTCCCGCGCGCCCAGCCGCAGTTGGCGTCCAGGCTGATGGCGCGGCGTTCCTTGATGAAGCGCCAGCCGACGGTGTGCGGCTCCTCGCCGTGGCAACAGGTGGAAAGGCCTTTCGCGTGACGCGGGGTGGACCCAGTCTGGCCGATCTGGTTGAGGTGCGTGAGAAAAGAGATGACGGCCTGGCCTTCGCCGCCGAGATCGACGAGGGATTTGCTGCTGCCGAGCGAGGCGCGCGTGAGCTTGAGGAAGCTGCCAATGAGCTGCTCGGCTTCCGGCACGTGGGTCGCTCCGTCCGCCTGTTTCTTGGTCCAGCCAGCCCCGGTGACGAAAAGCAGATCGGCATCGGGCCGGATGGTTTGGGCGTCGGCCGAGGGCGCACGGAGACCGGTGACGGCGGTGCGTTTGCAGGATTCAGGCAGGTTGACTGCGACAGTTTCCACCGGCGCCGTGCCTGCTTCGCCCTGCCACGCGGGCTGGCTGCCGGGATCGATCGCCAGAATCCACGGGCGCTGCGTGCGCTGGAGAGCCGCCTCCATGCGCTGCCGGTAATACCAGCGCGAAACGGCAAGCGTGCAGTTCTCCGCGGAAAGTCCCGTAACGTGGGTGTCCACCCGGCCGCCAAGGCGCGCGGCGGCCCCGGCCAGCACGCGGTTCCAGCGCGAAGTGGCGGGCGCGACCACCACGGTGGCTTGCGCGGCTTTGCAAATCGCCTCGACCGCTGCGGCGTCAGAGCCGTAGCGCGGCTGCGCGAAATCGCCCCCCTCGACGCCGAGGAATTCCGACGCGCCGCAAGTGGCGATCCGGTTCGCTGCGTCCTGGATTTTTTCGCCGACAATGCCGACGCTAAAGCCCGGGGCACCGAGCCCGCCCGCGAGCGATTGCACGGTTTGCAAGGATTCCAACGCGGATTTGGCCAGGGTGCCGTCCGCTTCGGTGTGCAGGAGAAGAAGAATGTTTTCCATAGAAAAAAGAGGTTGTGTTACTTGCTGATCCACTCAACGATTTCGCGGGCGATGTCTTCCGGCGCGGCGTCTTTAACGATGCGGGTTTCGCGCATTTGCTTGGGCAGGGCGACGCTGGCGAAGCTGACGCCCTCGGCGCCGGCTTTGACCGGCTTGGCTTTTTGCAGCGCGGGCATGACCACGCGCATGTTGGCCATGCCGACCTGCGGGTTGTTCTTCGGCTCAGACAGGTTTCCGGTGGCCCAGCCCAGCAGTGCGGGGGCTCCGGCGCAGGTGGAAACCTGGTGTTTGCCGCCGTCGATGCGCTCGAGGATTTCCAAGGAGCCATCGGCGTTGATCTTGAGTTCGTCCACGCCTTGAAATTGATCCGTGATGCCGAGTTTCTCGCCGATGACCTGCATGGTGACGCCCGCGCAACGCGAGGCGCTTTCCCAGCCGCCAAAGACGAGCAGCTTGGATTTGTCCAGGCCGGGGATGGCGAGGATGGCCTCGGCCAGCGCGTCTGCGGTTTCAAAAGCGTCGGTGAAGCCGCTGGCAGAGCCGTCGAGCGCGATCAGTTCAAAGGGGACTTTTTGCGCCAGGGTCATCATCACCTGTTGGAGCTTGGCCTTCGGTGCGAGGCTCACCAGATAGACCTTGCTGCCGGGAGCGTTCTTGGCGAGGTTGGCCGCCTCAAAGAGCGCGTGGCCCGCCCAAGGGTCGAGCACGGCGGGGAGCATCGCCTCGTTTTTGAGTGCGGGTCCGGCGGGGCTGCTCACGGGTTCGAGGGTCTGAAGAGGGTCCGGCACGATGCTGCCGCAAACGACGATTTGGTATGCTATGCTCATAGATTGGAAAAAACGTGATTGGCAGTTTAACGCATAAACGGCGGCGGCGTCCACTGGGGAAAATGGGAAACGCAGGGTTCACGCATCGAAGAGCTTGTGAATCCTCGTGCGTTCCACCCCCGGGTCCGGGATGTCTCGCAAGATGCATAGAATAGCGATCGCCTCGCTCTTTCCGGGCATTTTCTTGGTCGGTTTCGTAAGCATCCCGAGCTTGTCTCAGGATTGTTTTACAAATTACGCACGAAAATCCCCGCAGATCAAAATTGAGATGCGTGAGCCCTGACTATCTAGCGCTTTCCCATTCAGCGAAGGGGAGCGGGATGCTAAAAGCGAGCGATTCCTGCTTTTCGCGGGCAGGGTTCGGCGTTAGGATGCGCACACTCATGAACATTCTCTCCAACAGCGACGAGGCGGGCGGCGGGCGGATTCCCACGCGGGACGAGATTCCGGTGGCCGACACGTGGGACCTCTCGGTGCTTTATCCCAGCGACGAGGCGTGGCAGGCGGACTTCACAGAACTCCAGGCAAAATGGCCTGCGGTGACGGACTTCAAGGGGCGCGTGGGCGCGTCGGCCCTCACGCTGATGGAGGTGCTGGAGTTCGACAAGATGCTCAATCTCAAGATCGAGCGGCTTTCCCATTACGCGATGCTGCGCATTTCCGAGGACGCCTCCGATGCGGAGAATCTCAAGCGCGAAGGGGTGCTGCAAAACCTGCTCACGAACATCGGCGAAGCGTGCGCGTTTGTGCTGCCGGAAATCCAGGCGCTCGACGACGCGACCTTTGAGCGCTATTGGGCCGACCCGCTGCTGGAGCCGTGGCGCATTTCGCTGCGCAAGGTGCGCCGGATGAAGCCCCACACGCTGAGCGGCGCGGAGGAGCGCATCCTGGCGTTGGGCGCGGCGGCGTTGCACGGGCACCGCGACACGTTCGAGCAGCTCACCAATGTGGACATGAAGTTCGGCACGCTGCGCGACGAGAACGGCGTGGAGCGCGAGCTCAGCCAGAGCGCGTTTTCCTCGTTCCTCTACCAGCGCGATCCCGCCGTGCGCAAGGCGGCGTTCCACCAGTTTTACCGCGAGTTCTCGGATCACGAATACACGCTGGCTTCATCGCTGGCGAGCTCCGTGCGGAGCGATGTCTTCCATGCACGCGCGCGCAATTTCCCCTCGGCCCGCGAGGCGGCTCTCTTCCGCGACGACGTGCCGGTGGGGGGCTATGACAACCTGATCGCCAGCGTGCGCGCCAACCTCGCCCCGCTCTTCCGCTATTACGCGCTGCGCCGCCGGGTGCTTGGGCTCGACGAGATTCACCATTACGACACCTACGTGCCGATCGTGTCGGATATGAAGACGCAGGTGGGCTACGATGAGGCGATAGACATGGTCATCGCCGCGCTCGCGCCGCTGGGCGGCGAGTATTGCCGCGTGCTGGAGCGCGGGCTGCGCCACGAACGCTGGAGCGACCGCTACGAGAGCAAGGGGAAACGCTCCGGGGCGTTCTCCTCCAGCAGCTACGGAAATCCGCCGTTCATTCTCATGAACTACAAGGCGGATGTGTTCTCCGATGTCTATACGCTGGCGCACGAGGCGGGGCACTCCATGCATACTTGGTATTCGCAGGCGAACCAGGCGTTCCAGGATTACGATTACCCGATCTTCTTGGCGGAGGTGGCCTCGACGTTCAACGAGGAACTGCTTACCCATCACCTGCTGGAAAAAACCAGCGACCCGAAGATGCGCGCGTACCTGATCAACCGTCAGATCGACGACATCCGCGGCACGGTTTACCGGCAGACGATGTTTGCGGAGTTCGAGAAAATTACGCACGAGATGGAGGAGCGCGGCGAGGCGCTCACGCTTGAGGCGTTCAAGGAGGTTTACCGGGAACTGCTCACCGCGTATTTCGGGCCGGACTTCGCGCTCGACGTGGAGCTCGATCTGGAGTGCCTGCGCATCCCTCATTTTTACAGTGCGTTCTACGTTTACAAATACGCCACGGGCATCTCGGCGGCGGTGTCGCTCTCCCAGCAGGTGCTCACGACAGGGAACACCGGGCCCTACCTCGGCTTCCTCAAGAGCGGCGGGTCACGCTTCCCGCTGCCCACGCTGGCGGCGGCAGGGGTGGACATGTCCGGCCCGGAACCGATCGAGAAGACGCTGGCGCTCTTCGCCCGGCGGGTGGAGGAATTGGAGAGGCTGTTAACATAGTGAGTATGAGCGCTAGTGAACGTCTCATCGTGGCCGCGCAGGGCTATTGCGAGCTGGAGATGCGTTGCGAGGCCCTTGGTGAGCTCGACAAGCTGCCGCCGGAGGAACAGCTCAGGCCCGACGTCTTGGAAATGCGCGTGCTTCTTTTCATGCAGGAGCATCTCTGGCGCAAGGCGCTGAACGCCAGCCGCAAGCTCTGCGCGGTGGCGCCGGAAACGCCGATTGGCTTCATCCACGCCGCCTATTGCCTGCACGAGATGGGGGAAACCCGGCAGGCCAGGAAATTACTGCTGGAGGGGCCGCTCTCGCTGCAAGCCGACGCGACCTATCATTACAATCTGGCGTGCTACGAATGCGTGCTCGGCAACTTCGATGCGGCCCGCGGTTACCTGCAAACCAGCGTTTCGATGGACGAAAAGCTGCGGGAGACCGCCAAAACCGACCCGGATTTGAAGCCGCTGCACACGCCATGAAGCTCACTCCCGAAAAACTCACCCGGATTGAGGCGTTGTTCCGGGAAAATTTCGAGCTCCGGGGGGAACTCGGCGCATCGCTCTCGATTTGGAAGGAGGGTCGCGAGGCGCTCTCGCTGGCGGGCGGTTTCGCGGACCGGCGCAAGACGCGCCCGTGGACGGCGCAGACGCCCGTGCTCGTCTGGTCCTGCACCAAGGCACCCGCGGCGGCTTGTGTGCTGCATGTGCTGCGGCGGGAGAGCGTGCCGCTTTCCACGCCGGTGAGCGTGTTCTGGCCGGAGTTCAAGCAGGCGGGCAAGGAGCGGGTGACGTTCGCGCAGGCGCTCTCTCACCAGGCCGGGCTTGCCGCGCTGGATGCGCCCGCCCCGGTGCTGGACCACGCGGCGGTGGCCGCGGCTCTGGCGCTGCAGGTTCCCAACTGGCCGCCGGGTCTCGGTCACGGCTACCATGCCCGCACCTTCGGGGCGCTGCTGGACGAGATGCTGCGCCGCGTGGACGGCACGCCCGGCATGACGCTCGGACGCTACTGGCACACACATTTTGCCGTGCCGCTCGGGCTCGATTTTTGGATCGGCCTGCCGCTGGAAAAACTCGACGCCGTCGCGCCGGTTTACCCGCCCAGGACGGACGCGCCGCCGCGCAGTCCCGCCTTTTACGAGGCGCTCCATGACAAGGTGTCGCTCACCGCGCGCGCCTTCGCCTCCCCGCGAGGACTGATGGGGCCAGCTTCCATGAACACCCCCGAGGCGCGCACGGCCTCGCTGCCGGGGTTTGGGGGCATCGGCACCGCGCACGCGCTGGCGAAATTCTACGCGATGCTCGCGGGCGGGGGCGCGCTCGAAGGAGTGCGCTTCTTCGAATCCACCGCGCCCATGACCACCACGCTGGTGAGCGGCTTTGACAAGGTGTTACTGCGTCCCACGGCGTTTTCCGCCGGGTTCATGCGCGATCCTCTGGACGATGCGGGGCGCAAACTGCGGCAAATCTTCGGCCCCTCGCACATGGCGTTCGGGCAGCCCGGCGCGGGCGGCAGCCTCGCGTTTGCGGACCCGGAGAACAACGTCGCCTTTGCCTACGTGATGAACCAGATGGAGCCCGGCGTCATGCCGCACCAAAAGGCGCTGGGGATCGTGGAAGCGCTCTACGCGTGAACGGCAGGGAAGGGCTAATGGAATGTTCCAATCGCTCGAATAAAGGCAAATAGCCAGCCTCCGGCGATCCATTTTCCAGACAAAGGCAAGGTGACGTGTCTGAAAATCCCCCATCCGGTCAGACCCTGAAGCCGTGCAGCATCAATAATCTCGGTGGAAACTCGCGGCATAAAAACAGCAAAGCATGCGTAAAGCATGGAAACTGTGAGTAGCCCATTTGCCATCAATTGTTCCAATGGAAGTGGAGTATCATCACCTGTGTAGAAAAAGATTTCTAAAGATGTGGGGAGATAAGAGTAAAAAGAGGTCGAAATTCTCTCGGAAATAAACCACAGGATACCTTCTTCTTCCCCTACGCACGGCAAAACCAACGGCGCTAGTATGAGTATATCCACGAACAACCTGGGCCATCGCGGTAGCAAAAGCCGCAAACGGTAAGCCGAAAATGCAAAAAAGGAAAAGATCGTGGCAAAAACGGCGGACGCCAGCAGTGCAAGCCAAAGCGGTTTCATAATAATTCAAAACCCCACTCTAGGGCGAAGCCGCCGAGTGCGTCCAGCCCGAAGCATCGAGAACGAGGGGTGAAAGCGGCGAGGTTCTCCCCTCTTTGCGTCCTTGGCGTTCTTTGCGCGAGACATTTAGAAGAGAAATTTCGCGCAAAGGACGCAAAGATAAGCCTCGGTTCGCCTCTTTCTTTGCGACTTCGCGTCTCTGCGTGAAAACTCTTCGTTTGGGCCGTGTGTCAACGGCGTTTCGCGTTCCCAAACCCCGCCCGCAGGCGGCGCAGCTCGTGTTCCACGAAAATCCACCAGAGCTGGCGGGCGAACTTCGCGGTGGACATCGGCGCGCTTACCGGCCGCACGCAACCCGCGCGGATCGCGTCAAAAATCTGCTCGGGCGTGGCATCAGCGGGCGCTTGCACGAGCGTGTAGTGATCGCCAAACCCTGCAAGCCGGTGGGTGTCGGAGGTGGCCAGCAGCGGCTTCTGAAAGCGTTCTGCCACGCGTAGCGCGCGCCGGTTCGGGTTGAGCCAGCGGGTGTAGAAATGGCAAATCTCGATGGCGTCAAAGAGGTCGATGTATTCGAGGAGCCGCCTGCCGCCGAGGGAGCCGCCCAGCACGTAAAAGGGGTGCGGGGCGAGGATCAGGACCGAGCGGCCGCGCCGTTCGCGGAGCGTTGCCAGATCGCGCAACCGGCGCAGGCCCGCCGCTTCTTCGGGGTTGATGTTGAGGACGACGACATCCGCCCCTTCCAGCCGCATTTCCGCCGCCGGGATGAGCAGAAGGCCGAGGCGGCGCGCGGTTTCGAACACCTCGGGATGCGTCAGCACGTGGTCGTGGAGCGTGATGGCCAGCGCGTGAAAGCCGAGCGCGTGCGCCCGGTGCAGCAGTTCGATGGCGCTGTGGTCCAGATAATCCGCCGGGTCCTCGCGGGTGTGCAGATGGAAATCCACCTTCAGCCAGCCCGGGGCGGGAGAACCGTCGGGGCGGATGAGGGGAGGCAGATCACCGGGAAGAGGCATGCGCCGTGATTTTGCGCCAGAACCGGCGAATTCTCAAGAGAGGAAAAAATTCGCCGCAAAAATTCGCAAGAGACGCAAAACGAAGTTGTTGCCTACACGCAAAGCACTGTGAGCTTCTTCGGCCCGTGCGCGCCGAGCACGAGGATGCGCTCGATGTCGCCGGTGCGGCTCGGTCCCGTGATGAAGGAGATCATGCTCGGGTACGCGCCTTGGTATTTTGCCTTGAGCAGTGCGAACGCGGCGGTCAGGTCCGGCACGAGTTGTTCGCGCCGCGCCAGCACCACGTGGTGCGGCGGCAGGACGGAGAGCGCGCGGCCTCCGGCGCTCTGGCTTGTGACCAGCACGCCGCCGGTCTGCGCCACCAAGGCGTCGCAGGCGCTGATGCCCGCGTCGCATTGCTCCAGTTCGCAAACGTCGTAGCCGCCGTCGGTGTGCAGCACGGGGAGCCCGAGGGCGGCTGCGGCCTCCCCGGTCAGTGCGCCCGCATGGGTGGCGATCTTCTTCCAGCCTTCGGCTTGGGCGATTTCCGCGAGGCACGCACGGAGTTCCTCCTCGGAAGCCACCAAGCGGAAATCCGTGGTCAGCTCCTTGGAGTTTTTGGCGAAGAGTTCGACTTGCTCCTCAAAGGCCTCGCCGACCAATGGCAGCCAGGCGGTGACGGGGCGCGCTTCTTTGGAGGCGCAGTCGCCACACGGTTTCTCCGACGCGTGATCGTGCCCGCCCGGCTTCTGCGCTGGCACGCTCAAGGCTTCGCGGATTCTGCCCAGGATGTTTTCGCGTTCGTTCATTTTCTGTGGTTCCACCATTCTCTGAAGGTTTCGGGTGCGACCTTGGGGAGTTCGCGGGATTTGGTCCAGGCGAGGGCCGGGTCGAGCGGCGTGCCTTTGATGAGCGGATGGAAAATCTGCCCGATGCGGCCGAGCTTCATGCCGAGGTCGAACATCCAGGCGTTGGTGAAGAGGATGGCCGCGCCTTGGAACGCCAGCTTTTCCCACCAGACGGGCTTCTGCGCGCGGGCATCGCGGCGGCTCTGGAGCAGGTGGTGGTGCAGGTCGATCTTCACCGGGCACGCCTGCGTGCAAGCGCCGCAGAGCGAGGAGGCGAAGGAAAGATGGCTCCATTCCTGCAACCCCCGCAGTTTGGGGGTGATGACCGCGCCGATGGGCCCCTGGTAGGTGGTGCCGTAGGTGTGGCCGCCGATGTTCTTGTAAATGGGGCAGACGTTGAGGCAAGCGCCGCAGCGGATGCACTGAAGGGCGTCGCGCTGTTCGGCGCTGGCGAGCAGCGAGGTGCGCTTGTTGTCGAGCAGGACGACGTGGAACTCCTCGGGACCGTCGGCTTCGCCCGGCTGCTTCGGGCCGCCATACATGGTGTTGTAGCCGGTCATCAACTGCCCCGCGCCCGCGGTGGCGAGCATGGGGAGAAAGAGCGCGAGGTCTTCGAGCTTCGGCAACACTTTCTCGATGCCCATCAGCGTGATCATCGTCTTGGGCAGCGCGCAGGTGAGCCGCGCGTTGCCTTCGTTATCGGTGATGGAAATCATCCCGGTCTCGGCGATGGCGAAGTTTGCGCCGGTAATGCCGATGTCTGCCGTGATGTATTTGTTGCGGAGCACCCGGCGGGCGATCATCGTGAGTTCTTCCGGGCTGTTGGTGGGCGCGGTGCCGAGTTCCTTGGTGAAAAGCTCGCTGATCTGCCCGCGCGTCAGGTGCATGGCGGGGAAGACGAAATGGTAGGGGGCCTCGTGCCGGAGCTGGACGATGTATTCGCCCAAATCGCTCTCCACCACCTCGAACCCGGCTTTTTCCAGCGCGTCGTTGAGGTGGACTTCCTCGCCGGTCATCACCTTGGATTTGACGATCGCCTTCGCTTTCTTTTCGCGGACGATGCCGAGGATGATCTCGCGCGCCTGCTCGCCGGTGCTCGCCCAGTGGACTTTCGCGCCCCGCGCTTCCAGGTTGCGCGCGAAATCGGCAAGGTGCGTGTCGAGGTGATTAATCGCCTGCCACTTGATCTCCGACGCGGCGTTGCGCGCCTGCTGCCAATCCTGAAAACGGGCTTTTTTGGAATCGCGCGCGACCTCGTATTTCTTAAGCGCCCCGCGGATGAACGCCCGGTGCGTCAAGTCCTTGCTAAGCGTGGTGGCTTCCTTCTTGAATTCAGCGGCTGCTGGAGTGGTGCTCATGCTTTGGAGAAGGGTTAGCGGTTGTTGAGCACCTCGGCGAGATGGATGGTTTTGAGCGGCTTGCCCTGCCGGTCGATCAACCCCTGGATGTGCATCAGGCAGCTCGAATCGTTGGAGACGATGTATTCGGCTTCGGTTTCCAGCGCGGAGGCGACTTTTCCCTCGCCCATCGCACTGGAGATCATGGGGAACTTCGCGGAGAACGTGCCGCCAAAGCCGCAACAGGTTTCGGCTTCCTCCATTTCCACAAGCTGCAACCCGCGCACGGCGGCCATCAGCGCGCGCGGCTGCGCCTTGAGCCCGAGTTCGCGCCGCCCGTGGCAGCCGTCGTGGAAGGTGACCCGGTGCGGGAACTGTGCGCCGAGATCGGTCACGCCGAGCTTGGTCACCAGAAAATCGGAAAACTCGTAACACTTGGCGGAAAGGCGGAGCGCGTCGGCCTCCTGCGGGGTGTCCTTGAACAGCTCCGGGTAGAAATTCTTGATCATCGCGCCGCACGAACCGGAGACGATGACGACGACCTCCGCGTCCTTGAGCCGCGCGAGAACCTTTGCCGCCACGGGCCGCGTCTCCTCCCAGTAGCCGGAGTTGAAGGCGGGCTGGCCGCAGCAGGTGAGCTCCTGCGGGTAATCAATGGTGTGTCCCAGCCGTTCAAGAATCTGCACGACGCTCGCGCCGGCCTTCGGAAAACAGGCGTCGATGAAACAGGGAATGAAGAGGGTGACTTTCATTAGAAAACGAGATTTTGGAAGAATAAGGATAATCCCCCGCGAAGGCAAGGCCGCAAAATGGCGGAGAGAGTTTACGTGGCGTGATTCAAGGTGTTCCTGAACGGCGTGGCTTTATCAGGCACCCGGCAGGCACCGGCGCACGTCCCAGCCGTTTGCTTCCAGCATCGCTTCGGCTTCCGGGCGGGAGACGCCTCTGAGCGCGCTGACGAGGCGGATGCTCCGGTCGCGCAGCTTGGCGTTGGTGGCGACGACGCTGACCATGAGGTTGCCGCGCACTTTGCCCAGCCGCACCATGACGGCGGTGGAGAGAATGTTGAGGGCGCATTTGGTGGCGGTGCCCGCTTTGAGCCGGGTGGAGCCCGCGAGCAGTTCCGGCCCGGTGGGCAGGTCGATCTCGACATCCCACGGCGGCTGGCTGCCGCGCCGGGCGGGATTGCACGAGAGCAGGATGGTGCGCGCGCCCATTTCCCGCGCCTGGCGGAGCGCGCCGAGAACGAACGGCGTCCGCCCGCTGGCGGTGATGCCGCAAACCACGTCGCACGGGCGCACCCCGCGCTCGATGACGGCGTGTGCCCCGGATTCCCGCTGGTCTTCGGCTCCTTCCACCGAACGGTAGAGCGCCCCCACGCCGCCGGCCATGATGGCTTGCACCAGTTCTGGCTCGGCTCCGAAGGTGGGCGGGATTTCGCTGGCATCAAGCACGCCGAGCCGTCCGCTGGTGCCCGCGCCCACGTACATCAGGCGGCCCCCCTTGCGCAGGGCGTCGGTGGCGAGTTCTATGGCGGTGATGAGCGGCATGCGCGCGGCGAGCAGCGCGTCGTTGACGTGGCTTTCTTCGTTGATGAAAACGTCCACGATTTGCGGTGTGGACATGCGGTCGAGGTGCATCGAACGGGGGTTGACCTGCTCGGTGAGCGCCCCGGCCAGTTCTGCCAGGTCGAGCTCCGGTTCCATCGGATGCGGCAGCGACAGTTCGCGTGCCGCAAGCCAGGCAGCGCCTTTCGCGCCGGACTCGGTGCAGACGCTCACGCGGGTATCGGGAAAGGTCTTGGCGACCTCCAGGGAGAACCGCTCGACGTATTCCGGGTGGTGCAGGAAAAGGCCGCCTTGGAGCTTGATCTCGGGCGGGGTCTCGAAGCCGAGCCGCCGGAGGGTGGCGCATGCGCCCTCGGCCAGCGAGCGCGCGCCACGGTCCAGGATGGCCCCCATTTCGGCGTCCCCTTTTTGCGCCGCCTGAAACACCACGGGCGCGAGTTTGGCCACGGACATCTTGTCCGCTTCCTCGGCCCAGCGCACCAGTTCCTCCAGCCGGTTGAGCGCCAGCGCGCAGAGCATGCTTTCGCCGGGCTGCGTCACGCGCCGGGTCAGGTCATACTGCCAGAGCACATGCCGTAGCGCTTGGACGGCCAGCCGGTAGCCGCTGCCGACATCCCCCAGGAGCTGGCCCCAGCCGCCGGCTTTCTCGAAGCGCTCCCCCCGGCGGCTGGGGCTAGCTCCTGGGGATGTCGGCAGCGGCTACCGGCTGGCCGTCCAAGCGCTACGG
>Ga0118677_10006621_pt1 | contig 19510 bp, 17 predicted proteins | sample AliMusrvi5mmetaG_FD_86154 | JGI IMG/M metagenome (GOLD analysis project Ga0118677, IMG submission 86154)
TGCGTCCAGATGATCCCATAGCGGTGGAAGTCCTCCCATGGCCGGTCGCGGACAACCGCCGTCGACTTCTGGGTACCTGCCGCCCCGTTGAACGCTCCGGTGTGGACCGTGAAGTGAAGCTTTGACGGGTCGAAGCCGACGTTCTCCATGATATCGATCTCCCCGCACCGCGGCCACCCGACCTTGGAGGTTTCACCCAGGAGCCAGGCCGCCGGCCACGTGCCCCTGCCCGTCGGGATCTTGGCCCGGATTTCCACCTTCCCGTAAGTGAACTCAAACTTGCCCGCCGTGTTCAGGCTCGCGGACGTGTAGCGGGAGCCGTGGTAGTCCTCGCGCCGGCCGGTGATGACGAGCGACCCACCGCTGATCCTGGCGTTCTCGGCCCGTGCCTTCGTGTAGTACTGCAGCTCGTTGTTGCGGATGAGACCCTCCTCGTAGCCCCATTTCTCCGGCGAGGGCATCACACCCGAGTCAAACTCGTCGTTCCACACCATCACCCAGTCTCCCTGTTCGTAGCGTTGCGCGGCCTCGGCTTGGGCCGTCTGGATCGGAGTCTCGGCCCGGACACCGGTCCAAAGGAGGACCAAGAGGCCCATGGCGAGTTGCAATCCGGGACGCCGGTTGAGGTTCATCGGATTGGTGATACCCGTCCGCGCAAGTGACTGGAAGGCCAATCCCTCGTCCGATCACCCCCATCGTCACATCGCCCGCGGGAGTTGCGATTGACCTCCAAGTCGCGGCGGCGATGAGATCCCGGCGACCTACGGGCGTTGCATTCCCAGGCCAGCAACCTTTAACGGCACCCGGTCCGGGCGTCGCCCCACCTTTACTCCCGCGGCTTATGTCCGCGCCGATTGCGACTTATGGGACAACCGGACACACCCGTCCCCCGAGGGGCCCACGGGGTATTTTCCCCTCGGCCCGGCGGTGTGCGCACGAGGGAAAGGGCGCGGGCGCCACGGGGGGCGGGCCATTGCGCATTGACACAGGCGCCGTCGAACCCGCCTTGTTTTCACCCAAAGCCCAACCCCACGCACGACCCCATGCAAGAGCCCGAACCCAGCGCGCCCGACCAAACGACCCAAAAGGGAGACCGCCTTCCGCTCTCCGAGAAGATCGGCTTCGGCCTTGGCTCCTTCCACGACATGTGGGGCCACTGGCTTTACTCGGGGATGGCGTACCTGGTCTTCAACATCTACCTGGGCGTCTCGCCGAAGTGGATCGCCCGGGCGACCAGTTCCTTGCCGGTTCCCGAGTCGCCCAGGATCAGCACGTTGCTCATCGAGTCCGCGACCAGTTCGACCAGCCGGAAGACCTCGCGCATGGCCTTGCTGCGCCCGATCATCTGCTGCAGGCCGAAACGGTCGCCCACCTCGCGACGCAGGCGGCGGTTTTCCAGGACCAGCCGGCGCTGGTCCACCGCCTTGGCCACCAGCGCCTCCATTTCGCGCATCTTGAAGGGCTTGGTGACGAAGTAGAACGCGCCGGCCTTCATGGCCTCGATGGCGCGATCGATGGACCCGAACGCGGTGACGATGATGACCGGGACGTCGGGCCGGTCGGTACGGACCCCCTGCAGCAGGTCCATCCCGTCGCCGTCCCGCATGCGCAGATCCGTGACGATCACGTCGAAGTCGCCGTTGCGGACCTTTTCCAGGCCTTCGAGGCCCCCCCGGGCGCCTTCGGCCTCGTAGCCGGCGCGCCCCAGGAAGTCCACCAGCAGTTCGCACATCTCCTGCTCGTCATCCACGACGAGCACGGATGGCTTCCGATCGCCCTCCGCCATCGACGCCTCCCCTCCCGTTCCCCGGATCCGGACCGATTCCTGGGCAGTTTACCACGCACCGTGGCGTTTGGTCCCGGTCCCCGGTCCGGTCACCCGGAGGCCCATGGACGGCCCACGCCGCCTCCCGCCCATGCTACGCTCCAGGCGAGATGCGAACCGAGGACGGCCCGTGGATCGGCCCGAGGATCCGGACATCCTTCTGACCGGGGACGGCCCATCCGCTCCCCCGGGGACCGCCACGGCCCGGCACGCGGCCCGCCTGGACCAGCGCCGCCGCGAGATCCAGGGCGTGCTTTCGGAGGCCCTGGTGGTGGCGGTCGGGCCCGAGGACGTCGCCCGCGCGGCGGTGGACGCGGTCGAGCGCATGGGTTCCTTGCAGGTGGCCGTGCTGGTCAACGAAACGGTGCCCGAGGGGCGCGGCCGAGGGAACACGCCGACGCGGCCCCGGGTGCTGGCATCCGCGGGCTTCGATCCTGCATCGCTGGACGACCTGGCGAACCTCGACGAGGTCCGCGACAGCCTGGCGGGGCCGGCGGGGCCCTCCCCCTGCGCGGTGGTGCCCCGGGACGACCTGGACGGCGGCGTGCTGGCGCTGTTTCGGCTGCGGGGACGCACCAGCGACCTCGGCTGCCTGGCCGTGGGCGCCCTGCGATCCGCCAGTCGCGACGAGGCCTACTGGGACCTCCTCGCGATCGTCGCGAACTGGACGGGTGTCGCCCTCGAGCGCAGCCTGCTGTATCGCCGGCTGGAGGTGGCCTTCAGCGAGGCGCGGGACGCCCAGCGTCGCCTGCTCCAGGCCGAGAAGCAGTCCGCGATCGGGCGGCTGGCCGCGGGACTCGCCCATGAAATCGGCACGCCCCTCAACGTGATCTCGGGCCGGGCCGAAATGCTGCAGGAGGAACTGGCCGGCAATCCCCGGGCCACCCAGGCCCTGCACACCATCGTCAGCCAGATCGATCGCATCACCGGCCTGGTGGGCGAGATGCTGGACTTCGCCCGCGAGCACACGCCCGCCCGCGGCCTCGAATCGTTGAACGGCATCGTATCGGCGGTCGTCGAGCTGCTCCAGCGCTCGTTCCAGCGGTCCGGCATCGAGGTGCGGGCCGACATTCCGCGGGACCTGCCCCAGGTGCGGGTGAACCGGAACCAGATGCAGCAGGTGTTCCTGAACCTGCTGATCAACAGCGTCGACGCGGTCGTGATGGACCCGGAACGTTCCTCGAAGGGGCTGGGCCACATCCTGGTCCACGCCGAGGCGGTATCCCGGAACCTCGTGCAGGTACGGATCGAGGATGACGGCCACGGGATCGAACCCGCCCACCTGGACAAGGTGTTCGACCCCTTCTTCAGCACCAAGCCCGTGGGACAGGGAACGGGGCTGGGGCTGGCCGTGGTGTACGGGATCGTCACCGAGCACGGCGGCACCATCGACATCCAGAGCCGGTGGACCCGCGGGACCACCGTGACATTCACGCTGCCGGCAGGCGCGGACTAGAGGAGGGAGCCATGATGAGGATTCGGACGGTACTGGCGATGGCATTGCTGGTCGCGGCCGCAGGCTGGGCCCTGGCGGGCTGCGATACCCGCTCCATTCCGGACACCTCGACCACCGTGGATGCGGGCGTGGATCCGGGAACGGACACGACGTTTCCCCTGGACGGCTGCCACCTCGATCTCGGGGCGGAGCTTCCCGACACCGCCCCGGACGTGATCCCTGCCGACGTGGCGGCGGACGTCGCACCGGACACGGCCGTCGACGCCGCGGCCGACGTGCCGCCCACCCCGGACACGCCCGCGACCGACGTGCCGCCCGCCGAGGACGTCCTCCCGATCGACACCCCCCCGGAGGCCGACGCGCCGATCGAGGACGCCACACCCGACGCGCCCCCGATGTCGTGCGGCGGAAGGACCGGGCACTCCTGCGACGCCGACCAGTTCTGCGACTACCAGCCCGGAGGCCTGTGCGGCACCGCGGACGCGTCCGCGCTGTGCCAGGCCCGGCCGACCGCCTGCAGCAAGGAGCTGGCGCCCGTCTGTGGGTGCGACGGACAGACGTACGAAAACGCCTGCCTGGCCAACCTGGCCGGCTCGGGCATCCTGCACGTGTCCGCGTGCGAGGCGCCGCAGCCCACCTATTGCGGGGGATTCGCGGGCTTGTCCTGCCAGCCCGCCCAGTACTGCAAGTATGCGCTGGAAGCGATGTGCGGCGCGGCCGACGCCATGGGAACCTGCACCGACATCCCGGCCGTCTGTTCGATGATCGCGGCGCCCGTGTGCGGCTGCGACGGCAACACCTACAGCAACGAATGCGTCGCCGCGCAGGCGGGAACCGGCATCCGCAGCGAAGGGGCCTGCACGTAGGCCTGGCGCCGCGCGGACCCACCTGCGGCCCGGCCCGGCCGACCTACATCTTCGGCACGCCCACCGTGAACAGCAGGCCCTTGATGTCGGAGTCCGTGAACCGGATCCCGGCCCCCACGAAGAAGTCGCGCCCGCGATAGTTCAGCGCGTCGTCGATGCCCGCCGCCACGTAGAACACGTTGAACAGGGTGTACAGCACCGAGCCCTTGATGCGCGGCCACTTGTCGCCCGAGAAGTCGAACACGTCGGCGCTGAACTTCAGGGAGTCCTTGAAGAACTCGAAGTCCATGCCCACGCCGCCGGTGCTTTCGATCAGGCCGAAGCGGCCCGTCCAGAACGCGAATCGCCGGGCATACTCCAGCGTGAACTTCAACTGGTCCGCCTTCGTTTCCGTGATGCGTTCCGTCACGGCGCCGGGCACGCGCGGGTCGTTGGTCAGGGTCAGGCGGTTGGTGACGGTGGTCTTGCCGCGAGGGTCGAAGACCAGCTCGATGAGGAAGTACTTGTTCGGATCAGGCTGCAGGCGAAGGGTCAGGTAGTTCTTCAGCGCCCGCTGGTACAGGTTGAACTCGCTGCGGAAACCGATCTGGGTCTGCAGCCGGGACACCGACTTCACCAGGCCGCCGACGTCATCGACGACGCCCTCGACCTTCCGGACCACCGCGTCGTCGTTGACCAGCGCGCCGATGGTGCCCTGGCCGGTATCGATCTTCTTCGCGATGTTGGCGACCGACTGGGTCGCTTCCTGGAGGTTCGCCAGGGAGGCGTTCAAGCGGGTCAGGGACTCGTCGATCCGCGACACGCGCTGGTCGGACCCGGGGCCGCTCATCGCGTCCTTCAGCTCGCGGGTGATCACCTCGATGTTCTTGATGGACGCGGCCAGGCTTTCCGCGGACGCGCCGGTGATCCGCGCCGCGTCGCTGGTGAACCGCTCGACGTTCATGGCGATCCGGTCCAGGCGCCCGCCCTGGTCACCGGTGGTCTGGCGCGCGACAAAGGTCCGGACGTCCACCGCGGCCTTCGCGATGGCGTCCGCGGATTTGGCGACGTCGGCCAGCACCTGGTCGATCCGCGCGGTGCCCGCGGGACCGCCCATCGTGCTGGCCATGGACCTGGTCACGACCTCGATGTTGTCCACGATCTGCCCGACCTTCCCGATCAGGTCGGAGGACTTTTCCAGGCGGCTCGCGATGGCCATCAGGCCCGACTCGCCCACGACGTTGGGGATGGCGTCGCCGTCCACCAGCGGCTCGCCACCGGCGCCGGGGGTGATTTCCAGGTAGTAGTCGCCCAGCATCGTGGCGGCGCGCCGGGTGATGGTGGCCGCGTGGACCGGGCGACCGTCGGGGCCCGGCAGCCCGGAGTACAGCACGATGTCCGGCCGCAGGCGAATGGTCACGCGGGCCTTCGTGAACCCGTCGCCCAGCGTCACCAGCTCGATCGCTTCCATGGTGCCGACGGGGATGCCGGACACGGTCACGCGGCTGTAGGACGCCAGGCCTGACACGTCGTCGAAGTCCGCGTGGACCCGGTACCCGTCGCCCTTGCCGACGATGGGGCGCTGCACGGTGCCGAACAGCGCCACGAAGACGGCCACCGCGGCGACGGCCACGAGGCCCACCATCAAGGGCGCACGGATGCGCTTGAACGTCATCGGGCCTCCTCCAGCGTCAGCGGGCCCGTGCCCGACAGGTAGATGAACCGCCGCACGGTCTCGTTGCGGCTCATGCGGACCTCCTCGGAGGTGCCCTGGACCTCGACCCGGCCGTTGAACAGCATCGCCACCTTGTCGGCCATGCGGAAGGTGGATGCCATGTCATGGCTGACGACCAGGGACGTGATCTTCAGTTCCTGCCGGGCCGTCAGGATCATCTCCTCGACGTTTTCGCACATGATCGGGTCCAGTCCCGTCATCGGTTCGTCGTAGATGACGATCCGCGGGTCCAGGATGGTGGCCCGGGCCAGCCCGACGCGCTTGCGCATGCCGCCGGACAGTTCGGACGGGAACTTTTCCTCGACGTCGGTCAGGCCCAGCTGCTGCAGGCGCTGGAGGGCGAGGTCGCGCATCTGGCGCTGGTTCAGGTGCGTGTGCTCCACCAGCGGGAACGTGACGTTGTCCAGCACGGACATGCTGTCGAACAGCGCGGACTGCTGGAACAGCATGCCGAACTTCCGGCGGACGGCCGTCATCTGGCGCTCGGGCAGTTGCGTGATTTCCTGGCCGTCGATCTCGATGGTCCCCGAGTCGGGCCGCAGCAGCCCGATCACGTGCTTGACCAGCACGGACTTGCCGCATCCGGACGGCCCGATGACCACGGTGATGCCCCCCTCCTCCACGTCCAGGTCCACCCCCTTCAGCACCGCGTTGTCGTCGAACGACTTTCGCAGCCCGCGGATGGATACGATGGGGGCGGCCAACCGATGCCTCGAACATTCGAAGTGGCGGTCATTCTAGCGCGGGGCGGGTCGCAGCGACAACGTGGGGCGGTGCGTGGGGTTTGCCGCGCAGGGCCCGGCGCCGGTCTGGGCCCGCGTGGATGGACCGGTGCCGTGGCGTGCCTGAACCCATGACGAGCGAAGCGGGGTGGAGGAGAGTCGGCGGCGGGAGCCTTGCCTAGCGCTTGCTGTACTGGAAGCGCTTGCGGGCACCGGGCTGGCCGTACTTCTTTCGTTCCTTCGCGCGCGGATCGCGGGTGAGCAGGCCGGCCTTCTTGATCGGGCTGCGCCACTCGTCCGTGTTCATCGCCGACAGGCAGCGGGCGATGCCGTGGCGGACCGCGCCGGCCTGGCCCGTTTCGCCGCCGCCACGCACGGTGGCGATGACGTCGAACGCCTCGGCCTGCTCGATCAGGGTCAGCGGCTGCCGCACCATCACGACGTGGTTCGCGCGGCAGAAATAGGTGGAAACCTCGCGACCGTTCACGGTGATCTTGCCGGTGCCGGGCACCAGCTTGACGCGCGCGGCGGCCTGCTTCCTGCGACCGGTAGCCAGGGGGGACGGGTTCACTGCTTCCGACATGACGTCCTCGCTCAAACCTTGGAGATGTCCAGGACTTCGGGCTTCTGGGCCTCGTGCGGATGCTCGGCGCCGGCGTAGACCTTCAGCTTGCGCAGCATCGCGCGACCGAGGGGCCCCTTGGGCAGCATGCCCTTCACGGCCTTCCACATCATGTACTCGGGCTTGTTTTCCATCATCTGGCGCAGCGTGCGCTGACGAAGGTTGCCCAGGTACGTGGTGTGCCAGCGCCACAGCTGGCGGTCCAGCTTGTTGCCGGTCAGCAGCGCCTTGGAGGCGTTGATGACGACCACGAAGTCGCCCACGTCGGCGTGCGGAGTGTATTCCGCCTTGGTCTTGCCGCGCAGCACCAACGCGATACGGGCAGCAGCGCGACCCAGCGGGACGCCGTCCATGTCGACGGTGTACCAGCGCTTGGTCACGTCACTCGTCGAATAGCTCTGAGTGCTCTGAGTCGCCATGGTCCCTGACCTCGCGTTCCAAACAACAGGGCGCCTCTTGTACCCGAATCCGAAACCGGAGTCAAGCGTCGGACGCGGAAACGACCGAAGGTTTCTTCGCAGAGGGGATCGGCAGGCCTTGCAGGACCGCGACGGCGGTTTCGTACCGGTCGAACGGCGGCATGATGTACAGGCCCTGGACCCGCGACAGGAAGACCAGCGCCGTCTCGCGCGCGATCCTCACGCCCTCCTCGCGCGCGGCAGGTCCCGAGCCGGCGGCGCGCATGCGTTCGCGGATGGGCCCGGGGATCGACATCCCGGGGACCTCGTTGTGCAGGAACTCGGCGTTCCTGAAGGACGCCAGCGGCAGCACGCCCATCAGGATGGGCACGCCGATGCCCTCGACGCGGTCCAGGAACCGGGCCATGATCCCGGCATCGAACACCGGTTGCGTCATCACGTATTCGGCACCCGCGTCCACCTTGCGATGCAGGCGGTCCACTTCCCGCGACAGGTCCAGCGCCCCCGGTTCGGCCCCGCACCCCTTCACGAAGGCCGTCGGCGACTGCATCCTTCGGCCGGACGGCTCGATGCCCCGGTTCAGGTTGCCCACCAGGCGCAGCAGGCCCACCGAGTCGAGGTCGTACACGGTGGTGGCGTTCGGGTAGTCGCCCAGCTTCGCCGGGTCGCCCGTGACGATCAGCAGGTCCCGCAGCCCCAGCGCGTGCGCCCCCAGCAGGTCCGACTGCAGTCCCAGCAGGTTCCGGTCCCGGCAGGTCACGTGGAGGATCGGCTCGATCCCGACCTCGCGCTGCAGCAGGACGCCCAGCGCCAGCGGCGACATGCGCACGGTCGCCCGCGGCCCGTCGGCGATGTTGACGAACCGGACGCCGGCCGCCTTCAGCAACCGCGCGCCCTCGATGGCCTTCGTCGGGTCGATGCCGGGAGGCGGGTCCACCTCGACGCTGACCACGAAGCCCTCGGACAGGGCGCTCCCCAGCGCCGAACGCAGCGCCAACGGCGAGGTCGCCGGCCCCGCGGACACGCCCTCGGCCTCCAGGGACGCCGCGACCGCGACCTGGACGCGCCCCCCGCTGACCATCCGGACCTCGGCCGCGATCTGCCGGATGTGCTCGGGCGTCGTGCCGCAACAGCCGCCCACGGCCCGCACGCCGCCGGCCAGGTTCCGCTTGGCGTGCTCGCCGAAGTACTCGGGAGTCGCCATGTACAGGACGCGCCCATCGACCCGCCGGGGCAATCCCGCGTTCGGCTGGATCAGCACCGGCTTGCCGGCGACCTGCATCCGGACGCCCACCTCGGACAGGATCGACGGCCCTTCGCCACAGTTCGCGCCGATCACATCGGCGCCGCCCCGGACCAGCAGCGCTGCCGCCTGCTCGGGCGTCAGCCCGTCGCCGGTCAGCCGGTCCTGGTCGAACATCATCGTCGCGATCACCGGGCCCGGGCCCAACGCCCGGACCGTTTCCAGCGCGATCTGCATTTCCAGGGGATTGCGGAAGGTTTCCAGCACGATGGCGTCCACGCCCGCATCCAGCATGGCGACGGCCGTCTCGCGGAGGGCCTCGCGGATGGGGGCCAGCGACGACGGGTCCCCGGGATCCGCGATCAGCCCGGTCGGCCCCATCGATCCGGCCACCCAGGCCTGGTCGCCGGCCACGCCGCGGGCAAGCCGCACGCCCGCCGTGACAATGTCCCGGACCTTCCCCTCCAGGCCGAACCGAGCCAGCCGCGCCGCGTTGGCCCCGAAGGTGTTCGCCAGCAGCACCATCGCGCCGGCCGCCAGGTAGTCCTGGTGGACCTTTTCGACCATGTCCGGCCGCGACAGGTTCAGCTCGTCGAAGTTGCGGTTGATGAACACGCCGCGGCTGTATAGCAGCGTGCCCATGGCGCCGTCGAAGACGAGGGGGGTCTCGGCGAGCCGCTCGAGGATCGGGCTGGGCATCGTGCCTCCGGACGGCGTTCGGGCGCCAGAAATATAGGGGACGCCCGGAAGCGGGTCAATCGAGCAAGGGGAGTGGGGTACAATCCAGGCCATGATGGACGGAAAGACCATCGGCATCACATTGGGCGACCCGGCCGGCGTCGGTCCGGACCTGGTCGACATCGCCCTGGCGCGCGTGCCCGACGCCCGGCCCGCGCGTCTCTACGGAACGCAGGAACTGGTGGACCGGCTCGCGCTGGTGCACGCCGGGTGCGAAGCGATCCCCACCTCGGCCGGGCTGGACGACGTGGAGTCCGGCCGCTACACGGCCGGTTCCGGGCGGGCGAGCTTCCTGGCCCTTCAGGCCGCGGCTTCGGACCTGGCGGCCGGCCGCCTGGGGGCCCTGGTCACCGGCCCCATCGACAAGCATGCCCTGTCGGACGCCGGCGTCACCCATCCCGGCCAGACGGAGTACGTGGCCGAGGCCTGCGGGGTGCGGCGATTCGCGATGATGCTGGCCGGCCCCCGCCTGCGCGTGGTGCTGGTGACGACGCACCTGGCCCTGCGGGACGTGGCGGCCGCGATCACGCAGGACGGGGTCTTCGACGCGGCCTCGCTGGTCGCCGATCACCTGCGCCGGTTCGAGTCCATCCCGGCGCCCCGGATCGCGGTGCTGGGCCTGAATCCGCACGCGTCCGACGGCGGCCGGTTCGGGGACGAGGAGGCCCGTGTGATTCTGCCGGCGGTGGCCCGGTTGCGGGAGGCCGGCATCGACGCGTCGGGGCCGCTCCCCGCGGACACCGCCTTCCACCGGGCCGTGGGCGGCGCCTTCGACGCCGTGGTGGCGATGTACCACGACCAGGGGCTCGGGCCGCTGAAGCTGCTGCACTTCACGTCCGCCATCAACGTGACGCTCGGCCTGCCGCGCCCCCGCTGCGCCCCCGACCACGGACCGGCGTTCGACCTGGCGGGCACCGGGCAGGCCGATCCCGGAAGCCTCGTGGAGGCGCTGCGTTTCGCCGCGCGATGCCGGTGAGCCGCCCATCCCTCCGCCGAACCCGGTGTCCTCCCATCCACAAACCCACTTGACAGTGCACCCGGTTCTAGTAATAACGATCGCCATTCGTCTCGTCCGACGGCCTGCGGCGATGGGCCCTGGCCGAACCCTTTTGCTAGAGGAGGCGCCGTGAAGATCCTTGTCACAGCCAAGCGGGTCACAGACCCCGACGCGAAGATCCGGGTCAAGCCGGACGGCACGGGCATCGAGACCGCCGGTCTCGAGTACAAGCTCAACCCGTTCTGCGAAAACGCCATCGAGGCCGCCGTGTCGCTGATCGAAAAGCACACCGGCGAAGTCGTGGCCGTCACCATCGGCAACGCCGACGTGGAGCAGAACCTGCGCGCCGCCCTCGCGATGGGCTGCGATCGGGGCATCCGCGTGGACATCGCCGACGAGCAGCTGGATTCCGATCTGGCCGCTCGCATCCTGGCGAAGGTCTACGAAGCCGAAAAGCCGGACCTGTTCCTGTTCGGCAAGCAGGCCGTCGATGGCGACTCGAACCAGGTCACCCAGCTGGTCGCCGAGTACCTGGACCTGCCGCAGGCGTGCTTCGCGTCCAGCATCACGATCGAAAACGGCGAGGCGGTCGTCCTGCGCGAAGTGGACGGCGGCCTGGAAACCATCGCGGTCAAGCTGCCGGCCGTGATCTCGGCGGACCTCCGCCTCAACACGCCGCGCCTGCCCACGCTGCCGAACGTCCTCAAGGCCAAGCGGAAGCCCCTCCAGGTGCTGACGACGGCCGCGCTGGGCGTGGACACCGCGCTGAAGGTCGCGACGGTGTCCTACGAAGCGCCTCCGCAGCGCAAGGGTGGTATCAAGGTCAAGACGGTCCAGGAGCTGGTCGAAAAGCTCCGGGACGAGGCGAAGGCCCTGTAGGCTTACGCCGGTGGCGGCTCGACCGCCCCAAGGAGGCATTCCATGGGTACCATCCTCGTGATCGCCGAGACATTCGGCGGAAAGCTTCGCAAGTCCACGCTCAGCGCGATCACCTTCGCCCGCACGCTGGCCGGCAAGACCGGCGGCGACTTCGCGATCGGCCTGATCGGCTCGGGCATCGCCGCGGTCGGCGGCGAGCTGGCCGGCTACGGCGCCAAGGGCGTCTACGTCATCGACAACCCCGGTTTCGCGAACTACCTCGCCGCGCCGTTCGCGAAGGCGATCGTGGCGCTGGCCGACCAGGTCGGCGCGACGTCGGTCGCGGCCACCTCCTCGACGTTCACCCGCGACCTGCTGCCGCGCGTGGCCGCCCGCATGGGCGCCGGCATGGTCAGCGAAGTCGTGGCCGTCCTCGGCGACGGCGCGGGCGTCAAGTTCACGCGTCCGATGTGGGCCGGCAACGTGATGGCCACCGTCGAGGTCAAGTCCGCGAAGTCGGTCTTCGGCGTCCGCGGCACCGAATTCGAGGCGGCGGCTCCCAGCGGCGGCGCGTCCCCGGTCCAGGCCGTGGCCATCGCCCCCGACGCCGGCGCCAACCAGCGCTACGTCAAGTTCGAGCCGGTCGTTTCGTCCCGTCCCGACCTGGGCGAGGCGGCGGTCGTCGTGGCCGGCGGCCGCGGGCTGAAGGACAAGGCGGGCTTCGCGATCCTCGACCCGCTGGCCGACCTGCTGAAGGCGGCGATCGGCGGAACCCGCGCCGTGGTCGACGCCGGCATCGCGCCGAACGACCTGCAGATCGGGCAGACCGGCAAGGTCATCGCGCCGAACCTGTACATCGGCGTCGCCCTGTCCGGCGCCATCCAGCACCTGGCCGGCATGAAGGCATCGAAGACGATCGTCGCGATCAACAAGGATCCCGAAGCGCCGATCTTCTCGGTCGCCGACTACGGCCTCGTCGCCGACGCCTTCAAGGCGGTCCCCGAGCTGGTCGAAGAAATCCGCAAGATCAAGGGCGTCTGATCCGCTCCCGGGTCGTCGTCCCGCCTGTCGCGAACCCTCTGCAGCGTGGAATCGAGGAAGCCGGAAGGCGGGAATCTATCCCTGCGGGGGGGCGATGCGTTCCCATGAACGGCCGTCGGTGGCGATCGTCCGGGGCTCGCCGGCAGCGTCCAGCGACACCGTGAACGTCCCGCAGTCGCCGCTGACCTTCCACACGTCGGCCCCGTCGACCGAACCCTCCTTGTGGACCTGGGCCTTGCCGACGGACGTGGACGACGTTCCCATGCAGGCAACCCCGCGTTCCACGCGGTCGCGCACCAGCAGCCACGCCAGGAAGGGCTGATCGGGCTCCAGCGGGACAACGTCGGCCGCCGCGCCAAGCTCCGTCACCTTCGAGTGCTGCCCGTCCTCGGGCTCGAACCGGATCTTCGCCTTGCCCTCGAACACGAACGCCATCCAGTACAAGGACGCCTTGCCCCGGGCCTTCCAGCGCTTGTACCGGCCCAGGAGTCCCTTGGTGTCCAGCTCCGCGTAGGCCCGCACCTCGGGCCTGCCCGGGGATTTGCGGCCCAGGGCCTTGGCATCTCCGAAGCTCATGGAAACGGCGAACACCCCGCTTTCGCGCGCCACGACGCTGAAATCGTACCGCCCCGTCACCTTGCTGCCCTTCAGGGCCTTGAACACCCAGGGATCGACCTTCTCCTTTTCCCCGGCGCGAGCCGTCGCCACGACGCCGAACGCCAGGATCCCGGCCAGCACCATCGCACCGCGCATCTTCGACTCCTTCCCGGATCCGGCCGGCCTCGCCCCAGCGGCGGGCCACTTCCCAGACACCGGTATTCTATGGCAGACGGACCTCCGGGAGGAAACGCACGGCGGTTGACGCCGAACAGAGGGGCGCCTAGGATCTGCCCGATGAGTCCGAGCCGCCTCAGATCTGCCGCCCCCAGCATGGTCACGTCGGGCAACCTCGTGATCGGCCTGGTGTCGATCGCACTGTCGGCCCTGGGCCATTTCGAGAGCGCCGCATGGGCCATCGTCTATTGCGGGATCCTCGACAAGGCCGATGGCACGCTGGCCCGGGCCCTCAAGGTCCAGAGCACCTTCGGCATGGAAATGGATTCCTTCGCGGACTATACCTCCTTCGGCCTGGCCCCTGCCGCCCTCGCCTGGTTCGTGTGCGCCGGGCACGGGGTCCCGGCCTTCCCGCTGTGGCTGTGGGTCGCGGGCTGCGCGGCGCTGATGCCCATCGCGGCCGCCATCCGGCTGGCCCGCTTCAACGCGATCAGCCACGAGGACCCGACGTACTTTTCGGGCGTCCCGACCACGATGGTCGCCGGCATGTTCGCGACGCTCTTCCTCAGCCTGGTGGACCTGAAGGTCCCGATGGACCCGGCCTGGATCCTTCCCTCGGCGGCAGTGGCGGGCGCGGCCCTGATGGTGTGCGGGCTGCGGGTCCCCAAGATCAAGGGACAGTCGACGCGGCTGAAGAACATCCTGCTGGTGGGAACCCTCCTGGCCTTGACCGTCTTCGCGGTCCTCCAGGTGTTCCCCGAGATCATGTTCGGCCTGGGCTGCGTGTACGTCGTCATCGGCCCCTTCCTGTCGCGCCACGCGGATGGACAAGGCTCGGGGGGCAGGGTATCGTCCCCGCCCGGAGGTGAGGCGTGAGCACGTCGCAGGCAAATCGTCCCCGTGCCGGCGCGCGAGGGCACGCCGTGGTGATCGAGGACGTGGCGGCAGACCGGGCCCTGCTGGAAGGGCTCCTGCTGTCCCACGGATATTCTCCGTCGCTGCACGATCGCCCCGACGTCGAACCCGCCCAGTTGGCCGGCGCCCAGCCCCGGGTGATCCTCCTGTCGGCCGATGTCAAGAACGGCTTCAACCTGTGCCTGCGCTTCAAGAAGGACCCGGTTCTGCGGCGCGTGCCGCTGGTGCTGATGACGGCCAAGGCCAGCCCGGAAGTGATCCGCAAGCACCGGCTCCTGCCGACCCGGGCCGACGCCTACCTGTCAAAGCCGCTGACGGAATCCGCGGTCCTTGTCACCCTGGCCGAACTGCTGCCCGAGGATTTCGGGCCGAACGCGAAGGAATTCGAAGAACGAGTCGAGGACATCCCGGACCGCACACTGGTGTCCAACGGCACCCTCGAAAGCGCGGTGGTCAACTATGTCGAGGAGGAGGTCCGCACCCTCAAGACGGCCGTGGAACGGCTGATGAGCGACAAGTCCAACCTCGGCGGAAAGGTCGTGGACCTCGAGTCCCAGTTGCGCAGCCAGCGGGAACTGCTGGACTCGGGACTGGAGCGGATGGTGCCTCGCAAGGAAGGCGCCGGAGCATCGGCCCCGGAAGCGGGGAATGAGGACGTGGAAGGCCTCCTGGAAGCCACCCGCAAGGAAGCGTACAACGCGGGCCTGGAGGCTGGTCGCCAGGATCGCCGCGCCAAGGGCATCGAACAGGGACGCCGGGAGGGCCGGGCGGAAGCGCAGGCCGAGTTCCAGGGCGAGCGCGAGGACCTGGAAGCGAGCGTCGCGGCCCTGGAAGCCAGCGTCGCGACCCTGCAGGCACGCGTCCGGGACCTGGAGGCGCGCGCCGTCGAACTGGCAGGGCGGGAAACCGGGTACCGATCCGAATTGGCCCAGACCACCGAACTGTTCGAACGCCTTGAAGGCGGGTACAAGGATGCCCTGTCCAAGGCCGAGGCCGAGCGGGCGAACGTCGAGGAGGCGTTGGCCCGGGCCGAAACCGAACGCGACGAACTGGCGGATCGCCTGGCGTCCGCCACCGAAAGCGTGCAGGCCCTGGCCCAACGCGACGAGCAGATCGCGGCCCTCGAAGCCCAGATCGCGCCGCTGCAGCGACGGATGGAGGCGTCCACCGCCGCCGGCGCGAGGGTCGAGGAGCTCGAAAAGGAATTGGTGGACCTGACCGGTGAACTGGAGGCGTCCCGCGAGGCCCTGGCCGACCTGGAGCCCCTCCGGCAGGCCGAAGCCGCGGGCCGGGCCGAAGTCGAGCGCCTGCTGGCCCTCATGCAGCGCGCGCGGGAGGCCCTGGAGGCCGTGGAGGATCCCTCGTGATCGTGCGCCTCGTGATCCTTGCGGCAGTCCTCTTGACGACCGCCTGCTCCGCCGGAATCGGCGACTCGTGCAGCGTGAACTCGGATTGCGGGACCGATCGGATCTGCGACACGTCGCAGCCCAACGGCTACTGCACCAGCGCCGACTGCCTGCGCACCCCGTGCCCCAGCGACGCGGAATGCATCGAATACGCGGACCAGGTGTCGTACTGCATGCAGCGCTGCGGCCCCTTCTCGTTCTGCCGCGACGGGTTCACGTGCGTCGAGGGCGTCAAGAGCCCCGACGGAACCAAGACATACGCTGGATTCTGCAACCAGGCCGCTTCGTCGCCCGATGCCGTCTTCCCCCCGGATGACGGTCTGGGCGGCACGGACATCCCGGCACTCGACACGTCGGTGGCCGATGCGCCGGTCGGCGGCTGACGACCGTCCCGGGTCCCGCCCTGAAACACTTTCCTCTGCGGGTCCGATTGACCGGGGTCCCGTCGAGGCATTGACGCGTGCACCCTCGGGTCCTAGAATGCCATCAGGGCGGCGGCGCAGAAGGCTGCGCGGCCTCCCCCGTACCGGTTCCGCCGCAGGAGGTCCATGGACGCCAAGCCGAGCACCTTTCCCGCCCTTCGGACCCGGAAGGCCCCCGTCCTTCCGGAATCGCTCAGCGACCCCAAGGCACTGGCGATGGCGATCGTCGAGGCGGCGTGGTCCAAGAACGGTTACCACACTCGCATCTACGATGTCCGCAAGCTGGTCGACTACACCGACCTGTTCGTCATCCTGACGGGCCGGTCCGACCGCCATGTCAGCGCCGTCGCCGAGGCGATCGAGACGGGGCTGAAGGCGAAGGGGGCGCTCCCGGCCGGCGTCGAGGGGAAGAAGTCCTCGACGTGGGTCCTGATCGACTACGGCAACGTCGTGGTCCACGTCTTCGAAAAGACGGCCCGCGATCACTACGATCTGGACAAGCTCTGGGCCGATGCCGAGGTCGTCGAGGCGACGGAGCCGACCTGGGTCCAGGACTTCGCCCGCGTGGAAAACGGCGAGGACTGGTAGACCGGATCGCCGCGACCGCGCGACGGGTGCTCGCGATCCTGTCCGTGCTGGTCGATGCCCTCCTGCCCCGTTCGTGCGCCTCGTGCCGCACCCCCCTTTCCCGCCGTCCGGAAGACCCTGTCGGCCTGTGCCCTTCGTGCCGCGAGGGCATCGCCCTGGTGCCATCGCCCGTCTGCCCCCGCTGCGGCCAGCCGTTCGGCGGCGGCGACGACGATTCGACCTGCCGCCGCTGCACGACCCGCCCTCCACCCTTCCGGTACCTTCGGGCCGTTTTCGTCTATGGCGGCACGGCCCGCGACCTGGTCCTGCGGTTCAAGCACGGCAAGGCCTTCTCACTGTCGCGCCCGCTCGGGACGCTGCTGGCCGCGGTGGCCGCACGCGAAGGCCTCCTGGACGGGACCGACCTCGTCGTACCGGTTCCCGCGTGGCCTCCGCGAGCAGTGCAACGGCGCTATTCGCCCCCCGCGCTGCTGGCCCGGATCCTGGGCCGTCGAACCGATCTCCCGGTGGACGCGCGCACGCTGGTCCGGGTCCGGGCGCCTTCGGCGGACGGCCATGCCGGGCCGCTGGCGCGCGCCGGACGCGTCGCAGGCGCCTTCGCGGTCAGGCGGGTGGGCGCGGTCCGCGGCAAGCGCGTGCTGGTGGTCGATGACGTCGTGACCACGGGCGCCACGGCGGCCGAGATCGCGGCCGTGCTGAGGGCCGCGGGAGCGACCCGGGTGGACGTGGTCGCCGTGGCGCTGGCGGCCCCCGATGCGGTTTGACTCGCTGTCGCGGAACCCTTACCCTTGCCCGCAAGGATGATCGCATGCTGGACCGCATCCACGCAGGCCGGGTCGCGGAATTTCGACGGGTGCTGCGCGCCTGCGCGATCGCCGTATCCGCGGGTCGACACGGACTGGTCCTGCGCGTCCCTCAAGGCCAGGACCCAGACGGCTTCGCTCGCGCCTTCCACCGCCACTGCCGGGAACGAGCCGGCCGGCCGGTGCGAATCCTGGGAGGCCAGCCCGGCAATCGTCCCTGCATCCGTCGTCTCGCGGACCTCCTGGGCCTGGAAGGCCCGGCTGTCTCACCGGAAGTCGCGCTGCCCGACCTCCTGGGGGCCCGGGAACGCTGGTTCGAGCGCCTTCGCGCCGCCCTTGCAGCCGACCTCGCCACCGACGGCGTATCCACCGGGCCGGGCCTGCTGATCATCGAAGGGGATTTCCGCGACAGCCCGACCCTTGCCGCCTTCCTTTCGTTCCTGTGCCCCGGGGCATCGCCCTGGACGTCGATGCCCTCCGTCCGTCCCCGTACCGAGCAGTTCGCCGTGGTGGCCGTGGTCGAGGCCGGCGACGGGATTTCCGTCGCCGACGGTCTTCCCCCGGGCGTCGAGTCGCTGGCGGTCAGGCCGCTCGATGCCGAGGATCTCCGCGTCGCAGCAGACGCCGCGCACGACCTGCTGTTCAGCGACGGCCCCCACCGGGTCGCCGCGACATGGAAACGCCGCGCCCCCAGGCCGACCGATGCGGCCTCCCACGACGAGGCCGTGATTCGCCTGATGGCCGACGGGGCGCTGCTCGAGGCGCTGGACCTGGCCACCGCGCCGGGTGTCCGAGTGTCCATCGCAACCGCGGCCAGGGTGCGGGTCGCATCAGGCCGAAACCGGGAGGCCCTGGGCCTTCTGACGGAGGCTGCCGACGACCTGGACGCCGCGACGCTCGTCGACGCGGGTCGGTTGGCCGTTGCCCTGGGCCTGCCGGATCTCGCCTCGCCGTTCGTGCGCGCCCTGGATCGTCCTCGCGACCCCTCGCGACGCACGGCCTGTCTCCGGGACCTGCTGTGTGCGGAACTGGCCTTTGCCCGAGGCGATGCCGTCGCGGTGGAAGCCGCGCTGCCCTGCGCCAGAACCGCCGACCCCGACCTGGTCGCGGCCCTCCATAACGTGATCGGCGCGGCGCGTTTCCGCTCGGGCAACGCCGACGGCGCGATGCAGGCCTTCGAGGCCGTGCTGTCCATCCCCGACGCCCCGGCTCGCGAAACGGCCCGCGCGCATCACAACCTGGGCCTCGTAGCGCTCCGGGAAGGGCGGTACACGGCGGCGACGGCCCTCCTCCAGGAGGCGGTGGTCGAGGCCGACGACCTGGGCGAGTCGCACGGCGGCGCCCTGGCACGCCGCAACCTGGCCATCACGCTGGAACATTCCGGCCGGTACGCACCCGCCCTGGAACTGGCCGTCGAGGCTGCGGACCGGCTTTCGCGCCAGGATCGTCCCGCGGACCAGGCGGCTGCCTTCCTGACCATCGCCGACCTTCTGCTGACCTTCGGGGAATGGGACCGGGCGCTGGCCCTGGTGGCCGACGCCGAGGATCGGGCGGGAACATCCGCCGTGGTCCCGGCCCGCTGCGCTTTCAAGCGTGCCGAATGCCTGCTTCTGCGAGGCGATCCCGTCGCCGGCGCCCGCGACCTTCGTGCGGCGATCGACCAGCTGGAACGGGCGGGCCTGCCGGACCTGTCCCGGTTCGCCGAGGCCCGAGCCGCCGAGGCCTGGCTGGAAGCCGGCGATCGCGTCCGCGCGACCGCCTCCGCCCGTCGCGTCCTCGATCGGAACCCTCCGCGGGAGGACGAAGCCGCAGGCCGCGCCCTGAGGGTGCTGGGCCGCCTGGACCTGGGCGACGACTCGCCCGCCCATGCCGCGCGCTCGCTGGACGCCTCCCGGCGGATCCTGGCCCTGTCCGGCCAGCGCGAACCGCTGGCGCTGGTCCTTTCCGACCTGGCCGAGGTGTCCTCCCGCCTGGGCGACGGCGAAACGGCCGCGGTGCTGGCCGAGGAAGCCCGCGCCCTGGCGATGGAAATCGCCGAATCGATCCCGCCGGCGCATCGCGCCACGTTCCGGGCCCGCCCTGGCATCGCGGGCCTGCTTTC
>Ga0118677_10006623_pt1 | contig 19507 bp, 20 predicted proteins | sample AliMusrvi5mmetaG_FD_86154 | JGI IMG/M metagenome (GOLD analysis project Ga0118677, IMG submission 86154)
TCGGCGCATGTGCTGCGCCATGCCTTCGCCACCCATCTGATGGAAGGCGGCGCTGATCTGCGCAGCGTGCAGACCTTGCTTGGCCATGCCGACATCGCCACCACCGAGATTTACACCCATGTCGCCAAGGATCACCTGAGGCGCGTGATGCAGAAGGCGCATCCCTTGGCGAAGGTCGGGGCAAAACCCCGGAAAAGCTGAACAAAAGCGTTAACCGCGGGATCGTTCTGGTCTCCGGAAGATTTCCTTTTCCGGGTCACTTGTGGCAGTTTCCCGGCCGTTTCCCCACCCAGAGTCGCCTTGATGCATTACCTGGAATTCGAACGTCCCATCGCCGAACTGGAAGGCAAGATCGTCGAGCTGCAGAAGCTCGCCGAGGCGGACCCGACCATGGACATTGATCAGGACGTGGCGCGCCTGCGCGACCGGGCCGGTGAGATGGTGCGCGATACCTATGCCAGCCTGACGCCGTGGCAGAAGGTGCAGGTGGCGCGCCATCCGGGCCGGCCGCATTTTCTGGATTATGGGCGGGCGATCCTGGACGATGTCACACCGCTGGCAGGCGACCGCCAGTTCGGCGAGGACCAGGCGATTGTCGGTGGGCTGGCGCGCTTTCGCGGACGCCCCGTGGTGTTTATGGGCCAGGAACGCGGCAACGATACCCAGTCGCGCGTCAAGCACAATTTCGGCATGGCCATGCCTGAAGGCTATCGCAAGGCGGTGCGCCTGTTCGAACTGGCGGATCGTTTCGGTTTGCCGGTGCTGTCCTTTGTGGATACGTCGGGCGCCTTTCCCGGCGTCACTGCCGAGGAGCGTGGCCAGGCCGAAGCCATCGCCCGTTCGATTGACGCCGGGCTGTCGCTGAAGGCGCCTTTCATCGCCACCATCATCGGCGAGGGCGGTTCGGGCGGCGCCATCGCCATCGCCGCCGCCAACCGCGTCTATATGCTGGAACACGCGGTCTATTCGGTGATCTCGCCGGAAGGCGCCGCATCAATCCTGTGGCGCAGTGCCGAAAAGGCGCAGGAAGCGGCCACCGCGCTCAAGATCACGGCGCAAAATCTTCAGAAGCTCAAATTGATTGACGCCATCGTGCCCGAGCCCGAAGGCGGCGCGCACCGCGCCCCGCAAACGGCCATTGATGCGGTGTCGGACCAGATCGCCATCGGCCTTGCCGAACTGGACGCGATGACTGGCGAACAGCTGGTGAAGTCGCGACGTGAGAAGTATTTGGCCATGGGGCGAAGCCTGTAAGCTGCGCCGTCAGGCGCAGCTTGAATTTGATCCAGTGGATCAATTCAAGCGAACGACGCCCGAGGTTTGGGCCGAGGGCAGGACCGCCGGCGAAACAAGCAATAAGGCCCTATGCGGATGGCTATTTCGCCAGAGCCAGGCTCAGCGAAGACACCCACCCTTTATTTCCGACCTCGTCACTGACTTCCCACCACACACCGCTCTTCTGCCCGGTGGGATAGAGGATCATGCCGGCGTCCAGCGGACGCACGATAGCGGATTTTTCATCGGCGGCGGCGCGCATCACGCCGGGACGCGACAGCGTAACCGTCTGGGACGGCGCCTCGGCCTTGGCGTCGCCGGACAGGCCGCCCAGATCATTCACGAGTTTTGTGTAGGCGTCGATATAGGCCAGGATCACCACCTGGCCGATGGCGGTATTCTGGTAATTGGAAACGCCCGCGCCGCCGAAGGCGCCCAGGCCGAAACCGCCGGCGCCGCCGCCGAAACCGACATCGGTCTTGGAGCCATGGCCTTCTTCCATCGCCTGCTGCTCCGAGGTGCGCACATTGGTCAGGGTCAGCACCACATCGGCGGTCTTGGAAGAGATATTGATGTTGGCGACCAGCGCGCCGGCAAAGCCGCCCATCAGGCCGCCGACCAATCCGCCGATATTGGTGCCGCCGGAATTTCCGTTCTTGGACACGATGTCGGGCACCAGGATGTAGTCCGCCGCGCGCACCTGGCCGCCACCGATATTGGCGCCTTGCTGCAATTGCCCGCCCGCCGCCAGCGCCCGTTCCTGCTGCGCCATCTCAAAACCTTTGCCGCGATCCACCAGGGTAAAGCAGCCGGATTTCTGCACGAATACTTTCAGCAGCGCTTCGGGCGATTCCAGGCCAAGGCCGACCCACCATTTGTTGTCCGGCTCATTGACCGCCAGAGCGCCAAGCTTGTGGGTGCAGGTGGGAATCTCGGACTGTTTTTGGGCGGTCTTGGAGCCGATCGAAGTCTGGGCGAATCCGGGCGTCACCAGGGACGCGGACACAATGCAAAATGCCGACGCAATGGCGGCGTGCTTTCTGAAACGCATAACAAACCCCTTGTTCAAAATTCACCCCGCGCTTCCTCGCAGAGCGCGGCACGACAATATGCAATTATAAATTATCTGCAATTTATTTGATGGTCACACGGTCAAAATCGTCGTAGCGACGCGCGGCAGATCACCACCAGCCACGCACCTTGAACCAAACAATCGGGATCACCGTGGATAGCACGATGAGACCCAGGCCGTAGGCATAGCCATAGCGCCAGGCCAGTTCCGGCATGAAGTGGAAATTCATCCCGTACATGCTGGCGATGAAGGTGGGCGGGATGCCCACCACCGAAGCGATGGTGAGAACCTTGAACAGGTCATTCTGCTCGGTGCTGATAAAGCCCAAAGCGGCATCAAGCAGGAACTGGATCTTGTCGGTGAGGTGGACTTCGTAATCATTGAGCGACTGCACATCGCTGGCCGCCATTTTGAGACGCGCCTTGACCTGCGCCTCCATCCAGTTGTCGCCATGTTCGGTAACAAAGGGCATGGCGCGTTGCAGCACCAGCAAGGTTTCGCGGATATGGGACAGCCGTTCGCCCATGTCGCCGATTTCGACCAGGGTGCTGCGCAGCATGTGATTGGTTTTCTTGATGTTGCGCTGGGCGTCTTCCATGTCCTTGTGGAAAATGCGGCTGGAAATGGCGGTCGCCTCGGCGCGCAGTTCCTCCAGCCGGTCGGCGCTGTAATCCACCAGGGCTTCGATGATCACCAGGAAAATATCGGGCGCGGAGCGCTGGCGGCGCTTCACGCGCGTGCCGATGGTTTCAAACGTATGCAGCCGGGAAAAGCGGACGGTAACCAGGATATCGGCGGTGAGGACAAAACCCAGGGGCGAGGTGACGTCTCTTTCGCCCTTGTTGTGCGGCGTCACCGGCATCGAAAGGGTGAATGCGCCGTCTTCATATTGCAGCCGGCTGGAGAATTCGATTTCTTCCAGCTCGTCACGGGGCGGAATGTTGAGGCCGTAATCGGTGCAGGCCTGAGCGATCTCTTCGCGCGTGGGATTGCACAGATCGACCCAGACCGGCGAGCCTTCGGCAGGATAGACGGTCTTCAACGCGCAAACTCCCCGGCTTGTGACGCGATAACGCGCGAAAAGGCCGGTTGACGCAAGCCTGTTACGCCAAGGCTCCATGGCAATGCTTGTATTTCTTGCCCGAGCCGCAAGGGCAGGGCGCATTGCGCTGGACATTGCCCCAGGTGGCCGGATTGTCGGGGTTGAATGACCCCGCCTCGGCGGATGACCGGGCATGGGCGAACTCGTCCTCGCCGGTCAGCGGGTTGATATGCGAGGCCTGCATGCTGGGCAAAGATTGCGGCTCCAGTTCAGCCGGCGGCGCGCCGGTCTGGATCTGCACCTGCATCACCTGCTGGATCACTTCGCTGCGCAGTTTGGACAGCAGGCCCTCGAACAGTTCGAAGGCTTCGCTCTTATATTCGTTCAGCGGGTCGCGCTGGCCGTAGCTGCGCAGGCCGACATACTGGCGCAAATGATCCAGATTGACGATGTGTTCGCGCCAATTGTGATCCAGGGTCTGCAGCAAGATCGCCTTTTCGACATAACGCATGATTTCGGGGCCATATTCCGCGACGCGGGCGGCGGCGCGGGCGTCCACGGCTTCCTGAATGCGGTGGCGTACTTCCTCGTCGGCGATGCCTTCTTCCCTGGTCCATTCCACCACCGGCAGGTCCACGCCGAAGATGCGCAGCACTTCATCGTGCAGGCCTTGCGCGTCCCACTGCTCGGCATAGGCTTTTTCCGGAATGTGGCGGCTCACCAGCGATTCCACCACTTCCTCGCGGAAATCGGCAATCTCGTCTGCGATGTCATCAGCAGACATGACTTCGCGGCGCTGCTCGAAGATCACTTTGCGCTGGTCGTTGAGCACATCGTCATATTTGAGGATGTTCTTGCGCATCTCGAAGTTGCGCGCTTCCACCTTCTGCTGCGCCTTTTCCAGCGCCTTGTTGACCCAGGGGTGGATGATGGCTTCGCCCGGCTCCAGGCCCAGCCGCTGCAGGATGCCGTCCATGCGTTCTGAGCCGAAAATCCGCATCAGATCGTCCTGCAGGGACAGGAAGAATTTCGAGGCGCCCGGATCGCCCTGGCGGCCGGAACGGCCGCGCAGCTGGTTATCAATACGGCGGCTTTCATGGCGCTCGGTGCCCACGACATAGAGGCCGCCGGCCGCCAGCGCCTTTTCCTTGTTGACCGCGACTTCGGCGCGGATGCGCGCGATCTCGCCTTCGCGGCCATCGCCGTCGGTGACGCCTTCAAGCTCGTTTTTTATGCGCATATCCAGATTGCCGCCCAACTGGATGTCGGTACCGCGGCCCGCCATGTTGGTGGCGATAGTAACGGCGCCCGGCACGCCGGCCTGGGCGACGATGGTGGCTTCCTGTTCGTGGTAACGCGCATTCAGTACATGATGCTTGATCTTGCGCGTCTTCATCAGTTCGGAAAGCTGCTCGGATTTTTCGATTGAGGTGGTGCCGACCAGGATGGGCTGCTGGCGCGCAGTGCATTCTTCCACCAGCTTGACGATGGCGTTGTTCTTCTCGTCAGCGGTGCGATAGACCTCATCGTCATAGTCGATGCGCTTGACCGGCACATTGGTGGGAATGTCGCGCACATCAAGCTTGTAGATGTCCATGAACTCGGCGGCTTCGGTCAGCGCCGTGCCGGTCATGCCGGCCAGCTTGCCGTAAAGCCGGAAATAGTTCTGGAACGTGATCGAGGCCAGGGTGACATTCTCGGGCAGGACCTTGACCTGCTCCTTGGCTTCCAGCGCCTGGTGCAGTCCGTCGGAAAAGCGGCGGCCTTCCATCATGCGTCCGGTGAATTCGTCGATGATGATGACCTGGTCGTTCTTGACGATGTAATCCTTGTCGCGCTGGAACAGCTTGTGCGCCTTCAGCGCCTGGTTCACATGGTGCAACAGCGTGATGTTTTCGGTGTCGTAGAGATCGCCCACCGGCATCAGTCCGGCGCCGCGCAGCGCCAGGGTCATGCGCTCATTGCCCGCTTCCGTCAGATTGACCTGGCGGGATTTTTCATCGAGCTCGATATCACCCTCAACCATGCCGGCCATCAGGGCATCAACCTGCTTGTAGGTCTCGGACTGGTCTTCGGTCGGGCCTGAAATGATCAGCGGCGTGCGGGCTTCGTCCACCAGGATGGAGTCCACTTCATCCACGATGGCGAAGGCATGGCCGCGCTGCGACATCGCATTCAGCGTGTACTTCATGTTGTCGCGCAGATAGTCGAAGCCATATTCGTTGTTGGTGCCGTAGGTGATGTCGGCGGCATAGGCTTCGCGGCGCTGTTCGTCATTGAGGCCGTGCACGATGCAGCCCACGCTCATGCCCAGGAAGCGATAGATCTGGGCCATCCATTCGCCGTCGCGCTGGGCCAGATAGTCGTTGACCGTCACGACATGCACGCCGTTGCCGGTCAAGGCATTGAGATAGACGGGCAGGGTGGCGACCAGGGTCTTGCCTTCGCCGGTGCGCATTTCGGCAATATGGCCCTCATGCAGCACCATGCCGCCCACCAGCTGAACGTCGAAGTGACGCTGGCCCAGGGTGCGCTTGGCCGCTTCACGGACCACGGCAAAGGCTTCGGGGAGCAGATCATCCAGCGTTTCGCCGGCCGCCAGCCGTTCGCGGAAGGCGGGGGTCATGGCGCGCAACTCTTCGTCGCTCATGGCCACATAGCGCGGTTCGAGCGCGTTGACCTTGGCGACCACCGCCCATAGGGGCTTGATCTTGCGCTCGTTGGCCGAGCCGAAAATCTGTTTGGCGAGCGAGCCGAAACCCAGCATGAATTCCTCTGTGACGGACGTCTGTGAAAGGCCTGAAAAGGGGGCCGAAGCCGCCAATTCCGCATGGCAGCTGCGCGGGAGACATAAGAACGGCGTATGTCATTGTCAAATTTGGCGTTCGGGGATTTTTTGCCCCCGAAACGGGCATGCGGCCAAATCGGCCTCTGATCCCCCGAGGCCCTTGCCAAACGGGCTTTTTCCCAGATGATCCGCGCCGTCCGGGCATTTGAGACCCGGCGCGGGGGAGTTCATGGCCAAGGTCAAAAAGACGGTGTCGGCGAAGGCCTTGAAGGCTGCGCCGACCCCCAAAATGGCTGCCCATGCCGTATCCCCCTTGGCGCCGGCCCGCTTTGCCACCCTGCCGCCCCTGGCCGGGGTGCGGCTGGCGACCGGCGAGGCCGGGGTCAAATACCAGAATCGTACCGATGTTCTGTTGGCCGTGCTGGCCCCCGGCACCCAGGCCGCCGGGGTTTTCACCCGGTCCAAGACCGCTTCGGCGCCCGTGGACTGGTGCCGCAGCCAGCTGAGGCATGGCAGCGCCCGCGCCCTCGTGGTGAACAGCGGCAATGCCAATGCCTTTACCGGCCAGGCCGGTCTGGCGGGCGTGCGCGCCGTGGCCGAAGCCGCGGCCGCCACGGTGGGCTGCAAGGCGTCGGAAGTTTTCCTGGCTTCGACTGGGGTGATCGGCGAGCCGCTGCCGGCGGACAAGATCACCCGCATCCTGGGCAAGGTGGCCGAGGAAACCTCCGCCAGCGGTTGGCGCGCCGCCGCCGAGGCGATCATGACCACCGACACCTATCCCAAGCTGGCCAGCGCCAGCGCCATGATTGACGGCACCAAGGTGACGATCAATGGCATCGCCAAGGGTTCGGGCATGATCGCGCCTGACATGGCGACGATGCTGGCGTTTGTTTTCACCGATGCCGCATTGCCTGCTGCGGTGCTGCAGGAATGCCTGACGGCGGGCACCGGCCCGTCCTTCAATGCCATCACGGTGGATTCCGATACCTCCACCAGCGACACGCTGCTGCTGTTCGCCACCGGCAAGGGGGCGCGCCATGCCGCCATCACCAAGGCATCGGACAAGAAGCTGACGGATTTTCGCCGCAAGCTGGACGGGCTGCTGCTGGAACTGGCGCTGGCGGTGGTCAAGGACGGCGAGGGTGCGCAGAAACTGATCCAGGTGGATGTCAGCGGCGCGGACTCCAATGACGCCGCCAAGCGTATCGCGCTTTCCATCGCCAATTCGCCCCTGGTCAAGACCGCCATCGCCGGCAACGACGCCAATTGGGGCCGGGTGGTGATGGCCGTGGGCAAGGCCGGCGAAGCCGCCGACCGCGACAAGCTGAAGATTTCCTTCGGCGGCCATGTCGTGGCGGAAAAAGGCATGCGCGCCGCCAAGTACAACGAAGCGACCGCCACTAAGGCGGTGTCAGGGCGCGAAGTGCAGATCGCCGTCGACATTGGTCTGGGAGAAGGCAAGGCGCGGGTTTGGACCTGCGATCTCACCCACGGCTATATCGACATCAACGGCAGCTACCGCTCCTGACCATGGCGGGCTTCATCGTTTGCGCCCAGTACACGCCGGACTATCGCGACAAGGCAAAGCGGCTGGGCGCATCATTGGCGGGCCTGGAGTATGCGCTGATTGAAGTGCCGCAGGTGCACCGCTCCACCAGTGCGCGGGGCGGCGCGGACATCGCCTTCAGCAAGCCGCGCTTCATCGCCGCCATGCTGGCGAAATTTCAAAAGCCGGTCCTGTACCTGGACAGCGATGTGGTGGTGCGTAAACCGCCGGAACTGATCGCGCGGCTTTGCGAAGAAGGCTGCGACTTTGCCATCTACAACTGGCTGGCCGATCCCATCAACGATGCCTGGCGGCCGGAGCCGGACGGGCGGCACTGGCGATATTATTTTGGCGTGGACCTCGCATCGGATACGCAATTGATGGCTTCTGGTTCGGTACAGTTGTGGCGCGACACGCCGGCGGCGCAACGGCTGCTGCAGGACTGGGAGCAATCCTTGCTGCGCCATCCGCGCAGCGAAGACGATCACTGCCTGGACTTCGCCTATAATCACGGCGATCGCACGGGCCTTCAATCGCGCTGGCTGCCCAAGGATTATTGCCGCTACGCTTTCTGGCCATATGTGAATCCGGTAATCGACCATCCGGAATTCCCCACGCCCATCACCGGCCATTTCGAACAACTGGGCAGCGCAAGATTCGACACCAGCGCACTCAGGCGTGTGACCAAAGAAATGCCATTTTCCCGCGATGCTGTTGTTGACGCCAAGACCGCTTTTTCGACCGGAGTTTGAGAATGATCGCCCGACGCGAAGTTTTGCATGCTGCTGCCCTGCTGCTTCCCGGCGCGGCGCTTGCCGCCGAAGAGCCGTTCGCGGCGCTGGAGAAAAGCACTGGCGCGCGCATCGGCGTGGCGGCGCTGGATACCGGCAGCGGCAGGCGCGTCGCATGGCGGGCGGACGAACATTTTATTCCCTGCAGCAGTTTCAAGCTGTCCCTGGCGGCTCTGGTTTTGCAGCGCGCCGATGCGGGCGCGGAAAAGCTGGACCGCGTGATCCATTATCCGCCGCCCACCCAGAGCGTGTCGCCCGCCACCAGGAAGAATCAGGCCACCGGCATGACGGTCGTGGACCTGTGCGAAGCGGCAGTGATCTACAGCGACAACACCGCCGCCAACCTTCTGCTCGAAGCGGTCGGTGGACCGGCGGGGGTGACGGCGTTCTGGCGCAGTCTGGGGGATAGCATTTCGCGGCTGGACGACAACGAGCCGGCGCTGAACAACCCCGATCCGGTGCGCAACACCGCGACCCCGGCCGCCATGCTGGGCAACCTGAAGAAGCTTTTGCTGGGACAGGTACTGTCCGCGCAGTCACGCACCCGCCTGTTGGGCTGGATGCATGCCAACACCACAGGCGCCACCACCTTGAAGGCTGGCCTGCCGCCGGACTGGATTGTCGGCGACAAGACAGGACGCAATCCCGGGCCGGGCTTCGTCGCCGACCTCGCCATCATTACCCCGCCGGGCCGCAAACCAATCCTGGCGGCGGTCTACACCGCCAAGGCCAATGATGCGGTGGTGGCGTCGGTCGGCAAGATCATTGCCGACCGCTTTGCCTAGACCAGTTCGGCGTCCAGCGAAATTTCCGCCTTCAGCACTTTGGACACCGGGCAGCCCTTTTCGGCCTTGCCCGTCAGTTCCTTGAAAATGGCGGCATCGATGCCGGGAATTTTCGCCCGCAATGTGAGATGCGACTTGGTGATGGCGAAACCGTCGCCCTGTTTCTCCAGGGTGATCTCGGCCTTGGTGTTCATCTCCTCGGCGGTGAAGCCGGCTTCGCCCAGGATCAGGGACAGGGCCATGGTGAAGCAGCCGGCATGGGCAGCTCCGATCAGCTCTTCGGGGTTGGTGCCGGGCTTGCCTTCGAAACGGCTGGCAAAGCCGTAGGGGTAGGCGTCCAGCGCCCCGCTCTTGGTGGTGATGGCGCCCTTGCCGTCCTTGAGGCCGCCCTGCCATTTTGCCGTGCCAAATGTTGTCATGCCGTTCTCCTGTTCGTTGATATTGGGGACAATTTCGTACAAGCGTTAAGCCATGCTAACCATCCCGCTTAACTCCAGCTTAGCCCTGTGACGCCAAGATGAACACGCCGCAACCTGTAGTGCTTGTCGTTGCGGTTGCATTGGTGGATCCGGACGGCCGCGTGCTGATTGCACAGCGTCCCGAAGGCAAAAGCATGGCGGGGTTATGGGAATTTCCGGGGGGAAAGGTCGAGAACGGCGAAACGCCGGAAGCAGCGCTGATCCGCGAGCTGGGGGAAGAACTCGGCATCGCGGTGAAGGAGGCCTGTCTCGCGCCGTTCACCTTTGCTTCGCATACCTACGACGCATTTCACCTTTTGATGCCGCTCTACATCTGCCGCCGCTGGGACGGCGCGCCCACGTCCAAACATCATGCGGCGCTGAAATGGGTCCGCCCGCGCGACATGAAGGATTTTCCCATGCCCGCGGCCGACTTGCCGCTTATTCCCATGCTGCGCGATCTCTTGTGAAGAATTTCCCGGTGGATGCCTGCGGCGCCACCGCCATGGAATACGCTTTGATCGCCAGCCTGATCTCCATCGTGATCGTGACCGGCGTCACCACGGTGGGCACCAAGCTGTCCACCTTCTTCACGGCCATCAACTTCACCCCTTGAGGGGCGTTTCGTCGGTGCCCAGCGCCTGCGCCAGCCGTGATTTGGCGCTGCCGGGTTTCAGCGGTTGCTGCTGGCTGTCATGCGGCGCCCAGCCGGTGAGATAGAGCGTCTCGAACCGCGCCAGCAATTTGCCGTCCTCGGAATGATGCTGCGCGTAATGCGCCAACAGCGCCGCCAAGGTGTCGCGGCGCAAGGGCTTGCGGCTGCGTTCCGACAACACATTGGTCAGGCCGTGGGCGCGCAGGTCGCGCGCCAGGCCGGCAAAATCGCGATAGCGGACATTCAGCCGTTCGACATCGCTGACGGGCAAAGCAAAGCCCCCACGTTGAAGCAGCCCACCCAGATCGCGCACATCGGCAAAGGGCGAGACGCGCGGGCTGATGCCGCCGCGGGTTTGAGTTTCAGCATGGGCGAAGGCGTCGCGCAGTTCCATGAGCGTACTGCCGCCCAACAAGGAAGCCATGAATAGCCCATCCGGATTCAGGGCGCGGTTGATCTGAATTAGAACGCCAGGAAGATCGTTTGTGAATTGTAGCCAATTCACGCTCACAACAAGGTCGAATTTTTCCCGCTTTAATGGGACCGATTCCAATTCGCCAAGAGTTGCAAAGGTCCAGTTCCGCGCGAATTTATACAGTTGTTCCTGCGCAACCTCTGGGACGTCCAACATCAGGCCTTCGGTGAAGCTTCGTTTTACCGCCGCCAGCCGATCGGCCAGGCCCTCGGCCGCCGCGCGGTCGAGGAAGCGATCCCCGGCCAGCCGCACCGCGCGGCTCTGCGCCATTTGGCTGGCGGCGAAATCAAAAAGGGGCGGGCGCGCTTCAGGCATCTCCGCTAGATTAGCGATCATGCTGGGGAATGTCGCCAAGCCGGTTCTGGACCTGTTGTTTCCACCGCTGTGCATCGGCTGCCGCGCCTCGGTGGCCGAGGCGGGCTTCTGCGCCGATTGCTGGAGGGGCATCACCTTCCTCGATGGTCCCGGCTGCGCCTGTTGCGGCATTCCGTTTCCGGTGGCGCTGGAAGGCGAAAATCTCTGCGCCGCGTGCCTGGCCAAACCGCCGGCCTTCGACAGCGCCCGCGCCATCATGGCCTATAACGACAACAGCCGCGGCGCGATCCTGGGCCTGAAACATGCCGACCGGCTCGATCTTGTGCCGGGTTTCGCCCGCTGGCTGGGCCGCACGGGACGGCAAACCCTGGCGCGGTGCGACCTGGTGGTGCCGGTGCCCCTGCATCCCTGGCGGCTCTGGCAGCGCCGCTACAACCAGGCCGCCGAGTTGGGCCGTGCGCTGGCAAAGGATTGGAACCTCATATTCGATCCCGTGCTGGTCCGCAGCCGCGCCACCCCCAGCCAGGGCGCCATGGCCAGCGCCAAGGCGCGCCGCCGCAATGTCCAGCGCGCCTTCCAGGTTCCAGACCCCGCCCGGGTGGCGGGGAAAAGCTTGTTGCTTCTGGATGACGTGATGACCACCGGAGCGACGGTGGAAGCCTGCGCCCGGGCCTTGAAACGGGCGGGCGCGGCCCGCGTCCATGTGCTGGTGCTGGCGCGCGTTGTGAAGGCGTCGGACGTGCTTATATAGAGCCCGAAACCTTGAGTCTGACGCCGCCATGAAACCCGTCCGCATGTATACCACCCCGATCTGCCCCTATTGCGTGCGCGCCAAGTCGCTTCTGAAGAAGAAGGGCGCCCTGGTGGAGGAAGTGGACGTGCTGATGGATACGCAGGCGCGCGAGGAAATGGAATCCAGGACCGGCGGTGCCCGCAGCGTGCCGCAGATCTTCATCGGCGACACCCATGTCGGCGGCTGTGACGAGCTTTATGCCCTGGAAAAGAATGGCAAGCTGGACCCGCTGCTGGCGTGATTTTCATGGAATCTTCGCAGTCGCACACGTTTTCCGCCACTGGACAAAGTGCGCCCCCCCCCGGAAGATGACCGCCAAGTCATCCAAAAGGGGAAGAGACTGCCATGAAAAAACTTCTGCTTGCCTCCGTTGCCCTGCTGCTTGCCGCGCCCGTCGTGCAGGCCCAGCCCATGAATCCCGCGCCGACCATTGCGCCCGCGCCCACTGCTGATGAAATGAAGCTGCCGCGCCCGGCGCGCGCCCGCGGCATCCCGACCGCACTGGCCATCGAAGGCGCGGTGGAAGCCAACCGCACCTGCCTGGGCAATACCTACAAGACCACCGCCATGATCACCGACTCCGCCGGTGTTCCGATCGTGGTGATTTCCAATGACGGCGCGGCCGCCGTCACACAGCGTATCGCCATGAGCAAGGTCCAGGCGGTGCTGAAGTACAAGATGACCAGCGGCGAAGTGGCTGCCAAGGCCGCGACCGACGCCGCGTTCAAGGCCGAGATCGCCGCCAACCCGATGATCGATACCGCCCGCCAGGGCGCCGTGCCGATAATGGCCGGCGGCGAAACCGTGGGCGTGTTCGCCGTGTCCGGTGCGCCGGGCGGTGACAAGGACGAAGTCTGCGTTCGCGCCGGCCTCGCCAAGATCCAGTCGCAGGTCAAGTAATCCAACTCAAAACGGCGCGGGATCGGTTATGCTGAACGCATGACCGGTCCCGTTTCTTTTAAGGCTGCCTGCGTCCAGCTTCGCTCGTCGGGTGATGTGGCGGAGAATATCCGCAGCACATCGGCTCTGGTGCGCGAGGCGGCCGGGCAGGGCGCTCGTTTTATCGCCACTCCGGAAAACACCAACATCATGGCCGAAAATAATCGCGCCAAGCTGGATGCCACCTTCGATGAGGCGAACGATCCTTCCCTTCCTGCATTCAGCGCGCTCGCCAAAGACCTGAAAGTCTGGCTGCTGATCGGCTCGCTGCACATCAAGGTGTCGGACACCAAGACCGCCAACCGGTCGTTCCTGTTCGCTCCCGATGGCACGGTGCGGGCGCGCTATGACAAGATTCACCTGTTCGATGTGACGGTGGCGCAAGGCGAGAGCTACCGCGAATCCAGCCAGGTCGAAGGCGGCCAGACGTGCGTGCTGGCCGATACCGAATTCGGTCTCCTCGGCATGACGGTCTGTTACGATCTGCGCTTTCCGCAGCTCTATCGCCGGCTGGCGCAAAAGGGCGCGTTTGCTTTCACCATCCCGTCCTCTTTCACCGTGCCCACGGGCGAAGCGCACTGGAATGTGCTGATGCGGGCCCGCGCCATCGAGAATGGCGCTTTCGTCATCGCGCCCGCTCAGGGCGGGCTGCATGCCAATGGCCGCAAGACCTATGGCCATAGCCTGATCGTCGGGCCTTGGGGCGACGTGCTGGCAGAGGCGGGAACCGAGCCCTGTGTGATTGTGGCTGAGATTGATCCGCAGCTGTCGGCGGCAGCGCGGGAAAAAGTTCCCAGTCTTCAGCATGACCGGGACTTCACCGGCCCGTAACGCAAATGTCTTGCGAATCGTCTGCCAGCGGATCATCCTTGGCGGGCAGCCTGGGGGCAGGCTGGAGTGGAGCTTCAGAAGTGATCGCGTATTCGCTTCGGTGCCATAGGGGGCACGAATTCGAAGGCTGGTTTCGGGACAGCACTGCGTTCGATGAGCAATCGGGCAGCGGGCATGTCAGCTGTCCGGCCTGCAATTCCAGCCGCGTGGAAAAAGCCATCATGGCGCCGGCCGTCAGCGGCACCAAGAAAAGCGTGCGCTCCAGGGCCGACGCCAAGCAGATGCGCCAGTTCGCGACGGGGCTGCGCAAATATGTGCAGGAGAATGCCGACTATGTCGGCCCCAACTTCGCCGAGGAAGCCCGCAAGATCCATTACGGCGAAACGCCGGACCGTCACATCTATGGCGAGGCGACCCACAAGGAAGCCCAGGAGCTGGTGGACGAGGGCGTGGACGTCGCGCCCCTGCCGCCGGACCTGGAAGGGGCGAATTAATCTGTAAGGCCTGAGGCTATTGCCGTGCCGCTCGCTTTAGCTCGCGGCGTTCGCTGCTTTCGCAGGTCCACTGGACCTGCTCACGCCTTCGGCGCCGCGCCTCACCGCAACGACCATGTAGTTGACGTCCACATCATTGGACAATTTCCAGTCCCATCCTAGCGGATCAAACGAAACGCCCTGTGTTTTCAGGATGGTTAGACCGCTCTCTTCCAGTGATGCTTTAAGCTCCGCAGGCGGAATAAAGCGGTTCCAGTCATGGGTGCCACGCGGCAGCCAGCCCAGCACGTATTCCGCCCCGATCTTGGCCAGAGCCAGGCTCTTGAGAGTCTTGTTCATGGTGGCGACCAGGGTCAGCCCGCCGGGCTTCACCAGGGCGGTACAGGCGGCCAGATAGGCGCCGACATCGGCGACGTGTTCGACCACTTCCATGTTCAGCACCACGTCGAAGCCCAGGCCTTCGCCCACCAAGGCCTCGGCGGTGGTGGCGCGGTAGTCGATCTGAAGCCCCGACTGGGCGGCATGGGCGCGGGCGGTGCCGATGTTGCGTTCGGAAGCATCGGCCCCCGTGACGGCAAAGCCCAGCCGCGCCATCGGTTCGCTGAGCAGCCCGCCACCGCAGCCGATATCCAGCAAGGACAGACCTTCGAACGGCTTCAGCGAACGCGCGTCACGCCCGAAATGCGCGGCGGCCTGCTCGCGGATGAAGCCCAGCCGTACCGGATTGAACTTGTGCAGGGGCGCAAACTTGCCGGTGGGGTCCCACCATTCGGCGGCGATGGCGGAGAACTTGGCGACTTCGGCGGGATCGATGGTGGAGGTGCTCATGGCGCATCCTCATACCAGACCGAGAACAGCAGCACGGCCGCGCCTGTCGCGGTATCGACGGGAGTCAGCTTGGTCTCGGTGTGGCGGATGTCGACCCGGCCCGGCTCGCCGGCCAGCCACTGGTTGACATCGCGCACGATCGCGTCAGACCCGTCGCCGCTGAACATCTTGAATTTCATGCCGATTTTCCGATTCCGCGGCCTTTCCCCGGAAAGGGTTGAGCCGTGGGGTAACCCCGTCTACATAGGCCGCCGCAAAGAGCAGGGCAAATCAGGCCCTTAGAGGGAATTCCAGACGTGGCGACCATTGCGATGAAATTCGGCGGCACCTCGGTGGCCGACATCGAGCGCATCCGCCATGTCGCCACTTTGGTGAAGCGCGAGGTCGAGCGCGGCAACAAGGTCGCCGTGGTGGTTTCGGCCATGGCCGGGGAAACCAACAAGCTGGTGGCCTGGACCAGTGAGGCGGCAATTCCGCCGAACGCGGCGCATGGCGGCAACAATCTGGCCATCCCGGACCAGCGCGAATATGACGTCGTGGTCGCGGCAGGCGAACAGATCACGGCCGGTCTGCTGTCCATCACCCTGAACGCCATGGGCGTGAAGGCGCGCTCCTGGCTGGGCTGGCAGGTGCCGATCAACACATCCGCGGTGCATGGCTCGGCGCGCATCGAAGGCGTGCCGGCGTCGGACATGAAGCGCGCCATCGAGAATGGCGAAGTCGCGGTCGTGGCTGGCTTCCAGGGCGTGGCGCCCGGTACCCGCATCTCAACTCTGGGACGCGGCGGCTCCGACACGTCCGCTGTGGCGGTTGCGGCCGGCATCGGCGCGGCGCGCTGCGACATCTATACCGACGTCGATGGCGTCTACACCACCGACCCGCGCATCGTTCCCAAGGCGCGGCGGCTGGAAAAGATCGCCTATGAGGAAATGCTGGAAATGGCGTCGCTGGGCGCCAAGGTCCTGCAGACGCGCTCGGTGGAAATCGCCATGCTGCACCGGGTGCCGACCCGCGTGCTTTCAACCTTCACGCCCGATGTGGGCGGCACCCTGTTATGCGACGAGGAAGACATCGTGGAAAAGAAGCCCGTAACCGGCATCGCCTATAGCCGCGACGAAGCCAAGATCACCCTGCACAAGGTGCCCGACAAGCCCGGCGTCTCCGCGGCCATTTTCGGGCCGCTGGCCGAGGCCGGCGTCAATGTGGACATGATCGTCCAGAACGTCTCCGAAGACGGCGAGACCACCGACCTCACCTTCACCTGCACCCGCGGGGAGCTGACCCGCGCTCTGGCGGCGATCGAAACCCATGCCAAGGACATCCGCTATCGGGCCGTCACCCACACCGCCGATGTGGCCAAGGTCTCGATCATCGGCATCGGCATGCGCGCCCATCCGGGTGTTGCGCAGCTGATGTTCCGCACCCTGGCCGACAAGGGCATCAACATCGAGGTGATCTCGACCTCCGAGATCAAGGTCAGCGTGTTGATCGCCGAGGAATATGTCGAACTGGCGGTGCGCGCGCTGCATTCGGCCTATGAGCTGGACGCCGCCTGATCCATAATTCTCCCGATTCAAACGGGGTTTCTTGATGCCTGCCGTCGGCGGTCCACGTCTGCTTCTGCGCCGCCTGCGCGAGATCATGGCGGAGCAGACCTCCGCCCAGATGCGGCTGGACAAGCTGGTTACCACCATCGCCTCCAACATGGTGGCCGAGGTCTGCTCCATCTACCTGCGCCGCGCCGGCAAGGTGCTGGAACTGTTCGCCACCGAGGGCCTGCGCCCCGAGGCCGTCCACGCCACTCGCCTGAAGGAAGGCGAGGGCCTGGTCGGCATGGTCAGCGAGACCGCCGAGGCGGTGAACCTGTCGGACGCGCCGAGCGATCCGCACTTTTCCTATCGCCCGGAAACCGGCGAAGACCCGTTCAAGTCCTTCCTGGGCGTGCCCATCGTGCGCGGCGGCCAGGTGTTCGGCGTGCTGACGGTCCAGAACAAGGCCGAGCGCATCTATGCCGAGGAAGAGGTCGAGGCGCTGCAGACCGTGGCCATGGTGCTGGCCGAGGTCGTGGCGCAGGGCGGCTTCTTCAATGTCGCCGAGCTGGACGAACCGGAATTGCGCATCGACCGGCCGCGCAAGTTCGTGGGCGACGGGTTGTCGGACGGCGTGGCGGTGGGCCGCGTGGCGCTGCACGAGCCGCGCGTGAAGGTCGAGCGCATGATCGCCGACAATCCGCTGGACGAACTCAAGCGGCTGGAAGCGGCGATCGGCGGTTTGCGCGAATCCGTGGACCAGATGCTGGCCTCCAGCGAACTGGACCTGACGGGTGAGGGGCGCGAGGTGATCGAGGCCTATCGCCTGTTCGCCTATGACCAGGGCTGGCGCCAGCGCATGCGCGATGCGGTGCGCACCGGCCTGACCGCCGAAGCGGCGGTGGAACGCGTGCAGGACGAAACCCGCCTGCGGGTGCAGCGCATGGGCGATCCCATCCTGCGCGAGCGGGCGCATGATTTCGACGACCTGGCGCGGCGGCTGCTGCGCCACCTGACCGGCGAGGAAGTGGCCGACCGCAGCCTGCCGGCCAATGCCGTGCTGGTGGCGCGCGGCATGGGTCCGGCCGAGTTGCTGGATTATGGCCGCGACAAGCTGGTGGCGCTGGTGCTGGAGGAGGCCGCCGCCACCAGCCATGTCGCCATTGTGGCGCGGTCCATGGGCCTGCCCATGGTCGCCTCGCTGGAAGGCATCGCCGACAATGCCCGCGCCGGGGATTCCATCGCGGTGGACGGGGAAATGGGCGAAGTGCATCTGCGCCCGGCCGGCGAGATCGTCAAAGCCTTTGAGGACAAGCGCGAGCTGCGCGTCCAGGCCCAGGCCCGCTTTGCCGCGGTGCGCGATCTGCCGGCGGTGACCCGCGACGGTGTCGCCATCAAGTTGATGATGAATGCAGGACTTGAGTTCGACATGCCGCAGCTGGTCCAGTCGGGCGCCGACGGCATCGGTCTGTTCCGCACCGAACTGCAATTCATGATCGGCGAGACCATGCCGCGCCTGTCCGACCAGACGGGATTCTACAAGAAAATCCTGGATGCGGCGGGCGACAAGCCGGTGGTGTTCCGCACCCTGGATCTGGGCGGCGACAAGGTGCTGCCCTATGCCCGCTGGGAGCGGGAAGAAAATCCCGCTTTGGGCTGGCGCGCCATCCGTATCGCGCTCGATCGTCCCGCCCTGCTGCGCTACCAGGTTCGCGCCATGCTGACGGCCAGCATGGGCCGCACCTTGCGCATCCTGCTGCCGATGATTTCGGACGTGGACGAGTTCAACCGCGCCCGCGCCCTGGTGGACCGCGAACTGGAACGGGCGCGGCTGCTCAATCTGGGCCGCCCCACCCAGGTGCTGGTGGGGGCCATGCTGGAAGTGCCGGCCCTGGCCTTCATGCTGCCCCAGCTGATGCGGTCGGCCGATTTTGTCTCCATCGGCTCCAACGATCTTCTGTCCCTGGCCTTCGCGGTGGACCGCACCAATCCGCGGGTGTCCAAGCGCTATGACAATCTCAATCCCGCTTCGCTCACCCTGATCCGGCTGATCGTGCAGAGCGCGGCGGAGAATCCCGGCGATCTGTCCCTGTGCGGCGAGATGGCCGGGCGCCCGCTGGACGCCATGGCGCTGCTGGGATTGGGGCTGCGGACCCTGTCCATGCAGCCGGGCCAGATCGGTCCCATCAAGATGATGATTCGAAGCATGCATCTGGGCGAAGTGGCCGCTTTCGTGGACCGGCTGTGCAACCGGACCGACCACAGCTTGCGGACCCGGCTGGCGGCCTTCGCCGCGGAGCGCGGAATCGTCCTGAAATAGGGATTTTCGGCCAAGTTCCGCGGGAAACCGGACTTTTTGCGGTGCAGCGGTTGTCCCGGCTCCCCTTGATCGGATAAGGTAGAAACCACAGATATTTGGCTGCGCTGGGCCTGCTGGGGGCAAGGCGCGCTGAGTGACACCTCATGACCAAGCTGACCCAAATGACCCTGGAGAATGACGGAGTGGGAGACAAGGACGGCGCCAGCCGCCGCCGTATCCACTTGCGTGAAATCTCCGGCGACAGCGAAAGCCCGCTGGAAAGCGTGGGCCAGGACCTGCGCGCGGCGCGCCTGCGCCGGGGCGATGAGATCGCCTCGGTTTCGCGTGCGCTGAAGATCCGCAAGGACCATCTGGAGGCGTTGGAGAATGACCGGCTGGACGATTTGCCGGGCAAGACCTACGCCATCGGCTTTGTGCGTTCCTATGCCCGGCATCTGGGTTTGGATTCGGCGCAGTATGTCGAACGCTACAAGCAGGATATTTCTGGCCGCGCCGACGAACAGGTCCGCGAGCCCGCGCCCATCCACCAGGACGAGGGCCGCCGCCTGCCGCAAGGCTGGCGCATCATCGC
>Ga0118677_10006624_pt1 | contig 19507 bp, 5 predicted proteins | sample AliMusrvi5mmetaG_FD_86154 | JGI IMG/M metagenome (GOLD analysis project Ga0118677, IMG submission 86154)
CATTACCAGAGCTTGCTGTGGTGTTCAGAGTAATAGCAGCAGCTAAGGTTGCTGCTTCTCCATAAGACTGGTTGCCTGAAGTGGTGACATTACCGCCTAGAGATACCGTTCCACCAGTATCGGTAGTTACCGAGTTAGCTGCTACGGTAGAACTAAAGATGGTTGCGCCAGTGGAGTTGACTGAGAGTGCCGCCAACTTATTAGTAAATCCTACTGCCCCAGTAAAGGTAGTGCCAGCTGAACCACTGGAAGTGGTTAAGTTATAGGGCGTTGTAGAGGCGCTATCAACAGTCTTACTAAAGGTAATAGCGTTATTAGTGCTGCCACTCGTTGCATCTAAAGTAGTGTCCGCACCTAAGGTCACATTATTACCAAAGGTTTGAACACCTGAGGTGGTAATGGTGCCACCGTTAATGGCGGTTGTTCCAGTTGAGACGTTTTGCACTACAGAAGCAGCAGTCACTGCAGCAGAGAAGGTGGTGGTGCCGGTGGAGTTCAGTGAGAGTGCTGCTAACGCATGACCGCCACCCACAATACCAGTGAAGACTTCGTTACCAGAGCCAGAGGTAATGGTTAAGGCATAAGGAGTGGTGGAAACACTGTTCAGAGTACCGCTAAAGGTCACTACTCCGTTTGCTGATCCACCACTATTTGAACCTAGAGTGGTATCTGCACCCAACGTCACATTGTTACCAAAGGTTTGAACACCTGAGGTGGTAATGGTGCCACCGTTAATGGCGGTTGTTCCAGTTGAGGCGTTTTGCACCAGTGAAGCAGCAGTGACTGCTGCACTAAAGGTAGTAGTGGTGGTGGAGTTTACTGATAAAGCAGCTAACTTATTAGTACCGCCTACTACTCCAGTGAAGGTCTCATTACCAGAGCCAGAAGTGATGGTTAAGGCGTAAGGGGTTGTAGAAGCACTGTTCAGAGTTCCGCTAAAGCTTACTGCTCCGTTACCAGAGCTAGCTGTGGTGTTTAGAGTGGTATCAGCACCTAAGGTCACATTGTTACCAAAGGTCTGAACACCTGAGGTGGTAATTGCTCCACCGTTAATGGCGGTTGTACCAGTAGAAGCGTTCTGGACGAGTGAGGCAGCAGTCACTGCAGCGCTAAAGGTAGTGGTGCCAGTAGAAGTGAGCGCAATAGCTGCTAACTTATTAGTGCCGCCTACTACTCCAGTGAAGGTCTCATTACCAGAACCAGAAGTGATGGTCAGTGCATATGGGGTTGTATAAACACTATCTAAAGCACCCTTAAACCAGACTGCGCCATTAGCTGAACCACTACTATTAGAGCTCAAGGTTGTATCAGCACCCAAGGTTACATTGTTGCCAAAGGTTTGAACACCTGAGGTAGTAATTGTGGCACCGTTAATGCTAGTCGTTCCGGAGGCTGCGTTTTGCACGAAAGAGGCTGCAGTAATAGCAGCCATAATCGTCGTAGTTCCAACAGTATTAACTGAAAGGGCTGCTAGTGAGTGGCTAGCACCCACGGCACCTGAAAACCACTCATTACCAGAGCCTGAAGTAATGGTTAAGGCGTATGGGGTTGTGGAGGCGCTATCTAAGGTACCTTTGAACCACACTGGGCCATTAGCTGATCCACCACTATTAGAGCTCAAGGTGGTATCAGCACCTAAGGTCACATTATTACCAAAGGTTTGTAGGCCAGAAGTTGTAATGGCTCCGCCGTTAATCGCGGTAGTTCCAGAAGATGCGTTTTGCACTAACGAGCCAGCAGTCACTGCAGCATTAAAGGAAGTTGAACCTGTCGAAGTTAATGAGAGTGCACCAAGAGGATTTACTCCACCAACAATACCGCTAAAGGTAATATCGCCACTGCCAGTAGAAATTGTTAAAGCTCTTGCTGTTGATGTTGAGCTATTAACTGTGCTACTAAATGACAAGGTAGTGTTGTTGGTGGTAATAGATCTTGCTGCACCAGAGATAGATACGGGCCCAGTCAAGGTCAGTGTTGCCGTACCGGTAGCAGTTAAGTCCCCACCAATATCGATTCCGCCCGAGCTACGCAACACCAATGAGTCAGGTGTTGAATAGGCTGCTTTTAGATAAATTGCGCCACTCTGACTAGCGCCACCAACAGTCACGCTTGTAAAGCTTGTTCCCAATAAGTTGAGCATTGCAGTAGAAATATCTAATGTACCAGTACCAGTACCGCCTAAATTGATTACGCGACTATTTGTTCCAGGATTAATAGTCAGCGCACCAGTACCACCAACTGCTGCTGTCCAAGACATCGTATTAGCAATCAAGCTTAAATCTGTTACACCGCTAATCGCGGCAGTAGTAGAAATTGAACCCGTTCCAGCATTTAGGCTCAGAGTCTTCCCTGCTCCAGTGACGGCACCATTGAGCGTAATATTGCCGTTACTTGCAGTGGTATTTAATGTGGTGCCAGCAGCCAGCGCAATGGCTTCCGAGCTACTACCCAAGGTGATAGAACCTGTGCCGGCCGTAGTTGCTGAGGTGGAAATAGTTCCAGCCAAAGTGAGTGCACTTGGTTGCGATACTGTGAACGCACCAGTTGAGCTACCAAAGCTAAATGTAGCGCTAGCGCTGCTACCGAGAGTTAGCGCACCAGTTGTTTCGAAAGCAGTTGTTGCATTCGTGCTGACAGCGTTATAGAAAGCGCCAATACTGTTAACGGCGCCAGTCATGCTTAAGTTATAGGCCGCACCCGAATCCATGCGCAATACAGAGCTAGCGAATGAACCAGTTATGTTGACGTTACCTGTTGTTTTGTTCAGCCATACAGTATTGATGTTAGTGCCGATTGAACCATTTACTGTGACAGTACCACCCGTACTGAAGGTCACATTAGCACTTCCAGCATTTGGACCAACTACATTTCCAGAAGTAATATTCGCTGTACCGTTATCACCTAAAGTCAGCGTCAGACCATTATTAATAGCGATGGCGCCAATCGCGAGTGGCCCAGTAGTTGCGCTGATCCTCAGGCTATTAGCAATAGTATTGCTACGACTGCTTCCTAAATCGAGTGCGCCATAGACGCTCACGCCAGCATTTAATGTATTTACTCCTGAACCAGTCAGCGTCAAGGAAGATAGTGCTACAGCAGACATTCCGTCGGCTGATGTACCCGTAGCGCCCAATGCAATAGTTCCACTACCGGCATTCAGGGTTAAGCCAAAAGCAGTATTAGTAGTGCCTAGGGTAATGTTGCCATTGCCTGAGCTATTGGTTGTAGTGATGATGCGATCATGAGCAAAGGTTGTAGTTCTAGAGGTGCCTTTAAGATCAACCGCCCCACTCGTTTGAATATCGCCGTTTAAGGTATTGGCGCCAGTACCCTGAAGAGTCAATGTAGTTAAAGGAGTATTTGCACCAATTGCACCAAGAGTAATTGCACCAGAACCATTCGACACAGTTAGGCTATATGCACCATCAATTGCACCAAGAGTAAGGCTGCTACTGCTCTTGATTAAGGCATTCGCAGTGAGCGTAATTGGGCCGCTCGCAGTAGATGCTGATGCAATGGAACTATACAAAGCACCACTCGTGCTAACACCCGTTCCAGCCAAACTTAAATTGTTTGCTATCGAATGGCCATTTAAATCTAAAGAGGCACCTGTGCTTACTGAGACATTGCCTGTACCAAGTGGACCACTAGTAATTGAGCCACTGGAATCTACACCAACTTGCAACGTACCGCTACTAATAGTTGTGCCACCGCTGAATGTACTTAGGCCTGAGAGGTTGAAACTTCCGCCGCTACTATTGAGTGTTAAAGCCAATGTATTTGAAAGGCCATCTTTTATAACTCCAGCATATGAACCAGGACTTGCACCAGAAACTGTCAAAGTAGCATTATTGGATCCACTATTAGTAACTGCACTTGAGCTACTAGTGCTATTAAGAGATTTGATAGTCTGAGAAAATCCAGCAAGATCCAAAGTACCACTACCACCTAAGATAATGGCAGTAGAAGCTGGCAAGGTGGTGCCAGCAACATTAGCCAATTGCAGCGTTCCGCCACTAATCGTGGTGGCGCCTGTATAAGTATTAGCGCCGGATAATGTTAAGGTGCCACCACTTAGAGTCAGTGCTACTGTGCCAGTGCCCGATGAATTATCTTTAATCACACCAGCAAAGGTAGTAGTGCCACCGGAGACCGTTAAAGTCTTATTAGTACCAGTAGCGTTGTTCAAAATCGCTACGCCAGTACCATCGCCTGAAGTGGCTAATGATGCAATCGTATTGTTATAGCCATTGAGATCTAAGGTGGTGCTGTTTGCCATGCTCACTGCTGATGAGCTGCTAATAGCGTTATCAATACCCAGTTTTAAAGTGCCAGCGCTGATCGAGGTTGTACCACTATAAGTATTAGCGCCGGATAATGTTAAGGTGCCACCACTTAGAGTCAGTGCAATAGTTCCTAGACCATCCTGAATAACGCCGCCATAATTACTTGAAACGTTTGTACTGCTAACGGTAAGCAGCATGTTGCCGCTGGCAGTCGAGGCAATCAAACCCAAAGTCCCTGCAATCGAAGCAAAGCTAGGCGAGAAGCCTGCAATATCTAAAGTGCCATCAATAGTAACCGCAGATGAAGATCCAATAGCGCTTGCGTTACCGAGTTTCAGGGTTGAACCTGCATTAATATTGGTGGTGCCTTGATAGTTATTGCTGTGCGTGAGAGTTACGAAGGCTCCCGAAGTCGTTACTACAGAACCTGATCCGCCAATAGTGGATGGCAATGTCACCGGGCTAGTGTTAGCAAAGCTCAATGATCCATTATTCGTAATAACAACAGCACTAGTTGGGGCAAGACCAGCCATAGCGTCGTCATAACTCACCGTTTTCCCCGCCGGAATAATAACGGTAGCGACGTTTCCAAGCGTTGGTGTAGCACCAGCAGTCCAGTTAGAGCTAGAAGACCATACCCCACCAGAAGCTGGGCCTGTGTAAGTTACCGAAGAAAGCTGGGTAACCGAAGCGCTAACAGTACCGCCTACTAAAGTGTAATTACTATTATTTAAAGCAAATGAATTGCTTGCAAAGTTTGTAGAAGTTCCAACATTCACACTAGCAACTGCTGCAGTTCCCGAGGATATCAATGGAGCGCTATCAGAATTTTTCATACCCGTTAAGGTATAGGTATTCGCATTCGTAAAGTTCAAGCTATTGTCATAGGCTTTGGTAATAGAAATATTTAACACTGCCGGATTAACCGTAAAGTTTGCACTACTACCTGCACTAAAGGTATACCCTGCAAACGTCAAAGAAGGTGTCAGGGTTAGAGAATAAGCTCCCTGAGCTAAAGTCGCAGACAATGGAGTACTTAACGCAATAGTGCCCGTTACCCCATTAGAGTTAACCGTTACAGAGCTGGCTCCCGCTGTAAATGTTTGTACTCCATTGAAGGCAGACAAACTAGCTAAGGATGCAGGCACATAAGATGCCCCATATGAGGTCGGACTGTTTGAGTACCAATAACTTAAGGATGACGCTGTACCATAGGTGCCCGGCCCTTGACCAGCCACTACATCAAGATAAATTACCGAAGAATCTCGGTAAATTAAGTTATATCCAGGGGTTACTGGCTGGGTACTCGTGGAATTAGCATAAACAGCGCTATTACTACTTTGACTGCTTGCATAAGTATCCAGTGCCAGGCTGTTAATAGGTGATCCAGAATAAAAGTCGGCTATTGCTCCAATTCCCATGGTGATAGTAGGTGATCCACTAAGAATAATGTTGTAGGTAGAGTTACCAATCACACTGTTCACACCCGCTCCCAGCAAGATTGCGGGACTTGAGGCCGAGCTTGATGTGCTAGTAGTGCTGATGTTTTGAGAGATTGTTAAATCACCCACGCCAGTCTTTACGGAAATAACATCGGTGGAATGTAATCCGTTATAGGTGCTGCCAGCGGTAACTGAACCAATCATTAATGCAGCGCTATTGAAGACGGTGATAGCACCCACAGAAGAATCAGAAGCAATGGTAGCTAAGGTATTGCCCGTATTACTTAAAGTAATTGCTTGTGTGCCTACCAACGCTAAGCCGTAATTATGACTATCTGCAATCGCGCCAGAAATAGTTATTGCGCCTACGGTACCACCTATGGCGGCAGCACTTCCAAGCATCACTCCACCAGCATAGGTACCACTAATGGCATTTGAATTGATTAATGCGCCGCTATTACTGATGCCGCTGCCATTCAATGTTAAGGTGTTGGCATTACTCAAGGTTTGACCATTGAGATCCAATACCGCGCCAGAGTTAACCGTAATCGCCCCAGAAGAATTTCCAAAGGGTGCAGCGCTATTTGCCTTCAAGGTGCCGGAAGATACAGTAGTGCCACCTGTATAAGTATTCGTTCCAGAGAGTGTTAAGACCCCCGCTGCTCCTACCGAGCTGTCTTGAATAGATAGCAACCCAGTAGAGCTAGTTAAATTACTTGCCCACGTGACAGCTTGGCCATTTAGATCAACTTTGTATTGCTGGCCTGAAGTAGTACTAAAGCGCGCAGAGTAATCTGTTTGATTACTTGCGCTGTATTGCAAAGTACCGCCGCCAAAATAAATTTTGCCAGTCGCGCCATTAACAGCTAAGCCTAATGCTCCAGCAGAGCCTACGTTAAGAACGCCAGCATTAATGCGAACAGCGCCCTGACCTCCATATTCGCTATAAGTGTTTTCGCTATTGCTTAGAGTAACAGTGCCAGTACCAATTTTTGTAATCGACATGGCAGACATACCCATTGAAAAACGTCCCGCAAAAGTAAAGCTTGAGTTATCCCCACCAAATGTGAGAACTGGATTAGAAAAACCTTGGTTATAAATTCTGCCAGTGCCGGCAAGTTGCGCAACTTCTTGATTAAATTCAAGATCTAAATTATTGCCGCTACTAATAGTTAAAATAGTTCCTGTAGGCAATGCGTTAACCGCTCCAACCTGGAGCCAGTAACCATTAACTGTCGTGCTGCCCGTATAACTATTTGAGCCCGTTAAATTGAGAATTGCAGAACCGTTATAAGTAAACGAACCACCTAACCCCGACATTGCTCCAGCGTAAACTCCATTAGCATTTTGCGTGACAGTCAAGCTGTAGGAGTCCAGATCAATATTGCCACCCGTAGTTCCTCCGCCACTTAATGATTTAATAGTCTGATTACCATTCAGTATTAATTTGGTATTACTCGTATTTGCCAATGCTACGGCACTTGAAGTGGTAATTGCTGATGCACCACTCAGAGCCAATGTGCCATAAGCGATCGAAGTTGAACCTGTATAGGTATTGGTATTACTAAATGTAACGGCACCACTGTTGCTAGAATCTCCAATTACCAATATTGAAGGATTAGTTGGGCTAGTAGAACTAATAACACCCGCAATTGTTAAGCTTTTGCTACTTGCTGCACTGATTTCATTACTAGTATTAGCGCCCGATGTCAGTGAAATATTGCCATAGGCTGTAGCAGCAGAAGAATTGCTATTAGTGAAATTAACTGTACTGCTAGTACTACCGCTAAGCACTACACTGTTATAAAGCGCATAGCCATTTAAATCTAGAGTTCCAGAGCTTACAGTCACAGTGCCTGTACCAATAGGACCTGAAGTAATCGTATAGGGAGCAGAGCTTCCAGATTGAACAGTACTGCTACTTAATTTTAAAATGCCCCCACCAACCACTGTTCCACCAGCATAAGTATTCGTACCGGATAGCGTTAAGCTACCGCCACTTAAAGTAAGGGCTACTGTACCTGTGCCAGTGGTGCGATCCTTAATTACGCCAGCAAAGGTTGTAGTTCCGCCTGAGACAGTTAATGTCTTATTGCCGTTGCCATTATTGAGAATGACAACACCTGTGCCATCACCTGAAGTAGCTAAAGAAGCAATCGTATCGTTATAACCATTGAGATCTAAGGTAGTGTTATTTGCCATGCTCACTGCTGATGAGCTGCCAATAGCGTTGTTGATGCCGAGCTTTAGGGTGCCACCGCTAATCGTGGTTGTGCCAGTGTATGCATTGGATCCTGAAAGTGTTACGGTATTTGTACCAACCTTGCTCAATCCACCAGGTCCGGCGGAAGAACCACTCAGCGTGATATTGCCATAAGAACCACCAATATTTGAATTTGCCGAGAAATACAATCCATTCGCATAGGTAAAATTACCAGTAGCTGCAGTAGGTGATGTATTGGTTAATGTGCCTCCATTAAGCTTAATTCCATAGCCCTGCACTCCACTATCACTAACGGTAATACCATTCAGATCAACAATACCTCCTGAATTAGCGGTAATCATGTAACCACCAGAGGCGGCATTTGCATTGAAGTAACTATTCCCAATAAATTGGAATGTGCCGCCATCATTTACCTGGAAATAACTCCGAGTTGTGCAGCCAGCGTTCAGTGCGCATCCGTTATAAGAGTTGACATATGTACCGCCATTGATTGTAGTGATACCCGTGTATGTATTAACACCGCCAAACTGAATTGTTCCCTGATTTGAGGATGTCATGGTTACTGTTGCGGCGGTTGTACCCCCAGTACCAGCAATAGCTGCAGTTAAAACGAAATATGAATTTGCCGGGGTAGTTAAAAGCAAACTTCCATTGTTATTAAGGTTGATATATCCATTAATCCAGTTGGTATTAATACTTGCTAAAGATGTCACGCTAGTTTCAGTAATGTTGACGTTAGTTGCTGTAATTGTGGGATTGCTAGCATTAAAATTACCAGCGCTAATATTGACTGTTCCACTAGAGGCGCTTGCAATGAGATTTGCATTGATATTCATTTGATTGAGGGTTGTCAATGAAATCGTGCTGGCGTAAACAGCTGTGCCAATTGTTATAGCTCCTGGCTGCGTTACCGAGTATGAGCTGTAAGGAGCTCCTGAGGTCATTGATGGCAAAGTAAGTTTGTTAAATCCAAACAATCCTGAAATGCCATCAGAAGTTGAAGAGGAATCGTTATAAACTAAAAACTGAGTTGTGCCTGTTGTAGTTGCAGTAGCAACAGATAAATTAAATGAACTGCAAGCACTTCGACAAGAAACTGTAGCTGCGGTAGACCCAAGCGTTAATCTATCGGTTGTTAGTAAAAAATTATCTGTCGTGAATGAATTAGCGCCGGCGCCTGGCGTGTTATACCAACCAAGAGCAATACCTGACTGGTATTGACTGCCACTTAAAGAGTATCCAGTAATACTAATTGTTGGCGCGTTCCAAGTGGAGCCATTGGTAAATATTCCGTAGGAGTAATAGCCGCCACTTGTTGTCGCGCTTGAAGATTGTGCGTAAACACTAATTTGATTAGAAGCCGTGATGACTGAGGCTGCTGAGCCTCCATACCCAATTTGAGTTCCAACAGATCCTGATGATTGTGCAAACAGATAGACATTTTGTGCGCTGATCGTCGAGCCTGAATAAACAATCACTCCAATATTGGTGTTATTAGTTGCGCATGATGAACCTGCAAAGCCACAACCAGAAAGACTAGAGTAATTTGCTCCAGCTAAAACGACACTGCCATTTCCAGCGTTAATCTGTGCTGTACCACCTGTTCCTACATATATACCAGCAAGATAACCGCCGCTTGAATATCCTCCATTCGCGTAGAACGCAGAGTTTGTTTTCCATGCAGAGTCAACTGCCCCAGTGCTTATATTCACCAATGATGAAATTGAGGGGCCACCGATAAGTAAGCTGCCAGTATTAGATGTAGGTGTATATGTTCCTGTTGTAGCTGAACTTGTTGAATTCAACCAAATATTTACTCCGCTATAGATCCAGATATAAGAACTAGCAGAGAATGTTAGATTCGCGTTGGAATTGGCTCCAATGCTACTGGCGATGTTTATGTACGTATCTGAAGTAACTAATACATTTGTACCTGCATTTAATGAAGAGGAAATAGTTGCAGCATAGCTTGCATCGACTGTGACATTAGATGGATCTATTAACCACATCCCCCCTCTACCCGCATTAATCGATGCAAGGAGATTTAGGGTATGGCCAGAGGTCTCGATGAAGCCACCGGCCGTTGTATTACTTAGATTGGTTTGGGATGCGTTGATGGTGGATAAGGCATCAAGACTCGTATAAATAGAAAACGGCAATGAGCTGTTATTCGCATCATTGCCGATTAGGATTGTTCCGCCTTGAATAAAACCACTCGCTTCTACTGCTGTACTGGTGAGAATAGTTTGATTGAAAGCTGAAATACCGATACTTCCACCGCGGCCATTAGAGCCGTTGGTCTGGATTAATGAATCAAAAAGGCTCAGGCTGCCTGCCCTGCTCATGATGCGGATTGAACCGCCGTCTGTTGAGCCATTGGCAGTAATTTGGGTGCTGTTTACTTGTATGTCTTGGTCTGCTTGGATGGTGATGGTGCCACCAGGGCCTGCACTGCCATTGGTCTGAATAAGCGCTGCGTTATCCATATTAAGAGTGCTGGCAGAAAGCGTAAAGGAACCACCGTTACTGCCATTGGCAGCGATAGTTCCCGCTAAAGCGATTTGAGTACCAGTAAAGCCAATGATTCCGCCGGGGCCGTTGTTGCCGTTGGCTTGAATTAAAGACCCATTTTGGGCATTGATTTGCTCTGCAGAGAAGGTGATATAGCCACCAGTAGTGCCATTGGCCTTAATTTCTGCGGTGCTGTAGAGCTTAATTTCTTTAACAGCAGTCAAATGAATGACATTGCTTTGGGTATTTGCGCTATTTGCACTGGCATCGTTTGCCGCCGTCGATGAATAAACCATATCCAGTGCCGTAGTAGCATTATTTTGCGCTGTTAAGAACGCTGGCAAGTCTTCTTTACGAATGACATTACCGTTATAGCTCACGGTGTTCGTGTTTGTATTACTACTGTTGCCAGTGTTATTGGCACTGCTTGTATTGATATTCAAACCACCAGATACGTATATTGCTTGTGCAAGCAATTGAATCGCTGCACCCAGTGTTGTTGAGCCCACTGCATTGATGTTTCCGTTTGCATAAACACTTTGTGCTTGCACCGTCACTTGTGTTGCAGTGATGGTTGTACCAACATTCAAATACGCAATCGAACTATTAATGATCACATTTAAATTTTGGCCAGAGATATCCGCATTGAGATTAAAAATTCCAGATGAACTTAATGTCAATGTTGTTTGTGTATTACCTTGCTTCAAAATGTTTGCGCCACTAGCAATTGTCAAACTACCGCTACCGTTTTGAGTACAGTTGCCAAGGCTTGGGCAGACATTGCCATTTACAGCAATGCTCACATTATTGCTAGAGAGCGCGGTTGAAATAACATTCGCTGCACCAGCATCAATAATCAAATCGATTGGGTCTAGGAACCACAAACCAGAATTCCCTTTTGCAGCAGAAGTATCTACGACCAATTGCTTACCAAGTACGACGCTCCCTTTAGAACTAGTCTCAATGTATCCACCATTACCACTGAGTGCGCCACCTAAAGCAAGCAACACACCATTCACTGCAGTTTTGGTTTCTGACCAAATCAAAATACTTCCACCATTACCAGTCTTAGTTGCCGATGCATTGACAATTGCATTAGATTGAACGGTGACTGTTTTAGCCATCAAACCAGCAGCGCTAGAAGCTTGCGCTTTTGCAACTGCATTGGCTTGCAATTGGTCCAATGTTATAGACAGACTTGGGGTATTCGCAGCAGGAGCGTTAGCGGCTGAAGTTGCAACTGGAGTTACTTTTGCTGGAGCAGTAGTTTGGGTAACAACCTGAGTATTAGTCGCCTGAACACGGGCCACCTGATCCCTGGCTTTTACTGGGGCACTTAAGTCTCTAGAGTCAAGCACGCTGGTCTTGGCTTGATGCAGGTTCGTAGCAGCTGTAGCGCCTAGGCCAATCTCAATCGAGCCGCCACCAGCATTGCCAGTAGCTGTTGTCTTAGAACCGCTAGCCAAAGTAATGTTTTTACCGCTGATATTGACTTGGCCACCTACGGTACCCGCTCCATTGCCGTTGGCCGAGACTGTGCCAGCCTGAGTAACCGTATTGGCGACCAATTCGATAACGCCGCCATTGTTGACCATGGAGGAAGCGGTGATGCGGCCCGTATTCTTGACCACTGAGCCCATTAGGCGATTTGCTGCACCTGCAGCAACAATGATCAGACCCCCTGGAGCCTCTACAACCCGCTTATTGTCGACTAAACCCTGGTAAACCGAGCGGTCTATGGTGACGCTCATCAGTTGATCACCCCGGAAATCGAGGGTGATCTGTTTGCCACTAGCCATGGCAACCGTATTATCAGGCCCCATTTTGGCTAAAAGGTAGCCTTCGTTACGTACTTCAGGGGCTAAAAGAGCAATGTATCCATTGGGGTCATTTGTGCTGATTTTTCCCTCGTTTACAACCGCCCCTTTTCCGTTACCTTTGTAGGTGGATTTTCCATCCATAAAATCTTTGTTGCCGATATCCATCGTAGTGGTAACAACACCGGCGGCGTTCATTTCTCCACCCTTACTGATGGTCACGCCATTGGGATTCACGAGCACAACTTGTCCGTTTGCGTTAACAACGCCATCGACCATTGATTGCGTTACACCAGTGACACGATTCAAAGTCACGGCAGAAGAATTTGGCTGATTAAAATTGACTGTTGAGTTTTTACCAACGTTAAAACTGTCCCAATTCACAATCGCACGTTGTGAAGTTTGGTTGATATTCATCGTCGCAGAATTTACGTTTTGCGTCTGCGAAATAGTGGCATTTCCAGCGACAACTCTTCCACCAGTTGGAAGTGCATTTGGCGCTGTTTGAGCGATCGCAAAATTGAACTGGCTGAGGATCAAAAATCCGATGGTTGCGCGTGAGTTTTTCACGGCAAAAGTCCTCTTCGCTTTCGCAAAGAAAAATGACTTCAGATCGAGAATGTATGCGGCCAGTTTTTTCAAAAAAATATTTCTTAATTGCTTGCGAGTCAATGCAAAAAATTTATCTACAAATCACAACTTTTTATTTGCTGCTGATTTCCCTATGGCGCCCTGTTTATAAAGCTTAGAGAGTAGTCAGAATACACAAAAATTAGCCTTTAAGCTAACAGAGAATAGGCCTATTTTTGGTGCAATTGCGACCTTGTAAGTTCAAGGGTTTGCGGGCAATCTAATTATGGATGCCCAAAATAGGGGCATTAGACTTTTTCCATAAGGGCTTACTTTTGAATAAATTACCCCCTTTCTCAGCACTAAATTGGGGTGTTTTTAGAGAGGATTTTTGCTCATTTTGGGCTAATTTTTCTGTCTTTTTTTGATCATTTTCTCAACGAAAAATGGATGCTTTTTTCTCTTTTTTTACATCAAAGTGAAGCGATTTATGAGAAAAATTGTTGCGAATTTAGGACCTAAAAAACTGCTCTATTGATGGCAAATTTGATGTCCTATTTACGCCTCAAATATGACTCTATTTGCGCACGTTTTTTTGGTGGTTTATAGCCAAAAAATGGAGCATAAAAATACTCCATTAATTGACTTTTGAGTAATCAAAAATGGCTCATTTTTCTGGCTATTTACAGAGCAACTTTGAAGGTCCTCATGGGATTTTTTCGAATGCTTTTTATTACTTCAGAAGTATTAATTTTGGGCGTACTTAAAAGCACTTTTAGTGTGTTTTCAAGCTAAGGTATTACATTAAGTATGCGAAAAATGGTTCAAGATGTTTCATCTTTTACATGAGCTTTGATGTATATCAAGTTGTTCAATTTGACTCTCAAACCTCAAACCTCTGCGCTACTGATTTAAAAATAATCCTTTGTTAGCGTTGTGTGCGAAAGCATTTAATCTATCAGCATGGTCCCTTGCAATTAAATCGCGATGTCTTTTAGGGTCGATTTTGGACCGTTTTCTAGAGGTGATTTTTGCTCTCTTAATTTGCTTTTTGCAGCCTCTAAAAGAGCCCTTTCAATCGCTGGTTTTGCCCCCACCAAACTGAATCTCGTAACTGCAAATGCACCCGACTGAAGTGCTACCGCAAAACCGATCATTTCCCCTGCCTGGGTAGCCTTCAAAACCGCCTCAAATGGGTCCAATATCTGGAATAAATTACCCCCAATTTGGGTGCATTCCATGCTCAAAGCTGTAGAAATGGCCTGACTATTCATCAATACGGAATACTTTGTCCCTGGGTCGCATTTAAGGGTTTGATGGAGGTAAAAAAGGCACTTTTCACCAGAACAGAAAACTCCAAACGAGGAATTGGAGTCATTGGCCGTATAAGCCTCATTGGCTTGCCCATTGAGGTCTACAACCCAGTTTTGTGAGGCTAATTTTTCGGCCTGTACGCTGATGCTTAAGAAGAAGAATCCAAGGGTTAGTAGGATCTTGATCATTTTCATTGAACAATCCTTGCATTCGTACGTAGGTTTTTGACGGTTTCGGCAACATACTGCTGAACAATGGCCTGACGTATCTGAGCTTTAGATTCCTCAAAGCTTGGGATCTTAAAGGCGCGTTTATCGTCCAATTTCAAAATAACCCAGCCAGACTGGGTTTGAATAGGGGTTAAGGTAATGCCGCCCTTGGTTAGACTGGGGAAAGCATTGGCCACTGCTGGTATCACCTGCCCCGGCAATACCCATCCTAATGAGCCCCCTTGAGACTTGGTACCAGCATCAATTGAGTATTCTTGAGCCAACTTGCCAAATAACTCACCCTTCTGAATTCGGCGAATCAGATCTAGGGCATCAGTCTCATTTGAGACCAGAATTTGGCTCAAGCGGTATTGAGTGCCATTGCTGCCCTCCCCCATTAGTTTACGTTGACGCTCATACTCTTCCCGCATTTTGGCATCAGTAATAGGATCCCTCTTAAAGTGATCCTCTAGATAAACTTGCAAAAGTAGGTTTTGTTTTAATTGTGTAATTTGATCCGGAAAATCAACTTCTTTTGCCAGACCTAATTTAGTCGCCTCTTGAGCAATGAGCTCCTTATTGATGAGGTCTTCCTTGATTGCTTGACGTAGCTCAGGGGTGTCTTTCTGGCCCTGAGCCGTCAAGGTTCGTATATTCAGATTGAGTAAGCCTTGAGTGATGGCTGAGCCATTTACTGTAGCTACAAATTCAAAATCAGATTTCGCATCCGACTTCGCATCGGTCTTTGTATCTGCATGCGCAGCGCCAACACCAATGACTGCAATCAATGTTAATAAGTAGATCAGAACATTCTTTTGAACTAACATTTGACTAGTAGCCCACCTAAATTGATTTATTAGAACTGATAACTTCCAGTGAACCAGCCACGGGGGTTGGTAGTAGTGCCATCGGTATTAACAGGCTGACCAGTAGAGCTGTAGAGAGGATTTTTACCAATCTGCCAGGCAACCATTGCCCCCAGGTTCCAGCCCTCCCAATCCCACTTAACCCCAAATCCTGCGCCTTGCAAAGAATAGAAATTATTGGCATTTGTCAGACCCTGCCAATTGGGATAGGTATTTTTATATTGTTGGGCCAAGCCAAGGTCATAAAACACCGTACCAGTAATTCGCTCTTGAAATTGATGGCGCAACTCTGCAGTAGCAATACCCCCTTGTGCACCACCACCCTGAGCTACAGGATAAGCACGCACAGCGTAAGGGCCGCCCATATAGATTTGTTCAGCTGAGTTTAAATTCACAGAGGACAATTGGCCGGTGACGCCAACATAGACTGAAGTTTCACCATTCTCACTTAATTGCTGGGTACGATTTCCAGAGAAGGTGAATTTTGTAAAGTTAGAAGGTGTGTATTGGCCATAGCCCTGCATACTCGTTGCCGAAATATTTAAATATCCAACCACAACTGCTACAGAGCCAGCACTGACACCGCCGCCGCCAAAACTATCATAATGATTACCCGATAATCCAAGTGTGGCGTTATTGATGTTGTAGCTACTGATGGTACTCATAGTCAACAAGTTTTTGTTCATATAACTTTTGACATCGTAATTGGCATTAATGTTTACGTTCGTGCCCTGCTCGCGAATCAAGGGATAGGCAACAGATGCGCCTGTAGTCCAAGCATCGCCATAGCCCGCGCTTGCACTTTGTGCATAGTTGCTCACGTTCTTATAGTTTAGATAGGTACCAGATACGCCCAGACGTAAACCATCAGGAGAAGCCGGCAAAGAATAAGCGCCCTGCACATATTGGGATCCCTCGGAGTAGATACCATTTACAGATACCTGATCTCCAATACCTAATGGATTGATACCATTCAAGACAACCACTCCTTGATTAGCGCCAGTGGTTCTACTACCGTAGTTATTCGCCTCAACCTTGCCTTGATACCACTGCGGCTCAGAAAGCTGAAGTCTTAGTGCGGTATCGCCATCCTTGTCGCCTGGCTCCAACTGACTTGCAACAATGACGCCTGGGGTCTCATTCAAGATTAACAGGGCACGTTCGACTGCCTTTGTATTTAATGGCTGTCCAATCGGATTTGCATAGGTAATGTATTCAGCAGCTCGATCTTTGCCAAAGCGTGTTGGACCATTGGGAGTGTCCACTATTACGCTACTGAGCTTTGCTTCTGTCACTAAAATTTTGACTACGCCGTTGGCAATTTTTTGTGGAGGCAAAATAGCTTGAACGGTATAGCCACTTTTACGATAGAAATCCATAACCGCATTACAAGCATTTTGCAAATCATCAAAATTAACAGGGCGCCCCACCCAAGCCTTCAGCACCTCTTGCACGCTTGCCTCTGGAAGTAAATTGACGCCTTCTAAGATGAAAGATTTCACCTCAAAGGTGACCTCGCCTTGGCTTGGTTGAGTTTGACGCAATGGTTCTTTTGCTGTTGGTTCAGGCAATGCTAACGGTGAAGGCATTGGCAACTGCTTTTCTAAACCCTGTTGCAGGGCTCCAGCATCTACCTGGGCATTTGCGTAAGAAATAAGGCCGAGTTGAAGTGCGCAAAGGAAAAAAGTGAAGGCAATTTTATGCCCTACGGATCTAACTAAGACTGCACAAAAAATATTATGATGGCGCATGAAAAGTGCTCTAAATTCAATGAATTAGAGTATTTTATAGCCAAAAATGCTTCTTTACAGCGCTTCTACCAACTAAACAACAGCTAGAAGGAAAGTTCTCTTCTAAAGAGACCAGCGAAATGTCTAATCCCTGCCGAAAGAAAAGATTCAGGTCTAGCAAAAACACTGACATGGCCTCTTTGGGTTACTAGGTAGGCATCAGGCCGTTCTGCAGAAAACATGACGCGATAGTAGGCGCGATCCGTTATTGCCTTCTTGTCCGAGATCTTAGATACAACACTTCCGCCCATTTGACTTGCGTAGATATTGTCTGGGAGTACTTTGACCGGGGTTGGGTCTATTGAGGCCACCTTCAGAGATAAGGCCTGGTTTCCGGCGGTTTCGGGTATGAAACGACCCCAGTTTCCGACGATATGCACTCTGCCAGCCAGAGTCCTGACCGTTGTAAGTAACCTTGTACTCAAGCAGAGATCCCTCGGCAACATTGCTTGGGTTAGCTAGTGCGCCATCTGCAGAAACCAGATTTGTGTCATACCCATTGTCTAGACCTCCGCTCTCGGAGTTAACAAGACTTGCATTAGGTGCATCTGGAGCTAGGCTTGATAAAACAAAATCAATTGTTTCAATTGCGCTTTCGTTGCCATTACCATCAACCTGCTTGATATCAACTTGATAGTGGCCGTCTTGAGTACCATCGTTTTTTGGGGCCGCATAACTAGACTGCCAGGCGCCCGCAACACCATCTTTGGTAACGCGATAAGAGAATTGATTGCCATCCACCAAATTGGTTGGAGCAATTAGATCAGCATATTTTGTGACCGCATCCAGTGCGAATGCACTAGAAACCCCATTGAAGCTATCAACCGCTAAAGTTGCATTGGGGGTTGCAATCGCATGAACCGCTTTTGCGGCGTCGGCAGCGACAGCCCCATCAAATACAAAGCGTTGCTCTAGCTTTGAGGGTGACGGTTTTAGACGGGCGCCGAATTTGTTTTTCATTACCCTTTAATTAACTATCCGTTTTTTCAAAAATTCTTTCAGGATCATATAGTTAATAACTAAATTATTAGTATTTAATATATTATTACCTGTTAATACAATATATTCCCAATAGATAATAGGGTAAACCCTAAATTTCAGCAATAAATAGTGCTTAAATTGTTATTTAAAGCCCATTCAGGCTTAAATTCGAAACAAGTATTACCATTTACCACTTCCAGCCTTCAAACGAGTAAATACGCTTTGACCACTATTAGTTACGACTACCCCCAACAAGACTCTGCTGGGGTAACCTGCACCGCCCAAGCCTGGGCCAAAACCCCCGCTCATTTGGGTGATTCTGAAAAAGCTACTGTGATTGCGCGCATTAAACAGCTCTTGATTGAAAAAGATGCTGCTTTAGTCGCTCACTATTACGTTGATGCCGATATTCAAGACTTGGCCATGGAAACTGGTGGGTATGTAGCAGACTCCTTAGAGATGGCGCGTTTTGGTAAAAATCACTCCGCCAAGAACCTGATTGTTGCGGGCGTACGCTTCATGGGAGAGTCCGCCAAGATTCTCAGTCCCGAGAAGCGCGTGTTTATGCCGGATTTAGATGCAACTTGCTCTTTAGATTTAGGTTGTGATGCTACTGACTTTGCTGCGTTTAGATCTTTACATCCTGATCGCGTAGTCGTTGTCTATGCCAACACCAGCGCAGCTGTCAAAGCACAAGCAGATTGGATGGTCACCAGTTCATGTGCATTAGCGATCGTTCATCAACTCAAGCTTGAGGGTAAAAAAATTCTGTGGGCACCTGATCGTCATTTGGGCCGCTATATCCAAGAGCAAACTGGTGCCGATATGTTGTTATGGAATGGCGCTTGCATTGTTCATGATGAATTTAAAGCAGTCGAGTTACAACTTTTGAAGGCTGCCCATCCAAAAGCCATGATTTTGGTTCACCCAGAATCACCTCAAGCAGTCGTAGATCTTGCCGATGTTGTAGGCTCTACCTCTGCCATGATTAAAGCGGTGGTTGAAGGCTCTGCTACTGAATACATCGTAGCCACCGACAAGGGCATCTTGCATCGCATGCGCCAACTTGCCCCCAATAAGAAACTGATTGAAGCTCCTACTGCAGGCAATAGCGCGACCTGCAAAAGTTGCGCCCACTGTCCTTGGATGGCAATGAATGGTTTACAAGGGATCTTGGCTTGCCTAGAAAACGCTTCTGGTGAAATCTTCATCGAAGAACCCACTCGAATCAAGGCACTGGGCTGTATTGAGCGGATGCTGGACTTCACAACTAACCATCCTGATCTCCTAGCAAAAGCCCAGCATGGCTTTGTGAAAAACATTGGTGCAGCTTAAAAAATATGTTTGATTACAACGAAACCTTAGAGCAAGCCCGTCAACGCAATATTCATGATGCGCTGATGGAGGATATTGGTCAGAATGATTGGACGGCGAAGCTGGTACCCAGCAAGCCTGTACAAGCACAGCTCATCGTGCGTCAAGCAGCAGTGCTCTGTG
>Ga0118677_10006628_pt1 | contig 19496 bp, 5 predicted proteins | sample AliMusrvi5mmetaG_FD_86154 | JGI IMG/M metagenome (GOLD analysis project Ga0118677, IMG submission 86154)
TCCATAAGTAGCACGATGACTTCACTTCCAAATATTGTCTCGATCCTACTCGCTATGGCGATAGGGGCGTATTTTGGATGTGCCGTCATCTTCGCTCTCATCCTATCGGCAATTGGTGGGTTTGGTATATCCCCAAACAGTGTTTCGGACGGCAGAGGTTGGCTTGTGGCGGCGGGTTTTTGCCTAGTACCAACTCTTGCAGCAATGGCATTTGTCTACCTCGGCTTATTGTCGCCAAGCCGAAATACAAAATCGAAAATATCAACTGCTATCACCACCTCGGCAATCTTCATCGGCTATGGAATATTTGCCTTCCGTGTTGATGGAAACTTTCTTGATTTGACCATGCCTTGGTTGATGGCGGTGACGGTCATTGCCTACTGGGTGGACCTAGCCATTAACACACCAGAGGTCAAACAAGGGATGGATAGCAAGCCGCCTGAAGCTCTTCAGCCATACCACTAACTCACCCCAGCCCCCGGCCGCCCACAAAAACATCTCGCTAAAGATGGCACCTTGCGATCACCAGCGCGCAGCACGGAGTCAAACTAAGTTGGGAGGGGTTTTCAACTGCCCGGCTTGCATTCCAGCGGAGGGGGTACGGCGATGCTCCACTCACAAAGGAATCCCAAGTGTGGCTGAACTCGTTTCTTATCGAGCACTGCGGCATAGATACGAATCACCCCAAACCGATCGCCCAAAAACTGGTCGATGGCCAACCGACTGCCAAGCCCGCAGACAAGCCTTCCGTGAAAGATCGACCATCCCCCCCACGTCGAAGGTTAGCCCCCGGTAGCCGGTGGCAGGCCCGAACGTTGGGCAAGAATATGAAACGATTCGCCAACATCATATGCCTTACTTGTCTAATCGGCTGGTTGGCAACACTTGGAGTCTTTTATGAACGACACGTTGTGTCCTCATCTTTGATCAACGGGGAATCTCGATCGGACCGATTCGGGAGGGGAGATTCAAGGATGGATCTGCAAACATGGGTTGCTGAGATTCACCATCGGCTACATGGCATTCCGTTCATAGTCTCGTTCTCCACAGATCGCCCCCCATACACACTAAGTTTCTGCTTTACAGCGAGGGATCTAGACCCGGTCAAAGCCATTAACGTCGAGCATATTCAGATTACCTACGCGGACGGAACAGGCGATAGGGTGACAATACCGGACGATCGCACTCGAAATGAGTTTAGGCCCGACACCGACACATGGAAGCCTGAGGGTGAACGAACTCTTCTGCATGCCGCCTTCCAGTGTCCCGAGGCGATTGCCAAACGCCAGAGCTTCAGAGTATTGGTTCTTGGATTCCTTGAATCTGAGACGGGGACGGAACCATATTCAGAGGTCGTTGAAGTCAGAATCGAAGACAAGAGCTATTTGTACATTGGCTGGTTCGCCCTTTACATGAAGTTTCTATACGACTAGAACAGCCCAGCAAGTCAAGGATGCCAACCTTCCTTACGCACCCCAACCACAGCGCCAAGAAGACTCTTCAGATCGTTCGCCAACAGAAGCTCAAGAGCGTCCTAGTGATTTCACAGTATTATCATATTCCTCGCGCTAGGATGGCCTTAACGAGGTTCGGCATATCTGAGATCTATTCTTCTCACGCTCGCTTTTTTGAGACAAGAGATGTTTATTCAGTGCCTCGCGAGTTGTTGGGTTACATAAGATATATATTTCGTCACTATGATGACACCGATAAATGCGGGCGAACAAGTGGTGGATAGCAAGCCGGCTTAAGCTCTTCAGCCACACCACTAACTCACCCCAGCCACGCGGTTTCTATCAAGAATCTGGTTCCGTAAGTCAGACCTCTGTGAGGTGTGAGGCAAGACAAGACAAAGAAGAGCCACGGGACTGCGCATTGCGCTTCTTGTTCCAGTCTCCCCTCTTCTGTCTTCTTCCCAGGCAGAAATCTTAACCTAACGAGAGCGCCATTTCCATATCGAGGATTCCAGCCCGGAGGATTATGGCTGGATGCCTTTGAGGCGGACAAAGATTCTGGCCCCTGGAGCGGGTATGGCAACCTTGATGTGATCTGACGAACTACCCCGCGTGACCGTCACGCTGCCACTGGTGGTGGCAGGAATGGTCACCCCCGTCCAGCCCGCTAGATCGCTGCCACACTCCACCACTTGGATGGTACCCGGTGGGATCGACGCGGCGCTTCGGTCATACTCGTAGGTCCAGACACCGCCGTTGTGCGTTAGAACCGGAAGAATCGTGCGAGAGGTCGCCATCGGGTTGCCGCCGAGGACAAACTCCAACAAGTTGGGGATGCCATCGTGATCGGGGTCGTCCATCGGGCCATCGTTCACGCCTGCGCTCAAGCCCTGAGCGGCGTTGGCGGCCCAAGTTGCATAGGGCGAACCCGGTGTCGCAGTGGCCTGGTTAGAGTCCGGGCTCTCGCCGAGAGTTCCGCTGACCGTGGTGGTAGCCGATGTCACATAAAAATAAGGCGTGCCGTTAGCCACCGCCGTGTCGGTGTAGCTTGTGCCTGACGCTGTACCGATGAGTGTATATGGCCCGCCGTTGGTGGTGGCGCGTTTCACGTTGTATGCCGTGGCACCGGTGGCGGCGGTCCAACCCAGCACGACCTGGCCATTGCCCGCAGTGGCGGTGAGCAGGGTCGGAGCCGGGGGTGCGATGGTAACGTCGGCGAAGCTGAGGGCTGGAATGGCGTTAACACCGTAAAGCAAACTCGAGACGGCTTCGCTATAGCTCCAGTGGGCGTCCTCCAGATAGTCGAGGGTGGAGGTGGCGGTGCCGGCGGCGGACAATTGAAGTTTGATGAGCTTCTTATTCACAGCATCGACGTTACCCGAGGATACCTTGCTGGCGACCTTGTCCAGATAGTAATTCGGCAGCGAGAAACTGCTCCATGACATATCTTGGTCAAACTCCAGCGCAATCTGGGTTCTGGCGGCGCTCGTGTAGTAGGCGCGCCGCAAGATTGGCGAGCTCACCGACATTGCCGGGACGACTCCGTAGAAGTCCTGACCCACCAAAGGAGAGGTCAGATTGGCAAAATTCTGGTAACCGGTGGGGTTGAAATGGCAGCCCTCATAGCCGGGTGTTGCCAGGGTGCACAGGACATGCATCTTCGAGTACAAGCTTGGCAGAGTGCGTTGCACGTCGCGCAGTTGGTCGCCTTTGGGTCCCATCGCGCAAGGAGCTGGCATCACCTGATAGACAATGTAACGCTGAAGATTGGGAAAATCCTGTTTCCATGCGGCCGACATATCGATGAAGTATTGTTGATAGGACTTGTAATCCCAGTCGCCGGTGGGGGCTGCGGCACCGCTGTTATTTTCACCCTGGTGCCAGAAAACGCCGCGAATGCCGTGGCTCAAATTGCCTCCGATCACCCGGCTGTAGATGCTGGCATAAATCGAATAGAGACTCCCCGCCTGCGAATGGCCCGCCGGATTGGGCTGGTGCTGGTCGATCCGTGTGCCTCCCACGGCCCCTTGGATGAAGCAAACCGGCATGTTGTAGGTGGCTGTCATGGATTTGGCCAAATACCAACCCCACAGGCCGAGTTGCATTTCCGTGCCTTTGCTGATCGCATATCCCCAGCCCAACGTCAGGCCATAGGTTCGGATCCACGGATCCGTGGTATTGTCGTTAAGCGCCGTGTTGTCCACGGCCAAGGCGTTTGACTGCCCGTCGATGATATAGGCATCGCCGCAGACCAGATTGGTCGCGGTGGCGCTAAGGGTATCTGTTGCGCCGCTGGTCGTGCCAAACTCCACTCTGTAAGTCACCTTGCCTGCGGCGATGGGCGCGCTGAATCCATAGGCCCCGGCCACCGGTGTCTGGCGGAGGGTTGGCCCGTATTGCGCCTCGGATCCCCCGCTGGGTGTGGCAAAAACCTTCAGATAGACAGGGGTCGTTCCGGCACCCGTGCCGTTGTAATAGATCGTTCCCATGTTCGTGCCTGGGTCACGTGCATAGAATTGGTTGCTGACGGCTTTTTCGGTGGCTCCCGGCGTGCGTTGCACCCAGTCATCGGTGGCGGGCTCTCGAACGGTGACCAATGTACTGCTAGACACCAGAGTCCCGCCGTTATCAAGGACCAGCGTAATGGTCATCGGGCCGCTGCCTTGAGCACGGGTCAGTGTTAGCACGCCCGGCTGGCTTGGTGTGCCTGTGGTCATTGTCTTTGCAACGGCCACGCCCGCTACATTCCATGAGTAATTGAGGTTAGCGACGTCGGCTGCCTGCAGAGCTGCCAAGTTCGAAATGACAGGGGTGACGGTCATGGTTTGTCGGCCATCCCACTGGATGGTGGAGGCACTCAAGGTAAACACCGGATCGGGAATCGTGTCGGTGACGGTGACTGGAATGTCCACCGTTTGATTACCCGCCGGATAGACGCCCTTGAAGCGGATGAGGAAGGATTGGTTGCCTGTGACCCGACCAGCGCTCACGTTGCAGGTGAATTGGTCGGTGGCGAGGACGGTTTCCACGCCATTCCGGATGAGGCTCCAATAGACTTTTTGAGCACCGCCGGCGTGACCGCTGAGGGTGGTGCTGGTTCCCTCGTTCATCGTCACTGAGGGAGGTGTGGCGGAAAACGTCGAGCCAGTTTGCACGAGATTACCTAGCAATGTTTGCAGGGGTTTTTGATTTTCATACTCTAATTTGATCCAGTTTGGCGAGCGTGTCACGTTAGAGATTCGGACCTCATCCATGTCACCGACGTAGTTGTAGCCATACCAACCGCCGATATACATTCTGGCGGGAGTCGGGATCGCCATCGTGCCGCCGGTGCTGCTGCCATCCAACACGCCGTTCACATACATCTTCGCAGCTCCGATCTGATAAGTGTGGGCAACATGGATCCACTGGGACAAGGCCAGCGTGCTGGCACCTGTCACGTTGCCACCGCCAAAATAGCAATCCATGTTCATGTGGGGCGGGCTTGCGAATTGCATCACCACCTTACCCTGCCCCTGCTCGATGCCCCAGCCCATCACATTGGTACCGGCGACGCTGGCACGGATCCAAGCTTCCGACGAATGGGGGTTGGAGCCGGTTGGATAGTTGGCTAAATTAGTGCCAACCAGAATTCCGTTGCCGGATGTGAAATTGCGGCCTTTGCCGATCATGCCGGTGGTCAGGGTGGTTCCAGAATCGGCGGGAGTGGTGTTGCCGACCACATCGCTCAGCGTTTCATTCATGTGCAACACACTGACAAACCCGTTGGCGGCATTGAACACATTGGCCCCGTTCGACTCACTGGCGACCCCGGCCTTGCCCCAATACATCTTGATCTCTTGGCGGGCGTTGACGGCAATGCTGGGAATCTACACCCACACGGTGGCGGTGGAGTTGGCGGAATCCCATTGCTCAATCTGGTAGAAAAGGGCCACGCCTGCCACAGTGGAAAAGCGAATGTCGCTGCCGTCGGGCAGGGCTTGGCTGAAGTTGAAGTTGCCGGAGTTGAGCCGAACCAGCAGCGGAAAGTTGCTTTCCGAGGCACCGGCCACAAGATTGGCCCCGTCCGGAGTGGTTAGAATAAACAGCGAGGCGTTGAAGCCCCAATTCTGATAGGACATCACGCTGACGGTAAATGTCTTGGTGGTACTGCCGTTCTCGGCTGTGACCGTATATGTCTGATCACTAGAAAAATTCCTGCTGGTACCAGAAACCGGGTTGAGAAAGGCCAACGGAGATATCGTAAAGGTCGGTGCCAGCGCAGTGATATCTTGGGTCAATGGCACGATCAGGGTGATCTTGGTGCCGGACACCGTAGCGGCCCCCAACGCAGCGAAGTTGCAACTCAGGATGTCACACGCGCTGCTGGCGGCGGCTTTGGTGACCGTCACACTGTAATTGTTCACGACAGCCCCGTCGGTGACGGCATAGACCACCGGGTTGGTGGCAAAAGTGGGTGAAGGAGGAGCGCCGCTGGTTTGATTGCACGACCCTGATGTCAAAGTAAAGGTCGGCGCGAGGGTGCTCAAGGTTGTCGAATATGGCACGGTCAACGCGATGGTCTTCGCCGTTTGGTTGATGACACCGGCATAACCGGGAATACCAAAGGATGTGATGACGGCCTTGGAATTGAGAGCAAGCACGGCTGTGGACTTGTCGAAAGTCCAGGTTTGGGCACCCGCCACCTTCGTATAGATATTGCCAACCGGACCGCTGAAGCCAGCCAAGTTAAAGGTAGCACCGAAGGACTTGGTGGTGGCATCGACCAAGGTCCACGAACCAGAGGTTACAGTAACCGCAGAGGTATCAAGGGTGAAACCACCATTCAACGTGGCACTGCCCGCGCCTGTTATTTTGTTAGAAGTAGCATCCGTCACGACGAATTTCAAGCCACCGGAACTTGCAAGAACCAGCGAAGCGCCGCTGCTGATCGTGGTGCTGGTGGTGTAGGTGTTGACGCCGGAAAGCGTCAAGGCACCGGTGCCGGTGACTTGCAGGTTACCCGTGCCGGAAATGACGCCTGACAGGGTTTGCGCTGCTGTACTTGCATAGTTGAGGTTCGTGGACGAGCCGATGGCGATGGCCCCCGGGTAATTGCCGCCGCCCAAGGTTCCCTGGCTAGACGTGTTCCCGCTGTTTCTAGTCAGCCTGCCGCCGATGGTAAAATAGCCGGTCGGAGGGCCCCCACTGCCGATCGCCAGATTGATAGGACCGGTGAAGGTATTGACAGCGGGCAGATTCACCCAGCTTGTTGAACCCGTCTGGGTCCGGAAATTCACATTCAGCCCCAACGCACCACCGCTGCCGGAATTGGGGATGGGTGTACTGAAGGTGACTGATTCACGGTCTCCATTTCCACCGCTACCCGTGTTAATCGAGAGGGTCTGTGCACCAGTGGCAATGGACGACACCGCGCCATTCAACATGAAGTCCGTGTCATTATCATTAAAATTGAAGGTGATCGTGCCGCCACTGCCGGCGAAGACGAGGGCATCATTGTTAGCGACGGTGTTATTCTGGAGAGGCAGGGTCGCGAGTGTGGCACCGGCAGAGATCGTGCACGTACCGGTGTCGTTCCAAGTCGTGGTGGTTCCGGACTTGGTGCAGTTGGCGTCATTGATGGTAAAGGTGCCGCTGCTGATGGTGGTGTTGGCACGCGCGCTGCTCAGAAGCCACGCAGCACATACCGCGAACATTTTTACAACTGCGCCTATGTTCATCGTATTCATGTTCGTTGTTTACTCGAACGGAGCACTCCACCTTTCAGAACTCCTACCCAGAAACGCTCCAGGCATCAGTTTTATCCCTAGGGCTGAGTGACCTTGAGCCGAACGAATGACTTGTCGCCGGGCGTAGGGACGGTAACCTTCACGTGATCGGACAATGCTCCGGGCGTGATGATCACGCCGACTCCTGAAGTCACTGGGATGGTCACATCGGTCCAACCAGCTAGATCACTGCCGTATTCCACCACCTGCAGGGTCGCGGGGGGCAACGACAAATGACTGCGATCATACTCAAAGGACCACACGCCGCCAGCGCTTGTTAGCATCGGCAAAATCGTGCGGGAAGCCACCGTCGGGTTGCCGCCGAGGACAAATTCCAACAAGTTTGGAATGCCGTCATGATCGGGATCGGCCATGGGCGAATCGTTAACTCCGGCAGTTAGACCCTGTGCGGGATTGGCGGCCCAGGTGGTGTAGGGGGAATTAGGCGTTGCCGTGGCCTGGTTGGAGTCCGGGCCTTCGGCGGCAGCCGAACTCATGGCGGTGGCAGGCGATGACACATTGGAGGTGGCTGAGACGACATAATAGTACGTCGTGCCATTGGCCGTCGCGCTATCCGTGAAGGTGCTGCCAACGGCACTGCCGATGAGGGTGTACGGTCCGCCATTGGCGGTGGAGCGCTTCACATTGTAGCTGGAAGCACCGACGGAGGCACTCCAACTCAGCGCCACTTGATTGTTGCCTGCGGTGGCGATGAGAGTACCTGGCATAGGCGGCGCAATGGGCACCCCGTAAAATGACAGGGCATAGAGCGCGTTGGTGCCGGTGAGCAAATCGGTCGCGCTGCCGCTCCAATACTGGTCCACCACATAGTCGATGGATTGACTGGTTGAACTGCCATTCAATGTAAGCTTGACGACTTTACCCGTGGCACTGCCAGCTGTAACTTTGCCACCTACCCGATCCAGGTAGAAATTGACGGTTGACGCGCTGTTCCAGGAGATATTCTGGTCGAAAACCAGGGCGATTTCATTCCTGGCGGCAGTCGTGAAATAGGCTCGCTGAAGCGTGGGTGCTGTGACGGCGGCGCTCGGAGTTGAGCCATAGAAATCGCGCTGGACCAAGGGAGCTGTCATATCGGCGATTCCCTGATAGCCTGCGGCGCTGTAATGGCAACCGAGGTAGTTAGGCAGTCCGAGGGTGGATAGAATGGTCATTTTTGAATAGAGCAGCGGCAGGGTGCGTTGCACCTCGCGGAGCATATCACTGGATTCCTTGCCGCCCATGCTACAGGGATTCGGTGCCACCTGATAGATGATATAGCGCTGGATATTCGGATAATCCAGCTTCCAGGCGGCGGACATATCGACGAAGTATTGCTGATAGGACTTATAATCCCAGTCGCCGGTGGGGGCCGCCGCACCGCTGTTGTTTTCCCCCTGGTGCCAGAAAACTCCGCGGATGCCGTACGTCAGCTTGGCCCCGGCCACCCGGTTGAGCAACGTGGCATAGATCGAGTACAAGCTGCCGGCCAGCGTGTGATCCGCCGGATTCGGCTGATGCTGGTCGATGCGGGTGCCGCCCACCGCACCGTTGATGATGCAGATAGGCATGTTGTAAGTTGCTGATAGGGTGAGGGCCAGATCAAATCCCCAATAACCGACCCAGAAATCCGATCCATTGCGCACCGCGTTGCCCCACGCCGCCGTGGTCTGGCCATAGGTGCGGATCCACGGGCTATTGGTGGCATCCCCCGGCAGGCTGTCGGTGGCCACGGCATTGGACTGGCCTTCCAAGATATAGGCATCCCCGCACACCAGATTGGTGACGGTATTGAGGATGGTATCAACGCCGCCGCTGCTGGTGGTGCCATAGACCACTTTGTAGGTTGTTTTGCCACCCAGAATGGCCGCGCTGAAGGCATAGCTGCCGCCGGTGCCCAAGGGTTGGCGGTAGATGGTCCCGTAGGGAACATCCGTGCCGGTATCGGTGGTATAGACTTTCAGATAGACAGAGGCAGGTGATCCGCTCTGCGTGCCGTTGTAATAGATCGTGCCATAGCCGCTTGGGTCGCGGGCAAAAAACTGCCCGCTCACCGGCTTCTCGGTAGCACCCGGCGTGCGCTGCAACCAAGCATCACTGGCTGGCTCTTGCACCGTGACGGTCGTGCTGCTGGAGACCAGCGCTCCGCCGTTATCAAGCACCAGCGAGACGGTCATCGGGCCGCTGCCTTGGGATCGTGTTAGCGTCAGGGTACCCGGGACTGCCGGTGTGCCTGCGCTGATTTGCTTGGCCACAGCCACACCCGCCACATTCCAAGTGTAATTCAGGTTGGCCACCCCGGCCGCCTGCAGGGCTGCCAGGTTGGAGATGACGGGGGTGACGGTCATTGTTAGGCGGCCATCCCACTGGCTGGTGGAGGCGCTCAGGGTGAACTGCGGATCGGGAATCGTATCACTAACCGTGACGGGAATGTTCACCGTCTGGTTTCCAGCCGGATAGATCCCCTTGAAGCGGATGACGAAGGATTGGTTGCCGGTGACCCGGCCGGCGCTGACGTTGCAGGTGAACTGGTCGGTGGCGAGGATGGTTTCAACGCCATTTTGGATAAGGCTCCAATAGACTTTCTGCGCGCCGCCAGCCTGAGCGCTTAGGGTGGTGTTGGTGCCTTCGTTCAGCGTCACCGAACCGGGCGTGGCTGAAAACGTCGATCCAGCTTGCACCAGATTGCCTAGCAACGTCTGCAAAGGCTTTTGATTTTCATACTCCAGTTTGATCCAGTCGGGGGAGCGGGTCACGCTGGAAATCCGCACCTCGTCCATGTCGCCGGTGAAGGTGTAGTTATCATACCAACCCCCAATATACATTCTGGCAGGACTGGGGATACTCATGGATCCACCGCCGCTGATACCGTCCAACACGCCGTTGACATAAACCCGCGCCTCACCATTTTTGAAGGTGTGGGCAACGTGCATCCACTGCGACAGGGCGAGTGTGCTGGCTCCGGCCACGTTGCCGCCGCCAAAATAACAATCCATATTGATGTGCGGCGGACTCGCCAGTTGCATCACTATTTTGCCCGACCCCTGCTCGATGCCCCAGCCCATCACGGTGGTGTTAGCTGCGCTCGGTCGGATCCAGGCTTCCGACGAGTTTGGATTGGTGCCGGTTGGAAGGTTCGTGATGTTAGTCCCGCAATTGATGCCCTTGCCTGCCGTGAAATTTCGCCCCTTGCCGATCATTCCGTTGCTCAGGGTGGTGCCGGTGTCGCTGGGGGTGACGCTGCCCACCGCATCGCTCACCGTCTCGTTCATGTGCAGCACACTGACAAATCCGTTGGCGGAGTTAAACACGGCAGTGCCGCTCGACTCACTGGTGACCCCGGTCTTGCCCCAGTACATCTTGATTTCCTGGCGTGCGTTGCCGGTGATGCTGGGGATTTTCACCCACACGGAAGCAGTTCCGTTGACTGCGTCCCATTGCTCGATCTGATAGGAAAGCACCACACCCGCCGCGGTGGCAAAGCGGATGTCGCGGCCATCACTCTGGGCTTGACTGAAGGTGAAGTTGCCGCTGTTGAGCCTGACGAGCAGGGGAAAATTTGTCTCGGAGGCGGAAGCCGCCAGATTGGCCCCGTCCGGAGTTGTTAGTATAAATAACGACCCTGAGTATCCCCACGTTTGATAGGACTGGACGGCCACCGTGTAGGTCTGGGTGCTGCCGTCCTGGGCAGTGACGGTGTAGGTCACGGGATTGGTGAAATTCTGGACGCTGCCCGACGGCGGGCTAAGCGTGGCGAAGGGCGAAAAGGTGAAGGTGGGGGCGAGGGACGTTAGCGCCTGGTTCGGGGCCACCGAGATGTTCCACGTGCTGCCAGTTAGCGTTGCGGCACCCAACGAGCCAAAGGAACAAGTCAGCAGACTCTTGAGCGCACTGGCAGCGGCTTTGGCAACCGTCACCGTATAGGTTTTGGTGCTGCCATCCTCGGCAGTGATGGTATAACTCACCGGATTGCTGAAGTTCTGGGCAGTGCCGGAGAGCGGGCTTCCGGATGCCAGCGCCGAAACCGTGTAAGTGGGGGCCAGCGCCGTAACATCAGTGGCATAGGGAACGGTGAGGGTAACGGTGTTGCTGCCTATCGTCGTTGCCGATAGACCGGGAAACACAAACGTGAGGACGTCCTTGGCTGAACTTCTTGGAAGGATCGTGACGGTGACGGTATAGGCGTTGGTGGAACCATCCTCGGCGCTAATGGTATAGGTGACTGGGTTGCTGAAGTTCTGGGTACTGCCAGACAGCAGGTTGCCAGACGCCAAGGGCGAAACCGTGTAGGTCGGCGAAAGGGCAGTGACGGGCGTGCCGTAGGGCACCGAGAGCGTGATCGTGTTGGTTCCGATGGTCGGCACCGGGAGACCGGGAAACGAGAATGTTAGAATATCTTTTGCTGTGGCAGCGGCAGTCTTGTTCACCGTCACGGTATAGTCCTTGGTGGAGGTATCCCCACCCGTGACAACATAGTGCACCGGGTTGCTAAAATTCTGGGCGCTGCCCGACGGCGGCACACAGGTTGAACCGGGAAATGTTGTGTAAATCGGCACGAGCGCCGTCACATCCGTGGCGTAGGGAACCGTCACACTGATGGAACTGCCACTCAGCGTAACCGCCGACAAACCGGGAAAGCTGAAGGTGAGAATGTCGGCCGGATAGGCGACCAAGATGGCCATGCTTGCCGAGCCACTGGGCTCATTGTTGAGGTCACCCTCATATTGGGCGGTGATGCTGTGAGCACCGCTCGCCAGACTGCTGGTGGTTACGCTGGCTTGGAAAGACCCGTTCAAGGCACTGGAGCCGATGAGGATGGCACCGTCGAAAAACGTCACATTGCCGCCCGGTGAACTGCCGCTCAGGGTGGCCCTGAAGGTCAGTGATGAGCCGACGGCCGCAGGGTTGCTGCCGCTGCTCAAAGCCAGAACGGTGGTGGTGACGGCCCCCGCCGGTTTGACGGTTAGAATACCATTGCCGCTGAAGTAAGTGTCATTTTTGACCGATGCGGTAGAAGTGGAGGAGCCGTAGGTGGTGCCGGCAGCTGCCTGCACAGTGCCTCCAAGACTCAGCGACGTAACACGCCTGGCCCCGGTGTAGTTCAACGCGAGCTTGGCCCCGCTGGCCACCACCAACGGACCTTGACCTAACGAAAAGTTAGTGGTCAGGGCCAGGATACCGGTGCTGACGGTGGTTGTGCCGGTGTAAGTATTGACGCCGGAGAGGGTCAGTGTGTTAGCGCCAATTTTTGTCAGTCCGCCGGAGTTTTGGATTGTGCCGGCAAGATTGATTCCGCCGGAAGCCGTGCTCACGGCGAGGACCCGGCCTGAGGTCAGGTCAATTGCGTTAGTCACCTGACTTGCAGACAGGTCGATGAGAGTTTCCAAGGATCCGGCGGAAGCGTTGCCGAGGCTCAGAGTGCCGCTGCCAAGAGCGCCGGGGGAATTGATCAACAAGCGATTGCCATCTTTGAGGACGACGCCTCCGCTAAACGTGTTAGCAGAGTAGAGGGCCAAGCCGCGGGTTCCACCGCTGATCGCCAGGCCACCCGGACCGGAAATTGCGCCGCGGAGGCGCATGTCGGTCCCCCCGGAGAATGGGATGGATACACCAACTGTTCCACCACCCAGATAGAAGGCGTTGTTCATGTCCACCGGTTGACCGGAAACATCAGTCGGTTTCAAAGTGGTGCCATTGTTCATCGTAACCGTGCCGGTGCCCAGGTACGCACGGGTGCTGCCAGAGCCGTTGCCATAGGGACTGAGGATGCCGCTGTTGACAGTGGTGCCTCCGCTGTAGGTATTGAGCGCAGAAAGGGTCAGCGTGCCGCCACCAGCATAAGTTAGGGAAGATGCTCCGGCGCTGTTGTTAGCTATCACCGAGGAAATGGAAGTGGACTGGGTGTTGGCAACGATGACGAGTTCGCGGGTGGCACCGATGACCAGAGAACCGTTGCCGGAAATTGTCAGAGTGCCGGTGCCGGCGTGCATCAGGCCGTTGAGGGTGGCGGAAAAGCCGGGGTTGGCCAGGGTGGCGGTGCCGCCGTTGAAGCGCAGGGTATTGGCGCTGATGGCAGCGGTGAGGGTGGGTGCCGGGCCAAATGAATAGTTGGCGACGGGGTTGGTCACGTTCGCCAGAGAACCCGCCGTTCCGCCAGTCTGGGTGGCGGCAGCAATCACCCCCGCCGTGCATTTTGCATAGTTGAATGTGGTGCCGCCGACGGTGGTCGTCGCCCACGGGCCGAGGATGCCGGAACTTTCATTGGCGAGGGTGCCGAGGGTGGCACTGGCATTGAAATTGGTGAAATCAACGGACGCCCCGCTGTGGGTAAAGGGACCCGCAATGTTGAGAGAGCGGCCGGCGGCGGCCGACCAGCTTTGTTGCCCCTGAAGCACGAGGCCGCAGTTTAGCGTTAGATTCTGGGTGGCGCTGCTGAGGTCGATGCCGGACGTCCCGATGGTCAGGGTGTTGCCGGCACCCAGAGTCACCGGGCCACCAGGTGCCACGACTTTGATCCCGGCCCAGCCCAGATCGGTGCCCAGCAACGTGCTGTTAGGTGCCGTGACCGCAGAGCCCCACAGTGCGACGTCACCGGCACCAGGCAAAGAATCCCAGCTTGCGGCGAGATTCAGGGCGCTGGTGTTATCGGCCTTGTTGCGGGTGGCAGCTGGCGAAGCGGAAGGGGCCAAAACAAATAGGGCGGCTATGAGACCGCCGAGGATGGCGGAGCGATAAGGGCGGGCGGCGGTAGAAGGCATGAGATATCCGTGGTTTTATGACATATCAGGCAACCCGGGGATGCAGCCACCTGTGGCCGGAAGGTAGAATTTCCCTCCGCCGAACACCAGCGGAAAGACGGATTCTTTTGGCAGAGATGGCCGGCTTCAAGGTGGGGCCATCTCCAGCGAGCCACGCTGCTTCCAAGCATAAATGAAAAAGCCTGCCGCAAACAACAGCATGAAAAGTGATAGGAATTGCCCCTTGGTCAGTGGCCCCACCAGAGCCGCATCCGGTTCGCGAAAGTACTCGGAGAAGATCCTGAAAATGGCGTAGCAGGCGAAGAACAGGCCGGTGAGCAAGCCGTTAGGAGCTTTTGGGATACGGACCCGCACCAGCCAGAGGATGGCAAACAGTGCCACGCCCTCGAGCAATGCCTCATACAATTGCGACGGATGGCGCGGCTCAAGGAAGCGCCCAAGCACGGCGGAAACTTCCGGGGAATGGCGGTTAGCCGCCAGCATCAGGTCAAACATGGGGCCGCGTGCAGCGAGGTATTCGTTGGCACTCAGGCCGGCTTCGATCGCTTGGCGCCCCGCCTCTAGGGATTGATGGACGTCCGCCAACCCGGGCTTCACCGCAGTAACGGCCGCCGCCGCTTCGTCAAATCGCATGGACTCGGGTGCCTTGTCATCGCCCAAGGCCATGGGAAATTTCACCGCCCAGCCCACACCGGTGGCCACCCGTCCATACAATTCGCCATTGATAAAATTGGCCATCCGTCCAAAAAACAGACCGACTGGGGCCACCACGCACAGCCCATCGCCCAAGCCGGTCCAAGATACTTTTTCGCGGCGCGAGTAGATCCATGTAAAAATCACCAACCCGAGAATTCCGCCGTGACTGGCCATTCCGCCCTCCCAGACCCGCAACACCAGAAACGGATCGGCCGCCAAGGCTCCAAACCCTTCCTTGGGCAGAAAGTAGAACAGGATATACCCAAGCCGCCCTCCCAGAAACACCCCGAATAAGGCCGCTGCCGCGATAAAATCGGCGGTCTTTTCCGGTGCCATCACCCACAATTTGCGCCGCGCCAAATGCCGCAGCAGCAAAAATCCCACCACAAATCCAGACAAATACGCCAGCCCATACCAGCGCAGTGCCAATCCCCTCCACACCCAGACGATGACCGGGTCTAAATGATGTACGTAAGTCGCAAACACGGCCGCATCACACACCAATCGGGCCCATCCCGCAAGCTATGCTCGTCATGTTAGGGGAAGATTGGCGAATTTTCCATCAATCCCCCGCCGCTGCTGACATCATGCCAGGGGATCTTGCTCCATCATCCCTGCAAATTTCCAACAACCCTACGCCGCCTTCACCTCCGTCGCCAGCGCCTCGATAGAAATTTGTGGGTTGATAGCGGCGTGTCTGTGACCGCCGATGACCATGAATCGCCAATGAAGCCGCCGACTCAACAAGGGACACCTCATGCACATCGGCGGTCACAGACACGCCGCTACAAGACACCTCAGAGATCAAGAATCTCCGAATTTACCATGAATCCCATCTTCCTGCGTCTTTAGTGCGTCAGGCCAAACCGAGTTACCTTTGATCGAGATCTCACAAAACTGCAAGGCATCACTGCCAAGCCCCCACAGGCTTGGTTGTTGTAACCTCCTTGAACAGACTCCGGCACCTCAATGCGGCGGGCCAATACCCATGTTTATGGGTATTGCGGGTTTTGCGCCAAGCCTCATTCTGGCACTGATGTCAGCGTATTGCCAAGCAGCGCGCTGATATCCTGTCTAACGACCAACCAGAGCCCGAACTCACACCAGTAAATATAGGAAACCATGAAACCAACCCCATGCATTCAAGCCCGCCTCCGCCTAACCGGTGCCGCGGCGCTGGACCCCAGCCATGATCACCTCATGTCGCCACCAATGCCACTCCGCCGCTTCCTCACCGGCCTCGCCGCAGCAGTTGCTGTTCTTGGCCTCAGCCAGCCTGCCGCTCACGCCAACGCCACACCGTATTTCTTTGACGTCGATGGCGACACACCTGGCTTTGGAGCGCCGTCGGGCACCTACAACCTGACACCGGGTAGCACCTATTGGAGCACCGACGCCACAGGCTCATCTACCACAATCAACTTTCCAGGCTCGGTTCAGATGACCTTTGGCAACACCGACACGGACTTTGACGGTGCTGCATTCACAGCCAACTTTGGAGGTGACTGGTTTTGGCTACAGGGCCTGGCTGTCAACAGCAGCAACGCCCATATCACGCTGGCAGGCGGCTCCCTCATCAATTCCTACGGCGGTTCCTACGTGACGTCGTGGTTCGTCGCCTCGGGCTCAACCCTCGACGTGACCGGCAATTATGGAGGCATCGGTGGCCTGAACTGGGGCGGCGATTCCGTCAGCTTCACCGGCGGCGGCATATTCAATTTCGCAACGGCCGTTGGGATGAACTCGCGAGGCAAAACGATTACCCAGGACGGGCCGGTGGTGAACATGCTAGGCTCATCGGGTTCTGGTAATTTTCCTTATCAGGCGAACTACACCCTCACGGCTGGCACGCTGAATTTCGCCTCGGCGGCTGGCGCAAGCGCATTCGTGGCTTTAGGAGGCAACAGCGGAACATTGACGATCAACGGTGGCACCATCGACAACACCAGCGGATCGGCCAGGACCTTGGACCTCAAAGGCGCTTTTTCGGGACAGGGAATCATCCAGCTCGGTGGCGACTTCACCTTCACCGGTTCCAATGACCTGAGCTTCGGCACGGCCCCGGTGACATTGACCGCGACGCCGCAAGTCACCGTCACGGAAAAGAACCTGACCATCGACGGAATCATCGACGGCAGCATTGGCTTAGGCATCACGAAAGCCGGCCCCGGCACACTGACGCTTACCGGCTTGAACAGCTACACCGGCAATACCACTCTCAACGAAGGTATGCTCTCCATCGCAAACCCCTATCTCGACGTCGCCTCCACCGTGACCATCGCGAGTTCCGGTGCCACGCTGGACCTGACCTTCACTGGCTCCAACACGGTGGCCGCACTCATCATCGGTGGCTCCCCACAGGCTGATGGCGTTTATGGCTCGATTGGCTCGGGTGCTCAGTATCCGATAGCCCAAATCACCGGCAGCGGCTGGCTGAAGGTCTCCTCTGCTGCTGGCACGGCAGAATCAATCATCTCGATGGTCCGCAATTCGAATACAGCCGCCCTTTCAACCCTCGGCGATTCCTTGAGCTTCGATGTCACCGTGAGTGGCAACTCCGGCATCCCATCCGGCAAAGTCAGCCTGAAAGACGGCGGCTCCAGCGGAACAACCATTGGCACCGGAACCCTCACGCCAAGCGGCACCGACGGCTTCTGCACCATCACCACCATCGATTTGACGCAAGGCACCCACTCTAACATCGTGGCCGTCTATGGCGGCGACAGCACCTACGCCACGAGCACGTCCAGCGCCTTGGACCCCGCCCAAGTCGTCTATCCAGTCAACCTCAAACGGCCATATCTGGACACCGACGGTGCCACTGCCGGATTTCAATCAACCGACGGTGCCACCTATAACTTCAGTGATAAAGTCTGGAATTCTCAAGCATCCGGCATCGGCCCGTTAGGCGCATTCTCCTTCGATGGCGCTAACCCAGCCCCAACCCTAACGATAGGCACCGCAGCAGACGACTTTGCCGGGCAATCATTCACAATCAACGCTAATAACTCGGGCTTCTGGTGGATCTATAATGGGATAGCGATCAACGGCAGCAACGTCCATGTTACGCTGAGCGGTGCCAACCTTCTCAATGCAGATGTTGTTGGAGAGACGTGGAGCGTCGCCACTGAATCAAGCCTCACCGTGAACGGCAATTACGGCGGCATCGGCGGCCTGAATTGGGGCGGTGGTGCCAACGGCGTCACCTTCACTGGCGGTGGCACATTCAATTTCGTGACGTCTCCCGGGATGGCCGCGGCAGGCCGCACCATCACCCAGTCCGGACCGGTGGTGAATATGAAAGCATCATCGGGCGCTGGTGGGTTTGGCAATCAAGCGAACTACACCCTTAGCGCAGGCACGCTGAATTTCGCCTCTGTGGCGGCAGCAAGAGCATTCGTGGCTTTAGGAGGCAACTATGGAATGCTCACGATTAGCGGCGGAACTATCGATAACACCAGCGGTTTGGCCATGACTCTGGACCTGCTGGGCTCCTTCACGAAACAGGGGGCCATCAAGCTTGGTGGCGATTTTACCTTCGCCGGTTCCAGTGACCTGAGCTTCGGCAGCACTCCGGTGACGCTGGCCGCCACGCCGCAAATCACAGTTACGGCCAACGTCCTCACGGTTGGCGGCACCATCAGCGGCGGTGCCTTCGGCCTGACCAAAGCCGGCGATGGCACTCTCACGCTTGCAGCACCTAACACCTACACGGGCCCAACCACAATTGCAGCTGGCGTCCTGGAGTGTGGCGTCGTGGATGCCCTCGGCAGTGGCGACTTGAGCATCGCCACCGCTGCCAAGATCAACCTAAACTACTCAGGCAACAAAACCATTGCCTCGCTGACCCTCGGTGGCGCGAGCAAGAGCCCAGGTGTTTATGACAAGCACGACCCTTCAGGGCTGATTACAGGCGACGGCATGCTCACCGTTTCCTCCGGCACTGCCGGTTCCTACGCGACCTGGGCGGCTGGCCAGACACCGCCGCTCGGCGATGCAAGCGCCATGGGGCCCGACGGCCTCTCGAACTTGCTCATCTACGCCCTCGCTGGTCTCAAGACGGACCATGCCAATGGCTCGCCTGGAACGCTAACAAACAAAGTGCTCAGTTTCAACAAGCGCACCGACGCGGTTACCAACGGGGATGTCACCTACACGATAGAAACCTCGCCCGACCTCCAAAATTCATGGACTCCCGTCAGCCCGGATCTGAATGACGCCACCACTATCTCCTACACCCTGCCCGCAGGCCATGGCAAGATCTTCGCCCGCCTGGTCGTGACGCAAAACTGAGGAGATTCGAATTCTGGATCTTGAATGGAAAAGTGGCATCGCGATGCATTCTTCTCAATCGCCCAATTTTGAATTTCAAAATTCAAAAGTGACGCCTTAAGCCCATCCTTCATGATTCTCCCTCATCATCATTTTGCCATGCTATTTGACTTCATGGTGAAGAATTTTAACTAGAAACACACTCTTGAACCACAACTCCAATAAACAGTCGCTGGACCGCCGTTTCTTCCTCAAGACCTCCGCGTTTGCGGCAGCGGGCTTCGCGTTTTCCCGGCTACCCGTGATGGCAGGCCCGTTCACTCGCGAGGACTTTGACCAAATTGTTCCCTCCGACAAAAAACTCTCACCGGAGTGGATAAAATCGCTTTTCGCGCGGGGCGAACGCACGGTTTACCGCGGCAAGGACCTTGAGAAAATCGGCATGCCCATCGGCGGCCTTTGCGCGGGCCAGCTCTATCTCGGCGGCGACGGCAAGCTCTGGCACTGGGATATCTTCAACCAGCCGCGAAGGACGGATGGTTCCACCT
>Ga0118677_10006630_pt1 | contig 19495 bp, 24 predicted proteins | sample AliMusrvi5mmetaG_FD_86154 | JGI IMG/M metagenome (GOLD analysis project Ga0118677, IMG submission 86154)
TGGATTTCACCAACCTAACCAACGCAAATCTGCGAAACACAAACTTCTACAGGGTTAATTTATCTGGCTCTAATTTAAGTGGCGCCGATATTACAGGAGCGGACTTTACAGAAGCCATTTTAATTGACGTACCCCTCAAGGACGCAAAGGGATTGGACCAAGCCCGGGGTCTGATAAATAAATAACCAATGATGTGTGCGGAAATCCAGCACCCCTAGATGGCGTGGGGCAGCTCACTTATTATTTTAATCTCCTCAAGCAATGCCGCAATCATCTGGGGCGTCATGAGGTCATGTCCACAATTGGGTAACGTAACAAGTTTTGCATGTGGGGCTGCTTTTTTAATAAGCCATGAATTCTCTACTGAGCAAATCACATCCCCCTCACCGTGAATAATGGTTAAGGGGATTTTTTTTAACATTTCCGGTCGCAGCAAATGATCTGTTGTTTCAAAACAATTCTGAATAAGGTAATGGCATTGAATGCGATAGCGCTGTATTAGCGCTGCTGTTTCAGGTTCTTTTGTTATTGGTCCGCTATCAGGATAAGCATTCATTGCGCTCTCATAACTGGCCCAAGCCTGTGCACATTAAGCGTGGAGCTATGGTGCGACAGGGCTGATATTACTTTTTAAAACATTGTCGACTAAAATTGCTTTATCCAAATAACGACTTCGCTCAGTAACAAACCAAGGACGAAGATGACTGCCATCAAGGTAAACCGGCACATCTTCCTCAGACAACCGTATGCACATATCCCCGGGACAAATTGTTGGAAGTTGATTTATTGTTTCAACACCAACCTGTGATGCAACCTTCATAAGTCTGTCATTTAGCAATTTTTGCTCAACAGGTAGTGGTATTTGCTTCGTTACTACTGTTTTATGCTGGTTGTTAGTCATAAAATAGAGCCGATTGGAGCTTCCATTTGGGCTGATCATATTTTTAGGGTCAAATCCAGCGTCTTCTGGATTATCAAGCAATAAAAAAACCTTATGACCTAACGAGAGTTTTTTTAAGAAATGGCCCAATTCTTCAATCGCCATTTCTCCGCCATTACCATGATAAAAATATTCCTTATGACCATCCTTGATGAAGTACTCGCCTTTGTCGGTATTTAAGTCAGCAATAAACCTGCCGTTAAAAGCAGAGCCAATCACAATTGTTTTGATATCACTATTGCCTTCAAGAATAGTTTCAATATTTTTAGTCATGACGCCGCACTGGTTACTGCCATTACTGCAAATATTGGGGATTGGCAGTCCCGCCATAGTCAAAAAAGCAATATTTCTGATATTATTTTTCTGAGTCAGATAGACAATGCGGGGGCCGAATTGTTCAATATGTGAATCGCCGATAAAAAGAACCTCAACCGGACCGTTAGAATTTGAAAATACCTTAACCCCATTCAACTTTCTTTCTATAAGACCGCGTGGATAGGCCCAATCGCCCAACGCCATTAAATAGTTAGGGTTTATGCTTCTGGCAAACGGCCTGCTTTCTAGGCCATTCCAAAATAAATTAGTGCTAAGGCCAAGCAAGCCAACCATCAGCATTGCAACTAACAAAAATGGCACAGTAAAATTATTTTTCAAGTTACTGCGAATAGGTTTCTCTATAAATTTGTAGGTAAGCCAGGCCAATAAAACGGCGACCAAAACAAGTCGGAAAAGAATGTAGGTATCAGGGGCCCTGTTTTCAACAATTCTTGCAAACGAAATTAATGGCCAATGCCATAAATACAATGGGTAGCTAATTAAGCCAAACCAGACCAGGATTTTATTGGACAAAACCAAACGATTAATTACTGCGTTTTGGCCGGACAGGACTATTAACAGGGCGCCAAACGATGGGACCAGCGCCCACCAGCCAGGAAAAATTATAGAATTTTTCAAAAGCGCCACACCGAAAACAATTAGCCCAAACCCAACTACCGAAGCAATGTTTTTTTGTTGTAAGGAAAAATAATCAGCGCGATTGTTGTTTAACGACAGCCATGCAGCCAGAGCGCCAAAAAGAAGCTCCCAGAAGCGCGTCAAAGGAGAATAAAAATCTGCAATAACATTGTTACTTGCTGAATAGATATTAAATGCAAATGATGCAACTATTGTAGAGATGGTTATAACGAGTAAATTTGCCTTTCTTCTCGCTGCTATCCACAGCAATAATGGCCATACAATATAAAACTGCTCTTCAATACCGAGGCTCCAAAGGTGCAGTAGAGGCTTGGTATCGGCTAAATTATCAAAATAACCGCTCTCATTCCAAAACAATAGGTTTGAAACAAAACCAGCGCCACCAAAGATATGCTTTCCTAATTGCATGTATTCGGCTGGCAATAAAACAAACCATCCAAATACAAACGATGCAATCATTACCAACAAAAGCGCTGGGAAAATTCTTTTTATTCGACGTTTATAAAATTCTATAAAACTGAAACTATCGTTTTCAAGATTTTCAAAAATTATGCTGGATATAAGGAAGCCTGAAATTGCAAAGAATATATCTACACCTATATAGCCACCATAGAATTTTTCTGGAAATGCGTGATATCCTACTACCGATAAAATCGCTATTGCGCGGAGCCCGTCAATATCTTTGCGATATTTTGGATGTGTTAGTTTCGCATCAGAACCATTCATTCGCACATTATAATCGAATTGTTCTTGTAATTCATTGGTGCATCACAGCTCGATCTTATTACCCCAGGAAGATACTGCGACACACATCACCGCTAGGATGCAGAGAGGGCTTTATTTAGCCTTATTTTATTATAAATTTTACAATTTATCGTAATATATGCTGCAATGCTAAATTGGCTAGAGCCACTGCTTTCACATAAATCATTACTGTGCCATCTAGGGGGTGATCGATTTTGCATACTTTTGCATCAAGAGACCGATAGTGAATCAGCAAAAGGTCTTTGTCTTAAAATTCAACACGTAATTCACGCCTCCTTTATCATCCAAGGAGCAACTCTGTCTGTTACTGCAACCATAGGGTGCTCCCTATTTTCCAGTAGGCAGGATTAAGGGATATATATCCACTACTACAACCACGATCGAATCAAAGAAAAGCTAAAGGGATTGAGCTCTGTAGATTACAGAACTCAATCCCTCGTGCTAACCTAAATGAACCGTCCAACTTCTGGGGGTCGGTTCAACAACGATGGGGGGTTTTTACGGCCCCCCATTAAGCGCAGAAGATTTTGAATTATTGCTAAGCAAAAATATCACTGACAATTGTTTTGGCCCGCAATAACCTTTTCAAGTTAATGACATGTTTGTGTGCGGCTAGCTATCTTTTGATAACGGTTGATATTTTACTGCGGTCACGCGAGCGCCCACCAGCACCGCCAGTAAAATCGTAAGCGCTAAAGTATCCTTCCACTCTATGGAATGATCGTATAGGCCAATAAATATTTCACGCAGAATAAAGGCGATGCCCACTTCAGACAAAACACGCAAGCGGATGCGATGAAATTCTAGATAATCCGTAAACGTTCTGAAAAGCTCTATCAATACAAAAACCGACAAAATGTCGATCACCATATCACGCACCACACTATCAATCATGCCGTGCGATAGGTGTTGGGTTGGCATACCGTCGCGAACCACCTTTACGGCCCCAATGAAGTCGAAGCCCAGACCAATTACGGTGCCCAACAAGGTGAGCAGCATAACGAATATTAAAGCGGCCACTATAAGGTCAAGGGTCTTTTGGTACATCTCCAGCGCTTTACTCTTCACAAACTCCCCCTATCATCTTTGTTTTTATATTGCATTGGATTATAAGGCACAAAGCCCTCCATAGACAATTGAACCCATCTAGCCGTATTTTAGGTATAACCGCCTGATGGCTTTCATTGGGTGTTTTACGAATATCGGATGCCGTTTATTGAGGCGTTTCAGAACCAGCGACTATGACAACGTTACAAACTTTAAGATGGTTGAACGGTAAGAAGAAATCTTCTCTTAATTTTTTGTGCTTGCACAATTTCGTTATCAGTTGCGCCGATTTCTGCGCTTCAGTGAAGACGTAACACGGCAACAAGGGCTCACCATGCTGCAGTATCTGCTGATGCTCCAAATCAAAGGTTTCCCCGGCCGGGATTGGGCGACTGTGGGAGAACTTGCGGAACGCCTGCAGGCTAAACACAATGGTGTTGTGTCTCTAATATCCCGTTGCGAAACCATGGGCCTGGTTAGGCGCGATGCCAGCACAAGTGATAAGCGGTACGTGGAAGTGAGGCTTACGGACAAGGGAGTGGGTTTTCTGGAGCGGTTGGCACGCCTACATCGGGCGGAATTACAATCTATGGAAGGTGACCTTGTTTTTCCAGATTGGGATGTGTTCACCTCAAAACCAGGGTGACTGGTCAATGCAAATCGAACGCGATTCAAGCAATGAAGCGGTGATATCGACCCAGAATATTCTCGACCAAGCACCGGATGGTGTGATTTTTGCCGATCCTGATGGAATTATTCGGCTTTGGAACCAGGCCGCTCAGACAATTTTTGGATATGCAGCTACGGAAGCCCTGGGGAAAAGTCTGGATATCATCATTCCGGAACGTTTTCGAGGTGCACATTGGAATGGTTTTTATAAAGCTATGGAAACTGGTCATACCCTCCATTCAGGACGGGTATTTCGAACTCGTTCGACTCACAAGGACGGCAGTAAGCTTTACGTGGAACTAACCTTTGGAATGGTAAAAGACAAGGTGGGGACTATCCAGGGATCCATAGCAATTGCCCGAGACGCCACTGATCGTCATGCTGAGGAGATTCAAAATGACTCATCGTATTAAGCGTCTGCCACTCGTATATTCTTGCTCTGGTTGTTCCAGCGCGGCCCAGATGGCGAATTACATGGCCTTGCAGCTTGATCGGCGCGAAATCGCCGAGATGTCTTGCATTGCAGGTGTGGGGGGCGATGTTCCACATTTGGTTCGCATCGCTCAATCTGGGCGGCCGATTCTGGCTCTAGACGGTTGCCCACTTCAGTGCGTAAAAAACAGTTTGGCCCAACGTGGCGTGATACCAACAAAACATGTCATGCTTCATGAGCACGGTGTGAATAAGCGTTATCGCACCGAATTTAATCGAAATGAGGCGGAACTTATTCTGCAAAATATTGCTGAAATCGCCAAGAAAATTGCTAAAAATGTGACCGAATACACAACCGCACCAGCCCAAAGGGCTGAATCATCTAGCCTAGTAAGTTGACAGCAGTTCAACAACGCAGAACGGGTTTGAGCGGTAATCAGGAATTCTGGAACGTCCTTTAAAAGGGCAAATGTGGATTGAGAAGCGTCCACTGATCGGACGATTCAAACCAATTAATCGGCAGTTAATTAGCTGGTTTTGCGTTCCCAGTAAATGGGTAGAAATTTATATGCCCACAAACCAAAACAAATGATCCAAACTAGAGCGGAGCAAAGATAAAGACACCCTTTTTGCTGTGTAGATAACCCCGGTAATTCAGAAAATATTCTCAACATAGGCGCCGCTTGAAAAACAATAAAAATAATCCACATAGAATTATCCAAAACCAGTCTTCGGCCTGAATGTCCTAAGGTAACCCGGGTCGCCATAGCAAGCACTATAGACGTAAAATACCCAATAGTTAATGCATGCAATGCCGCTCTTCCAAAGTATGGTTGGCCAGTAATTAAGAGCGTAAAACTTTGCACTGCGTAAATTGTCATTGCAAGCCCAAGCCATGCAAAGCCAATATGCAACATAGCAAGAATTGGGACAGACAGGCTGTTTCGAATACGCCACGCCATAGTTAAATAAAATGCAATAATGGCCATAGGTAAATCAACTATCCACGTCAGCGATTGCCCCCCATTAATCTCAAGAATGCCATGCAATACTGAAAATATCGCAATCACCACAAGTGCCCACATTGGTCTTACAACTTTATAATTTGGAATGACATTCGCTGAAAAAAATGGAATCATGCGGTGGCTAACCGAGAAAAAAACAGGGAGTAAAAGCACCCAAATGCCCCCTATCTTTGCAATTTCCTGTAGATCTGAACCACCAAAAATTGAACAAGCCAGCAATATCCATCCCAGCAACAGCACAAACGCTGTTATTGTGGCGTGCAGCTTATCGGGGTGCTTTGATCGCCAGTAAACGCGAAGTAACGCATATACACCAACAACCCATCCCGCTAAATACAATAATTGCGCCATCATCATCGCTTTTTCGCTTATAAATAGCGCAATGTAATAGAGTAGCATTCCTGTAAATAACAATAAAAACGAAGGTAAGTAAATTTTTCTCTCTACTTCTTCACCATTCATCCACCGTGGGAATGTCGTCATTAAAAAACCGAAAATAAAGAATGGGAAAAATCCATAGATCATTAAGAATGAATGAATAGTCGTGGGTGACGCCGCCCAATTGACGGGAGCATAAAACCCGCCATACCGACCCGCAAGATCAGAAAGCCACCATGTAATAACTAAAATAGACTGCAAAGCACCGCCAAAAAAGAACATGCGGTGCGGTGCTGAACTAAAGTTTAACCATGATTGTTTAATTGGCATGAATGAAATATTGATAGTCATTATTTCCAAGAAGCGTACTAACCTCCAGTATGTGACATAAACCGAACGACCGAGGACAGTATGCAGCTCATGTCAAAATCGTGCCTTTTGAGTTTGAATTTCATGCTATTTGTTATGGCTTCAATTAATGGCAAACATCCATAGGAAGCATTCTTAAAATGTGCATTAAGTCAATTTTGTAATCTTGCCCCAAACATAGAAACAGCTGAAATACGTTGCAAGCCATTATCAATCATTATTACATTCTCTTAACATCTGATTTTGCAAAATTTAAAAAGGATCAGCAAGAATATCATTTAACGAAGCGCCTGAAAAAAACGTTTCTTTTTTAGCAGCCTTAACCATGTCTGGATTGCCGCACAGAAAAACACGCCATCCAGATAAGTTTGGATTCTCCTTTAATGCCACATCCAGAACTGTTCCAGATGAAATGCCCTCCACCCCTTCTTCTTCTGACAGGCAGGGCACGTAGCTAAAATTTTTATGCGCTTCTTCTAATTGTCTTAAGGCACTAACTAAGTAAAGACCTGACTTAAAATTACTACCGTGATAAAGCCGTAGCCGACCTGTATGACCTCTATTAAGGGCATCACAAATAATTCCATATAGGGGCGCTAATCCCGTCCCGGTCGCCAAAAGCAACATATTTTGATCGGGCTTTCCTGGCGCATAAAAACAATCACCAGCTGCATCAGAAATAGTTACTGTGGTGCCAGGTGATAAACTTTCAAACATCCAATTGCTAACAAGACCGTTTTTTACTCGGCGTATATTTAAAAACAAATTCTCATCAAGCTCAGGAACGCTTGCCAATGAATAGCAGCGAAAATGTTCATCGTCTTTGAAGTAGCGGATAAATTGACCTGGGCGATAGGTAAACGGCTGCGCAGGTTTAAGCCAAACACCCAAAATATCTTCTGCCAGATACTCCACGGCACTTACTTGTGCGGCAAGCACCCCTACTCCGCTCTCGGGGAGAACAATTTCAATATCAACTTCTGGGGTACAGCTGCACGCTAGAAAATAATTTTGCTCAACGAATGTTGGTTTTAGGCCAGATTTTGCCTTATCAGGAACGCTACCTTTTACCAACCTCATCATGCAACTCTGACAAATTCCAGAGCGGCATGAAGAGGGGATTTGAATTCCATTCGCTGTTAGACATGCTAGGACAGACTGCCCTGAGCAATCATAAGACTGCCCAGCATATGAAATCTTGGGCATTATGAAGGTCTTATTTTCCTAGCACGTCATTTCTCGTACTTTCAGCTACCGCAGCAGCTTGGGCAATCAAGTGGTCAGGCACATTAAGCTCTTTCAACGTGGCGCCAAGATTCTCCATGACAGCATCAAAATGTGAATCATTGAGGCCTTGGGCCACAAGATGTGCATGACCCTTCCTCATGTCTTCGCCGGTGTAATTATGAGGGCCGCCAAAGGCCATGGTCAGAAATGCTTTTTGCTTTCCGGCCTGCTTAACCATGTCTACGCCTTCGAAAAATCGATTAATGCGTTCATCTTTTAGTACCTTACGGTAGAAAATGTCTACCGCAGCGTTAACCGCACCTTCACCACCAATTTCAGAAAATAAGCTCATGTCACCCCCCAGTATCTATTATGAAAACAGCTAACAGGCTTCAATAAGAAGCATGTTAAATGTATCAATTAACAAACTAGGGTGATTTGATGCAGATCAACAAATGATGAACTACCAGGGAGCACTGTTTATTTTGGCGTAACAAGCTCAGCTATATGAGCATTATGGTTGTATTTAGATGCAGTCTATTTAAAGACCAGTTCTAACTTGGAGTATTTATTAGCGTACACCGCAACTAATCAGGCAGCCCCTTTGGGGCACCATTCTTAACGAGGTCATTTAACGTCACATTATCCAGCACGGCTAGGTAAGCTTTAGTTGCTAAATTCAGCTCCTTTTTAAGGCGGCATGGGTTATACAGGCATGTGTCTTTTTTTGGGTTAAAACATTCGGCCATAAAAAAATCGGATTCCGATTGGAAGACCACTTCACGAATGTTGATCTTATCAGGTGGCTTATTAAGCCTTAAACCACCGTTTCGCCCCCGTACAGTATTCACTAGGCCGGTTATACCAAGTTGCCGTACCACCTTCGTAAGATTATTTTTTGATATTCCATGTGCGATTGCAATCTCTTTTATGGTTACAAGCCGCTCTTGGTTGTAACCCAAATACATTAGAGTACGCAATGTGTAATCTGTATATGCGGTTAGTCTCATTTACAACCCTGCCTCCATTCCAATAAACGATCTACCAAAATACTTCGTCAGCCTGCTAGCAGTCAAACTATTCCCAATTTATAACAAATGCTTTGATATGGATCAGCTCAGCAATGTTCCTAGAAATTGATTGGCAAAATAATAATGAAATTCGCCTTCAATCCTGCTAAAAACGAGCTGAACATCGCCAAGCATGGATTGTCACTGTCTGAGGCCATTTCTCTAGAAGAGATTGATCGCTATGAAAAAGAAATTAATTAAACTCAGCGCCCAGGAAGACGCATTAATGTCACCAAGGCTGCGAAATCTGACCCCGATTCCAAACCGCTAAGCGATAAAGCGTGGGCCAAGGTAAAACCCACCCCTGACTCGTGGACGTGGTCGACCTGCGGGCAGCGGTATGAAACAACAAGTCACCCTCAGAATTGATACTGAACCCCTTGATTTCTATAAAGCGAAAGGTGAGGGCTGGCAAACCTTCATTAATACCGTTTTAGGTCAAATCAGAAGAGAGTGCGTATTCTGCTGTATCCCGCCACCCATAATGCTCGGTATAGCGCCAGGCGCTATGCAGCCAATCCCGCCCGGTCCGTAAAAACAAGAGAATGCTGGCCGGGCACTACAACCCCCGCGTCGAAAACTTAGCCAAAAAAACTCAATGCGTGAGTTGACCTGGCCTGCATAATGATATATTCTTTTGCTATATATCAACCGGAGACTACTAATGGAAACCGCGCGCGTATTTTGGTCGGGCCGCTCGCAAGCGGTTCGACTGCCAAAGGAATACCGGTTCAAGGGTAATGAGGTCCGCATTCGCCAGCATGGCGCTGCTATTATCCTGGAACCCATTCCCGCGGATTGGGCCTGGCTCGATGTCTTAGCCAGCCCCATCGACGCCGACTTTCAGAAAGCGGCGACGGAGCAGCCCGTTATGCAGGAACGCCCGTCATTGGACAGGCTATTCCCATAGTGCGTTTCTTGTTCGATACCAACGCCGTCATTGCGCTGCTCAACGATCCACACGGACCGGTGGCCAGGCATGCCCGCCGGTACCAGCCTGCCGACATCGGTCTGTCGGCCATCGTCAGCCACGAGCTGTATTTTGGGGCATTCAAGAGCCAGCGCCGCGACCACAACCTTGCCATTGTCGCCGGCTTGCAGTTCGAGGTTGTGCCGTTGGACCAAGAGGATGCGCGACACGCTGGCGAGATCCGGGCCGCGCTGGGGGCGTTGGGAACGCCCATCGGCCCCTATGATGTGTTAATTGCTGGCCAAGCGCGCTCCCGTGACCTAGTGTTGGTGTCGCGCAACCTGCAGGAGTTCCGGCGGGTGGAGGGTTTGAACATCGAGAACTGGGAGGGTGAGTAAGTAAGGCGCTCGCGGAAAAGCGAGCATAACGACTGGCGGGATTGGACCAGCATATGCAGAGAGGTTAAAACTATCTCTTTGGTAGAGAGAAAAAAAATTATTAAAGGGTCTTTGGTTGGTAGTGCGCCTGGAAAAAGAAAATCAGTTACTGCGTAGCCTACCCATCAAACAGAAGTATTTTCTTTGGATTGTCGTTGGCGAGGTTAGCAAGCGCAGCTCGTCTATGGCTGCATTTCTGCTGGCACTACCGATTGTTTCAATTGCAGCATTCGTTTGGATATACGTTGAATCCAGAGACAAACGTGGATGAGGAACGTGTAATGATTAGACGGTGCCTTTAACGGCAAACGGGGTAGGTAACTTATAGCCCTCATTGAACACCTTTAAACAGGCATCCACTACTGTCGCATCATAAAGAGTGCCACGCTCACGCTTAATTTCAACCAATGTACTTTCAGGAGCAAGGGCTGCTCGATAAGGGCGATGTGATGACATAGCATCAACCACATCCGCCACAGTCAGAATGCGCCCCTCAACACTAATTTGATCGCCTTTCAGCCCATTGGGGTAACCGCTACCATCTAGTCGCTCATGATGCTCTAAGACGGGTGCCGCAATGGGCCAAGGAAAATTCACGTTCTTGAGCAAGTCGTAACCTGCCTGTAATGGATGCTGCGAGACCTTGATTGACAGCTAACTTGCGGACGACAAGCTTACATAGTCGCAAAATTACCCCCTGCCCTCACTTGCATTCCTAAACCATTCCTCAATGGTCATTACCCCGCCATTCAGCTCAGCTTTCCCAACGTCCTTTGCAGGTAATGCATCCTGCACTATGTCCACGCGCTTCCATTCTGCCATGGGCGTTTCACACTCAGCCGTTGGCGCATAACGAGACTGCGCCACTTTTTTATAGGCATGAATATAGCGTGGGCAATTTATCCATGTGTCGGTAACGGTGACGCGCACCAATAATTCCGCATCCTTAAAATCCTTCAACAGAGGATCGGTGGCAGAAACCGTGGCCTCACCCTGAACGCGCACACGATGGGGGGTTTCAAAATCTATGAATAGCAAGCCCACCTTTTTTGTAAGGGCAATATTTCCCATCGAAAGAAACATGCCGTTACCATCGTAACTGGGGAACGCTATGGTTTTAGAATCCAGCACTTTAACAAACCCCCTCTCCCCGCCTTTGTACGAAACGGTAGGCTGCCCTTGTCCGTTAATCGTAGACAGAAAAAACATATCGCGAGAAGAAATAAACGCAATGGCCTGCTCATCCAGCTCAGTTTTAGCGGCTATTAGCTCAATAAGATCTGCTATTCGGCGTGTATCAAACTGATCTTGCAGCGACCGATGATTGTCTCCAAAAAGCCTGCTCATAAAACCCCCTCGTTTTTATGGTTTTAATACAACCCTACGCAGCACTCTAGCACGTAAAGCAAGCGTTCATTAAAGTCCTTTAAAAGAACAAACGAGGATGGGGATGTTTGGTTATCGGACGATTGGCTTTGAAAAATTTACGCCCTACAAGAAGGCAGTTTGGAAACCAGCAATTAGTTCTCCCCTCTTAGTTGCCAACCTGCGTGGCAGGCCACACAGGAACTCAAAATTCGGGTCAACTGCCTGTGCAGCTCTGTATTAGACGTTCCGTTTTGTGCAGCTTGAGCCAGCTCATCCATTTGTCGGTGAACGCCCATCCCCAATGTTTTGAAGGGTAGCGGTAGTTTGGCCAGAAACGCCGGGGTGGCATCGGTGGCCGCAGCCATGCCGGCGGAATGGGCCCACCCAGCAATGGAATCTCTGTTGCCCTGATCAATTCCGTCCAGGATGCCCCGCGTGGCAGCGAGCATTGCGCGCATCTCTCTTAGCACCGCATCCCGCTCCGCCGGCTGCAGCACCACAACGATGCGTTCGTCGGTCCCCTTTGCCACGTTGCCGTGAATAAAAAACCAGGCCGCAGTGGCAATGGTCAGTACCCACAGCAGAATGGCGGCCACAGCGATTTTACTGTCTTTCATGAAACCTCCTTTTTACGAGAATGCGGCAAGAGTTGGGGTAGACGCGGTCTATAATCGTAAACCCGTCACAAGCTATGCTAATATTTGCGTCTATGCGCCATCGTAGCATTACACCTCTTATATTTGTTCATGGTTGGGCCCTAAGATCGGTATTCTGGTCCCCAATTTTAAGCAAGCTTTCTGGTTATTCCATTCAGTGCGTTGACATGGGCTTTTTTGGGTCGCCAATGATGCCTGTCGCCAATACCCCACTTGTCATTGCACATTCCCTAGGGGTAATGTGGGCAATAAAAAATATACCCCGTCCTTGGGCCGGGTTATTGTCAATCAATGGCTTTACACGTTTTACACAATCCGATAATTTTCCTGGTGTTAGCAATGAACGTCTGACGCAGATGAAGTCTCGACTTTCAGTGGATGCAAGCCGATGTGTTGCAGATTTCTTGGAGCTCTGCGGAACGGATCACATAGTTTCTCAAAATTATGACGCGCCAATGCTTAACCAAGGTCTGGAATGGCTATCAGAATGGGATGTAAGGGCGGAGTTTAATCAACTTATGTGTCCAATTCTGGCAATAGCTGGGTCAGCAGACCCCATTATTTCAGAATCACATAGTCGCGCCTGTTTTGGTGACGTGCCTTTGATTATGGTTGAAGACGGCGGACATTTACTACCCCACACCCACATAAACTGGCTTGCTAATCAGATTGACTTGGCTGTAAATAGAGATTGGTCGCCATGAGTCAGCGACATCGAATTGTGAATAGCTTTAACCGCGCCAGTCGTACTTATAATGGTGCATCTGAACTTCAGGATAGGGTCGCGCAATCTTTAGCCCAGAGGGTGCTGGGGTATACATGGGATCAGCCGACTATATTGGAAGTGGGTTGCGGAACGGGGGGTTTAACTAAACTTTTACTACCGCAGCTTCCCGGGCATTGGGTTATCACAGACGTTGCTCCGGCAATGGTAAATTCTGTCCGCAATATCTCGCCCTTTACGACAACCAGCTTTCACGTCATGGATGGTGAGAACCCAGATCTGCCAGAAGCCAGCATTGATTTAATTGTTTCCAATTTGGCAGCGCAGTGGTTTGAAGATCTGCCAGCAGCACTAATTAAACTATCAAAACGTCTATCGCCGTGCGGACGCATGATCATCACTACGCTAGGCAAGGACAGTCTATCCGAATGGAGCAATGCCGTTGCTGCTACCGGCTATGTGGCAGGGACCCACATCTATCCAACATTAAATGATCTATTGTGTGTTCTGCCACATGCTCAGGGTTCTACGCAAAAAATGACTATGGTCTACCATGATGCGCGCGCATTTTTAAGATCCCTAAAATCTATCGGTGCCTCAATCCCTCGCAGGGGCTATCAACCACTCCCAACAACGGTCATGCGTCATGCCATGAACAGTATGAGCACACCATGCGAGATCAGCTACGAGATATTAACTCTAGACGTTGCCATGCCATGATTATGGGAAAGCATCCAGCGCGTCCATGTGCACCCACCGTGTAATCGGTTTCCCATCATAAACAATGGGTAAATCGGGGTGAAGCCTATGGCCCCTAGACCATAAGTTGAGCGGATGCCCCACATCCCTTATAATAGTGGGCTTGGCGAATTAGCTCAGCCGGTTAGAGCGACGGAATCATAATCCGCAGGTCCGGGGTTCGAATCCCTGATTCGCCACCATTTACTTCAAATCCAACGCCAAATCTTCATCCAGCCCGGCCAGTACGGCTTTGGCTGCCAATGATTCCTGCGGTTGGCCCATGGCTTGATACAGTTTAACCAACCCCAGCCAACCCTCTGTAAGGCGCGGCTCAATCCGTACCGCATGCTTCATGTCTTGCAAGGCATGGCCATCGTCCCCTAATGCGGCCTCAGCAGTACCCAGCGCCAACCACGCTTGCGGATCGTTTTCTTCGTCATGCGTCCATGTTATGGCAATCCGTAACAGATCCTGCCAATGGCCGGTCATCTCAAGGCTGGCGGCCTGCATAAATAACGGTTGTTGGTTCTCTTCGGTTAGCCACATGGGTGGCTGCGCTGCACTGCCCCCTATGGGTTCAAATCCATCACTTGACGTTACCCAGTTGGCAAACCATTCCACCGGCATGGCGTAATAATGTTGCGCCGAGCCACGCAAGCGAAAAGTTAAAATCCCGATCAGGTTTCCCCTCTCATCAAACAATCCACCGCCACTGGCGCCGGATGTAAACGGTGATGAACTCATGATGACGCGCCCGCCATCCAGCGCATACAGTCCACGCACCTGGCCCGTTGTGAACAGCAGTTCATAGCCCCCCGTAAACCCAAAAGCCAACACACGTTGTGCCGACTCAAGGGAGTTGGTACTGCCCATATGAATGGACAAGCCACTCAAGCCGCGTACTTTCAACATGCACAGGTCATGTCGCCAATCCGCTCGCAGGGCTTGCGCCGGATAGGAAAGGCCGCCACGGGATACGCCCACCCACTCTGCAGCCCCGGTTACATGGCAATTGGTCATGACCAATTCTGGGGCCAGCACCACGCCCGTGCCCATATGCGTGTGGCCATCGGGCATGACCGCCTCAACGCGCACAATGTTGCGCGCCATTTGAATATAAGCTGCCGGATCGGCTTGGGCTTGGGCCTGCGCCGCCCAGGGCATCCAAAATGTAATGCTAATCAAAGTGATGCACCACCGCATCGGGTTCCCCTTAACTCTGGTATCATTCTATGTTTGTGAAAAAGACCGTCTACATTCGCACTTTTGGCTGCCAGATGAACGAGTATGACTCGGGCAAAATGGCAGACTTGCTGCAGGCCAGCCATGGCCTAGAAAGCACTCAGTCTCCTGAGGGGGCTGATGTCATCGTGCTTAACACCTGCTCGGTTCGTGAAAAAGCCCAAGAAAAGGTGTTCTCTGATCTAGGACGTTTAAGCGAGCTAAAAGTTCTCAACCCCAATCTCATTATTGCAGTGGGGGGTTGCGTGGCCAGCCAAGAGGGCAGCGTCATTTTAGAGCGCGCCCCTTATGTGGATGTGGTGTTTGGTCCACAAACCTTACACCGTCTGCCCGAACTGCTCAACCAGCGCTTACAAACCGGTTTGCCGCAATTGGATATTTCTTTTCCCGAAATTGAAAAGTTTGACGCCCTGCCCGCCGCACGCGCAGAAGGTCCTACCGCATATGTATCCATCATGGAAGGATGCAGCAAATATTGCACCTTTTGTGTGGTGCCCTACACGCGTGGCGAAGAATTCTCTCGCCCACTGTCTGATGTGCTGCGTGAGGTGGCGCAATTGGCTGCAAGTGGTGTGCGCGAAATCATGCTGCTGGGGCAAAACGTGAACGCCTGGCAAGGCACATTAGATGATGGCTCTGATGCCGACTTTGCAACACTGCTAGAAGCCGTCAGCGAAATAAGCGCCATTGAACGCATTCGCTACACCACCAGCCATCCTCTGGAATTTACCCAGCGCCTCATTGACGCGCACGGCTATTTACCAAAGTTGGCGGGGCAAGTGCATCTTCCCGTGCAATCGGGGTCTGACCCCATTTTGGGGGCCATGAAACGAGGTTACACCGCATTAGAATACAAATCCATTATTCGTCGCCTGCGCGAAGCGCGCCCAGGGCTATCCATTTCCAGTGATTTTATTGTGGGTTTTCCAGGCGAAACAGAAGCCGACTTTGCCGCCACGCTCAAACTCATTGATGACATCGGTTTTGATGGATGCTATGGCTTTACCTACAGCCCGCGCCCCGGTACGCCGGCCGCCAATTTAAAAGACAGCGTGGATGAAATCACCAAATTATCACGACTCAAAAGATTGTTAGAAAAAACCGATGCACAAGCAGCGGCCATTAGCCAAAGCCTGGTGGGGTCGCGCCAACGCGTTTTGGTGGATGGGCATGCTAAGCGTGAGCGCCACGAATTGCGCGGACGTCTGGACAATGCCCGGGTGGTCAACTTCCCTGGGGATGCGCGTCTGATTGGTCAGTTTGCGAATGTGTTGATTACTGAAACTGCGCGCTATTCCCTGCGCGGAGAAGTGGTAACCCTATCATGACCACGCTTGAGCTGGATTTGCACCCCGTAGACAACCAACGCCTGGCCAATCTGTGTGGCGTGTTAGACGAGAACTTGAAACAAATAGAGCGTACGCTAGGCGTGTCTATTCGCCGTCGTGGCGAACACTTTAGCGTGCAAGGGGAAGAACCAAAAACCGTCATGACCGCAACTATATTGCAATCTTTTTACCGCAACGCCCGTCACAGCCTATCTGCCGAGCATATTCACGCGGGCTTGGTAGAGGTTCAAGGGGGCGTGGGTCATAGCGCTGAGGGCGCATCTGTGCCGCTGGTGGCTCGTCGCCCCGATCTTAAAAGCCGCACCGTACGACAGGCGCAATACCTCACCCAAATTCAAGATCATGTGATTACCTTTGGGGTGGGGCCTGCGGGCACCGGTAAAACGTATTTGGCCGTAGCTGCCGCGGTGACCGCCCTAGAGCGCGAACAAGTCAAACGCATTGTGCTGGTTCGTCCTGCTGTGGAAGCGGGAGAAAAATTAGGCTTCCTGCCCGGTGATTTAAGTCAGAAGGTAGACCCCTACCTGCGCCCGCTCTACGATGCGCTCTATGACATGATGGCGCCGGAAGACATCGAACGGCACACGGAGCGCGGCGTCATCGAGGTGGCGCCGCTGGCCTACATGCGCGGCCGCACGCTCAACCACGCGTTCGTCATCCTCGACGAGGCGCAGAACACGACGCCGGAACAGATGCTGATGTTCCTCACGCGTCTCGGTTTCGACTCCAAGTGCGTCATCACGGGCGACCTCACGCAGCAGGACCTGCCGCCGAATAAAATCTCGGGCCTGCTCGAAGCGTACAAGCTGCTGCGCGGCGTCGAGGGCATCGCCTTCGCCGACCTCAAGGACGCCGACGTCGTCCGCCACGAACTCGTCCAGCGCGTCATCCAGGCCTATCGCAAAGGCCGCCACGAGGGGCGGCAGAAGAAGAATGGTTGAGGGCGGGCATAGTCAGATGAGCATTGCCGGTAAGCGGAGCTGGATGCTCAGACAACTTGAACAACCATCATCGACAATAGAAATGTCGGCCGCCCGCCCCCCAACTAAATGAAAATCCTTGTATCTAACCAGCAACGAGGCAGCCGGGTCAGCGCGGCGCGGCTACGGCAGTTGACGGCATGGCTGGCGCAACGGGTGGGGCTCCGTTTCAGCTCGCTGGAAGTCCTGCTGACAGATGACGCGGGCATCGTCACCACGAACCGCGCCGTGTTCGGGCGGGACTATGTCACGGATGTCATCAGCCTCTCCTATCCACCGCTGCCGGGGGAGTCGGGCGGAGCGGGCGAGCTGATCATCAATGTGGCACTCGCCGGGCGGGAAGGCGCACGCCGCGCCGGCGGGCCCGAGCACGAGCTCGCGCTGTATCTCGCGCACGGCTGCGATCACCTCGCCGGCGCCAATGACGCCACCCTCCGGCAACGTGCCGCGATGCGCCGTCGTGAGCTGCGCTGGCTGCGCGCCGCCACGCGCGCCAAGCTGTTGCGGGGACTTTTCCGCAAGCTCGGGACTACCTAGCACCGAGGCGCGGGACAGAAACGGTCTTCTTAGAACAAGCTCTTGGAGACAATGATGATGTCGCCGGCCTGGATCGCCTGGTCCTTTTCAGGATGCTTTTCGAGGTCGTAGTAGTTGAATTTAATCTTCTTGCCACCGCGCAGAAGTTCCATGCTGTCCGAGGCAAAGTCGGTCGGCCCACCGGCGCCGGCAATGGCGGTGAGCAAGGTCATGCCGTTGACATAGGGCAAACGGCCCGGCGAGCGGACCTCGCCTTTGATATAGAAGGTCGGCTGGGTTTGTGAGGGAACAATGACGTTGACCGTCATCCGCTTATATATCTTCTGCGTCAGATAGGTGTCCCGGATGATCGTTTCGAGCTCCGAGGTGGTCCGCCCCTCGGCCTTGATCGAATTGATATAAGGCAGTTTGATCTCGCCGTTTTCATCCACCACCAGCTCGATGTTGGGCTGCTCCGGGGTGATGCTACGCAAGGCGACGAGCAGCGTGTCATTGACCTGGATGCGATAGGGGACATAGGCCTTGTTGTCGCCACTCTCCGTCGCCACCGATGCTCTCGGCCCCGGCTTTTGTGCGGTCGCTCCGGCCGCGGGCACTGTGGAACTGCTGCCGAACCACCGCGCAAAGAAACCCGGCTGGTTGGTGACGGCCACAGGGGCCGGCGCGGGGGCCGGCTGGGTGACGACCACCGGCGGCGGCGGGGGCGCACTGGCTGCGCCGGATTTGCCTGCGGACAGCTTGTGGCAGCCGGCACCCAGCAGGAGACTGCCGATCAAAACGCCGGCCACCGCGAGGGAACGGGATGCGTGCTGGGTGGTCATGTGAGTTCCTTACGGCCCTCGGCTGCCGGAGCGGCAACCGCGGCGGCGGCTTCGGGTTTCGGCACGCTCTCCTGCGACCGGTAATAATAATCGGCGTAGTAAGAGTGGTAGTAGTAGTAGTAATCGTCGCGCATGATGTTGATGTTATTGAGCACCACCCCGAGGATGTGGCTGCCGGTGTTCTCGATCATGCGTTTGGCGCGCATGGAAATGACCTTCGGGAACTTGCGGTATTGGACCACCAGCATGACGCCATCCACTTCGCTGGCGAGAATCGAGGCATCGGTCACGCCGATGATCGGAGGCGAGTCGAAGAAGACATAGTCGTAGCGAGCCTTGAGGTTCTTGACGAGTTCGCGCATCCGTTGCGAATCGAGCAGCCCGATGGAGGTCTTGGGCAACTTGCCGCTGGGCAAAAAGTGCAGGTTGGGGACCGCGGTGGGCTTGATGGTTTCCTCAATCGGAACGTCGCGCATGAGCACGTTGGTCAGGCCGAAACGGTTCGACATGCCGAGGATGGTATGCAGCACGGGCCGGCGCAAGTCCGAGTCCACGATCAGCACCTTGTCGCCCTGCTGGGCACAAACGTAGGCGAGGTTGAAGAGCGTGGTTGACTTACCCTCGCCGGCACCGCCGCTGATCATGGTGAAGGCGCCGCCGTTGCCCTTGTTGGCAAACTGGATGTTGGCGCGCAACACGCGATAGGCTTCGGCGTGCGGGCTGTCGGGGCCTTCCTCATTGAGCGTCTTGACGCGCTGCGGGATGGCGCCGAGCACGGGCAGACCCAGATATTTCTAGACGTCGTCCACCGTCTTAATGGAGGTGTCCAGATA
>Ga0118677_10006632_pt1 | contig 19490 bp, 10 predicted proteins | sample AliMusrvi5mmetaG_FD_86154 | JGI IMG/M metagenome (GOLD analysis project Ga0118677, IMG submission 86154)
GGGAAATTATCATGGCAATTTTTGATGTAATCAAATACGAGGGCGACAACAGGACATTTGTCTGGAAACATCCATGCGAAGACTTCAACACAAAATCCCAACTTATTGTGCATCAGTCACAAGAAGCACTGTTCTTTTCAAACGGCGAGGCACTTGATCTTTTCGGCCCGGGCAGACATGTTTTGTCTACAGAAAACATTCCTTTTCTAAGAAGACTTATAAACATACCATTCGGCGGCGAAACTCCGTTTCATGCGGAAGTATTTTTCATTAATAAAACCGAGCAGATGGCAATCAAGTGGGGAACGGACAACAAGGTCGAGTTTTTCGAGCCGACATATCATGTTCCCATAAAACTCGGAGCCTGCGGTGAGATGAGCCTTAGAATTGAGGATTCAAGAAAGCTGCTTGTAAAGATTGTCGGCACAGAAGGTATATTAGGCCAGGAAGGTCTTGTCGCAAATTTCAGGGCCTTCTTAATGACGAGAGTAAAAACCTATCTTGTAACCACAATTAAGCAGCAAAAAATAAGCATTTTTGAAATCGATGAGCATTTAGCGTCCCTTTCCGACGCGTTAAAAGCTTTGCTTGTTCCCGATTTTGCAGAATATGGGATAAAACTCGAAAGATTTATGGTTACCACCGTTGTTAAACCCGAAGGCGAACCCGGTTACGAGCGTATTAAACAAATTCATTTGCGTCAGTTTGCGGATGTTGCGGAAGCACAAATTCGGCAAAATGTCGGTATAATCGACCAAACCACGGAAGCGACAAGAACAGTTATTGCAGCTCAAGGCTTTTCACAGAAGCGGACAATTGAAGGCTACACTTATCAGCAGGAGCGTGCTTATGATGTCGCCGAAAAAATAGGTGAAAACGAAGGTATCGGCAACTTTACCAACGCCGGTATAGGCATCGGCATGATGGCCGGTATCGGAGGCTCTGTCAGCCCGATTGTTGGCGGGGTTCTGAGTGATGCCCTAAGCCCGTTGGCTCCGCAAGCCAAACAAAACGCTGACCCGAATAATGAACCTTCACTGCAAGGCGTTTATGTCGACCTAAATAAAGTTTCGCCTTCTGCAGGCGGTCTTGGCGCGGAGTCTGCCACTAACAAGGAAGCGCAGCCGAGCGGGTTCTGCGAAAAATGCGGCAGCAAAATTGTGGCTGAAAGTGAATTCTGTGAAGAATGCGGGGAACCTGTTGCTTCAAAACCTGCGTGCACAAAATGCGGTTTTGTTTTTATCAAAGAAAGTAAATTCTGCCCGAAATGCGGCACAAAGAGGGATGAAATATTATGAAAATAAGTAAATCAAACATTTTAATGTTTTGCAGTTGGGGCATTGTTGTTGCAATGTTCAACATTGTTATTTTTGACGCGTTTAAAAACCGGGGAAATAATTTCTGGTTTGCTTATGGTTTTACAATGGCAGTTTTCGTTATTCAAATTGGTGCTTATTTCTTGGCATATATGAAAAAATCGGCAAAAAATGAAATTGTCGGTTATCCGATAACATTATTCAGCATGATTTACCTGGTCATTCAGTCAGTCACTGCTTTAATATTCATGTCTGCACAGAATATTAACACAAGACTTGTCGTGATTGTTCAGGTTTTGCTTTTAGGCGGATATTTGCTTGTTTTAATTATGCTTCTTCTTGGCAAAGAAATAATCAAAGATACTGACGCCGCAACGAAACTAAAGACTGATTTTATTAAATCATTGCTTATTGAAGTTGAATGTTTAAACGGAAAAACCGATGATGCTGTTCTCAATAAGCAACTTTCAGCCCTTGCTGACACGGTAAAATACAGCGACCCGATGAGCAATGAGACGCTTATACCCCTTGAAAACAGAACCGAGGCAAAGGTTACGGAACTCGGCATGGCGATTGATAACAATGATATTGAAACAGCAAAGACACACTGCAAAACCATTGAGCAGCTGATTGCCGAGAGAAATAAAAAAAGCAAAATGCTTAAATAATAAATCGAAATTATTTTCTTTACCTAATTCTATATGGACTGGGGTATAAATAATGCAAATATTCAAGTGTAAGATGTGCGGCGGAGATTTGGAAGTAAATGAAAAAATGACAGTAGGCACATGCAATTACTGCGGCTCAACAATGACAATTCCAAAGCTTGATGATGAAAAAAGAGCAAATCTATATGACCGGGCGAATTATTTCCGCCGCAACAACGAATTTGACAAAGCAGCAGGCATATATGAAACGATACTCAATGAGGATAAGAATGACGCGGAAGCATACTGGTCTTTAGTACTTTGTAAATACGGTATTGAGTACATTGAGGACCCTTCAACACATAAACGAGTGCCCACCTGCAACCGTACACAGTTCATCTCGATTTTTGCCGATGATGATTATAAGCAGGCGATAGCTAACGCTGACTCTTCGGCAAAATCGCTATACGAAGAAGAGGCTAAAGCCATAGACGAAATTCAAAAGGGCATCCTTTTAATATCTTCTAAGGAAGTGCCTTTTGATATTTTTATTTGCTATAAAGAAAGCGACTCGAACGACAGAAGAACACAGGATAGTGTTTTGGCGCATGATTTGTACTTTCAGTTAAAGCAGGAAGGGTTCAAGGTTTTCTTTTCCAGGATAACGCTCGAGGATAAGCTTGGAACAGCTTATGAACCCTATATTTTTGCCGCTTTAAACAGCTCAAAGGTAATGGTGGTTGTCGGCACAAAAACGGAATATCTAAACTCACCCTGGGTAAAAAATGAGTGGAGCAGATACCTTGCGCAGATGAAAGCAGGAGCAAAGAAGACCCTGATTCCGGCATACAAGGATATGAATCCATACGATTTACCCGTGGAATTCTCCAACCTGCAGGCACAGGATATGAGCAAACTCGGTTTTATGCAGGATTTAATACGGGGGATTAAAAAAATCATTGCTGCCGATGAGCCAAAAGAAAAAGCAAAAGACGCAGCGCCTCCGCAAGTCAGCAACACGGTTGCGCCGTTGCTGAAGAGAGCTTATCTTTGCCTGGAAGCCGGAGAATTTAAAAAGGCGGATGACCTGCTTGAAATTGTACTGAATTCCGACCCTGAAAATTCTGAAGCATATTTAGGCAAGCTCATGGTTCATTTGGGTGTAAGGCAGGAGGATGCTCTTGCCTTAACAGCAAGTCCTTTAACAAATTATTTCACCTTTAACAATGCCATCAGATTCGCTGATGCCGCGAAGAGAGAAAGATATAGCAGCATTAATCAAAAAATAATTGACCGGAATAATCAAAAAACGCTCGACACTTATAATTCGGCTGTAGATTTGTTTAATGCAGGTGAATATGAAAAAGCCGAACAAATCTTTACAAGTTTAGGAAGCTTCAGAGACAGCTGTGAATTTTTATCTTCCAGCATTCCTGCCGCAAAATATAGTTATGCAAAAGCCCTTATTGAGAAGAACGAGTTTGCAATTGCGGAGCAAACATTAAGAAGCCTTGGAGAATATAAAGACTGCCGAGAATATATAGCATCCGGTATTCCAGCTGCAAAATATGCCTATGCCAAAAAACTCGACCGCTGCCATGAATACGAAAAAGCAAAAAGAATATTCATCGAACTCGGCAGCTACAAGGATTGTCAAAAACAAATAAAGCGAAAACACAGCGGGTTGGTAAATGCTGTTTTCGCCGGTATTATACTTACTTTTTCCTGCTGGCTGTTCATTTCGTTTTTAGGCGGCAATGGAATTAATATATATCAAAGTATAAATGATTTATATCAAAGAATAGCGGTGCTGCAATCGGCGGATATATTCAGTGTCTTTCAAGGGATATTGTCAATATTTTCACCGGCAATTTTTTGCATACCGGTTGCCGTTTTAACCGTGCTTATTATCGATAAAAAATATTTACTTACGAAAAACAAAATAACTGGGTGGATTCATGCAATGCCCTTCCTCTGGGCAATAATTGCTTCCGCTTTATTTATCTGCTTTGGCTTGAATTTGAACAATCATGATGAGTCAGAGGTATATTCAGTTGGAATACTTGGAATCGGAGCGATATTTTTATTTATTTTGCTGCCATGGAGCTATATTGTTTTAGCTTTTACAAAATCAATTTTAAAAAAGATTCAAAAATTAAAAAAAAGCCCTGCAAATTCTTCATATAGCGAACTTGGTATAAAAATCAGGATTGGTGTTAACGCGGCAATCGCAATTGCGGTAGCCGTTGCGCTTGCTGTTGCACTGCAAAATATGGTTAAAACCGGCAAAGAATATTTTTCTGCCGATTCATCGAATTATTTATTATCCTTTAATAAACCTTATTTTTACGACTATATCGCTTCCTCACACCGCAGGCAGCAAAACGAAAATATATATGAGCCTTCCAGCGCGTTTGACGGTAACACGAAAACCGCATGGATTGAAGGAGTCAAAGGGTATGGAGTCGGCCAATGGATTGAGGCAAAAGCAGATAATTCTCAAAGGGTTAAAGGCTTGAGCATTACGATTGGGTTTAACAAGACAGAGCAAACATATTATGCCAATGGCAGACCAAAGAAAATTATGATAATATTTGATGACGGCAGTAATTTCTCTGTTCAGTTGGATGATTTATATAACCAATCTCAAGTTATCAGATTTTCAAGTCCTGTTTATACAAAATCTATAAAGATAAAAATTTTATCGGTTTATACCGGTACGGATGCCGACACTTGCATTGGCGAAATTGGATTTTATTGATTATTGGTTTTAATATTAAACAAAACATATTAACCATGCGGTGAAAATTCTGCTTGATAAATGGGTAGAGAGATTGACTCACAGGTTATAAATAATTTTCGGGAGGCATATCAATGTTTATTAAAACCATGCGTGCTCCGGATGGTCGCTTTATCGGCTGCAATGTTTTTGAGATAGTGTCCCTACCGCCATATCCCGAAAATCCGGTGGCGGCTAAAGAAGCCCGTTCAGGCAATTCCGGTATATTTTTGCAGCTTGTCAATGAACTTCATAAACTGTGCGCGCCCGAAAACACCGTTGCAGAGCTTTTGTGGGTCACCGAAAAAACCGAGAGCCAAACCTTTAAGTCCAAGCTGCATATCTATTGCGTCCTTCGGGATATCGGAGTTTCCGAGGAAGCTGTCAATGCGAGGCTTGAACGGCTGCAAAATCACTGTGTCAATTTTCTCGCAAGCGGCAAGTTCAATGTCAAAAAAATATCTTTCGACGATGATGTTTTTTTGAACGCGGTTCGGTCAGTTGACAGCAGTTGCCTTCATTCAATTATCAAATCGGAAAAATGCAACGCAAACTCCGGTTCGCTTGGCTTTTATAATTATTTCGATGTAATCGCTTCCGATAACGAGGATAATTTTCTCAACCTGGCAAGCTCGCTTTCCCTTTCCGAAAACTGCGCGGTTTCATTTCAAATAATTCCTTCAACTTATTCACAACCCGAGGCGGTTGTGATAAATGAGACTGCTGCGCAATATGTTAAAATTGCGGGCGGTTTTCAAATAGAACGCACATTGTATAAGGATTCTTCAGCTGCCGAACCTGCAAGAGCTTTTTCGTATTACAGTGACAGAATAAGGCAGCCGGTTTTTAAGTACAACATTTTGGTTTTCGGTAGTAAGCCGGTCTGTGGTGGCATTTCAGCGAAGATAATCAGCCTGCTTCAAGCCGGAAAGACGCAAATTGTGAATTCCGATTTCCATTGTCTTGATTTAACAGGAGAAAAAATCAGTTTATTCTCTATGTTTCTATTCTATCCGTGGAACGTCAACACAAAGCTTCTTTCCGCTGTTCTCGCCGGCAGCAAAAAAAGCCCGGCTGCTGTATCACCGGTAAAGAGACTTCCCTATCTGATAACAAGCCAGGAAGCAACCTCCTTTTTTAGGCTGCCTATGCATGAAAAAGCAATGTCCTTCCTGAAAAGTAACCAGGGGACTAAGTCAAACGAACAGTTTGACAGCGCTGTAATCGATAAAAACAATATCAGAATTGGTTTTCTGAAATCAAGCGAAAACGCTGAGGTGCCGATTGGCTGCCCTGAACAGTCATTCACAAAGCATGCGCTGATTGTCGGAACACCGGGTTCCGGCAAAACCAACTTCTCAATCAGCCTCCTTATGCAGTTTGCCCAAAGAGGAATTCCGTTTCTCGCAATTGAACCGACTAAGAGGGAATACAGGTCATTAATAGACGCTGTGCCGGACTTGCGCGTTTTTACGCCGGGCAATAACGACATATCTCCGTTTATAATCAACCCTTTTATCCCGCCCAAAGGTATAAGAATTGAGCAGTATATTCCAAGCCTTGCAAGCGCTTTCAATGCTGCCTTTTCAATGCCGGAACCGCTGGACATTATTTTCCTCAAAGCTGTTCGAAGCTGTTACTCAAGTTACGGCTGGAAGGATTACAGCAAAATCGGAGATCCGGATGTTACTGTTTTTGGCCTTCACGAGTTTATTCTTACATTCAAAAAACTCATCGAGAAGACGGATTACAGCGCGGAGGTCAAAGGCAATATCAAAAGCGGTGGATTACTGCGGCTTTCAAACCTTATTGAGCAAAACAGCAATATTTATGACACAATCAATACTGTGCCGATTGAGGATATTCTAAGCGGATCTACTGTTATCGAACTTGACGGTATTGACAATGCAGAGCAAAAATCTCTGTTGATGGCGCTGCTTCTTATCAACATATGTATTTATACAAAGCACAACCACCTTGGCGACGGCAAGCTTAAAAACATTATTCTGATTGATGAGGCGCATGTGCTGCTTGGCGGCAAGCATACAGGCGGTGACGGAGCCGAATCGGAGGAAACTACTGTAAAAGCGCTTCAGAATATGATTGCTGAAATTCGTTCATATGGCACAAGCATTGTTATCGCTGACCAATCGCCGACAAAGGTCAGCAGGGAGGTCGTCGCTAACACGGATATTAAGGTTACTTTCCGGCTTGTTCAGGCATCGGAGAAAGAAATGATAATCGACAGCACAAACATGGACGAAGAAGACGGCAAGCAGCTTTCAAGGCTGAAACCGGGTGAGGCATTTATTTATTACAGCAAACTTGAAGCACCGCAGCTGGTTATCACCGAAGAAATTCGCGGGAATAAGAAGATTAGGCAAAATGTCGGCGATGAAGAAATCGCTCAGCGCAACACGTATTGGCGCGGCAGAGCAAACCTGCTAAAGCCGTTTGCCGAGTGCGGCTTGTTTGAAAGCTGTAAAGATGGCTGTGATTTTGTAATCAGAGCCAAAGCGGACTATTATGCAAACAAGTTATTTGTCTCGTTTAGAAATAAAATAACTGATTCGGAGGCACTAAAGAAATTCTTATGCGGTATGCCAAAACTTCTTGAAAACCAACTTAAAGACGAGGACGAAGCAGCACGTGCAAGAACGACAAACTGCGTTAAAATAAGGTTTTTACGCAAAATGCAGCTTGAAGAATCAGTTACACTCAACAGCGGAGATATAAAATCCGTGATGCTTTTTAAAGGAGGAAAATAATGAGCGAGTTTGGAGGAGAGTTCGGTTCCGATGTTTCTTCCGATACTGGATCCGAATCGGATTTTGGTGAAACGTCGGACATTGGTGATGCCGGAAGTTTCGATGCCGCACCGGACACATCAGTGGAAATGGATACAGAAACGGCGGAAACTAGTTCAAATGATGCTTTTGATACCTCTGATATTGAAGGTCTTGAAACTGAAACAACACCCGATGATATCGACCTTACCGAAGAGGATATCGACAATTTTCTTCAGGGAATCGAACCCGAAACCGAACCGAAAGACTTTACTGACATTGATGAGTACGGACCGGTTTTTCCGCCGGATTATACGCCTGTCGATGTGAAAGATTACGATGGCGGGAATCCTGAATTTCTACCGAATACGGAAGAGGGTTTTCCGTTCACCGCTCCGCAAGACGACACAACGGACGACACAACAGACGATACGACGGATGATACAACGGATGATACAGATGACAGCGCTGCAGGTTCGGGCTTCGTTGAAATGGAAGAAGGCGAAACATATGATCTTCATCCTGAACAATACGAAGAAAATGAAGTTACGCCCGAGATGGAAAGTTTAACTGAACAGGAAATTATGGAAGCGCAGCAAGCATTAGACGAAAATGCGCCTCTGAATGGTGATATTAGTGAAACAAACGAAATAGCGCAGGCAGATTATACCCCGACGGCTGAAAGCGATGTTCCCGCCCAAATTACACCGGATGACATTCAAGCAGGTGTTGAGGAAATAAATGCTGACGTGGAGCATGACGCAGGATTGCTTGGAAGTGACATCGGAGAAGAAGGACTTGAAGAACAAGATAATCTTGCTGATACAGCGACAGGCCGAGAATTAACAGATGTTCCGACTGAAGGAAACGATATTCCTGCCCAGATTACGCCAGAGGATATTCAAGCAGGTGCAGAAGAGTTAAACGCCGAGATGGAGCATGACGCAGGTTTACTCGGAGGCGATGTCAGTGAAGAAGGTCTTGAGGAACAGGAAAGCCTTGCTGACACCATGGCAGACGGTGAAACAGCTGATGTGCCAGCCGAAGTAAACGACATACCCGGCACGGTTACAACTGCGGAAATCAACGGCGGTGAACTGCCGTCGGCTGAAGAATTCTCGGATGAAGAAATGGACGAACTGCGTGGTATCTTTGATGCCGAGATTGAAAAGCCTGATGATATCAGCGGAGATTTAACAACAGAAGATGAGAACATCACCGGCGAAACACAAGAGGAAACCGGCGAAGTTCCTGAGGAAGTAAATCCTTTTGAACCGATTGAGGACGACGCCGATGGCGGACTCGACGATAGCACCTTGCAAGGCCCGGAGGAGATACTTGAAGATGAACCTGAAACAGAAGAAACCGGCGATGAAGTTAATGAAGGCGATACCCCGGAACCTTTTGCTGAAATTCCGGATGAAATTGATGAGGACGAAAATGCCGGGGATCTGAAACCCGAAGATGAAAATATAGATGAGGAAACCCAGGAGAACCTTGAAAACGATGAGGAAATTGACACTTCCGATATCAATGATGATAAGAATTATTTTGAGGATAACGAGCGGATAAACGGAATTTTGAGTGATTTCAAACAGGATGGCTGGGACAGCAGAGACATTAACGGCCGGAAAGAATCAATCGAAAAGCTTGCCGATTATAACGCTGATGTGCTCGGTGTCGAAAAGAAGCCGTCAATTGAGTATTACAACAATCCGGACAAAGGCGATTTCGGTTTATCTACAATAGATGTTAACGGAAATCCAGTTATCAGAATTAACGAATACACCATGGGTGATTCAAAAGAAACCGCTGACACGATAGCGCATGAATACAGGCATATTTACCAAAATGAAAGAGCTGCGCTTGGCCAAAACGAACTTGATAACCGTTACAGGGAGAATCTGAGCCCGGGCAACTATGTTCCGGCTGCGGAAGATTTTGACGGTTATAAGAATCAGCTTATTGAGAGAGATGCCCGTGCATATGCGCGCGGGTTTAAAGACCTGATTAAAAACATATAGGAGATGATAAAAATGAAAGAATCAGTAATTTCATACTTGAAAAATGAACTTGAAAAAAGTGAAACCCGTGCAAACGAAATGTATGAAAAGCTGGCGAAGTATCCTGATATACTTGCTGAGTTTGCTAAATGGGTTGAAACGAGAACATTTCCCTCAAAGGAGGACGGAGTAGTTGAAGTCGAGGGTCAAACGGCAAAATCTCTTTCTGAGTCCACATATCTGGAGCCTGTAGGAGCCTATAATTTTCTGGTTTATTTAAAAGAGAAACCAAAAGAAGCTCTGGCGGATTTAAAGAGGGGACTCCCTAGAAAATAATTTTGCACAATTATGCATAGCGAGTTTTGAATTTTTGTTCGGAGGCATAAAAAATGGCAGTATTCAAATGTAAAATGTGCGGTGGGGATTTGGAAGCTAACGAAGAACTGACGGTAGGAACCTGCAGTTATTGCGACTCAACAATGACCTTGCCGAAAGCGTCAGACGATAAAAAGGTGAATATGTTTAACCGTGCCAATCATTTTCGCAGAAATAACGATTTCGATAAGGCAATGGCTGCGTATGAAAGTATATTAAATGAGGATAGCACCGATGCGGAAGCGCATTGGGGCGTTGTTTTGTGCAAATATGGTATCGAGTATGTTGAAGATCCCATAACCTATGAACGCATTCCAACCTGCCACCGCACTCAATTTGATTCGATATTTATTGACCCGGATTATAAAGAAGCCATTGCCAATGCAGATTACTCGGCGCAAATTATTTATGAAACAGAAGCCAAGCGCATTGATGAAATACAAAAGAAGATACTCGAAATTTCCGCGAAAGAGGAACCATTCGACGTTTTTATTTGCTATAAGGAAGCAAGTGAATCCGGTGTTCGCACGCAGGATAGCGTGATAGCACAGGATATTTATTACCAATTGAAGCAGGAAGGGTTTAAAGTATTCTTTTCCCGGTTAACTCTTGAGGACAAACTTGGCAAAGCCTATGAACCCTATATTTTTGCAGCCTTAAACAGCTCAAAGGTTATGGTGGCAGTTGGTACAAAACCCGAATATTTCAACGCATTATGGGTGAAAAACGAGTGGAACAGATACCTTGCTTTAATAAAAAAGGGTGAAAGAAAAACATTGATCCCGGCATATCGGGATATGGATGCCTATGACCTGCCGGAAGAATTTTCAAATCTGCAAGCGCAGGATATGAGTAAAATAGGATTTATTCAGGACTTGATTCGCGGAATAAAAAAGTTAGTTCAGGAAACTACTGAAAAAGCATCTATCGCATCAAATTCAGCTTTTACTGTCTCGGCAGGGTCTGTGGAGCCTCTGCTCAGGCGTGCCTCTCTGTTATTAGAGGATGGGGAGTTTGCGAAGGCAGATGAACTTTTAGAGCAAGTTTTAAACCAAAGCCCTGAAGATGCCCGCGCATATATTTATAAGCTAATGATTGAGCTGAAGGTTAAAACGGAAAATCAGTTGGCAAATAGTGAGAGACCTTTAACAGAATATAACAATTTTAACAAAGCTATTCGTTTTGCGGATACTAAGCAAAAAGAAGAGTATTCAAGTTATAATCGGAAAATTATTGAAAAAACGGATAAAGTTAATTTGGGGAAGTATAATTATGCTGTTGACTTGCTTAATAATTGCGAATATTCAAAGGCATTACCGTTGTTTTATGAGTTGGGTGATTACAGGGACTGCAAAGTTAAATATAATAAATATAGGATGTTTGGCTTAAAACAAGGTGATATTATAACCTTTGGAAAATATATACAAAGAAGTGAAACAAACGATGCAGATCAAATTAAATGGGTTGTGCTTTCAATTAGCGAAAATCGGGCTTTACTAATATCCGAAAAATGTCTTGACTGTAAACCATATAATTCAATGCAAACACAAGATTCTTGGGATTCAAGCTCAATAAGAAACTGGTTAAACAATAGTTTTCTCAACAGTGCATTTACTTTAGAAGAACAGAATAATATTTTGTCAACTGTAGTTAAAAATGAAAACACTACTGAAACCGAAACAAGTACCGAACGTAATATTGAGGATAAAATATTTCTGCTTAGTTTCGAAGAAACTAATATTTATTTCAAAAACGATATTTTAATGCAGGCAAAGTCTACACAATTTGCTGAGGAACAAGGCACATATGTTGGTAAAGATGGGAACAGCATTTGGTGGCTTAGAAACGCAGATGAAGAACTTCAATACTGCGGTTATGTTGATGATGATAACTATGGATACGAGTACATTGAAGATATTGATTTCAATACTCCACTTGGTATTCGACCTGCTTTTTGGTTAAATCTGATATCTTAAAAATTAATATATTTTTCTTTGATCCAACTTAATGCGGAATATGACAATAAGGAAAAAATCTACTACTTGGGGGGCAAATATATGGCAATCTTCAAATGCAAAATGTGCGGCGGGGATTTGGAAGTCAACGAAAAAATGACAGTCGGAACCTGCAATTATTGCGGGTCAATCATGACATTTCCAAAGCTTGACGATGACAAGCGGACGAACCTTTACGACCGTGCCAACCATTTTCGCCGCAATAACGAATTTGACAAAGCTATGACAATTTACGAATCAATATTAAATGAGGATAAGACCGATGCAGAAGCATACTGGTCAATTGTCCTTTGCAAATATGGTATTGAATATGTTGAAGACCCGAGAACACACAAACGTGTTCCTACCTGTAACCGTACACAGTTTACCTCGGTTTTTGCTGATGAGGATTACAAGCAGGCAATCTTATATGCCGACCTTTCGGCAAAAGCTCTATATGAACAAGAAGCAAAGATAATTGACGAAATACAAAAAGGAATACTCGAAATATCTGCCAAAGAAGAGCCATTCGATGTTTTTATCTGTTACAAAGAAAGCAACCAAAACGGTAGAAGAACACCGGACAGCGTCCTGGCACAGGATTTATACTTTCAACTGAAGCAGGAGGGCTTCAAAGTTTTCTTTTCGCGCATAACCCTTGAAGATAAACTCGGAACTGCTTATGAACCGTACATATTCGCTGCGCTTAATTCCTCGAAAGTTATGGTTGTAGTTGGCACAAGGTCTGAGAATTTCAGCGCCGTTTGGGTTAAAAACGAATGGTCGAGGTATTTATCTCTTATCAAAAATAATAAAAGTAAAACCCTTATTCCGGCTTATAAGGATATGGATCCATATGACTTGCCGGAGGAATTTTCTAACCTGCAGGCGCAGGATATGGGCAAACTCGGTTTTATGCAGGATTTGATAAGGGGAATTAAAAAAATTGTAAACAGTTATAATAATAAAATTACTGAAAAAGCTGAAATACCGACAATAAATCAAGTGAATACTAATACAGAAGGTTTATTAGAAAGAGCATTTATATTCTTGGAAGATGGTAATTTTAAAGCGGCTGACGAATATCTTGAAAGGGTACTTGACGCAAATCCCAAAAATGCAAAAGCATACATAGGTAAGCTGATGCTACAAATGGAAGTTAAGGAAGAAAGTGGTTTAGCTAATTGTTTCCAACCATTTGATGACAATAATAACTTTCAAAAGGCATTGCGGTTTGCGGACGCAACATATAAAGCGAAAATTTTAGGATATAACCAAGCGGTATGTGATGAGATAGGAATGATATCTGAACATAAGAAATCTACCTTGCTTAAGCTGAAAGTTGGAAATATAGTTCAGTTTGGCAGTTATTCGCAACATGACAATCCTTCAAATGAAAAGGAAACAATTGAATGGAAAGTACTTGCGGTTGAAAATGGTGAAGTCCTTTTAATATCAGAGAAGTGTATTGATTGTAAACCTATTAACAATGAAAGTGAATCTAATCAGTGGGTGGAGAGTACATTGAGGAAATGGCTGAACACTGATTTTTATAACATGGTATTTACGGAAGATGAAAAAAGTATTATTTCCGTGAAAAACACTTCATACTTTGAGCAACAGTCGTCAAGTGACGTTAAGTTTGTAAAAAGGCGAGGCTTATTAAGCTCGATTTTTGGGTCGGACGAGGATTGTGCAACAACACAACTACTTGCCAGTGACAATAGGAATAACGGTGAGTTAAATATGCCTGATAGAATTTTCTTACTGAGCATCGAAGAAGTAGAAAAATATTTTCCATGTGACACTGAAAGAATAACCTCGGCTTCACCCTATGCGGTTAAACTGGGTGTTAGCACAATTTGGGAAGGAAACTGCAGCTGGTGGTTACGCTCACCAGGAAAGTATCCAAGCAGTTTTTGTATCGTCAGTGGTGACGGTCATGTCTACTTTGGTGAGTCTGGTTATGTCAAGGGCACGGGAATTGGGGTACGTCCTGCTTTATGGTTAAATCTTCCATCTTGATTTACCCCAGTATTTCTGTCACAATCAGAAAAACAGATACAAAGATACAACTAGGATATCCCAGATATAAATTAATGGCTTATCGGAGGAATAATTCATGGCAATCTTCAAATGCAAAATGTGCGGCGGAGACTTGGAAGTCAATGAAAAAATGACAATCGGAACCTGCAATTATTGCGGGTCAATAATGACTTTGCCAAAGGTTTCAGATGAGGTGACGGCGAATCTTTTTAACCGTGCTAACAATCTGCGCCTTAAAAGCGAGTTTGACAAAGCTCTTGAAGTCTATGAGAGAATTCTTGATGGAGACAACTCGAGCGCTGAGGCGCATTGGGGGATTGTCCTTTGTAAGTACGGCATAGAATATATTGAAGACCCGAAGACATGCAATCGTATTCCTACCTGCCACAGGACGCTGTACGAATCCGTTCTTGCAGATGCGGATTATCTGAGCGCGCTCGAAAATGCGGACGCAAGCGCCAAAGCTCTATACGAGGAAGAGGCAAAACGGATATCCGAACTTCAAAAGGATATTCTTGCAGTTGTCAAAAACGAGAAACCGTTCGATGTCTTTATATGCTACAAGGAAACCGATGAAAACGGCAAGCGTACCAAAGACAGCGCGCTGGCTAATGATATTTACCACAATCTGACGCAGGAAGGCTACAAAGTATTTTACGCTGCCATAACGCTTGAGGACAAACTCGGGCAAGAGTACGAACCGTATATATTCGCTGCGCTGAATTCTGCCAAAGTAATGCTCGTGGTTGGCACAAAGCCGGAAAACTTCAACTCTCCGTGGGTTAAAAATGAATGGTCGCGGTTTCTCCACCTGATGAAGAAAGAACGCGGCAGAACGTTGATACCCTGCTTTGCGGGTATGGATGCATATGATTTGCCGGAGGATTTCGCACACCTGCAGGCTCAGGATATGACGAAAATTGGTTTTATTAACGACCTAACAAGAGGTATCAAGAAAATAGTAATTGCGGAAGAATCGAAAGAAATTAAAATAGAAACACCTGCTTCAAGCGGTAGTTCTTTTGTTGCGCCGCTACTCAAAAGAGCTTTTATTTGCCTTGAAAACGGTGAGTTTAAAAAGGCGGATGATTTACTCGAGCAGGTGCTTAACGCTGAACCAGAAAATGCGAAAGCATATACCGGTAAACTGATGGCACAACTTGGAGTCAAAAACGAAGAAGATCTTTCTGAAAATTCGGAAACGCTTGACCAATACATTAACTATGGCAACGCCTTGAGGTTTGCTGATGAAGAGTATCGTGTGCGGCTAAAAGCTTATTGTCAGGAAATAATTGACCGACTCAAAAGTGAACACGATGAAGCTAATTATATTAGCGCTCTAGCGAGTAAACACAATAGTTGTACAGTAAAGCATTATATTAAATGTGCTGAATCTTTTAGAACAATAAGCGGATATAAAGGTGCCGATGAACAAGCCGCTGACTGTGACAAGCTTGCTGAGGAAGCACATCAGGCTTTATGTTTGCGTTTCAGCAATATAAGTAAAGGGCGATTGATTCAATTTGGCACATATGGGGGTATTGATATCGTATGGAATGTGCTCGATTTGGATAACGGTCGGGCGTTACTTATCAGCAATAAATGCCTTACTCATAAGCCGTTCGATGTAAAAGGTGAAACCAATCAATGGGAAAGTTGTTCTCTCAGGCAATGGTTAAACGGAGAATTCTATCACAACTCGTTTACTCCGCAGGAGAAAGACCAGATAACCTATGCCAACCTGCTGCGTGACGAAGTTTTTCTGTTAAATCTGGAAGAAATAAAAAAATATTTCTCCGGAATCTCCGAACGTATTAGTTATTTTAATAGAAGCAAATGCGACTGGTGGTTGCGTGAATCAAACTACAGCAATGATCATCGTGCATTATATATTAACCGCTTTGGGTTAATCCGAGGTAATGGTTTTGATGTTTCTAATACATATATTGCTGCTCGCCCAGCAATCTGGGTAAATCTTCCGTCTGAATTAAAATGTTACCATCAATTGCAGAGTGTTTTGAATTAAATAGAAATCGTTATGGAGGGCAAATCAAATGTCGGTATTCAAATGCAAAATGTGCGGCGGGAACCTGGACATAAACGAACAAATGTCAGTCGGAACCTGCAATTATTGCGGGTCAACAATGACTTTGCCAAAGCTTGATGATGACAGACGTGCGAACCTCTATGACAGAGCTAATCATTTTCGCCGCAATAACTCGTTTGACAAAGCTATGGCAATTTACGAATCAATATTGAATGAAGACAAGACCGATGCGGAAGCATACTGGTCAATTGTCCTTTGTAAATATGGTATTGAATATGTTGAAGACCCGAGAACACATAAGAGAATCCCCACATGTAACCGAACTCAATTTACATCAATTTATGCCGATGAGGACTATAAACAGGCGATATCCTTCGCCGATTCTTCGGCAAGAATCATATACGATGCCGAGGCGAAAACTATTGACGAAATACAAAAGTGTATCCTTGAAATATCCGCCAAAGAAGAGCCTTTTGATGTTTTCATCTGTTATAAAGAAAGCGACCAGAACGGCAGAAGAACACCGGACAGCGTCCTGGCACAGGATTTATACTTTCAACTGAAGCAGGAAGGCTTCAAGGTTTTCTTTTCACGCATAACCCTTGAAGATAAACTCGGCACAGCCTATGAGCCTTATATTTTCGCAGCGCTTAATTCCTCAAAAGTTATGGTCGTAGTTGGCACAAGGTCAGAGAATTTCAGCGCCGTTTGGGTTAAAAACGAATGGTCGAGGTATTTATCCCTTATCAAAAACGACAAGAGTAAAACCCTTATACCGGCGTATAAAGACATGGATCCATATGATTTACCGGAAGAGTTCTCTAATCTTCAGGCGCAGGATATGGGTAAACTCGGTTTTATGCAAGATTTGATAAGAGGAATTAAAAAAATCGTTTCGTCAATTGAACCGAAAGTAACCAAAATAGAAATGCCTGCTTCAAACGGCAGTTCTTTTGTTACGCCGTTGCTTAAAAGAGCTTTCTTATGTTTGGAAGACGGAGAATTCAAAAAGGCAGATGAACTATTGGAGCAAGTGCTTAATCTTGATCCAGAGATTTCAAAGGCATATGTTGGGAAATTGATGGCTGAAATGCAGATAAATGAAGAAAGTAATCTTTCTAAGTGCACAATGCGAATAGAAAATAACAGCAACTTTTTAAAAGCCTTCCGCTTTGCTGATGAAAAATACAGAAAAATCTTGAAAGATTATAGCCAATCCGTCTCGAATCGAATATTAACACCTGAAGAAATACAGTATAAAAATGCGATGAATTTAATACATAAAAATGATTTTGATGGAGCCATTGAAATATTTACCTCACTCGGTGATTTTAATGATAGCGCAACTCAGCTACTAAATGCAAAAACTCAGCTATTAAATTCAAAATATAATAATGCTATGGAATTGATCAGCGAAAATAAATATTCGGAAGCAATAACGATGTTAATTTCACTCGGTGATTTTAAGGATAGTGAAGAAAAAATAGCCTCAATAACAAGAGACTTATTCAGTAAAGCCAATATAGGCGATATTGTACTATTGGGGAAGTATTATCAAAACATAAGCAATTCACTCTTAAAAGAACCTATTACATGGAAAGTTCTTTTTAGGGAAAATGAAAAAATACTATTAATTTCGGAGAAGATACTTGCCTGCAAACCATATCACAATATAAATGCAGATATCACTTGGAAGGATTGTTCTCTCAGAAATTGGCTGAATAATGATTTTTATAATTCAGCTTTTTCTGATTTTGAGAAAAAAGTTATAGCTGATGTCGAAATTGCTAATTTCACATCATATAGTTTTTCGGGGAAAGAAACAGGTGCGTTTTACACGAAGGATCGAGTATTTTTGCTGAGTACAGCAGAAACATATAAGTATTTTAACTCAGATAACTCTCGCCAGGCAACAGCAACTGAGTGCGCAAAAGTACAAGGTTCTAAGATTGAAAATGGAAATGCTTATTGGTGGTTACGGACTCCGGGCACTGATTCATTTAGCGCCTGCTACGTCAGCCTTTATGGCCATGTGTACTACAACTATTATGTTAACAATACCAATATTGGCGTTCGTCCTGCTTTATGGATAAATCTGCCATCTTGAATCTTCAAATCTAAAAAATTAACGTATAGGCAGAGCGTTTAATCAATTCACAAAAATAGAATCTCACAACAGGAGGTTATCCCATGTCAAAATACCCCATCAGTTTCTGGAGCAATATCAGTATGCACCAACTGGTGCCGGATGCACCGGGTATGTGGCGCGATTTGGGCATTACGCTTGCCATGTCGCCAAGTTACTCGGCCGGTGATAAGGGAGAGGTAATAAAACTGCTTAACCGTTCCGCCGAACTGGATATTAAAGTAATCATGCGCGATTACCGTACCCACTGGCGCAATTTAACCAAGCTCGGCGAAAAAGGGTACAAAGAGCTTTTTCAGCAGGTGCTTGATGATTACGGTTCAAACCTTGCGGTCTACGGCTTTTTTGTCGGCGATGAGCCGGATGCCAACGATGCAGCCGACGCTTTTAAAGCGCTGAGAATTCAGGGCGAAATGGCACCGCAATTAACGGCGTATATCAATCTGCTGCCTTGGTTTTCATGGTTAGCGCCGCGCTTCGGTTCAAGCAATTTATCGGATTATCTTGACCGGGTTGTCAGTGAAGGCAATGCGAAGTTGCTTTCGTATGACTGTTATGCCCAAATGCAGTCGGAATTTGACGGACTGGATGTTTATTTTGAGAACCTCAAGGGATATTACCTCGCATCCAAGCGGCTCGGTGTGCCTTTTTTTACCATTGCGCTTTCCTGCGGTCATTACCGTTACCGCTGCCCGACAAAAGATGATCTGCAGTGGCAGTTGGGAACCTCAGTCGCTCACGGAGCTGCGGGTGTATCATGGTATGTTATACAGACACCGGAAATAAATGACAATTACCGCAACGCGCCGATTAATCAGATGGGTGAGCGCACACAGGCTTTCACGGATATGGCTGAAGTCAACAGGGTTTTTAACAATTACTGCGGTGAAATCATTACAGAACTGAAAATCGATACCTGTTATCATGTCGGCAAGGCTTACGGCGGAATGCCATTGTTCGAACCGTTCGGCAATGTGCTGGAAGTTGAATCCAACGACGATGTACCGCTGATTTTCTCCCGCTTCCATGATAATGAAGGCAAAACGTATTATATTGTTTGCTGCAACTCACCTGAGGAATCGACCTATGTGAGCATCACGATGAAAACCGGGTTTAACCTCATGCGCTGCAACTACGGCAACCGTTTCAATTCAATCGGTGCTCATACCGACCCGATAGGCGAAAAGGATGTGCAGGAAGGTCAAACAGCGGGCATATGGCTATCGCCTGGGCAGATAGCATTGCTGAAAGAGGATTAAGGCGAAATTCCTTTCAATTGAATACTATTCGAAAACCGCAGATGTCAATAATAATGACAAGTGCGGTTTTTCATTATTTGTAATATTTATAC
>Ga0118677_10006634_pt1 | contig 19485 bp, 15 predicted proteins | sample AliMusrvi5mmetaG_FD_86154 | JGI IMG/M metagenome (GOLD analysis project Ga0118677, IMG submission 86154)
CGCGGGGTTCAGGCCGCCCATGGTCCGCACCGATTTTGCGCGCAACGCGCTGCACGGCACACCCATGCCCCCCGGCGGTTTCCGCAACGGCATCGGGGCCGCACCGCAGACCCCCGACCAGGTGGCGGCGGCCATGGTGGAACTGATCGACCACCCGCGCGCAGAGCTGTTCACCAACCCCGGCCAGGCTGAAATCGCGGCGCGCTATTACGCCGACGTGGCGGCCTTCGAAGAGACCATGGGGCGATAATTAAGCGCTTTCCCGGGCAAATCTTTAAAAGCCGGGCGCAGGTTCGTGGGCCGCGCTAAATAATCTTTCAAATAGAGGGCCGCGCCAAATTGCGGGAAAAGCGCGCAATTTGGCACGCAAAGACATTTCAGATAAACAGGGAGACCCTGCCCCGGGTCTCCTTTTATGATTCACGCGGGTTGCCGAGGGTGAAATAAAACGTCGTGCCTTTGCCGAGCTCGGACTGCGGCCAGATGCGCCCGCCGTGGCGCACAATGATGCGCTGCACGATGCTCAGGCCAATCCCGGTGCCGGGGTAATCTTTGGCGTTGTGAAGGCGCTGGAAGGGGATAAAGAGTTTATCCGCATGCTCCATGCTGAAGCCGGTGCCGTTGTCGCGCACAAAATAGACCGTGTCCCCTTGCTGTTTTTGCATGCCGACCTCGATCACAGCCGCTGCCTGCAGGCTGGTGAACTTGCAGGCGTTGTTCAGCAGGTTCTCGAGGGCAATTTTTAATAAATCCGCATCGCCCTGGGCGGCGACCCCGGCTTCAATCTTAAAAGTGACCTGGCGTCCGGGCGCCTGGGCGCTCAATTCGGCCGCAATCGCCTGCGCCATCTCACTCAGGTCCACCGTGCGGTAGGTTAATTCGGTGCGCGCGGTGCGCGACAGGTTGAGCAGGTTGGAAATCAGCTGGCCCATGCGCTGCGAAGCCTGCTGGATGCGCTCGAGGTAGTTTTTTCCTTCCTCATCCAGCTGCCCGGCATAGTCGGAGCAGAGAATGGAACTGAAGCCGTCCACGGCGCGCAGGGGGCTGCGCAGGTCATGTGAAACCGAGTAGGTGAAGGCTTCCAGTTCCTGGTTGGATGCCTCGAGTTGGGCTGTGCGCTCGGCCACGCGCCGTTCCAGTTCGGCATTCAACCGGCTGAGCTTTTCCTCGGATATTTTCTGGTCTTCGATCACGTTGAGCAGAATCCCGCGGGATTGGTCGGCTTCTTCAAGCAGGCGCTGCAGCTCAGTCATTGCCAGGTTCAATTTTTCCTGCGTCTGCTTGCGGCTGGTGATATCGCGCACCACCCCCTGGAAGCACCCGTCCGGCAGCATGCGCCCGGTGATATCCACATCCACCAGGGTCCCTTCCCTGCGGATCACCTGGCGTTCGATCGATAAGACCTGGCCGGTTTTCATCTGGTCAAAACGCAGCGAAATAAGGTCCCCCTCCTCTTTTTGAAACAGGCTGCGCAGGTTGATCGAAAGGGTTTCTGCGCGGTTATAGCCGATGATCGCGCATCCCGCAGGGTTGACATCGATAAAGTTGCCCAGCGCATCGGTGATGAAGATTCCGTCTGCGGCCTGTTCAAAGATCAGGCGGTAATTTTCTTCACTCAGGCGTTGCGCCTGCTCGGCCTGCTTGCGCGCGGAAATATCAATCGTGTAACCGGCCAGGTAAGTTTTTCCTTCCATGGGGAAGGGGAACTTGATCGTGGTGTAACAGCGCCCATTTAATTCCTCTTCCAGTTCAAGCACCTGCCCGCTGGAAACAACGGCCCAGTCATCGGCGGTCATTTTGCGGGCAAATTCCAGCGGGAAGAGTTCGTCCATCGATTTACCGACCATTTTACTGCCCGGGATTCCGGTCAGGTCTGAGAAATTTTCACTGGCCTGGAGCACAAAACTGCGGCCGGGGGCGACTTCCTTGATATAGGTGTAAATCGGGGAATGCAGGATAAATTGTGAGAATAAATCAATATTTTCCTTCAACGCCGCTTCGGCGCGCTTGCGCTCGTTGATCTCAGCTTCGAGGTGGCGCGTGCGCTGGCGCACCTGCCTGCGCAGCAAAAACGTCCAGGCCAGGAGCAAAACCGTAAGCAGCAGGCCGGCCAGGCCCATCCAGGTGAAAGTAGTCCCGTCAAACACGCTCCCCTCCCCCGACGCTGGCATAACGCAGCGGTTGGCCAGCTTCGCCCAGGAGCTGGTTCACTTCACTTTTAAGCTCCATGATGCGCTTTTCCCGCCCGCGGGTGATGCTGTCCCAGCGGCGCAGTTCTTCAAGCTGCTGGTTAATTTTTTGATCCGCCTGCTTGCGCCCGGTGATATCGCGCAGGATCACCAGGGTGTAGATTTCTTCGTTTAAGCGGTAGGTGGAAACAGTGACTTCCATATCAAACTCGCTGCCGTCGCGGCGCAGGCCGACGGTTTCATAACGGTCTGAAACAGGTCCCCCGGTGGCCCGGTTCTGGATGTTTCGCATGATTTGCGGCCGCTGCTCGGGGGCAATCTGGTTCAAAATCGATTTGTTCACCAGCTCGCTCTGGTTGTCATAACCAAACATGCTGAGGTAGGCCGGGTTGGACATGATATGCGTGCCCGCTTTCGACACCCCGATGGCATCGCGCGAGGTGTTGATGATCAGGGATAACATCGACTCGCTCGCGCGCAGGGCGTCTTCAGCCTGTTTGCGTTCGTTGATGTCGTGGGTCACGGATAAGAGGCATTTTTCGCCTTCCACCTCAATGATGCGCGCCGACATCAGGCAGACCTTGATGGACCCATCCTTGATGCGGAAAGGCGCTTCAAGGTTTTTGACCTCGCCCGTCTCGAGCAGCCCTTCCACCAGCCGGCTGCGGTCCTGCGGATTGGCCCAGATATTAATATCGAGGGGCGTTTTGCCAATCACTTCGGCTGCCCGGTAGCCTGTCATCGCCGTAAAGCCCTGGTTAACATCCAGGTACAATCCATCCACAAGGCGGCTGATAATAATCGTATCGGGCGAAACCTGGAAAGCCGTGGAAAATTTTTGTTCCGAGAGGCGCAGGGCCGTTTCAACCCGCTTAAGGTCGGTGATGTCGCGGTAGATCGAGTAAAAAACCTTCTTCCCCGACAATTCGATCAGTTGGACATAGACCTGGACGAACCTCAATTCGCCCTGCTTGCTGCGGTGGCGGGTTTCAAATGAATCCCACAAATCAGTGCGAATTTTCAGGCTGTGGGTTTCAACCTCTTCGGGCGATTCGGCCAGTTCATAATCGGAAATACGCAGGCGGGCGAATTCTTCGCGCGTATAACCCAGCTGCTGGTGGGCAGCCCGGTTAAACTCAAGCGGCAGGGTGGTCTCGCAGTCAATGATCACCACACCGTAAGGTGATTGTTCAAAGAGGATCTGGAAGCGGCGTTCTGATTCAAGCAGCGCATTGCGGGCTTCCGTGCGCTCGCGCTGCACCCGGGCGATGTTTAACTCGCGGTTAACCAGCGCCCCCAGGCGGGCGAGCCTGTCTTTCATTAAATAATCAGCCGCGCCGGAGCGCATCAGCCCGAGCGCGGTCTCCTCGGTGATCGTGCCCGAGGCGACAATGAAGGGAATCTCCGGGTGGGTGCGCTGCAGCAGGGCCAGCGCAGCCGGGGCGCTGAAATTGGGCATGTTGTAGTCCGAGATGACAATATCCCAGGCATGTTTTTCCAGCGCCGCCTGCATCGCCGGCGCAGTTTCCACGCGTTCCCAGGTCAGCTCAAACCCGGCTTTTTTCAGGTTATAGCAAATCAGTTGGGCATCACTTTCGGAATCCTCAACCAACAACGCGTTTAACGGGGGCGGCATTTAATCCTTATCGGTCGAGCGTTTTTACCTGAATGAACGAATCGAAACATAAATTTATTAACCCGATTTAATTATTATATCTAAAATGGCAGCCAGAATACAACCTGTAATTTTGGCCCACCGGGAATTCCCGCAGGGCCATTGCAGCAGGCGCAGGTTGGATTGAAAGGCACCCTCCAACCCGTTTTACAGACCGCCCGCTGCCCTGAACCCGACATGCCCCCCGGCGCGCGGGTGGGAGATTGCTGCGCTGCGCTCGCAACGACACCATAGCGTCGCTGTGACAGATGGCTTCGCTGCGCACGGACAGAAACGTGTCGCTGCGAAATGTGTCGCTGGAGGCACGCAGCAGCCTGGAATGACCCATATGCTGGTAGAAATTCTGCTTAACCGCGCCAATCGCAGAACAAAATTCCAGGTTGCAATCTCCCCGGGAATCGGCGTGAGCCAGGATAACTGTATGACTTAAAATGCAAAAAAGGTGGTATAAAAGGGTAGTACCCCGAAAATTTACTTATCCCTTTCAGGCTTTCTTTCCGGAACGCACCTTTATTAATGTGGAGGTAAAGCATTGGCTAAACCAAAGAACTTAAACCCGAAGGACGTGCGCTTCTTCAGCGGAAGCTCCAACCCCGTCCTGGCCCAGGCCATCTGCGACGAGCTGGGAGTCCCGCTGGATACCGCCCGGTTGGACCGTTTTCCAAACGACAACCCCGATTTTCAGCTTGAAGTTCCGGTGCGCGGCCGGGAGGTCTTTTTTATCCAATCCTTTTCCCCCACGCCCAGGGTCGACCCCTACCTGGTGGAATTAATCTGGATGCTCGACATCGCCCGCTCGGCCAACGCAAATAATATCCATGCCATCATCCCTTATTTTTCCTATGCGCGCTCCGATAAAAAAGACGCCCCGCGGATTTCGATCGGTGCCAGGCTTGTGGCCGATTTGCTGAAAACCGCCGGCGCGACGCACGTGATGACCATGACCCTGCATTCGCCCCAGGTCCACGGTTTCTTCAGCGTGCCCACCGACCCGATCACCAGCCGGCCGGCCCTGCGCTCGTATTTCAAAACACACGACCTCTCGGAGACGATCGTCATTTCCCCGGACATGGGCCAGGCCAAATCGGCGGCGCGCTTTGCGCACGACCTGGGCGACCTGCCCGTGGCAGCCGGGAACAAGGAGCGGATTGACGCGCGCACCGTGCGCATCAACGGCCTCTTCGGCGACCAGATTAAAGAGTGTAAAACCGCCCTGATCTACGATGACGAAATTTCGACCGGCGGCACAATTTCAAAGATCAGCCAGTACCTGATCGAGCGCGGCATCGAAAACATTTGCCTGGTCTGCACGCACGGGGTTTTTGTCGAAGGCGCGTTGAAGCGCCTGGCCGCCATCCCGCAGGTGCGCGAGATCGTGACCACGGACACTGTCTTTATCCCGCCCGAGGAACGTGTGGACAAGCTGCATATTGTCTCGGTCGCGTCCTATTTTGCCGACGCCATCCGGCTTAACTTTTTTGGGGAATCACTCGGCTCGTTTTTCAGCTGAGCCGGGCAAACCAGGCCTGATTTTTATCCCAGGGTAAAGTAAAAGGTTGCCCCCTGGTCGGGGTAAGCCTCGGCCCAGATTCGCCCGCCGTGGCGGCGAATGATGCGCTGCACGGTGGTCAGCCCGATGCCGGTGCCTTCAAATTGATCCGCAGAGTGCAGGCGCTGGAAAATGCCAAACAACCTGTCTGCATACTGCATGTCAAAGCCGATCCCATTATCCTTGACCCAGAACAAATATCCGCCGTCCTGCGGGCGCCAGCCCACCTCGATCACGGCTTCAGGCCTGGAGCGCGAATATTTGAGCGCGTTGGACAATAAATTGACATAAACCTGTTTCAGCAGCACCCCGTCTGCCGTGCAATCCGGGGGGGCCTCAATCGTAATTTGAATCCGGCGCTCACCGGCTTCAACGCTGACTTCATCCCAGGCGCTGCGGATGAGCTGGCTGAGGTTCACCGGGCGGCGCTCAAGCGGTTTCTGGGCCAGACGGGAAAAAGCCAGCAGCGAGCTGACCAGGGCTTCCATGCGGCCGATATTGACCTGGATGCGCTCAAGCGATTTCAGATTTTCTGCTGAAAGAACGTCCCTGGCGTCTTCGAGCAGGATATTGGCATGTCCGGCAATACTGCGCAGCGGCGCGCGCAGGTCGTGTGAAACCGAGTAGCTGAACGAATCGAGCTCTTTGTTTGAGTTTTCCAGCTGCTGCGTGCGCTGCGCCACCCTTTTTTCAAGCTCATCATTCAACTTCAGCAGGTCGGCTTCAGCCTGTTTTTGGGCGGTGATGTCGCGAACAAAGGTGCCAAGGTGGGTCGTCGAATTCAGGTTAACCGGAAAAGTGACCTGCTGAATCACCTTCTTTTCCCCCCGGCTGGTGATAATTTGCACCTCTTGAAGTTGGTTAAACATCAATGCGTCTTTATTGTGCATTGCTTCGATAAACAAATTTCTAACCTGTTCGTTCTTCGCCGGGGTGAAATTAGTTCGCCCGGATATTTTGGCTTGAAAATCCCAGACATACTGCCCCCGGATCTCAGTTTGTGCAAGGCCGGTGATCTTTTCGATCGCCCGGTTGGATTCGATGATGCGGCCCTCCTCATCGAGCAGCACAAAACCTTCCACAGCCTGTTCGATGATGGCCTGGAAGCGGGATTCGCTGTTTTTCAACTCCAATTCAGCCGCCCGGTGCCCTGTAATCTCTTCTTTTAATGAATCAATTGTCCGGGATAATTCAAGCGTGTGTTCAAGCACGCTCTGTTCCAAAACCCGGTTTAACTGTTCGACTTCGTCTTCCTTCAGTTTTCTGTCGGTGATGTCGACCAGGGTGACCCGGCCTATTTTAGGCGGCGCAGAATCGGCTGTCAGGCGCGCCCAGAAGAGGGTGCCGTCTTTCCGGAGCATGCGCAGATCAAAAACCTGCGGCGCGCCCGTTTCCAAAAAGCCTGTTTTGGGAAAAAGCTGCCTGCAGCAGCGCCGGAAAATGAGTTGATCAGCGCTGAAGATGAAGCGCGCCAGGGGTCGTTTCACCAGCGCACTGCGCTCAACGTCGAGCATGCGGGCAGCGGTGAGGTTGGCTTCGAGGATGCGCCGGTTTTCGTCGATCGTAACATAGCCCACCGGGGCCAGGTTGTAGAGGTTAAAATAACGTTCTTTGGCCGAGTCCAATTCCACCTGGGCGCGGCGAAGCTCATCATTTTGCATTTCCAGCTGGTGGACCTGCAGTTCCTGCATCACGCGCCCGGCATCCTGCCCGAATAAATCATTGGAAACGGGGTCTTGCCTGGAAAACTGCGCCTCTGCCCGCCGGCGAATATCTGAACCGCCGCTTTCTGCTTCAACAGCTCCGGGGGGGGGCCTTTTGTGATTTTTTCCCGGTGACAACTGCCTTTTTCATCCCAATCCTTTTCCCTGGCATTCGAGCTTTTCCTGAAAAGTCATTGCCGCTTTGCAGGTGCTCCCAGGGTGTTGACCCGGTAAATCGGTAAAATCGAGTGAACCCGGATTAACCGTATACGCAGTATAACATGGTTGGGCTGCGTACCCGCAGCGGGTCACTTCTTCTACCCAAAAAACCGGGAGTAGATTATAATTATTTTCGGAACAGGTTTTATCAGAGTCAGGGGTTGCCGTGTTTGAGCAGGTTACGGCGAAAACCAGTTCCTGATACCATCCGGGCTGTGAGCGGGAAGAACAGGGCCAGGACAGGCAGAGGGAAGGGCATGGAAAAAATCGAGGCGCCCCAAAAACGTAAAAAAAACTGGCAGCGGGTATTTTCGGGCAGGTTAGTTTTTTAATTTAATCAAACAGGCAAAAGGCAGTCAGGGAGGGTAAATGCGCATGCTTGCATGGGGTGTCTGCAAAAAGGTTAAAAGTTCCCGGAGAAACGCATATCCAGCTGATCAACTTGCGGTAAAAATAAATTAATGGGGGAAAGGTCAGATCAAGTGCCTGGTCACACGCGCGACGACCCACGGTCGATTTTCAAATCCCGGAATTTTACGAACCGGTTAAGCAAGCCGGTGAAGCGGCTGCTTATTCCTGATTCTGGAATTCAGCCGGGTTTTACCCGGCCCCGGCGGGTGGCTGCGCAGAGGGATTATTTCCAGGGAGTAAACCCATGGAAATAAAATTTTTGAACTGCACTGCGTGCGGGGCCTCGATCCAGATCAGCGGGGATATGGAATCTTTAAACTGTTCAGCCTGTGGGGCCTTTTTAAAACTCGAGCAGGGGCCGGGCTACTCGGCGCTGAAGGCGGTTAAGAGAAACTGCAGCGGAAGCGAAAAGAGAGAAAAAGAGAGGCAGGACGCGCCAGGCGAGGGCACGCATGCGATGCGCATGGCCTTCCGGCGCAACCACCTGGTCTCGATGGACACCCGGCTGAGGATCCTGCGCTGTGAAATCCGGGAATTTGAACGCCAGGCAGGGACGCCTGCGGTCGACAGCGAATTAACCGACCTGCACTGGCAGGAATACCAACTGCTGGAGAGGATTAAGAAGGAAAATATCGCCATTGCCGAGCTGGAACCCGTCCAGCTCGGGCATAATTTGCCCTTCATGCAGGCCCAGGTGGTCATCCTGGAGGAAGAACTGGCCGTGCTGGCGAAACTGGCACAGACTTCCAATATCAAAGAGCATGTCGAATGCCTTCAGGCCGAAAAAACGGAATGGGCCCAGGCTATCTTTGAATTTAACGTGATAACCCTGAAACAAAGCCTGCCGAGCTTCAAAACGAACCTGATATACTACGAAAACCAGGCCTTTTTAGTGGCGGAGATGTGGTCTGCCAGCAAGGACCTCGAGACCCTGCTGGGCATGCAAGCCAGCCCGGAAGTGGACGCCGTGGAGGCGGAGCTGCGAAAAAAATACGCCGAGTTCGAAAAGAACTGGCGCGTGCTGGAAGAAAGGCGCATCAAAAGCGGGCTGCGCTATGACTGGACCGTCATCCAGAAAACAGACCATCCCGGCATCATCCACGCCATCAGCGTGATCAACCTGGACCTGGCCTGGCTGAACAGTCAAAAAACAAACCAGATGATCGAGGAGCACATCCAACAGCTTGGCCGGCGCCTGAAGGAATTGGAGGGCTGGCAAATGCGGATTGAGCGGCAGGCAAGCTCGCTGGCACCGGGGTCGGGGTCGCCCTGGCAACGCTCGCCAACCGCATATTCCCTTTGCCCGATCAAAATGCCCCGGAAATTCCCGCGCCAGACGCAGCCTCGGCCGACGACCTGCCCCCGGCGGCGACGAGGCCGGTCCAGTGGATCGTGGGAATCCTGGTCCTGATGCTTGTCCCGGCGATCAGCACCCTGGTGTTTTTCATCGTCGGCGCGTTTATCCTGGATACAAAAGAAACGGGCAGCAGCATGGCTTTAAGTTTTACCCTGACGGGGCAGGCCATGGGGGTGGTTTTGGGCTGCCTCGGCTTTTTTTACAGCATCGTTCCCGGCGCCGGTATCTGGCCGGACTGGGTCAGGCAGATGGCCCGTGAAATGAACCGCAGCGACGATCCCCTGCCGCGCTTTCGCCAGTATGACAGCATTTTTAAGGTGGTTGTGCTTGGCCTGGCCGGGATGGCAACCGTGGTCAATTCTTTTTACGTGATGATTGTCATATTTTCGTGGTTTAACCAGACACAACCCGTTTTCATCTATTTTGTCCCCTGGATTGCCCTGGCAATTTTCGCTTTTATCATGGTGGATAAGATGAATGCGCCGATTTAGCTCCCTGCTGGCAGATTCTTATCGAACCGTCCCTTAATTTTCTGATAATTCTTGCAATAAATTTCAGGTCTGGATTATAATAAAGACAGGCGTTGGTACAGTTATTGCATTGAAGCGGCGCCTTTAAGAGCCGGTCGCTTGATGGGAATGAAGGGGACGGCTCATGGATCACTGGCAAAATCCAAAAGAAAAACAAACAGTGGGGACCAACAAGTCGACCCATCATCCGGTAAGACAGGCGATCCTAAAGCGTTGAGGAGGGAAAATTGTCCAAGGTTTCAAGGGGAAACCACACGGTAAATTCTGAACACAATCATCAAGGCAACGGAAAGACGCCGGGGTTTAAATTAATCCGCGGGGATGCCCCCGGGGATGGGCGCATGCCACCCTGCACACGGGGAAATCGGAAAGGAATTTCGGATGATCAATAACCCTCGTCCAATTGTGATGATTACCCTCGGTCTGGTGGGACTTGGAATCCTGCTGGGGCTTTTGTCCGGAATCCCTCAAATTGCCAACCTGTTTTTCACGGACATCCACATCGAAAAAAATATCGCGATCACGGCCACACAGAGGAACCTTGAAGCCACGAACGACGTGGTTAAAAGCACCCAGGATTACCACTCCTGGGTCGTGACCAGCAGCGCGATGCCGCTGCAGCAGACTTCGAGCGGCCAAAACGCGCAGCTGGCGATTGTCGATATGCAAAATGCGGCCACCCAGGCCGCCTTCCAGAATAACCTCCAGGGCACAAAATCGGCGGAACAATTTGTCACCAACCAGACCGCCTTTGCCAACTACGGGCAGTCCACCGTGGAAGCCAGAAAAATTATGCTGACCGAGCAAGCGATGCAATTAATCGCCGATAAGGATAAGTATAATTTCCAACTCACCCAAACCCAGGCAGCCGCCAATTTTCAAATCGCCCAGACCCAGGTGGTCGCGGCCCAGCTCACCGATGCGCAAATTAAGGACGAGCAGGCGAAAAAGGAATACCAGCAAAACCTGCTCCTGTTTGGCATCGGCATCATTGTCGCGGTCCCAATTCTTTTATCAATAGGTGTATTTCTGTGGGCCTTTGTCACTTTTGTGAAAAGAATGGTTGAAAAATAATACCTGCGGGAATGACATTCCAAGGGTTGGAGTAGAACCAATATCCAGAGTGCAATCGCCCTGCTGCTAAAGCATTACGATATCCAATTTTTTGGAAGAAAAGGAGCAAACATGGATTGGGAATACAGCACACTCGAGAGCAGGGACGGTCAGCCGGACGAAAACGGAATTTTTTATACCTGTATGTCAGATGGGCGGAATATGGTCGCCGCCGACCCGACCCAGCAAAACGCAATGACCGTGCTCAGCCATCTGGTCAGCCAGGGGTGGGAACAATTGGAGTCAAATGTCGTCCATTGCGGCCACGGGCTGATCCGCACCTGGAACCTGAGACGCCGTCGAGCAGCATAGTCCCAATACCTCCGTCTACAACCTCACCCGGCCCGGGCGGCCGGCAAACAGGCGCTGCCAGTCCACGTCGAGGGAGTCGTTCTGCCGTTCCAGCGACGCCATCCAGCATTCACAAACCAGCCGTGGCATATTTTTTCAACTGGCGCGGTTTACGATTGGAACATTTATCAAAACGATCCGGGAAATTGTAACTATTTGTGCTACAATGTAGTCACAAGGAGTCAGGTCTGATGGAAGTCACTGTTGGAATTCGTGATTTAAAATCCCGGTTGAGCGAATATATGCGCCTGGTCAGGCAAGGACAGGTGATTCTGATCACCGATCACGGGCAGCCAATTGGAAGACTGGTGCCGGTCGAAATATCGATGGAAGACCGCATTCAAGGGCTGTGTGAAGCGGGTTTATTGTCCTGGAATGGAAAAAAACTGGGCGAGGAAGTGACTGCCATTCCAAACCCGGGACCACAAACGGCTTCCGATATTCTGGTGGAGATGCGGGAATGAGCTTTGCCCCCGGCGACCCACTTTATATTGATTCAAGCGCCCTGATAAAACGTTATATTGGAGAACAGGGCAGTGATTCAGTTCAATTTTGGATTAATAACGCCGGTTCGCTGATCACCAGCATGATCACATTCGCCGAAGTTGCGGCTGCCATTGCCAGGGTGCGCCGAATGAATCTCATTTCTGTTTCGGCAGCCGCAGCGGCTTTCAATTCACTCGAAGGAGATTGGCCCAGCCTCCAAAAACTTCCACTGCTTGAAGGCACGGTTATCCAGGCGGGAAACCTGGTTAAGAGTTTTGATTTGCGCGGTTACGACGCAGTTCAACTGGCTTCAGCCCTAATTGCACAGGACCTGGTGGGCAGACCCATCTGGCTGGCAACTTTTGATCAATTGTTGGCGAGCGCCGCCATCAAAGCGGGAATTAAGACCCTTCCTTAAAACAATATGGCCCCCTTCGAGCCATTTTAGCATAGACCCAGCACCTCGCCCAACAAGTGCACCCGGGCGGGCTTTTCCTTAAAGAGGCGCTGCCAGTCCACGTCGAGGGAGTCATTCTGCCGTTCCAGCGGCGCCATCCAGCATTCACAAACCAGCCTTGGCGTGTTTTTTCCACTACCGCGGTTTACGATAATTATGGGGGCACGGGAACTGTCGAAGAGGGTGCCCGCGAGGTGATGCGCCTTGCGCTGCTCGGCCCGGACGGCCCAACCGGTACTATCGATAATGTTTTTTTATCGAAAGCAATACAAAGGGAATAGATAGCCCCTCCCCACTTTTCTGAAGGGTCTCACAGAATAGGCTCCCTTGGATATTCGGTATAAAATCGGCTTTAATAATGGGCTAAGTGGAATGAGATAGACCATTTGGGGATTAAGTCGTCCATTCCGAGTGCAAAACACAATGCTGTGGCAGCTTGAGCCATTTTTTCAACAGGAAGGCTGGTAATCATCCGCCCCACTCGTATTTTGGGGACGGTTCGCAGGTGATCAGAATTAACAGCTCAATCACGAAGAATTCCATCTTCGATGACCAGTTTAATTTCCGAGGGCATTTCGCGTATGATGAAAGTAATCGGTGCGACCGTTTCCGTCCATAAACGGGTCAATAATTACCTGCGCGTGGAAGGTACGGGGTACCATGACGGCATCAACAGGGTCATCCAGGCAAACCTACAGCTTTTCAAAGAAAAAGACCCCGAAGTGCAGTTTTTCCTGACACGGGCCATCCTGGCTCAAGAGGTCGGGCGCGGCCTGTTCACCGCAGGCTTGGTCCGCAATGGCCGGCAGACCCTGGCCGAGATGTTCAACTTCCTGAAAGACGAATACTTCGAACGCGCCATGTCCATGTGAAAGGTAGAACGAAGACCGTTTTCAATAAGGGAATACGGGAAATAGGATGACACCGGGTCAGGCCTGGAGGTCAAAACCGAAGTTGACTGGCTATCGGGTTAAGCCAGTCCAATTTTCAAGGTGAAGACGGTTTTGGATCAAAAAAGGACATGGAATTTACCAGAGCGTCAACATAAGGGCTCATTTTATCCCACTTATCGACCGGCGCCACGGCGAACATCATTAATATTTGCTTTGATTTAACCAGCACTCCCACCCGGCGGCCCTTTACGGCAGTATTATGGAAGGTGTATTTGACATCCACACTGACCGCATCCACCCCGCCCACCTTGATGTTCTTCTGGTTTGAGAGGGCAAAACCGGGGCTATCATTATCCAATCCCTTTACAGAAGTCATCAAAACGGTCATTGTCAGCCCGGGTTTGGCGGCTCCGCCGATAAGCTGTACTCTTGGACCGTTATCCGGGTCAGCATCCGGGGTTGCAATATCTTCGATCATTCCAAACGTACTCATCTGGTAACCGGGGATCTGTTTGAAGGAAAAGCCGCATTCATCACAGCGGACAATATCCCCCATTTTTACCCCTGCCGGGGTGGCGGAAATTTCCACGGTTGCTTGCGATGCTGGCAGGGTAGAGGAGACTTTTTTGCTCCCCGGGGTGGGTGAGATATCCCTGTTACCTGGAAGAGAAATATTGGGACCGCAGGCCAACGATAAAAGGATTAATAATGCGAATAAAACCCCAAAACGTTTCATCGATTAAACCTCCTATATCCCTCATTTCATTGGATTTCAATGCGCGGCAGGTAAAGCCATTGGAACAGGACCAGGGCGACCAGGGAAACCAGGAACTGGATTACCACCGGAGCCAGCATGGTGCCGAGGTAGTTTCCCGAGGCGTACAAAGTCTGCTGGTGAACAAATTGCAGGGAAAGCGGCATCAAACCCGGACTATTGACCGCTACCAATGTCCAGGAGATGTCACCCAGAATCACGATACAGCTGGCCAATGTCAGCAGGAGGGCCAGCGGCAGGGAAGGCAGCACCATCGACCTGAAAAAGGCACTAAAGTTTGATACGCCGCTTTCAGTTTGCTGCTCCCAACTGGAAACCTGGCCTTTAAAGAAAAGGGTCAGGATAAACAGCATGGGCACGTTGAGCATCGAACTGCTCAGCAGAAGACCAGGCAAGGTATTAATATTCCCAATGGTACGCAGGAGAGTAAAACCGACGACCAGCACGGGTGTGAAGGTGATGAAGAGCCCTCCACCGAAGAGCAGGAGCAGCCATTCGCTGCGCTTCCCAAGGGGGCGCAGGCCGCCGATACCCAGGGCCGCCAGGTAACTGACCGGCAGCTGGAGTAAGAACACCGGGATGAGTTGCATGAGGCTGTTGGAAAGCCCGGCCATGATTCCAGGCGAGGTTATCAATCGTTCTGGCTGCTGTGGAAAATGCCCCAGCGCAGCGCTGAGGGTGGGCAATATGCCCAGGAACAAGCCCCCCAGGAAGACCAGCAGTCCCAACAACAGGAGGATTCCAGGAAGCATTTTGCGTTGAGCAAAATCCGCTCCCTGGCTCAGACGGACCTGGATTCTCGAGAGAATGATTACGAGGGTTACCACAAGGCCGATCAGGGTGGCAAAAACGTTCAAAAGCGCTGAAAAAGCAGAGGCCGGTCCAAACTGCATATACATGAAACCAAAGCGGTAGATCAAAAGCCCGAGGGTCGAGGCCCCACCCACCGAAAGGGGAGAGGATGAAAACAGAAATGACAACGAAAAATCCTGGGGGATAAGTGCCAACAAAGCGAGGAGCGTAATGACCCAAACCAGGCCAGGCAGTAACCCCTGGCGCCTGGTGCTGCCGGTGTGCAGGGCGCTCAGGTAGACAATTCCGCTCACAGCGATGGTCGGAGCGGAGATAATCAATGCGACGCCCAAGCTAAAAAGCCAGTGACCAGGGCCAGGTGATAAAAATGGTGTTCCACTCATGTTCTGGATTAATTGGCCGGCCATGGAATCTTTTAAAAAACCAATTTTCCAACTCAGCCCCCAAAAGACAGGCGCCCAGGCTGCCAACGGCAGGCAAAGGAGGAGCCTGAAGAGCAGGGAGGACTTTTTTCCGAACCATGCGGCACCCAGGGCAATGCAGCCGCCTGTAATGCCGACCAACACAATCGCCAGGAAGACCACCCGCAGCGTTCCAGCCAGGGCTTCCCCGGAAGCAGGGGTACTGAAGAGGTTCAAGTAGTTTTCTAAGCCGACAAATTTGGAAGCCGTGATTAAGTCGGATTTTTGAAAACTGAAATAAAAGGTTGCTGCAAATGGAAGCGTGATCGTCACCAGGCCCAGGGCCAGCGCTGGTAAGATCAAGATCACGCCGATCAGCCGTGATAGAGGTGATCTTTTAGCGGTAGATACATCTGAAGTGGATGGATGAGCCGCAGGGGCTGAAAATTCTCCCATATGCACACCTCCCGGAGGTTAAAATGGATTGTAGAGGAATATGATTCCGAAATTCCCCGTCGAATCATTTACGCCATTATTTTCACCCAAACCAAAAGAAAATCCTGGCTCAATTTATTTAACAATAGCACAATTTTCTCCATTTTATATCATTATTTGCGATCTTCAAACAAATGAAGAATCAATTCTTATCCCGGAAGGTCGTCAAATTTTTTTAGATTGTCCGACCCCTTGCCTGACCTTCAAGCTGGATCTGCTGGTAGGGGACATGCCAACCAGGTAATTCATCCTGGCCGGTGGTGTAATTGGCAAGGGATTCTTGTGAGCACATCGATTGCGCTTTCTTAGCGGATTTCCACCAGACAGCCTGCCAGCCCAATGATGGAGCCTCCGCTGGAGCCAGGTTGAACACCGCGACAGTACCCACCGGCACCCAGGAGCGCGCCGCAGGCCAGGAAAGCGAGGGCAACCAGGATGGTGTTTTTCGGCCCGAAACGCTGCAGGGCAATGCTGGCCGGGATCGCCAGCACCCACCCAATTGCGGCCATGATTGACATCATGAAGCCCGCCTGGGTCAGATCGAGGTGAAAACCTGCCATTAAAAGCGGCATAATCGGGGGGACTTTAAACTGGTTGAAGGGCGCCACCACACCCGCAAAATAGACCACGACCAGGATGACCCAGGCGTATTTGGTTATTCCAGGGCTGGAAATACACAGGGTTTTTGGGTAGACTTCCAGTGGCGCCGTTGGCATAAATTCAGGCCAGTGTTGAAGGCTAACTGAGATTTGATGAGGCGCTCTCCAAATTTATTCGTAAGCCAGCACCTCATTGATCGTCAGGCGGGCTGCATTCCGGGCCGGTATAATACTGGCGACCACCGAAAGGACAATGACAACCACCAGCCAGAGCAAAATTCCCAGCGGGGTGAAGCTCATGCCCATCATTGCCCCCCCGATTGCTTTGCTGAGGATGCTGATCAGCAGAAAACTGATTGGGAAGGACAGTCCAATCGCTAAGACCCAGGTGATCAGACCGATCACCAGCGCTTCGATAATCACGGACTGCATGATGACCCTGTCCACCGCGCCAATGGTTCGCATCACCCCAATTTCACGCGTCCGCTCCAACACATTAATGCTCATGGTTCCGGTCAGGCCAATGCTGCCCACCAGCGCGGTCAAAATGGCCATAATCAGCAAAAAGATAACCAGGGCATTAACGGCATTGGTCGCCTTTCCGCGCTTAATGGAACCGGATTCCACGTCCTGAACTTTATATTTTTGGTCCAGGAGAGTGCGCTCAATGCGCCGGGTCAGTTCTTCCTGGAATGCAGCATCATGGACATCCGTAATGATGCGGTACGAGGCCGCATCATTGGGCAGGCGCACTTCACTTGCAATAAAATCATAATTTCCATAAGCGATGGGGTCCCCCAACATGTTGATATATGGGAATATCCCCACCACTTTCCAGGCTTCTTTTTGCCGCCCCGGTAATTTTACGGTTATTGTATCTCCAGGTTTCAAGTCGGGATAAAAATTGTAGATGGTATCGGAGATGACAATGGAATTTGTCTCACCCGGCAGGAGCCAGCGGCCTGCTACAAAATCCAGGGAAAGCAGCCGGGTGTCCTGGGGCGGCGCGGCAATCGAAAGCCGGGTGACCAGATTGCCATTTTTATCCCAAATTTCACCCGCGGCTTCCCCCCAGGCTTCCACTCGTTTTACACCGGGGATTTCAAGCAGGGTTTGCTCGACTTCATTGGTCCGGTAAGGCTGGTAAAAGCTCACATTCACATCCCCCAGGAGGTGCTGGATAATTTGCTGCATCAAAACGATGGTTGAATCGCGCGTATTAAACACCGCAATAAATACGGCGCCCGCCACAGTGAGGGTAAAAATGGTCAAAAGCAGGCGTCCCCCCTTGCGAAATGTGTTGCGGAATGAAAGCAGGATCGGGCGCGGAATCCAACGGGGCCCCTGGGCGCTGCGTTTGGGGGTGCCGGTTTTTGCAGGGGAATTGTCGGGACGGTCATTGCTGATGGCGTGTTGAATCCTGGTCCTGGCGCCGTTATGCACCGGGAAATAGCCTGCACCCAGCGGAATCAGGAGTGCAACCAATGCCTGGGCTGCAACTGCTGCGGGAACAACCCTGAAACCCTGGAGCACGGCGCCTAAAACACTTGCCAGGAGCCAGGCCAGGGTGTATCCCGCAATGGCGCCCAGCGGCACAGCCAGTGCCAGGGCGATCAGGCCGTAGGCGATGATCAGGGCCAGGTACATTCCCATGATTTGAAAACTGCGCCCCCCCACCAACTTCATAATGCCGATCTGGCGAAGTTGTTGGGCCAGGAGCGCATTGAGCGTATTAATAATGATGGAACTGCTCAAAAGGGTGATTAAACCCCCCAATGCCCCGAGGACGCCCACAATTCCCAGGATTGTGCTCGTCATCGGATGTTCACTGGAAAGCATTTCCTCATAACGGTACACTTCCCGCTGGCTGTTCTTGATTCTATCTTTAATCTCGGCGGTCACGGAGGCAATGCGTGCAGGTTGGCTCCCGTTCCCATCCACAGTGATAAACAGGCGGTCATAATAGTATCCCTGCCCCAGTGATTCATCGAGTGTTTTCATGCTGACATAGACGTAATTGGTTGCGCTTGCGTCCGGTTTGGAAGTGGTCTGGTCGTCGACCAACCCGACGACGGTAAGATAGTGGTCTGAACCATCCACGAATTCTATTTTTATACGGTCGCCGGGATGATACCCGGAAGTATGCATCACATCCTGGCTGATGATGACCTCGCCGTCGCCGGGATATTGGGTGCCATCAATCGGAATAAGCAAATTAATTTTGCCTTTAAAGTTTAAAATGCCCACCAGTGTCAGGTTTTGCCAGTCTTCAGCGCCCCTTCTTCCGCGGACGTCGATGAATCGGCGTCCTTCCACATCCTTCACATTGGGAAGCTTCTCCAGCGTCCGAATTAAATCCTGGTCAAAAGGATCAGTCCAGATTTTAATGTTGGGCGGATTAATGGCTGCATAACCGCGGTTGACATCCTCACTCAGGATCACATAGGCGGTGATGATCATCCCTATAGCAAATACTCCGACGGTAATGGAAGACACCACCAGCCCGGTGCGGGTCCTGTCATTCCATAGGTCCGTAAACACTTTGCTCCAGCGCGGTTTTAGCAGGTTGGGCTTGATATCGGATTTCACAGGTCGCCCTTCCTTCTTCTGTTTTCAGCGAGCCGGGTTTCAGCAATTTCGCGGATGGTGCGGCGGGTCAGGGGAGAATTATCGATCAGTTCAAAAAATGTCTGTTTGGGTAAGAGCGCCAGCTCAGCCCCACTGCCCGCGCCGTGGACATGGGCAATGGAATGCCCGCCCAGGGCTAATTCAACTTCACCGAAAAATTGACCGTGCCCCAAACGCGCCAGCCGCATTTCTCGGGATTGTTCATTTCTAACGACAATTTCCACTTCCCCGGACACAATCATGAAGAAATGCTCAACCGGTTCCCCTTGTTGAATAATGGTCTCACCAGGCGCGATTTTCTGTTTCTTCGCCTGCCGTGTCGCCGCCAGCATCTGGGGATGGGATAAAAATGGTAAAACACGCGCAATGGTCGGGTCAATGATCTCTCCATCTGAAAGAATGATGGTTTGATCCGTCCTTCGCGTAATCGCGGGATCATGGCTGACAATTAAAATGGTCTTGCCCTGCCTCGCCAGGGTTTCAAACAGGGTCAGAACCGCATCGGCAGAGCGCGAATCGAGGTTGCCGGTCGGTTCATCTGCCAGGATGATGGATGGGTCAGTCGCCAATGCGCGCGCAATGGCTGCGCACTGCTGCTGCCCGCTGGAGACGGCGGTGGGCAGTTTGTGGGCTTGATCTTCCAACCCCACCATCCTGAGCAGGCTCATGGCCCGCTCAGGGCGTTCATTAAACCGGTAGACATTGCAGTAATCCATGGGGAGCATGGTGTTTTCCAGCAGCGTCAGGGTGGGCAAGAGCTGAAAAAACTGAAACACAACCCCCATATGCTTTCCACGCCACAGGGAGCGTTTGCTCTCACTCATTTTGTAAATATATTCAT
>Ga0118677_10006635_pt1 | contig 19484 bp, 14 predicted proteins | sample AliMusrvi5mmetaG_FD_86154 | JGI IMG/M metagenome (GOLD analysis project Ga0118677, IMG submission 86154)
GGCCAGGCTGGAAACCTCTTTTTCAATCCGGTCCACCAGCGCCAGGTATTTTTCGTGCACGCCTTCGCCGGTCTCTTCATGCTCTACGTGCTCGAACCCATCCATCACCGCCGCGTGGCGGGCGATCGGGATGATTTTATCCGCCATTGGGAATAAAATCTGGTTTTCCTTGGCGATGTGCTGGGTTAGCAAAACCGCGTAACCGCGCGCATTGCGGATCACCTCCTGGGCAGCCGATTCATCCCCCGCCGCCAATTTTTGAGCTGCTGCCCGCATCCCCCGGGTGTAAGCCCGGCCGGCTTCGTGTTCCGCCAGCATCACCGCCACCGGGCCGCTGGACGCCGGCATCCCATTTTCGCCCATGGCTTTGAACAAGACGCCTTCTTCCTTCTGATGGTGGCAGCCATCGGCAAACCCCTTGATGAAGTCGGCGGCTTCGATAAACAACTGGGGCGGCACATCCTGCCCGGCTTCCAGCAGGTCTGTGGCTTTCTCCAGCGCAGCAATCATGCGTAAGATTACTTCGTGTTCGGACATCAAAATCTCGGTTGCTTTCATTGGAATTCTCCTTGTGGCTTTTTCTTTCATCTTTCAGTGATAGTATATGATAATAAAGATAATCTATCTTTGATTAAGCGCAAACAGCGAAAAATGGGACTATCCCGGGGAAACATGGTATCATCGGGTGCATGATGCCCGACGCCCTTTTCCCGCGCGCGGGGATCACTGAAACCGTCAGGTTTTTTGCAAATCTCGATTCTCGGATGCACAAGGAGGAAATTGACCGATGAAGAAAGCGCTTTTGATCTTCCAGATACTGATCCGTGCGGTCGGTACGGTGATGCTCATCCTGGGGCTGCTCTCCTGGACCGGGTTGGATCCGACCCTGAATCTGATTAAGCTTCACATGCTGTTGGGGATTTTGTTGGTTATTTCGCTGTGGGGATTAATCTTTTTGGGGCTGCGCACCCACATATCGCCCGGTTTGCTGGTATTGATGTTTGGCTGGAGCCTGGTTCTCCCCATCCTGGGAATGTCCCAGTCGCAAATTCTTCAAGGGTCGGCGCACTGGGTCCTTCAGGTCATGCACATCCTGATTGGCATTGGCGCCCTCGGTCAATCTGAAATGGTCGGCGGGCGAATTAAGACGCGCCTGGAAGAGGAAGCCAGTAAGGTTCACAAACGACCGGTGCGCAAGGTGCGGGTCAGCGACTAAAGCGCGGCGGATTCCCGGGTGGTGAATGCCACCGTCTCCACCTGCCCCAGGGCAGTCAACAGATCAGAGGTCTTGAGCAGGACGGCTGCGTTGCGCACCCCCGCCCCGATTGAGACCTCTTCGTTTTCCAGCACGCTTTGGTCCACCAGGATGCGCAGCGGCGCCGGCAGCCCGAAAGGTGAAACTGCCCCCAGGCGGTAACCGGTCACGCTCAGCACTTCTTCTTCGCTGGCCATCGTCAGGCGGGATTGGTTGAGATATTTCCGCAGCAAGGGCCAGGCGATCTGGCGGGTGCCGGTCACCAGCACCATCACGAATTGATCCGGCCCGACCCGGAAGACAATGCTGCGCACCACCTGGTCAATCGTCATCCCGCGCTCCTCGGCTGCCTGTTCCACCGAATGGACCTGCCCGGAATGCGCAAAGGTGCGGTAGGGCGTGTGCAGTTGATCTAATGCCTGGGTAACGGGGGTTGCATCCATTCTTTTACCATTCTACTCGCGGTGGTTGAAACTGTCAATGAATTAGATAAATATGATAAAATAAGTTGCTACTAACCCCTGAAATATGCTATAAATAATGGGTGAGTGATCTGATTGGAAATATTCCGCTCTTTAAAGGTGTTATATGGATCAACAATTTATGGGACTCAATACTCGAGCACTGCTCATCTCGGCCGGGATTGCCGGGGTGGCTATGGGCCTGTTTTCCAACCTGCCCGTCATCGCCTGTCTCAACTGCCTCTTGTATGCCTGGGTTTGGGGCGGCGGCATCTTTGCCGTCTTCCTCTACCGCCGCAATCAAAAAGGGATGCCCCTGAGCGTGGTCCAGGGGTTGGTGATTGGCGCGACCACAGGGATTGTGGGCGCCATCATCGGCGGCTTGTATGCTTCGGGCTACACTCCCGACGAGATAGAGAAACTGATCAGCTCCGAAGAATTCCAGAGGAATGCCTCGGGTCTTATGTATGATGAATACGTATACTATTACCGTAAAGAAGAATCAAATGCGGCATGGATCTCGCTGGATCTCAATCCGAAAAAGAAATTAACATCCTCCCTTCCCACAAGCCTTAAATCACCTTTCATGATTGACTTCCGCTTCATGGAGATCTTCGCACCTCCAAATGCGGCGGCAGAGGGTGATTTCGACAAACTCTTCGTTCCTTTTCGCTGCGTTGTGGCCGACATCGACTCCTCATCCGCAGTCATCATAAAAAAAGGAGACCTGGCAGGCGCCATAAGGGCATCGATGAGCATCCCTTTCGTTTACAACCCTGTTGTCATTAACAATAAAGTGATGTACGACGGGGGCATGTATAATAACTTCCCAACCAATGTTGCCGCTGATGATTTCAAGGCGGATGTCATTATCGGGAGTAGGGTCGCTGAACGTTATGACAAGCCGGATCCTGAGGACCTGGTTTCACAATTGCTCGTGATGCTGATGGGTAAACAAAGTTCAGATATACCATACCCCAATTCAGTGCTTATCCTGCCGAATGTGCCTAAGGTCGACCTGCTGGATTTCGGGCATACTTCGGAACTTGCAGACAGCGGCTATACTGCAGCCATGAGATGCATACCCGCGATCAGGAAACTGGTACACGACAGTGTCAATACCGCAGAACTCATCCGCAGAAGAAAAAAATTCAGGAGCCTTCAGCCTGAACTTGTTTTTGATTCGGTGATCACGAAAGGACTTACCAAAGCCCAGGACGATTATGTTCAGCAGGTTCTCAAACATGATAACGATACGATCAGTGTTGACGAGCTTCGCCCCGAATACTACAGGTTTATTGATGAGGGTTTTGTAAAGACCATCTATCCCGAAGCAAGGTTTAATAAGCAAACAGGGCATTATAACCTTTTGCTGGATATCCGTAAATCGGATAAACTGAGTGTGGATTTCGGGGGCAACCTCTCACTGGGCAATGTGAATGAGGCATTTCTAGAGATACGTTACAAATACCTTTGGACAAAGGCTCTGCACTTCCTTGCTAATGGCTATTTCGGGAAGTTTTATGCCTCAGCGAAGCTTGCTGGCAGGATGGATTTCAACTCAAAATACCCATGGTATATCAGTCTGAATTATACCTATAACCATTTTGACTTTTTCAAGAACTCAACCTTCTTTTTTGATGACAAAACACCCAGTTATATTATTGAAAGGGAATATTTCGGGGATATTGCCATAGGGATCCCCGTCACCAGTGCGGGAAAGATGGAACTTGATTTCGCTTATGCTTTCACAAACGATAAATATTACCAGTCGAACGAGTTTACAAGATACGATACTGCAGACCAGACAGGGTTTAATTTTTTTGCTCCCTGCCTGAGTTTTGAGCTGAACAACCTGAACAGGAAACAGTATGCGAGTGCCGGGGCAAGGCTGAGATTAAGTCTTGCTTATATAAACGGGGATGAAGACTATTTGCCCGGGTCGACGAGTACAGTGAAAACCGAAATAGAATCGTATCACACCTGGTTCATTTTCAGATTGTTGTACGACAATTATTTTAAAGCCATGGGCCCGGTGAAGTTTGGCTTTTACGGGGAACTGGCAGCTTCCAACCAGCCTCTTTTCAGCAATTACGTATCAACCCTTATTCATTCTCCTGCGTTTCAACCTATCCCCGAAAGCCAGACCCTGATCTTACCAAATTTCAGGGCCCTGAGTTATGCAGGGGCAGGTTTGAAAGGGGTTTTGAAAGTGTATAAAAAGATCGAATACAGGCTTGAAGGTTACCTTTTTCTTCCTTACCAGGAGATCTTCGAAGACCCTGCAAGCCATAAGGCAACGCTGGGCCCGGTTCTGAGCGACCGCTCATGGATGGCTTCTACAAGTTTCGTATACAACAGTCCGCTCGGCCCCATTTCCCTTGGCGTGAATTATTACGACAAAATGCCTAACAGCTTCATCCTCAACCTGAATTTCGGATATATCATATTTAACAAAAGGGCAATGCCCTAAGCAATGATGAAGTGTTTTATTCCTTCCTGTCATATTATTTATTATCTTTGCTACCCTTTTGAAAATTATAATAACCGGCTCAGGTCGGACTCTTACAGTAGTCATGGTTAACTGGACGATAATTAATAATGGAAAACACAGAAAACACCCCGAATCCCGGGACAGTAGAAGATACTGCACGGGAGGAGAATTCTTCATCTGCATTAAGCACAGAACCTATTGAGATCACCCCTCTGCCAACTGAGTCAAATCAGACAGAACAATTAATAACAGAAGAATTCCACACCGAACTGGTCCCACCTCTGGCCGAAGACCAGGAAGATCACGAAGAAGAGCTCGCGGCCGAGCATGAAAGCCACGAAACACTGGCAAGCTACGATCAGATGTCACGTTCTGAGCTGATCGATATCCTTGAAAAAGTTGTAAAAGAAGACGATATCAATGTGATCAAAACCACGATCGCTTTGATAAAAGTTGCTTTTCTCAAGAAGAAAAAAGAGGAAAGCCTTATGAAATATGAGGCTGCACTTGGTGTTGAAGGCGAAGTAAAGGAAGAAGGCGAGGTCAGGGAAGAACTTCCGCAGGAACAGGATGCGCTGGATGTGAAGTTCAACGAGATCTTCAACATATATAAAGCTAATAAAGCGAGGTTTGTCGAGGAACAGGAGAAACTGAAGAACGAAAACCTCAAAAAGAAATTCCAGATCATCGAGGAGCTAAAGCAGCTGATCGGCTCGGAAGAAACTCTGAAGAAAACCTACGATGAGTTCAAGGCTTTACAGGAACGCTGGAAGAACGGAGGCATGGTACCCAGGGGAGAGATCAATAACCTCTGGCAGAATTATCATTTCCTGGTTGAGAAATTTTTTGAAAAGGTAAAAGTCAATAAGGAGCTCAAGGATCTTGACCTGAAGAAAAACCTTGAAGCCAAGATAGCCCTCTGTGAAAAGACAGAAGAGCTTTTGCTTGAAACTTCCATCCTGAAGTCCTTTAAAAAACTTCAGAAGTATCATGAGGATTGGAAAGAACTGGGCCCTGCACCTGCTGACAAAAAAGACGAGATCTGGGAAAGATTCAAAAATGCAACTGATAAGATCAACGAGCGCCGCAGGGAACATTATTCCAGAGTAGAAGGTGAGCAAACCAAGAACTTTGAGACCAAAATTGCTCTCTGCGAGCAGGGCGAAGAAATACTGACAGTAAAAAATGAATCAATAAAGGAATGGCAGGAACAGACCAATAAGGTGAATGAACTGCTCAAAATCTGGAAAAGCATTGGGCCTGTGCCACAAAAGGTCAACGCAGAGATCTGGACCAGGTTCAAATCCAGCCTGGATTCATTCTTTGCAAATAAAAAAGAATTTTTTGATAAGCTTAAGGACCAGCAGCTCCATAATTACAATCTCAAAGTCGAATTATGCATGGCAGCTGAGTCTTTGAAAGCCAATACTGACTGGAAAAAAACCAGCCAGGAGTTGATCCGGCTGCAGGGTGAGTGGAAAAAAATCGGTCCGGTTCCCAAAAAACATTCCGATAAGATATGGAAGCGTTTCAGGGCCGCATGCGATGAATTCTTCCATGCAAAATCCTCATATTTCAACAACCTTTCGGCACATGAGGGAGAAAACCTGAACAAAAAGAACGAATTGCTAAAGTCTCTCAGGGAATACCAGTTCAGCGAGGATAAAAATGCGAACCTCGAAACACTTAAAAATTTCCAGAGGGAATGGACCGAGATCGGCCATATTCCCATCAAGGAGAAGGACAGGCTTCAGAACGAGTTCAGGACACTGGTCAACGAACATCTTGATCGTCTGAAAATCAGCGAGATAGAGATCTCCACCATGAATTACCAGAATAAAATGGAACATCTCAAGAGCGATCCGAATGCACGCAGGATGATAGGGCGTGAAAAGGAATTGCTGATCAATAAAATCAACAAGATCAAGGAAGATGTGAATCTCTGGGAGAACAATATCGGGTTCCTTGCTAAATCGAAGAATTCGGCCATTCTCAGGGAAGAATTTGAGAAAAAGATCAATAAGACCAAAAGCGAGCTGAAAGTAATGGAAGCCAAGCTGAAGATACTGAAGCAGCAGCAGGTGTAGGTCTGCCAACAGGGCCGGTATTGCCGGCGACAGTAAAATCAAGGTCCATGGCCGGAAATTCATTCGGAAAAATCCTAGTGCTGACGACCTTCGGGGAATCGCACGGAGCCCTTACCGGAGGGGTACTTGACGGTTTTCCATCCAATTTTCCAATTGATCTGCATTTCATTCAGTCGGAATTGAACCGCAGGGCCCCTGGATCTGGTGATTTGTCTTCACCCCGCAGGGAGGATGACAGTATTGAGATATTATCTGGAATATTTGAGGACAAAACTACCGGCGCCCCCATCGCATTTATAATTCCAAACAAGGATCACAGGTCTGAGGATTATGCTTCGGTGAAGGAAATTTACCGGCCCTCTCATGCCGATTACACCTGGGACAGGAAATTCGGCCACCGTGATTACAGGGGAGGCGGAAGGATCTCGGCCCGTGAAACCGCGGCCAGGGTTGCAGGCGGGGCTTTTGCAAAACAATTTCTGCGCACAAAGGAAATAAGTATCCAGGCTGTTGTATCGGAAATAGGGGGATACAGGATGCAGGATGAAGGATGCGGGTTGCAGGATGAGGAGATGAAAGTTAAGGAATACCTGGAAGCACTCAGGGCCAGCGGAGACACTGCCGGCGGTATCATCAGCTGTACAATAAACGGGCTGCCTGCAGGGCTTGGTGAACCCGTGTTTGACAAACTGCAGGCCGGGCTGGCCCATGCGATGCTGAGTATTAATGCGGTTAAAGGGTTTGAATACGGATCAGGTTTTGCCGGTGCCCGCATGAAAGGCTCCGAACATAATGATGTATTTGTAACAGGCCCGGATGAAACGAAACTTCAGACGAAGACGAACTTCTCGGGAGGCATACAGGGCGGGATCTCCAACGGCATGCCCGTTGTTTTCAGGGTAGCATTCAAACCTGTCTCATCCATAAAAATGCCGCAGTCAACAGTCGATAAACATGGCCGCGTGGTAGAATTTACAGGCGGCGGCCGGCACGACGTCTGTGTTGTCCCACGCGCCATCCCTATAGTTGAAGCCATGGCAGCACTGGTGATAGCTGATCATCTGCTCGTGAACGGTGACTGGTGAACGGTGACTGGTAAAACGGATAACCATTCACGGTTCACCGTTCACGGATCACGGCATGGGTTCCTGCTGGCTCAGGCAATGCCATGAGCCGAGACCCCAGATAATTTCAACAGAATCTATCCCCACGATCCTTCTCCCGGGAAAACACTCTTCAAGTATTCGTATGGCCTTTTCATCCTGTTTGCAGCGGTAAAGAGGCACTATCACTGAAGTGTTTGAGATATAGAAATTGGCATAGGAGGCAGGCAGTCGCTGGTCCTCGAACACCACCGGGTCGGGCATGGGAAGCTCAACAATATCCAGCTGTTTTCCGTTCGGCAGCCTGAAAGTCTTCAGCTTTTTCAGGTTGGCATCGAGTATTGCATGATTAGGGTCACGATGGTTTCGTTCAACCATTGTGATGACCCCGTCGGGTTTGAAAAACCTGGTGATATCGTCGATATGCCCGTTGGTGTCATCCCCTTCTATTCCGTCATCCAGCCATAAGACCTGGTCCACACCATAGAAATTAACAAGGTAATCTTCTATTTCATGCTGAAGAAGATGAGGGTTCCTGTTTTCATGAAGGAGGCAGGCTGTGGTCGTGAGGAGGGTTCCCTCGCCGTTAAAATCCACTGCCCCCCCTTCCATCACGATACCCGGATAAAATACAGGCAGGTCAAGGAATTTAGCAGCAAGCCCCGGTATTTTCCCGTCAAGATCATGAGGATATTTGTCTCCCCAGGCATTGTACCTCCAGCTTACTACTGCTTTGGGTTTGGCCGACTGAGTGTTTAGAACGAAAGCAGGACCGTGATCGCGGCACCATGCATCGTTGGTAGGATGGATCAAAAGATCAATCTTCGACATGTCGACTCCCCCAACCTCAAGCCCTGCCGCAACCTCCGATTTCAGCCTTTCATCCCTTACATTGATGCAAACCCTCTCCCCTGCTGAAAGCTCCTTGATAAAAGCGTTGTAAAACCCGAAAATATTATGTAACGTACCGGGCCAGCTGTAGGAATCGCTGTGGGGATAACTAAGCCAGGTTGCCCTGTGCTTATGCCATTCGGCAGGGAAGCTGTAGCCAAGGTCTCTTGGGGTTGGATGAACAATACCGTTTGCCATAAAATTGAGGGATCTTGTTAAACCAGGTCGTCGTAAGCGTCATCTATGAAGCGGTTCATCAATGGCCTGTAACTGTCGATCCTCCTGTCGCGCAGGAAAGGCCAGTGAACACGGATCTCGTCAATTAAGCCGAGTTTCAGCTCCTGCACATGCACTTCCTCATGTTCATGAGAAGCCTGGAATATCAGGTCTCCGAAAGGAGATGAAACAAAAGAGCCTCCCCAGAAATTCATGCTGCCTTCAGTGCCGGTGCGGTTGACCGAAACAATATAAACCCCGTTGGCAACCGCATGTCCCCGCTGAACAGTTTGCCACGCCTGGTATTGCTGGCGGTTTGTTTCACTGTCCTGGTCTGTTGCCCAACCAATGGCTGTAGGATAAAATATGATCTCGGCTCCTTTAAGGGCAACAATGCGGGCTGCTTCGGGATACCACTGGTCCCAGCAGATCAGGGTGCCTATGCAACCGTATTTTGTCTTGAAAACCTGGTAGCCCCCGTCCCCGGGAGTAAAGTAAAATTTCTCATAATAACCAGGGTCGTCAGGAATATGGTGTTTTCGGTACTTGCCCAGGTATTTACCATCGGCATCGATCACAGCTACTGTATTATGGTAGATTCCCCTGGCACGCTTTTCAAATAAGGATGCAATAAGAACCACCTTAAGCTCCGCCGCCAGGGCCTGGAATGTGATCGTGGTTGGCCCTGGAACCACCTCCGCAAGGTTGAAATAATCGTAATTCTCCTCCCAGCAGAAATACTTCGAAAGGAATAATTCCTGCAGGCAAATGATCTGGGCACCTTTAGAGGCCGCTTCCCTGATCCTGGCGGTTGCTTTTTCCAGGCTCGCCACCTTCCCAGCCTCACCACTCATCTGGATCAATCCTACCGATACATTCTTTTCTGTCATCCCGGCTAAATTCAATGATTAAAATCCAAGAAGGAATTTTTTCGTAAATATTTTCCCATCATGCTGAACAGCAAGAATATACAATCCCTGCTTTAGTCCTGAATAAGGTAAAATGAGCCGGCTGTTGGTGACTGTTTCCCGGCTGATTGAATATACCTCCTGTCCGCTGAGGTTATATAGCCTTGCTAACACATTCTGTGCCGAAGGAAACTCGCAGAAAACAAGAAGTCGGCCTGTCTCTTTATCCTGGTATACCGAGATCCCGGTGGCCGGGTCCTGCCTGCCGACGCCAACCGTGTAATCCAGGTACAGGTCATCCAGGTACATTGTAGTATTAGGATTCATGTTCATTTGTGCACTGGAAACTGCCAGAATATTCATGGTATCCGGCGTAAGCGTGGAGTTATAGTTTACCCATGCCGAAAAATGGGTCCAGTCGGCAGTGGCACTTTTAGCACTGAAATAGCCGGTTCCAATGGTGTCCCTGCTGCCACTGACAGTTTTATACAGAATGAGCCCCACAACACAGGAATCACCTCCGACAGGTGCAAACTTGTAGTATCCCATAAGGTGGGTAGGCCTGTCATTAATAGGAACTCCCCCGGTCACTGAGAAGGTTTGGGTAACAATATTGGCGCTGATCTTGCCAAGGGTGACGACCCCCGGGCAGTTGAACGTTGCTCCTGGAATGTTTATCGACTTGGTTATCAGCTTTGCTGAATAAGAACCTGTATAATGATCTGTAGATTTGAAAACTACGTCCTGCCCGAAGATAGGGATGGTCATCAGGATGGAATCAGGGGTATCCCAGTAAGTGGGGTTACTGTAGTTGGAATGCACAACCCAGGTTTCAAAATCTCCGTTGGGAATGACTGTCTGCGAACTCACTGTGCAGGGGAGGGCGAATATCATGGCAGAAACAATCAGCAGTGTATAACATTTCAGCTTTTTCATACGATCCATATCGGTAAATCTATGTTTTAAAGTGTAAAAATAAGATAAAACACCCTAACTTTGAAAAAATAATTCCTCATGATTCGCCGCTTTTTTTTATCACTGCCGGTCATGGTATTTTGTCTGCAGGCAATCTTTGCAGGTCCAATGATGCCGGGCGATTCCTGCAAAGTTCCCCTTGACAAGAAACTTGAAAAAAAATATAATGACGCCACCATCAGTTTCAGGCACGGGAATTATATGAATACAATTATCCTCCTCAGGGATGTCCTTAAGGAAGAGCCCAACTTTACCGATGCCGCATACCTTACCGGCCTCGCAAATGTTAAAAAGGCAGTGCCGAACTACAAGGATGCCGAAAAATATTTCCTCCAGGTTCTCAATACCTGCCCTTCATACGATATCTACCTCTATTTCTACCTCGGGCAGATAGCGTATGGTGCTGAGCATTGGGAAGATGCGGTGAAGTATCTCGACATTTTCCTGAAGGATGTTGACAAGATCAAAAGCGACGAGGATTACGAGAAAGCAATGGAACTTGACAAATATGCAAAATTCACTGTTGAAACCATGGCCCATCCGGTTCCTTTTGAGCCTAAAGTAGTGGAAGGAATCTCAACACCACAGGATGAATACCTGCCTATCCTTTCGCCCGACAACCAGGTTGCTTTGTTTACCCGGGTGGTGAAACTTGAAGGAGATAAAAATTCAGTGGTTTCTTCGGCCAGGATGCAGGAGAAATTCATGTACAGCGACATGGATAAGGACGGCAAATACAGCGCCGGGGAAGAAATGCCTGAACCTTTCAACATCCAGGATAATGAGGGGGGGGCAACTCTTACAGCCGACAACAATACATTGTATTATACCGTTTGTAAATACGATAATGCCAAACACTACCTCAACTGCGATATATATTATTCCGAAAGGGTCAACGGGGACTGGACTGCTATAAAAAGTGTGAGTGACAAGATCAACCTGCCTTATTCCTGGGAATCCCAGCCAAGCATCTCAGCCGACGGCAGAACCCTGTACTTCGTTAGCGACAGGCAGGGAGGGTTCGGGGGTTACGACATCTACCGTTCAATTAAAAATGATAAGGGCGAATGGGGGACTCCGATCAATATGGGCCCTGGAATCAATTCGAAAGGCAACGAAAAATCTCCATTTATACACCCCGATGGCAGAACTCTTTATTTCTCTTCGGATGGCTGGTTGGGTCTCGGGGGGTATGATATTTTCTATTCCCGAATGAACGATAACGGGACCTGGTCCAAGCCAAAAAATCTTGGATACCCCATCAACTCACCTGATGATGAGGTGGGATTTTTTGTGAGCACCGACGGCAGCAAGGGATTCTTCGCATCCAATAAATACAAGGGCAGTGGCGGATGGGATTTGTATTCATTCAACCTTTATCAAGATGCAAGGCCCGAAAGGATATTGTTCCTCAAAGGCACAGTCAGGGATGAACTAACCGACGAGCCTATTAAAGCCAGGATTGAGCTGAAAAATGTTGAGACACATAAAATATCGGAGATCCCCATGGATACGAATACAGGGAACTACGTTGCAGTTGCTCCGTTTAACAATGATTATGTGATGACAGTGAAGAGGGCCGACTATGTTAATGAGACAAAGTATATTTCGAAAGTCGACAGCACCCACCCGGCCATCAGGAATGTGAATGTGGATATTAAGCCTATCGAGCTGAACCAATCATACAGGATCAATGATATTTACTTCGGATTTAACAAATTCGAGCTTAGCGAGGAGTCAAAGATGGTGCTCGACCAGTTGATTGAATTTCTTACCGAGAGCCCATCTATATGCATACAGATACAGGGCCATACCGATAATATTGGCAACGATGCCGATAACATGAAGCTGTCGGAAAACCGCGCACGCTCGGTCTATAATTATATTGTTCTCAAGGGGATTGCGGTGAAGCGCCTGACCTACCACGGCTACGGGAAAACTATGCCTGTAACCGATAACGACAGTGAGGAAGGCAGGGCAAAGAACCGGCGGACAGTGTTTGTTATTACAAAAAAGTAGCGAAAAGCGAAAATGTTCTAAGCGAAGCAATTTATACAAGCCGCATCAGTTGCAAGGAGATCTCACATCACATAAGGTGCATCAGGTGCAAGGAGCCTGGTGTTGGGCGGCATAGCATATCATCATTTCGCTCCGCAACACCGTAGCACCGTTGTGATGTGAGAGCGTAAGTGCAGCCACCGTAGCCGCGATGCAAAGATGCGAATGAAAGCGGCGGTGTGATGTACGAGCAATAGACAATTCGCTATTTCCCCAGCTGGCTGATCACATTCGCCATTTCGATAGCAGCAAGAGCTGCATCAAAACCTTTGTTCCCGCCCTTGGTGCCTGCCCTTTCGATGGCTTGCTCAATATTATCTGTCGTCAGCACTCCATAAATAACAGGTATCCCTGAATCAAGCGAAGCAGATGCAACGCCTTTTGAAACCTCGGCTGCAACATAATCAAAATGAGGCGTTGCCCCGCGGATTACGGCTCCAAGACAAATCACTGCATTATACTTGCCACTGTTCGCAAGCTTTTTCGCCAAAAGGGGGATCTCGAACGAACCCGGAGCCCATACCAGGTCGATCTTAGCTTCATCTGCACCATGGCGTTTCAGCCCGTCGAGGCATCCACTCAACAGCTTACCGCTGATGAACTCGTTGAAACGGGCGATCACGATCGCAAATTTCAGCCCTTTGGCATCAAGTTTTCCTTCAATTGTTCTCATATTCCTGTTTATTGGTTAATTTACAAGCGATTAGCGAATAGCGAAATTCCAGATTATTCATAATTCAAAATTCGTCATTATTCGCACCTATTGTTTATTGCATTTGTGTGCTCATTACGGCTTCGCCGAACGATTATTCAATTTCTTAATCAACTCCTCCCCAGTTCTCCCGCCTTCACCTCCTCCAGTATCAGCATATGCCCCATCTTCTCCTTCTTTGTCCTGAGGTACTTCAGGTTTCTTGAATGATTGATGATCTGGATAGGAATCCTTTCCACGATCTCCAGGCCAAAGCCATGGATCCCCGAAAGTTTCTTGGGATTATTGGTGAGCAGTTTTATCTTTCGTATCCCGAGGTCGGCCAGTATTTCAGCCCCTGTGCCGTAATCGCGAAGGTCTGCTGCAAAACCCAGGGCGTTGTTGGCTTCCACCGTATCCATTCCTTTATCCTGCAGGGAATAGGCTTTCATTTTATTCGGGAAGCCTATCCCTCTTCCCTCCTGCCGCATATATAGCAGCACTCCCCTGCCTTCTTTCGCAATGGCTTTCATAGCGTAGTCAAGCTGGTCGCCGCAGTCGCAACGCATCGAGCCGAACACGTCGCCTGTAAGGCATTCCGAATGAACTCTCACAAGCACAGGCGCACCGTCATCCACTTTTCCCCTGACCAGGGCCAGGTGGTTCTCTCCGGTGATCTTGCTTTCATAGCTGTATGCAATGAACTCGCCGTATTTGGTAGGCATCTGCACTACCGCTTCACGGGCTATGATCTTCTCGGTTTGCCTGCGGTAATCGATCAGGTCCTTTATAGTAATGATCTTCAGCTTATGTTTTTTCACATATTCCATAAGCTCCGGGACCCTGGCCATGGATCCATCCTCATTCATGATCTCGCAGATAACCCCTGCAGGATAACATCCGGCAAGCTTTGCAAGGTCGACCGATGCTTCGGTATGGCCTGCCCTCACAAGCACGCCTCCTTCCTTGTATTCGATGGGAAAGATATGTCCCGGGCGTGTGAAATCCCTGGAACTGGATTTGGGATCGAGCACCTTTTTCACAGTAAGGGCCCTCTCGTGGGCTGAGATCCCCGTAGTGCATTCAATTGCATCAATTGAAACTGTAAACGCCGTGCGGTTGGGATCGGTATTCTTTGTCACCATGCGGTCAATATTCAGGTCTTCCAGCCTGTCGCGGACTACAGGAAGGCAGATAAGCCCACCCCCGTGCTTGGCCATAAAGTTGATAATATCAGGCGTCACCTTCTCGGCCGGTATAACCAGGTCTCCTTCATTTTCCCTGTCTTCATCGTCAACTACTACAACCATCCTGCCTTTGCGGAACTCATCAACTGCTTCTTCGATAGTATTAAAAGTGTATTCGGGCATATTTTTAGTATTTCTTGTTCAAAAACCGTATTTATCCAGGAACTCCCTGTTCAGGCCGCTTCCGTGGCCGGGGGTTCCAGTGAATTTCTCAATATACTTGGCGACCATGTCGCATTCAATATTCAGCATATCCCCAGCCTTCTTATCCTTCAGGGTGGTCACAGCCATGGTATGTGGAATAAGAGAGACATCAAACGATTCCTTATCCACATGAACAACAGTAAGGCTTATACCATCAAGTGATACAGAGCCTTTAGAGATGAGGTAACGGAGTATTTCAGCACCCGTCGAGACGGTGATCCATATCGCATTATCTTCTTTTTTCAGCTTACTGATGAGCCCTGTACCGTCAATATGGCCTGATACCAGGTGCCCTCCAAGGCGTGATGAAAGCTGCAAAGCGCGTTCCAGGTTAACAGGGCTTCCCTGTTTCAGAGCTCCGAGGTTCGTTCTCCTCATAGTTTCGGGCATCACATCAACAGTAAATGAATCCTGTCCCAGGGAAGTGACTGTGAGACAGGCGCCGTTCGTATTGACACTGTCGCCCGGCCTGAGACCCGACGCGACCACATCCGCAGTGATCAGCATAGAAAAGGACGTTGCTCCTTTGGTTACTGATTTTACGATACCTATTTCTTCAATGATTCCCGTGAACATTTTCTTTTTCGTTATGTCGTTAAGGCGATAAGCGATCCGAGGTTATTATCCGCCTTTGTTTCGTTTAATCCCGCAGGGCATATCGTCATATCGTATTCAGGTATCCCTCAAACATCAGGTCCCCTTCCACCTTTTTCATTTTCATCCTGTATAAATTCAATGCATCTTCCATTTTTGCGAACCCTGCTCCGCCTACCGCTGTGGGTGCAGAGGCTCCTCCCAGAATCTTTGGTGCGACAAATGCGATAATTTTATCGACCAGGCCTTCCTTAAGGGCTGAAAAAGCCAGGGTGCTGCCGCCTTCAAGAAGAACCCCGTCAATATCCATCGCCCCAAGGGTGGTAAACAGGAAGTCCAGACTTACCCGGCCATCCTTTTCAGGGCAAACGAGCACCTGTGCACCCATTCTCCTTGCCTCCATGACTTTTGATTTATCGGCCTTTTCGGTGCAGGCAATGAGGCAAAGCTGGGGTTCGGTGGTAAGTACCCTTGAATTTAAAGGGATCCTGAAGCTTGAATCGGCTATAACCTTGAGGGGCTGCTTCCATTCTTTTCCTTTGAGCCTGACATTTAGCATGGGATCGTCGAAGATCACCGTGTCGGCACCAACCATCACTGAGCTCATATTATTCCTCAGTTTATGGACTATCTTCCTGGACTCTTCACCGGTAATCCATCTCGATGCGTTTTCAACCGTAGCGATCTTGCCATCGAGGGTCATCGCATATTTAAAGATCACAAAAGGTTTACGACTGCCGATGAACTTGATGAAGACCTCGTTCAGCTGTTTGCATTCTTCTTCAAGCAGGCCCGTGTGGACTTCTATCCCGTTCTTCTTTAATATTTCTATTCCCTTTCCACTGACCAGGGGATTGGGATCTTTCATGCCTATAATGACCCTTTTAATGTGCGAACGGATGATCAGGTCGGTGCAGGGAGGTGTTTTACCCTGGTGGCAGCAGGGTTCAAGGTTAACGTACAGATCGGCTCCTTCGACAGACTCCCCGGCCGCGGCTATAGCGTTTACTTCAGCATGGGCCCCTCCGAATTCCTTATGCCAGCCTTCGCTGAGAATTTTTTCGTCTTTAACAACCACTGCTCCTACCAGAGGATTTGGTGAAACAAACCCTGCTCCCTTTCGGGCCAGGGTAAGTGCATGTTTCATATATTGTGCAGTGGTCATAATTCACATTTTTCAGCCGGGCTGTGCGGGTATAAAAAAAGCAGAGCCCCAAATACAATTCAGGGCTCTGCGTAAAAACCAAAAAACATGAGATTGATCACCTCAATATCCTGAGTCTTCTTCCATCCAGACTATAACTGTCGGTACCGTAGTTTCAACGGTTCCCTCCGTGAATCCCGGATGAGCACATCCTGGGATTATCGGAATAGCGGACTTTACCGCCGATCGGGAATTTCACCCTGCCCTGAAGATTTTATTTATAAAGAACGAAACAGTTTTGCGAACACCCGGGATAACCCGTTCCCCTCTTCCATTATTCCGGAAAGTTCATAATGGGGAATTGTTGCTGCAAATATACACCATTTTATGAATTGTGAAAAAATTCACAAATATTTTTTTTCTTACACAGGCTTTCGCTTTCAATCAAAATGGTTGATTTGCAGGCCATTATACCAGGTAACACTCCTTTTCCATTCAAGCCGACCCTTCCCGGAGACCAGGCAAGGTCAAGCTATGGAGGGGTTGTCACAAAAAAAAGACCGTCCTTTTGGAACGGTCTTTTTTCTGAAAGCAATTAAAATCATTCAATGATGATCTTTTCAATCTGGTTACGGGTCTCGGTGGTAACCTTCATGATATAGCTGCCCTTGGCGAGGAATGAAAGATCGATATGTTGTTTCATAGTGCCTGCGGGTGTGTATACCTGGTGGAAAACCTGGTGACCCTGGATATCGGTAACCACCACATCGGCGGACTGATTTCCAAGATTTGCGATATTAAGGTCAAAGATACCATTGGATGGGTTCGGCTGAACGCTGATGTTCAGGGCCTTGTTCAGATCGACGATACCGGTACAGGGATCAAAGGTGATATGGAGTGTATCGTTGGTATTACCATGGCATGGTGACATTGAATGAGTGGTGAGAATCAGGCTGACATGGCCGCTTGTTTTATCATTGGTCCAGGGCGTGTACTGGCAAACCATGTTCTGGGGATGGTCAAACGTACCGTCGCCAAGGGTTGTCCAAAGGCTCTGGTCATAACCTGTGCCGCTTCCGTGGACTGTAAATACAGGAACATAGTTGCAATAAGTGGTATCAACCCCTGCATTTGAAGTTGCAGGATGCTGAACTGTAACATCAACCGAATCGGTTATTGTGCCAGACCCGTCATTCACTGTAACAATATAGGTCATTGAAGCAGCGGGATGAGCTACCGGGTTCTGTTGGGTGGAGGTGAAACCTGCAGGATTGGATGTCCATGAAAAAGTATAAGTGCCGCTTCCGCCCGAAGGGCTTACACCAAGTTGTGTGCTGTCGCCAACGCAAATGGTGCTTGGAACTGCAGTTGCTGTTGCCATAAGGATATTTCCAAAGGAGAAGGCACCGATCCTGGTCTTCCAGGTCATAGCTGAAGTGGTGGCATAATATTCCTGGGTATACCAGAATTTACCCGGGGATGAGGGGTCGGCATTCATTGCGCTGTAATCTCCCCATCTTGATCTGCCGCCAAGGGTTGAAGTCTGTGAACCTCCTCCTACAACGATATTCTTTTCTCCGATGGTAAAGGTGCTCAGGGGGTCCGAAGCAAGACGGCCTGCATAACAAACCGAGGGGTGAACCGTTGAACTGGACAAAGAATACCCGAGGGCAATGTTGCCCAGGGAGTCCATTGCAATACTACCCATCCATCTCCAGGTTGCATCAGGAGCCCAGGTGCTTTCCTGGTAAATACTCCAGTTTGCAGGGGCGCTACCGTCGTTACGGAGTTCCCACCAGCGGATAGCTGAAACGTTATTTGTAACATCCTTAACTGTACCTGAGCAAACGATTGACCAATGGTCGTTGAATTTCCTGAAAGGAAGGCGGAACATAAGGCGGCCGTTGATAAGGTCTAGCTTGGTTGAGGTACCGGGTTGCGGAACTTCTGCTACGTTAAGAGGATAGGTGTTATATGAAGCAACCGGAATAGTCTGGAGAAGTGCGTAGGTTGAATTTGAAGGGGTTGTCCAGTCTACCGTGAAACCATACATCCTGATATGGCCTGAGTTAAGCCATGCGAAAAAGTTCGGAGTTCCCATAGGGGGATAATTACCGTCGCAATCGGAAGGCAGAACGGCATAAGCCTCATTCGAACTGGGAAGTGTAAAGGATACCATATTTGCAGTTGAATTTCCTGCGTACATGGCGGCTTTGTCAAAACAACATGCCAAAGTGCCTAAATAAGATGTGGAACCTGATGAAAACCTGTTGGCAGTCATATAAATACCATCGGGCCATACACCGAGTTTAGGATAGTCGGGCATATCGGTGAACTGGAACTGGTAACGGTTCCAGGTACCGAGAGGATCGTTGGTTACAGATACAGCCACCATTTCCCAGAAAGGTCCGTTAGGATAGGTGGGAAGTGAAAACTGTGAAAAAATCCAGCGGTCAGAAACTTCATCGTACAGAACGACGGCGTCTCCGTCATTGGAGTTGTGAGGCATGCCAGAAAAAATCGAACTGTTCATGGCAGGGCCTAGAAGTTTGTTTCCTGCTTTATCATAGATAGCATAAACACTGTTCACAACCTGGAAATAATTGTTTGTACCAACATCACCATCCGTATCGGGAGGATACAGTGATCCGCTTCCGTTTATCCCGTCATAGGAAAGCAGCAAGCTGTCGAGGCTGCTTGTCCCCTGGTAATTCTGTAGGGTACGGTCAACAACAATCTGAGGCTGATAAGTCTGGTTCATGCCCGGAGGGAAAAGGATGTTTTTAACAACACCTTCTTTCCATGAATTGTCTGAATTTTTCGGTGCCAGCCTTACAAGGTCCCTCAAGGGGGGCGACACGTCGAAATAGCAGTTCTTTGTAACCTGCGGTTTTAAGGCAGGTTCATTCTGAGCCAATACACCAAGTGTAAGGCTGCAGATAACTAGCAAAGTAAAAAGTTTTCTCATAATAACGCTGATATTGTCTGAGTGATACTTAAATTGTTAAAACTTACGGTTCATTTCAAGAACAAAATTATAGAAAATTCAGTACATTAATACATTATGATGTATATTTTATATAATTTTAACTCCCACAAAATGAAGCGATCATGAACATAATAGTTACCGGAGCGGGTAAAGGCATTGGTTACGAG
>Ga0118677_10006636_pt1 | contig 19482 bp, 8 predicted proteins | sample AliMusrvi5mmetaG_FD_86154 | JGI IMG/M metagenome (GOLD analysis project Ga0118677, IMG submission 86154)
CCATGCTCTGCTGTAAAGGGCGCGAGGCATCTTTGTCTTGGGTCGCCGGGTTGCCGTTGATCCAGTAGTGCCCCCACCACGAACCGAACCGTACCGTCTGCGCCCGAGGCGAGTACAACCACCCGCGCGCCACGCCCCCGCAAGCAGGAACCCTGTCGGGCACATCGCCGTCGGCAACGACCCGTGCGCCGAACATGACCTCGTCGTCCGCCATGGACACCTGCCTCAGCCCAATAGCCGCCCGCGGCAGCCGCGTGAGTGCCGGGATGGCGCGCGGCGTCAGGGTCGCTGTGACTCCTGCCGCGGCCGTCACCGGCGGGTGCCAGCCGTTCGACCCGGGCGCCTCTGCCAGGAAGTCGACAATGTCCACCGTATCCTGGGCGAAACTCAAGCGCGGCGCATCCGGTGCCACCCCTTCGTGACGCCGGCATTGCCAAGCGCCGGGCGTGGCCAGATCGTGACGCGCGCTGCCGCACTCCGCCACCTCGCCCCAGGCGAAGAATCCCGCCGGCTCGGCCAAGTGCTGGAACGTGGCGAAGCCCACGTGCAGCACCTCGACCTCGATGTGGTTGAGGCCCGCCTTCAAATGCGGCGTCAAGTCGTAGGTGTCTGCCTCGCGGAACTCCGGATAACTCCGGGCCGGCCCCGTTCCGACGGGTGCGCCGTTCACCCGCAGCCGGTAGCGCGTGCGCGCCGACAGCGTCAAACTGGCCCCGGCGGTGGGTCCGCCCAGTACCAAGTCCCGGCGGAACCACACACGCGTCAAACGCCGGGGCGTGGCTTCGCCAATCCAAACCCAGGACCTGGATGCAGGTATTTTCACTTGTATTCCTTCACTGCGTCAATCGCGCCTCTATTGCAGCCGGGTGCGGCCGGTGGCTACGCATCCGTGCCGCGCCGCCGGACGCGCACACGTTCGAATAGCGGTCCCAGCCGGGCAAAGACCGCTTTGGGGTTCCCGAGGTAATCGATCACCGAGTCGGAATGCTGAGGCCAACAGTCGGCCACATTCCACAGCAGAAATCCGCCGAACTCCTCATCCTGGCAGTAGCGCTCTATCCACGCGCACACCGCGTCGGCCTGCAGTTCCTGGGAGGCGGGCACGGCCTCCTCGATGGTCTTTGGCTCGGGTCTACCGCAAGCCAGCAGGGCGCGAAGAACGCGTTCCGGGCCTCGGAAACTGCCTAGGCGCTCCGTATCTGTGCCGTGATACCTCCACATAGGATCGGTGAGAGGCCATTCGGTCCCCGGTGGGAAGTACTTGCGGATCACCTCAAGCGAAGGCAGGGAGAGGTGCCCGAATTCGGACATAAACCGCGGGTGGATATCCCAGAAGTGAGCTGCACGGTAGTCTGTGCCGTGTTTGTAGTAGTGACTGTCGCCTTCGGTTTCACTGAGCCAAGTCGTAGGCGCCCCGGAAGGCCTCCATGGAGACGATGGAACATACGGTGTTTTCGGATCCAATTCCCGGCAGATCGCCGCCAGTGTTTGACGCGTCAGGCGGTTGCTCTGTGCCAAGGTGCTATAACTTGCATCGACTTCGTTATCCCCGCCCCAAACGGCGATGCAGGGCTGGCCTCGCAGATCACGCACGACCTGTTCCCCTTCCGTGGCCAGTTGGGCCGCAAAGGCGTCGGTCTGCGGATACCAACCGCAAGCCATCATGAAGTCCTGCCATACCATGATCCCGAGCCGCGAACATTCCTCGTAGAAGTGCACGGGTTCGTAGATGCCCCCGCCCCAGACGCGGAGCATGTTGCAGCCGATTCCTGCCAGGCCGGACAACGTATGGGTGATCTGCTCCGGCGTGACACGGGCGAAGATCGCGTCCAGCGGCGTCCAATTCAGGCCGGTCACCAGAAGATCGGTGCCGTTGCACCGGAAGCGGAACGACTCCGCGCCGCTGGCTTGTCGTTCGCGCACGAGTTCGATCCGGCGCAGTCCGGTCTGACGGGAATGGGTATCAACGCAGCGCCCTTCGACCTCCACCGCCGTCTGGGTCTGTATCAAGGATGGCAAGCCATAGCCGATCGGCCACCATAGCGGCGGCTTCTTGAGGCGGAGTTCGGTTGCCACCACATTGCGCCCCGGTACCATGGCAGCAACCGCGCTCCAAGGCGTATTGTGTACGCGTCCGTTGATCCTGACGCTCCCGTTCGCTTTGTCCGTCCACTGGATTTCGACTTCAACCCGGACATGCGCATCGCCTTCCTGAACCTCGTGCAGATCCACCCAGACATCGGTAATGCATGCCTTGTCCACGAGCACGAGTTCGACCGGTCGCCAGATACCCGTCGTTACCAAGCGGGGCGCTATATCCCAGCCGAAACTCATCTGCGCCTTGCGGCAGAATAGCCGTTCCGGACTCCACGCCATCGGGTGGTGACCGGCGTCCATCGGAATCGAGAAAGCGGGCGCAGCCAATCGCACCACAAGGTGATTCGAACCTTGGGCAGAGAGCTGATTGGACACATCGAACTCGTGCCGCATGAACATGTTGGCGCTCGTTCCGACGCGGACCCCGTTGAGCCACACGGTCGCAAACGTATCGAGTCCGTGGAAGACAAGGAGTGCCGTCCTTTCCCCTCTCGCGGGCGGCGTCGGAAATTCGCACTGGTACCACCAGTCTTTACGTTCCATCCACCGCGTATGATCCAGGTTCATCCCCATGTAAAGGTCAGGAAGCACTCCGGCGCGCATCAAGTCAACGTGGACATCCCCAGGCACATGCGAATCGAGGGTTGCCGCACACGCTTTCTTTTCCGGGTCATAGTTCTCACCAGAGAACTCCGTCCAGCCCATTTTCCAGCCCTTGTTCAACGGAATCGTATCGCTCATAAGCACAACCTATTCTTCGTCCCTATCCTTCAGAATTCTCTCGAGCACCAGCATCTTCGCATCCTTAGAGACATGGCAGCGGTATCGACTATTGCAGGATTCATAAGAAGTGGGGAGGCTCCTCACGAGCCGCGTGGCTCTCTCCACCGGATCTTGAACATCGTCCCCGCCCGAACCTCAGGTAGGCGCACCTATCGGAACTTGAACACGGTCCCACGGGTGAACACGGTGCCCGCCACCGCGATCTCCTGCGCGTCCGGCACGCCGTTTTGGTTGACGTCGTTGGTCAGGGAGGCGGGATAGGCGGCGCCGATGTACACATCATCCAGATAGGCCGCATTGGCCTCGTTGTTATACAGCGTCGCCACCGAGTAGCCGGTGAGATTCGCGTTGATAAAGGGCAGTTGCTGCCGTACGAGTACGCCACGCAGGAACACCGCACACTGTTTCGTGACGTAGTTGTTGCACACGCTGATGCGGACCCACTCCGCAGTCCCCACCGGCGCCACGGTATTGCCCCAGACATCTTGCCGGCATTCCTGCCAGGCCCCATACGTCGAATCGTAAACGCTAAGGTACCCGTTGCTCGACACCACCATCTTGAAGGCCGCGCCTGCTGGAACGCTCGATGTCTGGTCGTTGGCGTTGTAACAAAGGATGCTACGAAAATCGGTCCAGACCTGGCTCGCACTGGCCGAATTCACCCGATTGGATAACGCACTGCCATAGCCCACCACCACCCCGTTGGAGCCGCTGGAGGCCTGGTTCGTCTCAATCATCACACTGTTATCCGTGGCGCCCCAGCCCCGGAACCCAAGCGCGTTCATCGAGGTTCCGACCGGATAGGGCTCAAAGTTGTCCGAATACGGCAGCAGGCACGAGGCGCCTTGATTGCCCCAATTCTGATCCAACGTGAACGAACCCGTTAGGATCATCCCATTCGCCGTCACGCTGCCATTAACTACGACCACGGTGGAGCCCGCGCCAATCGCCAGAGTACCGGCCGTTACCGTCACATTGGTCAGATAGAGCGCGGCACCATTGCTCACGCTGAGGTTCGTACAGGTCAACGTGCTGCCTGACGAAAACGCCAGCGCGCCCGAAACATTGACCGCCTGCCCAATGAGCTGACCGTTCACGGCTAAAGAGGCCGATGCACTCACGCTGATCGAACCGGTCACGGACAGGCCTCCCGACGCGGTCAGGCTGCAGCCTGAAGCCAGGGTGAGCGAACTCGCGGTCAGCGTACCGCCAACGGAAACAACCGTACCCGAACCGAGGGTCACATTGTTCGCCCACACCGCCCCGGCCACCATCAGGCTGGCGCCATTCGAGAGGCCCAGGTCGCCGCTGCAGGTCAGCGCACTGGCTCCCACGACCGCGCCCGAGCCGATGCTGAGCGCCCCATTCACCGTAAACACGCCCGCCGTCAATATTCCCCCGGCGCCGACCGTCACATTACTGGCCGACAAGGCCCCGGCAACGATCAGGCTCCCGGTGGGGCCGATGCTGAGATTGCCGCTACATGCCAGCGTGCCCGCCCTCACCACCGCGTCCGTATCCATGCTGAACGCGCCATTCACCGTGAACGCGGTCCCCGTCAATACGCCGCCCACGCCAACCGTCACATAGCTGGCCGACAGCGCCCCGGCGAGATACAGGCTGGCGGCGTTGGAAACGCCGAGATTACCGCATGACGTCAGCCCGATGACATTCACCACCGCCCCCGGACCAACACCGAACGATCCGTTCACCGCAAACGCCGTCCCGGTCAGTCCCGCCAGACTCTGCGCCAGGGTGACGTTTTCCGTGTAGGTTCCAGACGCCACGTTGATCGTATACCGCGGCAGGGCCGCCATCACGGCCGACTGGATTGTCGTGTAGGTCTGGCCGGGCCCGACATTAAGCGTGAAGGCCAGGTAGCCGTAAGCGGCAACTTCCTGGGCGTCGGTGAGTCCAGCCCTGTCCCAGTCGTTTGTCAAAGTTGCCGGGATCGTAAGGCCGATCGAGAAGTCATCTAGGTAGGAATTGAAATAATCGCCACCCTCCAGCCGGAACGACGAACAGGCCGTGACGTTGCTGACAAACGGGAAAAGTTCAGCCAACAATTGTCCATCCTGAAATATCGCGCACTGGTGGGATCCGTAATTCTGGAATATCGTCACCCGCACCCACTGCCCGTTGGTTACCGCCGGCACGGCGGCGCCCCACACGGTGTTGGTGAGGGGAACCCAGCCGGTGGCGCCGTTGTAGGCCTGCAGGTACCCGGCGGCCAGGTTGAGGTTGACCACAGCGTTGCTGTGAATGACCGGAGTAGTCGCGGTGTAGGGCGGCGCCATGCACCAATAACACTCCGTCCACACATTGGTGACGGTCGCCCGGGCGACCGCGTTCGACACGATCGTTTTCCCCGGTACCAACACCGCCTTCGCGCCGTCCCAGACCACGTTCGTCTGCACAACCACCGACGGATCCGTCGCATCCCAGCCGTCACTGTTGAGCGCCTGCAAGGGGGTGCCGTCGGTGTAGGTTTCGAACGAAGTGGCGAAAGGAATCGGCTGGGCCACAGGCGCGGCCCCGCCGGTTATCGTGGCGGACAACCACACGGCAACCCCCGCCAAGACGGGCAGCGGCCGTAACACAATCGGTAGAGCGTGGGCCAAGTTCATGGTTGTGTCCTCCCCCTGACTGCCGTAGTTCGCTTCGCCGCCTGCTCCCGAGTTTCTATTCGATGACCAGACTCGTGCCGCCCGTCGGCGGATCCTTGATGGGTATCGACGTCACACTGCCAGCGACATTGAACGCCATGTTGCTCGCCATGTTTTGATAGACCGCCCACACCCAGTTGGAAGATCGGGACACGGATGCCAGCGACACCTCTTCCTGGCTATATCGGGAGTAGTTCGTTGCTTCCACGCCATTTGCCGCATTATAAAACGCGGCAAGCTGGAAACTGTTTGTAGCGTCATAAACCATCGAACCACCGCCTCCACTCGACGTTGTACTTTGCAAAATGCCGTCCACATAGATTGAATACGAACCAATGCTGGCATAGACCACCGTGGTCTGATGCCAGCTATTTGAAGTAATCGGATAGCCACTCGTTGTGGTGGTTCTTCGATAACTAGGATCGTTATATCCAGCATCAGTACCAGACAAGGCGGCGATTGCTCCAGGTGTGCCAATTTGCACTCCCCATCCAGCATAATTTCCATTGTTCGTAATATTGTTTTGATCCGCCACCAGTATTGCACCCAGCGTCCAATCGCAGTTCGCCAAGGTAGAAAAGGTGAAGGGGAACGTCGGACGCAAGGCGGCGGGATTGCCCATGGAGGCGTAATTGCTCGCGGTATTGTTGAAGTATACCGCATTGCCGATCAGGCCGTTCGTCCAGACAGGAGCGTTGTAGAGCGTGCCGTTGTTTGTGCTGGCGGAGTCATGGAGCACCGTTCCGGCCCCTTCCTTCATGTGCCATACGCTTACATAGCCGTTTGTCCACGTGGCCCCATTGGTTGTGCAAGGCAGTTGGGCGTTGTTAATGTATGGATCGCCCCATGTGGCGTAAATCAAACCGGACCCGTTGCCCGGAAGAGCCGGCACCTGCACCCAGACATAGCAAGCCTGGCCGGGGTTGGTATTCCACGACTCGATCTCGTAGTTCAAATAGTTGGTGCTGAGCAGATTGGTGACAAAGCGCAGATCCCAGCCATTGGTGGACACGAAGCTGTTGAACGTGAATCCGCTGACCATATTGTTGCTCAGCACCACCAAAACCGGGAAGTTGGTCAGCGTCTCGGTCTTGTTGGTGTACCCGGGGAAGGCGATCGGCATGCTGTTGCCGCCACCGACAGTGTTAAAGGAGATGGCCGGATCGGCGACCGTGAGGCCATTGGCGTTCGAGGCCCAGTAGCGGAAGTAGTTGATCTGCCCGGGCTGCAATCCCATGACCAGATTGGTGACCGTGAGCGGCGTGCTGCCCGCCGCGCCCAGGTTCCGCTGGCCGCCGCCCAGCCAGCCGCTCAAGGTTGGGCCTGGATCGTTGGTGCCCCAGATCACGCCCCACGCCGTCTGTGCCGTGCCGGTTGAGACCAGCGTGCCGGACAGATAGGCGGTATGCGGTCCGACGCGCGTGAAGCCGTTGTTCACCACCGAAGGAGACGGCTTCATGTAGGCCGTGCCATAGGTCTGGAACGCGCTGTTAGAGGCCGTGTTCAGGTATTCGGCCCAAACCCAGTTAGTGTCGTGCGGGACAGACGCAATGCGGGTCTCGTCAATTGTTCCGAGAAATGGAGAGGAACTGCCAGTCTCTGCCCTACCAAACCATAAGTTGTTCGCTGCTGCAATCATGGGCGCACCTGACGTTATTGAGTTAGTCACGGCGTTCCCGTCTACAAATAGCGATATCTGGCTGGGTGAGTAAACACCCGAAACGTAGTGCCACCCACCGTCGATCGTGCTTGGTGAGGTAACCCCCACGTTGCTATAGTTGCCGTTAAGTAAATTAGTAAACACGATAAAGCCTGGTTTGTTGTTTGCGTTAAGGGAAAATTGCCATGCACGGCCAACGCTTGGGTTGTCTCGAGTTAAGATCTGTTGCGCATTGGCGGACGACGACCGTATCCAAGAAGATATTGAGAAGAATGTCAGGTGATTAATAGAAGGCACAATAGGCACAGAGCCCGAGGTAGACGCTACGCCATTGAAGTATTGCGCCCCGTCCACCAAACCCGGTGCATTGGTGTTAACTCCTGCGATCGTTGAAGCCCCATTGCCGGAGCTATCCAAAAGGTTCGATGTTGCCATGTGCCAAACACCTGCGTAGTTACCCGACCACGTTGCTCCGTTGGTGGTGTACGCGGCCTGCGTGTTGTACGCCGGGTTGCCCCATGTGGCCCAGATTGAAGTGTTGCTGGTGAGCGCCGGGACTTGCACCCAGACAAATGACGTGCCGGGGTTTGTCCACGAGTCGATCTCGTAGTTCAAAGGAGTGCCGGTTGCCGCACTGTTGGTCCAGAACCGCAAATCATACCCCTGCGTTGACAGGAAGCCGGTGTAGTTGGTGAACGTCACCAACGCCGGGAAGTTTGTTAGCGTTTCGCTGCGGCTATAACCATTGAATGTAATCGACTGCTGGTATTGTCCCCATCCGAACAGGGGCACCAACAGGAACCCCATCGTCAGCACCCAAGTCATCGACCGTGAGCAATGTTTGTTCATCTCAAGCCCTCCTTCAAGGATCAACAAGATACCCGCCACGAGCCACATTTTTTCCAATTTCGGCAATTATGCTCTTTGGGCTTGCCGTAGGGCGAGGATTAATTTATGCATGTTATGCATGAATCACGTCGCCCAAGCCCAGGTCGCCCGCGTTGCGGGGGTCAACCAAGCTACCGTGTCGCGCGCCTTGTCCGGTGCCCCGTGCATTTCCCCCGAAACCGCGGCCCGGGTCAAAGCCGCGGCCCGACAATTGGGCTACCACCCCGATCCCCTGCTGACGGCGGTCGCCGCCTCGCGGTGGCGCGACGACGGGAAAAGCAGAGGACTGACCTTCGGCTTCATTTCCCAGTTCCGCCATGCACGTGCTGGCATGGACCCCGAGAACTTTGAGGGAGCGGAAGCCCGTGCTGCGGAAACGGGTTGCCGTCTCGATCATTTCTTCCTGGAAGATTACCGGAACTGCGCGGTACTGCAGCGCACTCTGCTCGCCCGGGGATTGAGGGGACTGATTGTCGCATCCTTCTTTGAGGAGCATCCGGCAGTCATGTTGAACTGGAACAAATTCTGCACGGTGAGCATCGGCATGACGCCATACCAGCCGCCTTTGCACGCGGTCGCTCAGGATTCCTATGACGGAGCCCTCGTGGCCTGGCGGCAGGTGCTGGACTACGGCTATCGTCGGCCGGGGTTCGCCATTACCTTGCATGCCTTGCCGACGCATGTCGAGGATGACGAAGCCCGTCAGTCGGCGGCGCTATTCTTGCAGCAGAAGGACCGCGCACCCAGCGAGCGGATCCCGCCGTTCTTCCACTCCGTTGGCGACTCTTACGACACCCAGGCGCGAGACTTCATCGCCTGGTATCGGCGTTGGAAGCCGGACGTCGTCATAGGCTTCAACAATCTGGAGATGGCATTTCTCTCACATGATGCCAAGGTCCGTATTCCCGATCAGGTCGGCTTTGCCGCGCTCACCACACGCTCGACGCTAGGCATCGCGGGCGTCAAGGATGCCGCGCAGGAGGTCGGCGCGGCAGCCGTGGACCTGCTGCTGCTGACGCTACGCACCAACCAATGGGGCCTGCCGACAACCCGCATCCGGCATTATCTCGAACCGCAATGGCTTGACGGCCCGACGCTGCCGCGCCGCCAGTAAGGCGGAAACAGGTTAGCTATTCTGCCGCCGTGAGCAGGCTGGATCCTGCAATCCTGGTGCCCGTGGACCTCTCCTGCGCGCTTCACGCGAGGCTTGTCGCCCGCAAGGCAGGTCAAGAGCGAGAGCCGCCCGTCCGTCACAAGCGCTTGGAATGGCTTGGGGTCGTGGGCGTCTGGAGGACGAGTTTCTGAGCATGAAATACGACCGTTCAGTCCGCAATGTCGCTTCCTGTCGTAACATGTCGCTTCCTGTCACCCCCGAATCCTTAAAGGTGTCACTTTCGTCTCCTAAAGGTGACAGCGTCGAAAAAGCCCAATGATTTGAGGGTTTTAAACAGACTCTGGATCTGTTTGCCTTGGTTCGAATCCAAGTCGGGCAACCATCCGAATTCCTCAGGAAACACTGCTGTTTTCTGGCGGCCTGAATATGGCGTCCGGTCGTCCCGCCGCCCAAGAAGGGGCGTTTTGCCGGCGGCAGGGCGGGAGATGATGCCCCGGAAACGCATGGGCTTGTCGTTGTCTGCGGATGACGATTCTTGTGAACCCAACATATCCGTGGTAAGCATTCCCCATCGCGACCCGCCCCTACGACTGTCGCGAGTCGATGTAGTTTTTAACAACCGCCGTGCAAATTCGCGGCGTCAAGAAGGAGACATGGCCATGCGCAAGACAGCGATTCTGATAGTGGCCGGCCTCGCCGTGATGGCGCTGGCAGTCGTCGTCGTGCGGCAGCAGGGGGAACTCCGGGAAGCGCGAGAGGTTGCTGCCCAGGCCAAACAGCAGGCGCAGACCGCGGCAGCCGAGGCGACTGCCGCCAAGGCCGTCACGAAGTCCGCCAAAAAAGAAGAGGAGCAAGTCCTGCAGCACCTGCGGACGGCAGAAGCCGAGGTTAAGGCCGCTTCGGCTCCGGCTGCAACCGGAGCCGTTTCGGTTCGTGCCGCGTCCTTGTCACGGCACGTCAGCACGAATGATGTGACGCCATTCGCCGGAATCGCCAAGATGATGAGGGATCCGGGCATGAAATCGATGATCCGGGCGCAACAGCAGGGACAAATGGACATGACATACGGCCCTCTGTTCAAGGGACTGTCGCTGTCGGCCGAGGACCAGGAGGCGTTCAAGAAACTGCTGCTCGACAAACAAATGGCGCTGGTCGATCTGTCGATGGGTGTCATGGACGGATCGGCGACACCCGAGCAACGCAAAGATTTGGCGTCGAAGATCGCCGACTCGACGAAGACTTATGACGCCCAGATCAAGGCGCTGCTCGGCGACGAAAATTACCCGGTATACCAGGAGTACGAGGCAACGCAACCCGAGCGGATGCAGGTCAACCTGTTCAAACAGTCGCTCTCCGGCGAGGACGCGTTGAGCGAACAGCAGGAGCACGACCTCATCCGTACGCTTTACACCGAGCGCAAGGACTTCCCGGAAATCGCGAAGCAATACGACCACTCGAATCCGCCCGATCCCTCGACGTTCACGCAGGCTATGATCACGAATCAGCTCGCCGTGCTGGCGCAATTACAGGAAAAGAGCACGGAACGGGCGGCCACGGTGTTGACGGCCAGCCAGCTCGCGCAATTCAAGAAAAGCCAGGATCAGATGCGGACCATGCAGGAAATGGGACTGAAGATGGCCGCGCAGATGTTCGGCGGGAATAAGGGCGGTAGCGGGCAGTAGCCCACCCGTATGGTCGAAGAACTCGACCGCGCGCAAAGACTTCCGTGAGGGCGGTTCGGCGCAAGTCGGCCATGAGTCTGTGCGGGAAGGACGCTCGCGCTCTTCGGCACGCCCGGCATGGTAATGCGCCATGCATGGCACCTTCACTCCAACCCCAGCAACCGCAACACTTGCGCCGTATCCCCGAGATCGGTCAACGCGTGACCGGCGCCAGCGGTACGAAGCTGGGCGGCCGAGAATGAGCCCGTGGCCACGGCGAGGGAGACCGCGTCGATCGAATGGGCAGCCGCGACATCGAAGGGGGTGTCGCCCACGAGGTAGCGGGCCCGGACGGATTGCCCCCGCGGGAGTGCGACCAGAGCCCGCTGCAAGGCGAGACCGGCAATGCGCGCTCGATCCGCATGTTCGTTCCCGAACGCGCCCAGCACGAAATGATGGTGCAGATCGAATTGGCGGAGCTTGATGCGGGCGCAGGCCTCGATATTGCCGGTCACAAGCGCCAGCACCACGTCGGGCAGGACTGTCAACCGTTCCAACAGCTCGCGCACGCCGGGATAGATGACCCGGTCCCCGCCCGGTTCGTCCAAGGCGCGTTCCAGTTCGCCGGGTAGATGGTCGAAGAAACGCCGGGCGTCGGCCTCGACCAGTTCGCGGCCGTGCGCGGCCATGACCTGGGCCAGCACGTTGAGATCGGTGTTGCCGGCGAAGTTCACGTAGCGGATTTCGTCCGGCCAGCCGAACACCGCCTCGATGGCACGGACAAAGGCGCGCCGGCCCGCGCCCTTCAAATCCAGCAACGTGCCGTCGATGTCGAAGAGGATGACGGTGGCGGGGGGCAGGCTCACAGATGCGACAGCGGCTTCTTGCCGATGGGATACACATTGAAGCCCAAGTCGAACAGGGCGCGGTGATTCAGGCGGTTGCGACCATCGAACACGAACGCGGGTTTGACCATGTCGCCATAGATACGGCGGTAGTCCAGGCGTTCGTAGTCCGACCATTCGGTCATCACGGCCAGGGCGTGGGCACCCGCGGCTGCCTTGAACGGATCCGGTTCGAAGGTCACGCTATCGCCGAGATCGGCCAGATCGCGGCGGGCATTCCCGAGGGCCTGGGGATCGGTGACGATAACCTGAGCGCGTTCGGCGACCAGGCCGCGCACGACGCGGATCGCCGGACTTTCGCGCGTGTCGCCGGTATCGGCCTTGAAGGCGAACCCGAGCACCGCAATGCGCTTTCCGGCCACTGTATTAAACATGGAAGCGATGATATTCTGGACGAAGCGGTCCTCCTGGTATTCGTTCATCTTGACGACCTGCTCCCAGTAGGCGGCGACCTCATGCAGTCCGTAGTGGTCGCACAGGTAGACCAGGTTCAGAATGTCCTTCTTGAAGCAGGACCCGCCGAAGCCCACGCTGGCGTTCAGGAAGCGCGAGCCAATGCGCTTGTCCATCCCGATGGCCCGGGCGACCTCCGACACGTCGGCCTCCGTACGCTCACACAGGGCCGACAGGCTGTTGATGGAACTGATCCGCTGGGCCAGAAACGCGTTGGCCGCCAGTTTGGACAACTCGCTCGACCAGACGCTGGCGGTGAGAATTCGATCGCGCGGAATCCAGTGGGCGTAGATGTCGGCCAACTCCGCGACGGCCCGCCGGCCGGACTCGGTGTCGTGGCCGCCAATCAACACGCGGTCCGGGTCCTCGAGGTCGCGAACGGCCGTGCCTTCGGCAAGAAATTCAGGATTGGAGAGCACCTCGAAATGCACGCCGGACTGTCCCGAGTGCAGGATTCGCTCCATGGCTTCCGCGGTGCGCACCGGGAGCGTGCTCTTTTCCACGACGATCTTATCGGTTTTCGAATGGGCGAGGATCTGGCGGGCTGTCTTCTCCCAGTACTGCAGGTCGGCCGCGCGGCCGCTACCCTGGCCGAACGTTTTCGTTGGCGTGTTGACGCTGACGAAAATGATATCGGCCTCCGCGATCGCGCCGTTAACGTCGGTCGAGAAGAACAGGTTGCGGTTCAGGGCCGCCTTGACCACGCGATCGAGCCCCGGTTCATAGATGGGCAGGCGGTCGGACTGCCAAGCGCGAATACGCTCCGCATCGATATCGACCACGATCACCCGGTACTCCGGGCACTTCATCGCGATCATGGCCATGGTGGGGCCGCCGACGTAACCGGCGCCAATGCAAAGAATGGTCTTCATGGATAACTCCGATTCGATCTCGCCAGTAGGCTAGCAGAAGAGGCCGGGAGTGCAAGCGACATAGGGCTTACACATGCCCGTCGATATGATAGAGTCAGAAACCGCAAATGGAAACATTCTTATGGGGAAAGGCAGGTGCTGCCGTGACTGCTCGCTACCGTGTCGTTCGTAGGTTGGTGCCGATCCTGGCGATCTCAATGTCCCTGCTGGGCGCTGCGTGGGCGGATACGGTCGTGCAATACAACTTCGACGCCACGAACAATGTGGCAAATGTTTACGACGCGCGAGTCGTTCCCGCGAACTTTGCGCTTGGAAGCGGCCTGGACGACCAGGGGTTCGATACCGATATCAACGGGCGCAAGAGCGCGTCCCGCAAAGCCCAAGCGTGGTCAATGCCGTTGGATAACACCAAGTGGTTCGGTTTTCAAATTACGATCAATACCGGCTACGATCTCGACACGACCAGCATCACTTTCGATAGCGCGCGCAAGCAGACCAACGCGCCCTCGAACGTCCTGGTCCGATACAGCTCCGATGGGACGAATTTTACCGATTTCGGTTACTCCGACACGACGGCTTATGCGACCGGCGTCGTGACATGGAAGAGCCATGTGTTCTACGACGTTGTCACCAATCTAAGCGGCTCGGTCTGGTTCCGTATTTATGGCACGAACGCGAGTTCAACGAGCAGCGCGTGGCGGGTCGACAATGTCACGCTGAACGGCGCGACCAGACCCGCCAGCTCGCCGCCCGCAGGCGGCTTTATGAACCCGCAAATCAGCCCCGCCGCCCCCCTGCCGGGCCAGAGTTTCACCGCAACCGTATTCGTTGTCGCCCAGCCTTTGCCCACGCAAGTCGTCATGCGGGCGGTCATGGGCGGCGTGACGACGAATCTGATCATGCACGATAACGGCACGAATGGAGACGCGACCGCCGGCGATCAGATCTACACGACGGTTGCCAACGGCCAGCCGAACGGAACCTGGGTGTACTACGAATTCTACGCATATGGGACGAATGGGACGTCGTTCAGCCTGCCGGCCTCGCAAACGCGCTACACCCCCTCACCGCCGCTGACCGTCACCATGGACGGCGGCGGGCTATCAACGACGGTACAACCCGCCGAGCAGTGGACCACCTATCAGACGACGGGAACGGTGACATCCACCGGCGTCATGTATCTGCAGCTCGCCGGCGCGGGTGAGGCGCTGGCCGACGATGTGGTCTTGAAGGACGCCGGCGGAACCAACCACATCCAAAACGGAACTTTCGACAGCCCGCTCTCGAGTGGCTGGATAACGAACGGGGCTGAATCGGCTTCGTATCGCGACGTGCTGAACGAAAATGGAACGATCAACGGAGCCTTGCATCTGGTGGCTTCTTCAGCGATTACGGGCTGGGACAATGTGGGTCAGAATCTTCCCATACCGATGGTCATCGGCACCACGGGGTCCCTGAGCTTTCGCACCCGGCAGGTGAGCCAGCAGGTGCTCCAGTGGTACTCGCTTCTGATCGGAACGGCGCCTCCCGACGTCGTGGTCAACGAGATCATGTATCGCGGCATTCAGACCAATGAGGCGCCCTATCAGTATGTCGAACTCTACAATCCCACATCCGGCAGCGTGGACCTGTCGGGTTGGAGTTTCGTCGGCATCAGCTTTGTCGTACCGACGGGCACGGTCCTTGCGGCGGGCGGCTACCTTGTGGTTTGCGCCGACACCAACACGATTCATTCCACCTACGGCATCACCAACATCATCGGCAATTGGGCCAGCCAGTTGAACGACAATGGGCAGACCATCTCGCTCGTCAATCAGTACGGCCGTGCCGTGGACAGCGTCCCGTACGACAACAATCCGCCCTGGCCGGTGGCGGCCAACGGCCTCGGGCCGTCACTGGAACGGCTGAGCGCCACGGACAGCGGCAGCGACAGTCGCAACTGGGTCAGCTCCCGGGCCTCGACCAACTGGCAGCAGGTGGTGTGGACCGGACAGATCAGTTCGGCCAATACCGGGCTGCGGTTCTTCCTTGATGCCGAAGGCAAGTGCTGGCTTGACGACGTATCCGTAAAGCGTGTCGGCTCCTCGACCGAAATCGTCACGAATGGCAGCTTTGAAGCCGGAACGAACAGGTGGACCTTCATCGGCAATCACTCACAGTCCAAGATTGAGCCGGGGATGGGGCGTACCAACGGAGCGGCACTGGCCGTGGTCGGCAACGAGACGCGCTGGATTATAGTAGGGGGGTATCCTGTCAATATCATGCTTGCCTACGGCGATCCTGCGAGCAATGCGGTTTGCTCGACGCCGCTGCCGACGGTCAACGGCTCGAACTACGTCGTGTCGTGCTGGGTGCGGCGCGAGGGCTTGGTAGGGAATTTTATCGAAGCGATCGGCAGCCACACCAACATTGTGGTGCCCCTTAGCAACTACGGTACACCGGGCCGGGCAAACTCCGCGACGGCGCCAACCCTGCCGGTGGGCATCGCGAGCGTGACAAATCTATACTCTATCTGCCCGACGGGAACGGCTAACGTCGTTGTCGCGCAACTGACCGGATCCGCCGGCGTCACCAACGTGCAACTCTATTACCGCGTCGTGACGTCAAACGGCTATTCCTTTGCCGACACCGGATACACGAATCTCGCCATGCGTGACGACGGCGTTTTCCCGGACGCTGTCGCCGGCGACGGACTATTTTCGGTCCTGATGCCCGCGGTGACGTCGGAGTGGTCGCTGGTGCGTTATCACGTTACCGCCGTCGGCACGAACGGGTTCGTGGTGCAGGATCCGCCCCCGGACGATCCCAGCACCGACAACGGATACTGGGTCCAGACCCGGCAACCGCAGACAGCGCTCCCGAACTGGCAGGTGATGACGGACGGCGGGCCCGTGGTCTACCCGATCGGCACGCACGCTTGCGCGCTGAGTCCGGACGGCCAGGTCTTCGTCGACGTCGACGTGCGGCACCGCGGGGCGCCTCCGGATTCCTCCGATCCGGCGGTTACAACGGTTACCGGATTGGCGCTTCGCTTCAACAAGGGTCGGTGGTACAAGGCGTGGTTCGCCACCAAGCAGCACGGGATCAATTTCCGGAACCGCGGCAACGATGACGGACTTGGTTACCGCCGCGTCATCAACGAACCGATTTCCTATGCCTTGCAGAGTACGCTTGGCCTGGCGGCGCCGCGTCTGCGGCATGTGTGCGTATGGATCAATGGCGGCGCGCCGACCATCACCACAGAGCTTGAGGATCCGCAGGACGAGTTCCTGAGCGGAAACGGCATCAGTTCGGCGGACTACGTGTCGCGATCAAGTTGGTCGGGACGCAACATTACGGGCGGCAACCCTGCGCTCGACAACTTCGACACCGTGGGAAACGCGCTGACGGCTGCGACGAATGCGACCAAGACGGTCACGGTTCGCACGAACCTCAACTATGAATCGGTGCAGCACTGTTTCGGCTTGTTGGGCGTGACCTGTGATGGCGACCAGAACCTCGTCTGGAACATGTTCGAGCACCGCTCGGCGACCGACGGGCGCTGGGACCAGTGCCCGTGGGACGTTGACATGAGTTTCGACATGGAGGGCGGCATCGATACGAATGCGTATCCCTACTTCGCGACGACCACCCTGCACCCCTACTACCAAACGCCGCTGCATCCCGGCGTGTACGAAACAAATTCCTTGGGCAGCACCACGGGCCAGTTGCTCGGCAATTGTCTGTTCTATCCCGAGACGGGACCGGGCAGTATCTATACTCTGCCATATCGCTATCGCCAGCAGATGACGCTGTGGCGTTTGTGCTATACGCTGTTCACCACCAATTATCTCGGACCTCAACTCGACCAATTGCAGCAGCAGTTGTTGCCGGCCTATGCCCAGATTGGCGTTTCCGCGGCGCTGATGACGCAGGAGGTGGCGAGTGTGAAGACATTCATCGCCGCCCGCCGGAATTTACTCATTAACGGAACCTGGTCGGACAAGATGACGAATATCTGGGTCTCCACCAATGTGTACAACCCGGCGACGGTCGTCATCAACGAGATCATGTGCGCTCCGCCCGCGGGTGGATCCTATGTCGAATTTTACAACAAGGGTTATCAGCCCATTGACCTGAGTTGGTGGACGCTGCAGGCGGGAAGCCAATCCTATCGGCTGCCGCAGGGCGCGATGCTGGGGGCAACGTCCTACCTCGTCGTGGCGGGCTCGGAGCTGGCCCTGACCAATACCTATGCCGAGCTGGGTTCGCCGAACACCATGGTGTCGCGGTACTTTGCCACGCCGCTGTGGGACTGGCCGGTTGTGTGGACATCAGCGACCGAGTATGCGACGAGGGTCGTGGAGATTCCCCCTCTGACTCTCCCGGCTGCCGGCACCACGCTCACGCTTTTCGATCTGGCCAGCAACGCCGTCAGCACGGTCGCCTATGGCTCCGTGCCCCCCTGGCCGACCAACACCAGCGCATCCCTGGAGTTGATCGACCCGGCTCTGGCCCCCGGCGCCGGCTCCTCTTGGCGGGCCTGCACCGTTGTCGGAACACCGGGAGGCCCGAATTCGGCGACCTTGGACGAGGATGGCGACGGGATGCCGGACGCCTGGGAGCAACGCATCGTCGCGGCATCGACGGGCCGTTTCACGAACGTCTCGCAAGTGCTGCCGTGGGACGATTTCGACGGGGACGGCATTCCCAACATCGTGGAGTTTCTCGCGGGAACGGATCCGACCGTCCCGGATGCCGGTCGGTTGGCGATGGACATCGGTCAGACCAACGGAACCGTCCAGGTCCGATTCAACACCATACCGGTCACGGGAGGAGTCTACGCACTTTATCAGGGGCGTTACTATACGCTGGAAAGCAGCACCAATCTGCCCTCGGCTTCCGGTTGGAACGGGGTCACCAATTATATCGGCTTGTTCGGATCCGGCAATACGCTGACGTTCACCAACCAGATTCCCGCCGCCGCAGGTTTCTATCGCGCGCGGATCAATCTGCAACCTATACGATAGCGCTACGAAGCCGCGGTATGAACAGAACAGCTTTCAGCCTTGTCAGGTGCCTGCCGGTCGCTCTTCTTTTCGCGTCAGCGGTTGCCGCGTCGGCCAGGGCCAATCCCACGAATCAACTGACGGTGACGTTCTTCGGGTCGCGGACGTGCGCCGAATGCATGGAGATTAAGGAAAGGATCCTCAAGCCGATTGAGGCCGAGGCTGCCCCCCTCCTTAAAATCGACTACCGCGACACCGAAGACACCAACGACTTCCTGGTGCTCGTTGCCATGGAGAAGGACTTTGCCGTAACCAATCCGTCGCCGCAGGAATTGTTCTTTCCCGATACCGTGCTTTGCGGCTATGACGCGATCGCGGCAAAAGGCAGGCCGCTCATCGAGTTCTACCTGGCCCATCCGGAGAAATGGAACGCCCCGCGCGCGCATGACGTCGCCGTTGGCCGTGTGAGCCCGGACGAAGCGCTGAAAGACCGCGTGAGCAAATTCACGATGATCGGGCTTTTCGCGGCCGGGTTCCTGGACGGCATTAACCCCTGTGCCATCGCAACGATGATTTTTCTCATATCGTTTTTGGGCACCCAGCATCGCAAGCGCTCCGAGGTCCTCACGATCGGCCTGACGTTCACGGCCACTGTGTTCGTCACCTATCTCTCCATCGGGCTCGGCGCGTTCAAGCTTCTATCCATGATGACGCAGTTCTACTGGCTCTCGCTGGCGATTCGCGGCACGGCCGTGACGTTGGCGGTGATCGTGGCCCTGATGAGCATCTGGGACGCCATCAAGTTCTACAGGACGCACGATGCGACCAAGATGAGCGTGCAGCTTCCCAAAGGAATAAAACTGCTCATTCACAGCGTCATCCGCGGCAACATTACCAGCCGGACGATTGTGGTCGGCGCGATTATCACCGGGTTCGTTGTGACGCTGCTCGAAGGCGCCTGTACGGCCAAAATCTACCTGCCCACGATCGTTCTGATGACGCACCAATTCGGGTTCAGAACCCTGGGGTGGGTACTGCTGCTCTTCTACAACTTCCTGTTTGTCCTGCCGCTACTGTGCGTGATGATCGCTTCGGCCTACGGACTCAAGTGGGACCGTCTCTCCAAGTTCACGCAGAAGCACTTGGTGCTCGTGAAGGTTCTGATCGCGCTCGTCCTCTTCGTGCTGGCCGCGTCGGACGGCGCAACGCGCCAGCCGTGGCTCCGGCAGGCCGCGCGGGTCGCGCTGGTGGAGCGCGTACAGGTCCTTGGTGTGGCAGAAGCCGATGACGGTATCGACATCATCCCGGATCACCGGATAGCGCGAGTGCCCGCCCTCCTGCGCCAGTCGGATCGTCTCCTCCAGCGAATCCGCCACGTCCAGCACCAGCACTTCC
>Ga0118677_10006637_pt1 | contig 19482 bp, 10 predicted proteins | sample AliMusrvi5mmetaG_FD_86154 | JGI IMG/M metagenome (GOLD analysis project Ga0118677, IMG submission 86154)
CTACAACCCAGTCCCAGAGCACTAGTTGCATGCCGCCATCCTTTCGCCTTCACTACTGTTTGAGCCTGGTCGGCTGCGACTCCAACACAAGCACTTCGAATGGTTGCAATGAAAAGACGTACGGCTTGCCGGCGATCATTTCCACCTTCTGAATTCGCTGGTCGGCGTACGGACTTGTCATCGTAAAATCTTTCCCCGCGCCTGGCGGCAGTTCAAACGCAACGCCGGCATCCAGCGATATCTCGCGAGGCTTGTCGTCCGGATTCCTCAATGTGAGAATTGCCTTCTTGGGCGTCCACGATGCCCAGCCATAAATCTCATGCTTCAAGGGATCCCCGCCCACCCAGTGCGTATCCACCAGCACATCGGCATTCAAGCGCGCCCATTTCGCCGCAGTCGCCACGGCGTCCCACGACGACGTGGTCATAATACTCGGCTGGATATACAACTCCTGGAGGGCGGTTCCGGAACCGAAATATGAGCGCGCCTCATTGCGCAGGTCATTCCCCGAGCCGGAGGCCCGACCCGCTGCACCCAACGCCGCATGCACAATGCCGTGGTTCATGATCGAATTCAAAGGATAGAGCGGCCCCACCTTGACGACATTCCCATATGTGACGCCATCCCGGTAATTCAACCACTTCTCCCGGTCATTCCCTTTGCATTCCCAATCCCAATTCACATCTTCCCCGCCACGCCAGGTGCTATCAATCACGTTCAGCCAGAACGGCGACGGCCATGTTCCAACGGTGACGTTGAAAAAGAGGTTTGGATCAACCTGCCGCAGCTCCCGCGCGCATGCCAGCAGAGCCATGAAATGCGGCGATGCCCCGCTGCCGGCCTTGTCCCACTTGAAATAATTGACCTTATTCTTCTTTACAAAATTGGCGCAATAATCCCGGAACCATTCGTAATACTTCACATCCGAAAGATCCAGGAAGGCGGCGCCAACCAAACCCAGCTTCCGCGCATGTTCCACCCGTTCACCAATGAACGCATACCCGGCAAGCGGGGAGATCCAGATACCCATGTGCGAATGCACACGATCCAGTTCGTCCGTGATCGAATCAAAACCCGATGGGAATTTTTTCTTATCGATCGTCCAGAAACCTTCCAGCGGATTGTCCCACCCGTCATCCAACACATATGACTGCATTTCAACGCCTCTCTTGACCGTCATCTCCTCTGTGAATGCCTTTATGTTCTTTAAAATATCCTGTTCATTAAGCTTAATGTTGAGATCAAACCAGCAGTTGTAGTGCAGGAACTGATTGTAATGCCGGGCACGTTCACGTTCCAGATAACGCAGGAAAGCCCGACGGCGCTGCCCCTCCGGATATGTACCCAGAACGGAGGAAAACTCATACACCTTGCCGGTTTGGAGAGGAAGCCGGCATCGCAACCCGCAAAACACAGGACTGGGTCGACCTGGTCCCAGGACGCCGTTATTGACCGTAATTTTGCCAAAGGAGTCCGTGTCGCTTGCGGCTCCGCCAAGGGTCACATGCAATTCGGCTATCTTCACGCCATCGGGCACGCTCAAGGTATAGACATTGGCATTGGTCTGCAAACCGCTCCAGCCGGCATGTGCGTCCCTGGATAGAACTTTGCCGTCGGCCACCAGTTGAACTTCTGCGACATCAATGCGATAAACACCACGCTCGTACAAAAACTGAATCGACAATGGACCTGACTTCAAATCCTTGAGCGTTCGATTGATGGTTTTAGCCTGCATGTCCGGCGGCTCCCACTTCTCCGGAACTCCGCCACCCGGCGCCACATTTTGCGACATAGGCATCTCCTGGCCCATGAACAGGTGATCCGAACACACCGGGTTACCGGACATCGCCGTGCCCTCGCTCCATGCCCAACCCACACTGGCTTCAAGAGAGCGCACATAGGTCAATACACCTTTGGAACCTTCAACTCTGACTATCTGGCGCACATAATGGGACCCGTCCCGCAGTTCTGCATTCCACTGCATAGTAATGCCTGACGCCTCATGCTTGAATCTGGCCGTAATCTGCCTGCCACTCAACCGCTTCGCCGCACAGGCCGTGCCCGCCACAGGATCGACTGATTCAATTGCCGGCGCCCCGATGAGCTGACAAGCTGATGCAGAAATGTTGCTTCCGTTATCCATCTGGATCTCAAACACCTCGCTGCGCTGCGGGTAAGAACGACCCTTATCCCTGTCATTAACCATGGTCAAAAATAGACGCCCATCCTCAATCGTCCACCCAATTTCCAGCACATTATTTGACAGGGTGAAAATATTTCCCTTCTGCTTGCCGGAAGCATCACCTGGCATGGTTTTGGCGTAGACGATATCCAGCGGGGCGGCGGGTTTATCAGCGCCCTTTACCTGACAAACTCCAATGGCCCAGAAGCCGGCAATTGCAAACACGACAGGCAGAAAAAATACTCTAGAAACTTTTCTACGCATATTCATCGACATCGCGGCAAACTCCTCTTGTAGTGGAATGCTATCACTTCTTACCTACACTTGACCTGAAACCCGAAATCATTGCAGATAATTCCAGATTGCATTCCCTTTTATTTCTACTACTTGATGGTGAGCGACGCCTCATCCATTCCTTCGGCCTTTGCGGAGACATGAATGCGCCTGCCATTCCCTGAAGATAGAACTAACGCCGATGATATACCCGCCTGAGAAGTTATCTGTTCTGGTGAAGCCAGCTCGGCATTGGTGGCCGCAAATTTCACCGGGATGGAAGCATCAGGAACGAGCGTGCCGTTGCTGTCCAGGATTTTAGCATGAACGAAGAATGCGTCTTTTGCCTTCCTGGCAACTGGAATATCCGAAAGCATGGTTACCAACCGGATTTTAGCCGGCTTCCCAGGTGTGCGAACAACATGTTCGGCAACACGTTTCCCTGAAATATACGCGATAGCCTTCAACTCTCCTGCCGCAAATGACGGTACGGCAAATGTGAACGGCGGATGCGCAAGGTGTTTGGAAAATATATCCTGGCTCGGTTTCTGACGGGCAATACGAGCCCCGTTGAGACAGAGCTCAACCTCATCGCAATTGGAGTAGACCCGTACCGAGAGAGGTGATTTTTCGGTCCAGTATGAAGCGATGAAAACCATGGGGTGAGCCCTAACCTCTCCTTTCGGAGCCCGCTGGCTTTCGAAAAAATAATAGACGAACTTGGGCAGGCGGAAAATATCAACAATGCCGCTGGTGCAATGATCAGGGGCACATCCGCGATTGTAATCGCTAAACAGCCAGTTCGCGTCACCGATCATCGAGGCACAAACGTGATTCTGGTTATGCCCCTCCTGGAAATTCAGGGCCTGCTGCAGCATGCGCTTTTCTCCATCCGCACGGCGTTGGCGGCTGTTGGATTCCTCCCACTTCAGATCCTTCGCGCCGGTCTGATTGAAGTTGGCGGCCTGATTCGCATAATATTCCCAGTCGCCATATTCGGCGGTGAAGATCGGCTTGTCGCCTTGCTTCCAGTCATCCCAGTATTTCGGACCACCTGTATGCTGACGCGCAGGAATGAAGACATCATGAAAACTGTTGTTATGGCTTGCGGAAAATGTACCAGGACATTCCTGCCCGGCAATCTCGTGAAGTTGTTTAAGGAAATCACCAGGCATGCCGGTCTCATTCAGGGAGGTTTCCCAGAAAATGCAGGAAGGATGATTACGATCACGACGGATCATATCCCGGGCATTTTGAAGACAACGATTGGTAAAGATCCCATCCTTGTAGAACTGCCAGCCGGGAATAGGCTCCATGACAATAATGCCATAATAATCACAGGCATCGATAAACGCCGGAGAATTCGGATAATGGGAAAGGCGCACGAAATCAAAACCAGCCTGCTTGATCATGGCGGCATCACGCCACTGGGCGCTGTCCGGAAGAGCATAACCGATATAAGGATATTCCTGGTGCCTGTTGGTTCCTCGCAGATACATCTTCCGGCCATTAATGGCAAAAGCTCCTGCTTTGCATGTTACGGAACGGATACCAACGTTGATGGATTTGCTGTCTGCGGTTGCGCTGTCAGCATCGAGAATCTCCGTATTGAGCTTATACAGATTTGGATCAGCCGGAGACCAGAGCTTCGGAGAAGGAACTGTCAAAGTTAGAGTGTAGACACCTGACTCCCCGGGAGCCAGACAGGCTTGCTCGGTTTTGGCTGTAATGCGAGAGAGCAGACAACGCACTGAGAATTTTGCTGGAGCAGCCCGATCATTCTTAACGTGTACACGAACCTGGACAGTTGCCTCATCTGCCGACACCTTTGGATAGGTGACAAATATACCGCCGGACGCAGTCAGATTTGCAGCAACCGGATCGGTAATGTGAAGCTTGTCCGTGACAAGCAGATCCACATTACGATAGAGCCCGTGATACCAGGAAAAATCCAGATCATGATAAAGTCTGCCAGGCGGAACATCGGAATTCTCACGATTATCGAGTTTGATCAGCAGTTCATTGGTGGCGCCGTAATTCAGCCATCCGGAAAGCTCGATTTGGAATGGCAGATAACCGCCGGCATGGGATGTTATCGGTTTTCCATTAAGAGAAACATCCGCAGTGTGCATCGCTGCTTCGATATTCAGGCAAACGCGCCTGTCTTTCCATTCATGGTTCGCGGTAAACACCTTTCGATAGAGACACTCGCCCATCCACATTTTGTCGCCCATGAAGAGCGGCTCCAGTCTCGCAGCATGCGGAAGTGTAATAGCCTGCCAACCGGCAGATGCGGCCGGAGCAGATATGTTGGTGGTAAACTGCCAGTCGGTATCGAACGAATGTGGTTCCAACGCAGGCGATTCAGAAGCAATGCAGAAAACGGCCATAAACATGAGTAATGAAATATTCTGTCGCGCAGACATATCAGCAATCTCCTTTTGCATTACAATATATTTGTTCATTGTTTCCTCTCATCCTCCAATGTTCCAAACCTGTAATCGCCGGAACCGACAACAAATCTGACGAAGTTGCCGTCTTCACTGGCGCCATACATTCCATCTGTTTTAGCCACCGGCGCGCCATTCTTCCAGACCAGAGTTGAACCTTCATAGACGGTAAAACCGCCGCCTGCAGATTTCGGAAAACTTACCGCCGCTTTGCTGTTGAATGGAATGCTTACATTGAGCGAGATGTTGCGCCCGTCGACATGCCACTCCGATGAAACTTTGCCGCGCGGAGTCTTCACAAAACCTTTGGCGAATGTCAGACCGCCACCGATCTGCGGACGAATCGAAAGTTCCTCGTAGCCAGGCTTTGTCGGATAGATTCCAAGAACAGCTTTATAGAACCAGGCGTCAATCGGACCGCCAAGCATAGGATGATCATACGAACCGTGCCCATCCCAGAATTCCCAGATTGTGGTGAAACCCTGTTCGATCATGCGCCCCCAGCTTGGCTGCGTTGTCTGATTGGCCAGCGCGTATGCCGTCTCCATCGCCTCATTTCGCCACAGCGCACTCATCAAACAGTGTGTTCCCACCACACCCGTGGTCAAATGACCGCCTTTGTATTCAATGCTCTTCTTCACGCGAGCCAGCACAGCGCCCTTGCTCTCAGAAGGCACCAGGTCAAAGGAAAGCGCCATCGCATTGGCAGCCTGCTCGTTCTTGCCATAATATCGGCCGAACTTGAGCCAGCGCTTGTTGAAGGCCACCTTGATGTCAGCAGCAAGTTTCGCATACATTTCGGCATCTTCGGCTTTGCCCAGTTCCCGCGCGGCCCGCGCCAGTAGTTCTACACTCCTGTAGTAATAGCCGTTCGCAAGCAATCCCCCTTCGATTGGACCGCCGGTCCAGTCGCCCCAGCGGCTGCGATCAAGAGGGCAGAGATTCCCGTTCGAAATTGACCGGATATACTCCACGAAACGCCGCATCATGCCATAATGTTTCGCCAGCAGAACCTTGTCACCTGTAGCCATGTACACGTCCCAGGGAATGGAAACCGCCGCGGAATTCCAGGGAACATCCTGCGTCTCCCAGTTCCGGTTATTCGGCTGGGTTAGCTCAGCCGTGGGACAGGGAGCAATGTTCGCCACGCAACCATTGGTATTCCTGAAATCCTGGTAATCCTGGATATCATTGAACCATTTCGCAAAAAATGCCTTCATGTCGAGGTTCATGCACGCCGATTCGGCAGTGACCAGCGCGTCGCCCATCCAGCCCTTCCGCTCGTCACGCTGACAGCAATCAGTCGGGATGCTGTGCAGGTTGTTCACCTGCGTCCAGACATACGCCTTGTGAATTTTATTAAGAAGCGGTGAAGAGCAAGTGATATCACCCGCAGGCTCGACCGCGCTGTGCACCACGCAGGCAACCACACTATTGCTCGTGAGCCTGGACACTCCGGTAATATTGGCCGTCCTGAAACCGTGATAGGTGAATCGTGGTTCCCAGGTCTCCACTCCCACCCCTTTGAAAATATACTGATCAGTCTGGCTGCTGTGGGGCCACATGGTTTCACCAACATCAATTTTCATCACGGTCCCCGCCGGGGCCGACGCCGTGACCCTGACCCAGCCCGCAATATTCTGTCCGAAATCAATTGAATAATCGCCATCCTTGCCGGTCATAGATATCGGCTTCAAAGTATCGACAACCTTGATCGCCTGCAGCTGGGCATTCACGATCGGAGGCGGAGTCTTGGCCTCAACCGCAGACCAGCCCGACTCGACATACCCAGGCATGTCCCATACATCTTCCAGCCTGGCATCATAAACTTCACCAACATACACGCTGTTGGAGACCATCGCTCCGCCATTCTTCCCCTTCCACGACGGATCGGACACAATGGTTGTTGTCGTATTGTCGGTGTAACGCACCTCAATCTGCACCACTGCCATCTTGTCTGACGGCTTCTTAAGTTCATGCTTGATTAAATAGGCATCACCCAGCATCACCCCCACCACATTGAAGCCTGGTTTGAGCAAATCCGTAACGTCATAGGTGCTGTAAAGCGCCCGGAATTTATAGTCAGTATAGCCGGGATCAAGCACATGGTCTCCGACCTTCTTTCCATTTAGCCGCAATTCATAATAACCCTGCCCCGAAACATAGGCACGCGCCTGCGCGATTGTCTTCGACGAATCCAAAACGAACTCCTTGCGCAGCCGGGTGAAATCGCCGCCGACCCACTGGGCCTTCCAATCCGCCGGTTTCAGCATCGCCGTCTCAAACATCGCCGGCGGACTGTAGGGCGAGACGTTGCCATCCGTATCCCGGACGCGAACCTTCCACCAATACCACGTCTTGCTCGCCAGAGCAGGACCGGCATAAGCGATGGCGTATTGTTGCGACGATTCCTTCTCCTGAGTTAACCAGATATCGCCTTTGTCGGCGTCGATTATTTTCTTACTCGACGCCACTATGATCTGATAGCCACGCTGTTTCTGTCCACGAACGGAATGTGAGGCAACCCAGCCGAATACCGGCGCTGGATTGTCAATGCCCAGCGGCTCGCGTACGCCTTCGCATGTGAGCTGGCCGGGAGCAGCCGGCGCTGTTTTCTGCCGGAATTTGTGCCTGGATTCATCAACGTTATTCACAATTTTGTTCGTGACAGATACAGCAGAATAAACAGTGTCGTCGGGTATTTTCACCGGCAGAACTGCCGCTTCCGAACCACAGGCATCATCCACTATCTCAACAATCCTGGGCACCTCTCCTTTCCACGTGAACACCGTATCAGCCCAATTGGCATCATCACCCCAGGTGTTATCACCACCATCGGTCGCCTCAAGTTGAAGCCGCATGATTCCGGACAGGTCAAGATCAACCACCTTGGACTTGTCGGCCATGGCAATCACCGCACCATCCTTTATCTGTCCACCCTTCATGATACCGCTCCGGAAAAGGATTTGCCCATCACCGATCACGATAAATTCAACGGAACCGCGATCATGGTTCAGATCATTCACGCCAACGACGGCGTGAAACTTTTCCGTATGCCCATCAAGCCTGATCATGGCCTTGAACGGTGCATGAGTTCCCAGCCCATGTTGAAACTTCTCACCTGCCATCTGCAGTGGCTTCCAGGATGCCGACTGGTTCTTGAGCGGAGTCTTATCAAGGTTTTCCACGAGATCAAGATTGCCCAAGTCCTCTAACCGGGTTTCTTCCCCGGCCACCGTGAGACAAAACCCAATCACACTTGCCGCCAGAAGTACCAAAGCTTGCTTAATCTTCATATTCTCCATTCTTTTTCGTTACTTTGTCTGCCTGCCCCGATCTGTGTCGAGGGGTTTCGATTCCAGAACCAGCACTTCGAACGGCTGCAGGGTGAACACATTTACCAAAGTCGCTATGGTTTCATCGGCGGCCGGAATGGGTTCACCCGTCGTTCGTTGAAGTAGAACCATGCCGTACCGGCAACTGATTCCATCCCAGAAGCGCCATTACTATTGGAGCTGGCATAAGGAATCCCAAGTATTTTGTCATTGGAATCCTTGTCCAACGCTTCTGCGAAACGTTGTGTTTGCTTGTGATAGAAAGCGACCTTGTTGGTCTCTCCTGCTACACGCCAGGCGGCAACCATGCCTTCATTACCTTCTGCCCAGAAATGTTTTGTCCCAGTCCATTCAGTGAACCCCGTGATTCCTGTGACAGTTTTGCCGTTGAGATTGTGAGTCTTGTTTGTGACCAGACACTTCTCTTCCGCCAGCTGTAAGCAAGCCGAATATCCTGGCCCCAGCGCAAGCACGCCCCAGGACTGCGCGTCGAGATAAAAAGTATTATCGACTCCGCCGGGCAAAGAATAACCACCGCAAAAACGTCGACCATCCCATATAACCCTTGTCAGGAATGCCTTAAGATCGGCGGCAATTCCGACGTAGTTTATCTTACCTGTCAGGAGTCCCATGTTGTTAAAGGCCGAGTATGCATCCAAATTGTGTTCCGTAGAATAGACCTTCGTGTCTTCATAACCTGTCTCAGGGTAATTCCTGTCGGACATAACAACACCTCTTATATCATTAATCTTCTTCAGGCATTGATGCGCGATCCAGCCCAAAGTCTGTTCTGCCATTGGACGGAAGCTCTTGTCGTCAGTCCTGGTCTCGTAGTAGATGACAGCCATGACAATCCAGGCATTGGCACCGGTGGTTGTATATTCCGCACCCCGTTTACCATTGGCTTCATAAGAGAAGAACCAGCAACTATCGCCGACCGCCGATTGATTCCTGTTGTTCTGAAGGAACTGAAGAATATCCCTTGCATGTTGAGTGTATTTCCCGCCAGCTTCCGAGAACGCAATCACGGCAAGCGCCTGGTCATAAAGCCAGCAGGTCGGATTATCAGCATAACTTGCGACGAGTTTTGTTTGCGGGTTAATCTGAGAGAGAAGCCACTGCATTGCCCTCTCCTGAACTTCAGATTCTCCTGCTGTACCAACGCCATTCCAAAGAAGAATAACAGCAAGTATTATAACCAGCTTGTGACGAGACATCCTCATCCGCCATTTCGTTTTCACAATGTTTACATCAATTGACCGGCTCAATACGCAAGGTATGCTTCATAGGAACAAAGGCCGCCTGTATTGCTTCTACACGCTTCGCATGTTCCTCTTCACTCTTTTGGACGTCGGCTTCTTTATCAGGCTTACCCCTGGCATGAAACTTCTGCGCCTTTCCATCCAGCATTATCCTTGCAAGCGACACAGCATGCGCCCCAAGCCCATGCTCAAATTTGACGCCAGCAATCTGCAAAGCCTGCCCATAAGCCGACTTATCCTTGGCCGGTTTTCCATGGCCGACAGTCACCAGGTCCAGATTATCCAAATCCTCAAATTGATTCATATACTGTACTGAAACTCCACTTGCCGGATTCAACTTCAAACCGGCAGTACTTCTCGTTTTCGCCCTTACAGGCAAGGCCCCGAAGAGATTTCGCCGGTTTGCCGTTCTTCCACACAATCTTACCGTTAACTTCAATACTCGCAATACGACGCTCTTTTTTAATCGGGATGCCAACAACCGCCTTTGTTCCTTTCGGCGAAATCAGTTGAAGTCCAAGCGACGCCGCATCACGTTTCAACGAAACTTGTATGCTGCCCTTCACCGTCGGCACCACTCCTTCGATTGTCGTCAGGTTCCCCATCTGCGGCAGAACATGATACTGCTCATAAGCCACCTTGTCCGGCGCCACACCCAGCACATACTGCGACATCATCGTCAGCGGGCCCCCGCTCCAGGCATGATTGTATGTGCCGCTGCCATCCATGTTTTCAGCCAACGTTGAAATCGGCCTCTTTACCATGCCGTCATAACGCTGCTTCATCCGGTCAAGCCCCAACTGCGCCTCGCCCATCATGAACAGGGCCTCAAGCACATACTTCTCCATGTACGGACTCGCGTTGCGATGCTTGTCCAGCACCTCGCGCAAAGCCGCATACTTGTCCGGCCCGGCAATCCCGGCCACTACCGCGAGTCCGTTCCCGCGATCGTCTGTGTCGCCGCTGTAGCCCGGCGAACGATACTCTTTCCCGTTCCAGCACTGCGCATTGACACCCTTCTCCACAGCCGCCAGCCTGGCCTGCCAGGCAGGAATGTCGCCATCGGCCCCGCACAGCTTTGCCATCTCGATCGCGCCCTGGAGCGCAAGGTGATACCACACGCTGTCCAGTAAGTGCGCGTCGATATTGCCACCCCAGTCCGACCAGTCCCACTCACCTTTACGGTGAATCACCAGACCATTTTCATCCTGCTTCCATACTGTCAGGTAATCACGGACATGCGGATACACAACCCGCATTGTCCCGGCATCGCCGGTATAGAAATAATACAACCAGAAACCATATTTCCCGACGCTCGCCAGCATTTGAGGAGGCAGCTCAGCGCCCCAGTTCCCGGTCGGAACGGGAGAATATATCGTCTTATTGGGCCTCTGCCACTTCGCCAGCTCGATGATGGCTTTTTGCGCAAGCTTATAACCCGGCGGATCAAACACATAAAAGGATTCCCCGATTTCATTGACCGCATCACCCCACCACTGCGCCCGCTCGCGATCCGGGCAGTCCATGTAGTTGTCGCGCATGGTGACATACAGCGTACGCTTGGATTTCTCCCAGAGCGTGTTGTAAAAAGAATCCTCACAACTGAACGAACCGGCAAACTCGGCGTTGTAACCGGTCTCCCGGTATTGCAACGACAAGATCTTCACGCCGGCCGGAATCGTATACTCAACCACATGCCCGTTCATCCAGCCGGGCGTTTCATACTCCTGTACGCCATCGCGGGTTATATACTCCGCATGAATATTGAATTCGCCACCGCCATTAATATCATCGGTCCTGATGTCGATCTTCTGACCGGCCATTGCCTCGATTTTGAAATACGGCGTCACATGCGCATTGTACGGCAGCGCGGCCTTGATCACCTTTCCATCGCTGACTGCAGGCAGTTCAACCGAATTGGCATAGGCTTTCAGCCCATAATCTTTCCATTGCGGAATTGGCCGTTGCGCAAGATTGCCCCAGGGCGCAACCGGCGGGACTCCAGTTTCAAACGGCGCGGCCCAGGATGAATCATCATACGACGGTTCCATCCATCCCGAAATGTCCTTCGTCGCGTCGAAAAGAATGCTGGATTCCGGAAGCCGGTAATTTGGTTTTGGATCGCCGGCTGTCCCGAATGCCGGATGAATCTTCATTTTCCAGCTGTTATCAGTTGCTAAGACGTCCTTTTCAAGCTTGGCCTCCATCACGAATCCCGGCTTACCGCTGCTCTTGTGCGAGAAACCCTGCCTGCCAAAATACCAGGCTAGAACCGCAATGGTATTGCGTCCCTTCTTCAGATAAGGCGCAATCTCCACGTCGTCATAATACCCGTCATTCGGCGTAGGCCCGCGCTTGAGGCCACCCTCGCGAATCACCAGCTTGCCATTGATCCACAGCCAGTATTTTGAGTCCACCGCAATCCGAACCGGAATCGAGGCAGACACGTGCCCTATCTCAAAACTCTTGCGATAACATATCCACGTATTTGCCTCAGCCTTTTCCGGCCCAATCCATTTTCCGGTCCACGGGGCGCTGGCCTCCCGAACTGCCGCCGTACTTATTGCCGCGCCAAGCGGCGGGAACGCCTGGCCACCGTACGTTTCGACATCCACCAATTTTGGTGCAATATCCTTCCATGTAAAGATCGCGTCAGCCCAGTCGGCGTGATCACTGTAGTTGTTATCGCCGCCAATGGTGACTTCAAGCTTGAGTTTCTTGACTCCTGACAACGTAAGATCAACCGCTTTGGGTTTATCGCCATGCTTTATGACACCGCTTCGAAAAAGAATCTTTCCGTCGCCAGATGCAATGAACTCCACAGACCCCTCATTGCCTGCACCAGCGTCATTCACTCCAACCATGGCATGAAACTTTTCAGTCCTGCCATCAAGTATTAGCATTGCAAGGCACGGAGCATGAACACCCAGCCCGTGCTCATACTTCTCGCCGCCTATCGACAAAGGTTGACCGGAAACCGCCCTGTCCTTGGTCGGTTTTCCATGGCCGATTTCGATGAGGTTAAGATTTGGCAGATCCTCGAACCGGGTTTCTCCGCCGGAAGCTGCAAGGCCGCCCCCCACCATTGCGGACACGATAATCGCTAAAAAAGTTCTAAGTGTTCTTTTCATCATATTCGTCCTTCGCCTTTCAACTTCCACTTCATGTTGCTCTTCATGCTACTAGTTTCTCGTTTGACTGGGCTTATCAATCACTTCGCATCTACAGAGACGCCAGGCCAATCATCCGTGCGGAACAGGGACGCTGGCAGACCTTCCTTGTTGAAAAGAGTGGCTTGCGTGTCCTCACCCCAGTCGTAGCGAACGGCAACGGGCACGGCCACCTGGTCGCTCGACACGACAACCGTGTTCCCGCTGATCTCGGCCTTGGCCGGCTGGAAATTCTTATCCGCTCCGGCAATGGTAAACTCTCTCAAGGGCTGGCTGTCGGATGAAACCAAGCCGCCACCGCAATGCTTGAACTGCAGCTTAATCTGCTTTCCAACCACCTTCATCGAGTCGTAGATCGGCCCGGAATACACGAGTTTCAGGTCGCCATACACCTTGGCCTGCGCCCACAGCGCCAGTCGCTTGCCAACGTCCTGTTTATTTGTTGGATGGATGTTGCCGGCATTACCGATATCCACCGTGACGACGAGCCCCGCGTTGGGCACGGTCTTGGATGCAATTAACTGCGCATTGCACAACTCGGCGAATTTGGATGAATTGTTGCCGCCATAGTTAAAAGGCGGCAACTGCACGATGCCGAACGGGAAATCCCCCTGCCCCCAATGTGCACGCCAATCTTTGATCATCCCGGACAGGAGTTTGCCATACAGGCTGGAGCGCGGGACATCATCCTCACCCTGATACCAGATGACGCCGCGGATCCCGAACGGGATGACTGGTGAAACCATTGCGTTGTACAGTACGCCGGGAAAGTTGTGATTCCGCTCCGGCGGCATCGCCGCAACCTGCGCTGGCGGACAGGCCAGCACGATGGCCTGATTAGGGCTCCAGGGAATCGACAGGCGCGTCATCGCCAGCTTCTTGCCGGGATCATTCGTCTGGCACCATGCCTCAATCGCCCTGTTCATGCTGTCGCCGCCCCTCTTGGAGTCCTCCCGCACTTGATCCGAGATGCTGGAAAAATCCGGCGCGGCCTTCAGCAACGCCACGGCATTGGTGTACTCCGTCATGTTTTTCAACGTATCCGCACTGGTCCACGCCTGGCAGGATGAACCGCCAATCGCAATGTTGATCATGCCAACGGGCACCTTAAGTTTCTCCTGGAGAGCGCGCCCGAAGAAATACCCCACTCCAGAGAAACCACCCCACCCGTTTTGCACCACGGTTTTCGGCGAACACTCCAGCCATGTCGATTCCCCCGCAAGCCGGCGTTGCGGACGCGCATCAATCCCATGCTTTACGGTGAACAAGCGGATCTGAGGATGAGTGGCACCGGCAATTTCAGCCGCCGAATCCTTGACCTGGGTCATCCCGAATTCCATGTTCGACTGACCCGAACAGACCCAGACCTCACCAACGAGCACATTGGTAAAAGCGAGCTTATTCATGCCCGTGACGCTCAAGGTATACGGTCCGCCTGCCGTCAGGGGGCCGAGCTTCGCCATCCACTCGCCCTGCGCATTGGCAGTTGCTACGGCTTGCTTGCCGGCGATGGCAACCGTGATCTTCTCGCCAGGCTTGGCTTGTCCCCACACAGGCACCTTCATGTCTCTCTGCAACACCATGTTGTCCGAAAACATCTGCGCCAACTTAACATCGGCATAAGCCGACGAAGCAAATACGCACAACCCAACAACAGCCATTCTCTGCAACATCATAATCCTCTTCATTAACTGCTCCTTTGCAAAACACAATCCATTATTTTTCGATCATCACTTTCTTTAACGTCTTTCCGGCATCTACGGTCACAAGGCTCACCCCTTTAATGTCGGACTTGACCGGTTTGATGCCGGGGTTGGAATGTTGGAGAAACCAGTCATACAACTCCCGCTTGAGAAACGCATCACGAAAGGTGTCATGCGTGACGCCTGGCAGGATCGAAAACCGTACTGGGATGCCCAATCCGCGGATCGTGTCCACGATCTTCTGGAGCGGCTGGAGTGCTACCAATTTATCCTGTTCTCCATAAATCACCCAGATCGGAAGCCCGGCAAGATTCCGATACCTCTCCGGCGGCTGCCACGTAATGTGCGAAACCGGCGCAATGGCGGCAAATCGTTCGGGATGGCACATCGCCATGTCCCAGGTGCCAATGGCGCCCATACTCTGACCGGTCATATAGACGCGCTGGGCATCAACCCGATATCGCGCCATGGTCTCCTGGAGCAGGATATCAAGGGTCTCGGCACAGGCGCTCCAGCTGGGGACGGGAAGAAGTGGTGTCAACGTGATAAAAGGACAATCGGGATGATCCAGCACATAACGAGGCACACCAAAGTTCGTGACATCTTCATAATTATAAACCGGACCGGTCCCATGCAACCAGAGGATCATCGGCCACTTCTTCGCAGGATTCTTATCATATCCCTTTGGCAGTGAAATCTTGTACTTCAGGCTGGCTCGTTCGGAAAAGGCGTTGGTGAAGACGGATGTGTCGCCTTGAAGATCCCTGCGCAGCGCCTTCACAAGATCCCGTCCAAACGCCCGCGCCAAATCCGGGGTAACCGATTTGCCGCCGGAGATCGAGGTCGGAATTTCCAGGCGGGCCGCGAACCTGACACTGGTCAGTCGGGTAAGCCAGTCCCTGAACTCCAGTCGTTTGCCGCTGGACTCGGAACTTGCGCTTTTCGTGATGTCCGGGCCGGGCGGACAGAGCGAGGAGGAAAGCGGCGTAAGGCTGGAAGGGTCCATCTTCGCGTTTTCAACAGTCTCGCAGTTCAAGGCATTGCCAAGACCTTTCAGGGTTCCCGCAAAGCGAAGTGTCTGCTGCCAGTTCCACAACCCTGGCCCGCCAACCAATGCCGCACCCTTGACTTTGCTCTGCGGCTCGGCCGCATGCAAGTCTATGATGATGGCTGGGTAATACTCGGCCCATGTCGCCTTCATAAACTTTTTGACAGCCTCGACGGAGGCAAGTTTGGATTCCGCGCCATAATCGCAGGCGTAATCCATCCCCGGTGTTCCGTCCTCGACCCCATCCTTGTCCACAAAGGGAATCGCCACGATCCCCGACCGATCCCGAAGCCACTTGGCGTCCTCACTGTCGCCTGCCAGCGTTTCGAGAATGCCTTCCAGGACGTAGTTGGCGACTGCATCGCGTGCGTCATGGCGTGCCGTCAGCAGTATAGGGTAGCTCCCGTAACCTTTGCGTCTTGAATCTATCCTCAACATCTCAACCGCGCGCCCCTTGTCTGTGCGGCACAGCGTTTCGAATTTCATGAGGGGGTTGCCCTTGTGAGATTCGACAAACGCTTTCCAGTTGCCCTCGGTGTAGGATATGGCCGGTGCCGCGCTGGTTTCCGCAGCAAGAACGGTGATGGCAGTGAGCAGAAATGTCGTTAGCAAGAACTGTTTCATAGCGTGATCTTCACTTTCATATTTGCATACAATCCAATAGTCATAGCCCCTCTTGCTCGCAAATAAGCAGCGCACCTTGGTTAGCCGCCAACGGAATCGAATCGCCGGGCTTGAATTCAGCCGCCGCTTGCATGCCCTTTATCTCGGGCGCGTGGAGCCTCGCCGTCGTCGGATTCAGCCCCAGAGAGGCCCAATCAATGGTTAACGCAACCGCTGTTTCCCCCGCCCAACTTCCCAGGGCGATCAGGGTCTTGCCCTTCTTACGGAACACTGAAGCCTTCACCTTGTCGTTGCCGGTGCGAACCGGACAGGCGGGATCCCACCATCCGATGAATTCGCTCTCCTCAATGCCAAATTCCGACTCCATCTTCCACAGCGCCCTCGGGTCGCCACTCCACGGCCACCGGGTCCGCATCCCGAAGACATATCCATGCCAGACGTGGGGCCGGGCCAGCATTTCGCTCATCAGGCCATAGGGAATGCCGGACATCTCAATCAGCATAGATTCCGGCGACGCATTGGCACTGAACCCTTCACCGTGCCACAACCCATTGTAGTAAGGATACAGCTCCATGAAGGCAAGGGAACTGGATGACCAGCAGGTCAAGTTGCAGAAATGATTACACGAGTGCATATTCACACGCCGACCGGTATTTCCGTCAGCATCAAGAATGCGCCGGGCGCGCTGCATCGATTTCCGGTCCAGTGCCGTGTCGTCGATGTACAGCCCGTCAATACCCGCCTTCTTCACCAGGTAGTCCAACCCCTCCAGGTAATAGTTGTTCCAGCGCGAGTCCGGAGTAGTGATCACGGCCAGGTCCAGTTTCTTATAGCCAGGGTAATTCAGGTTCTCGCACCAGGCTGGAACAACATCCATCCCGACATGCTTCCGGAGCCAGGGATGTGGGCCGTTCTGGTTTGTGACAGGCCAGGCCACCCCCTCCTTGCGCTTCAGGATGACTTCCCCGTCGAGGCTCTTCAGCGCGAAGAACTCGGGCAGATTCTGGGTCAGCTCCCTGGTCGTATAGTACACATTCACCCTTATCCCGTCCCCGTGCGCCTTCTTGACGAACTTGGCGAGATTACCAATGGAGTCATCATTGCAGGGATAATTGATGTAGGGATTGCACAGCCGGTTGTGATGCACCTCAACGATCCGGGCGCCGTCCGCATGAAGTGCAGCCGTATCCTCTATACCTGATGACCCCGGCCAGACATGGTAAATCCGGTCTGCAAAATGATCCTTCACCGCCAGGGGCTTGAAAGGCGTAAAGTTCCAGTCGATGTCGAAACATAGACCGTCCTTGCTCTCGATCGCCACCGGAATCGTCCTGGCTCCCGACGTGGCGACGACCGTCACCGCCCCGTCCTTCTTCTCAAACCCGATACCGCCGCCGCCCCACGAATCCGGCAAGGCCAATGGCTGGAAGTTATAGTAGACGTTAATCAAGGGGCGATGGAAGTTCCCCCCTTTGAACCGCTGCATGACCCCCGCATTGACATCGCCAAGCCATAGGCAATCCTGATTTCGGGAGACATTCCATCTCCACGCATGTTTATCCGGACAAAGCCCACCCGGCAACCCCAACCCCATGGCATACTTGGCGGCCCCCTGATTCCAGACGGTAGTGAACCGGACATCGTCAACCGCGACAGCCCCCTTGTCACCCGACAGCGCCATCCTCAACTTGAGGTTACCATCGAACTCAAAACGACCGATCGTGGTCAGGCTCAATCCATCCGCCGCCCGGCTGACAGCCCGCCACTCAACCCCCACCGGAGTGCACTTCGTGAATTTGAATTTTACGGGCTTCCAGTCCAACACCTTCCCCCTGACCGTGCAGGACAATAAGGCGGGCTGCAAGAACGCCTTTTTCCCGTGCTTCAGGATCTTCGTATTACTACCCGAAAAGAAGCTCTCATACTGCGCGGGAATGCCATTGTCGCCCAAGGTGATGCGCCGCCCCAATATGTCGAGGGTTCGCTTCCAGGTACTGACACGAATCGGTGTAAAGGGGCTGGTCACCACCGTTTCACTCCCCCCGATGGAGGAATCCAGCCATTTCAAGCGGGCGAGGCGCCAGGCCTCCAACGTTCCGTCCTCCGCGATCGGGCTACCCTCGACCTTGAGCGCGATGGCCAGCGTGGCACTCCCGACCGTGACCACACCGTGATAATCGCCAACCTTGGCCGTCGCAGGAATTTGAATGCCTATCCAAATCGGCTTCACTTCGCCGATGCCCACCGCGACGGGCACCGGAGTGATGAACCGGATCTCGGCCTTGCCCAACCCAGCCATCGTCAACCGGGGCGTCAGGCCTGATAACGGATTCTCACCCGCCACCACGCACACTTGAAATACATAGAATTCACCGGGACGCGCCGTCCCGGAAAACCGGCCATGCTGTCGGGCACCATTCTCAAACCAATGCGCAGGAACAATGTTGTTTCGAACAGCAAGCTGCCGGTCTTCGCCAAATAACCAGAACTGAGCCGGATTGTCCTTTTTGAAAGCAGCAAGCGCCTCCGGCGAGGCCGCCGTTTCCATCCTTTCCATCGCCTCATCCACTCCCATCATTGCGGTGACAGCCGGGGGCATATTGTATGAAGTGTTCTGGCCGTCAATGATCATCGCCTGCGGCACGACACAGCCGCGTTGTAATACCGCGCCGTCGGAAAACAGAGCATGCGGCTTTACTTCCGCCCGCAACATCGCCGGCATAACCAGGCACAAAAGAAATGAAAGATATGTTCTATTCATTTTCGCTTTGTCTTCTTCGCTACATTACCGGCTTCAACTCAACACTTTCATTCACGCCTGTCTTGAAGGTAAAACGATCACCCTTCTGTGTTTCCGGGAAAAGACCGGAAATTATTCCGCCACGAACAATTTTGATCTTCTTTCCCGGCCAGGGATTCTGCACCGCGCAGGGCAGGCCCTTTTCGCTGACAATCTTCACGCCTGAAACTTCACCACCTTTCAACTCAGCAGAAACAAGGAACGCCCCGACTGCACGCAGTGTTCCGAATTTCGCATCCATATCTTTCGGCCAGCACGGAAAAAGACGAATCACGCCTTCATGACTTTGGAGCAGCATTTCGTTGATCGCGAGCAAGCCGCCACTGCTCTCAACGCCCCCACCTCCGTAATACAACAACAGGTTCCGTAGCGAATGCTTGTCGCACTCTTCACGCATCTTCGTCAGTATTATTTTGGGATCATAGCAGATGCGCGCACAGGCCGTGTACCATGATGAAAAAGCGTTGTAATCAGCCCAGCGCCCCATTTCGTTAATCATATTCCTGCTAATCTCCAGCATCTTAGGATCGCTGTCCAGACCGATGGTGCCGGCTGGAAATATATGCTGGATACCAAGCGAATTGTCGTTCCACCAGGCAACGCCCTTCTCAGTGTAGCGGAACACGGTCTTCCCG
>Ga0118677_10006638_pt1 | contig 19481 bp, 13 predicted proteins | sample AliMusrvi5mmetaG_FD_86154 | JGI IMG/M metagenome (GOLD analysis project Ga0118677, IMG submission 86154)
GCGTCCGGCCGGATGCCCAGTGCGTCGAACAGCCGCGCCAGTGCGATGCAGGCGGCGTGTGTGCACTGGATGGCGCCGGCCATGCTGATGCCCAGCGGCGCGCCGCTTTCCGCGCGTCCGGTGGCGGCGCCGGTTCCGAACAGCCATTCGCTGGGCAGGAAACCGTCCGCGGTGTCCTGGCAGACCGCATCGGCTTCGTCGAAGGCTTCGCGGCACATGTCGAAGCTCAGGCAAAGATCGCGCAGCATGTCCGGGTATTGCGAGGTTTCGCCGGGGAAGAGAAAGATCAGGCTGCCTTCGGGGCGCAGGCGCTGGCGAAAATAAAACATGCCGGCCTTGTCGCGGATTCGGACGGCATCGGAGGCGAGCTTGGCGTGGGCGATGCGCAGGCGTTCGCACAGGTCGGGGACGCTCGCGGCGACGATGGCCAGCACGGCGGGCATGCCGCGCGCGGTGTGGGCGAGCGTAAAGGCCACGTCGCGCAGCGCGAGGTTGGGCGTGTGTTCGAGCGCGTGCAGGAGCCACTGGACTTCGCGGCCCAGCGCCGCATCCGAGGCTGCGCCGACCAGGCAGAGCTCGTTCTCGAACAGATCGTGGAAATGTTGGCGGGACTTCATCGGCGTTCCAGATGCTCTTCCAATACGGCATGGGCATGCACGCAGGCGCAGTCGAAGGCGTTGACGGCGGCACGCCGCGGCGGCTGGCGGCGCCCCTGCACCCAGGGGCGCGGCGCGGCGTCGATGTAAAAGGGCGAGGACGCATGGCCCAGCCGCGCGTGCAGGCGGTTGGCGGCCAGCACCATGGGCGGCAGGACGCGGTGATGGAGCGCCAGCGCGGCTTTCACCACGCCCGCCAGTCCGGCGGCGGCGAAGCAATGGCCGATCTGGGCCTTGACCGAGCCGACGAGGATGCGCGGCGTCGGCTCGGTGCGGTCCGGGAACACCTGGCGCAGCGCATGAATTTCCATCTGGTCTTCGCGCGGCACGGCGGAACCGTGCGCCTCCACGAGGCCGATGGTGGCGGGATCGACGCCGGCCTCGTCCTGCCCAAGCTGCATGGCGGCGACCAGTCCCCTCGGATCGGGGCGCATGCCCAGCGAAGAGGCGTCGCCGGCCGCGAGGCCGATCCCCTTGAGCACGGCAAAGATGGTGTTGCCGTCCTTTTCCGCATCGCGGCGCCGTTTGAGCACGAGGAAGCCGCCGCCTTCGCCGGGGAGTGTGCCGTCGGCGTCACGGCTGAGCGGGCAGGGGCAATCGCGGGTGGTGAACGGCAGCAGGCAGGCGAGCCCCATCAGCACCTGCAGGCTGGCGCAGTTCTGCACGGCGCCTGCCAGCATGAGGTCGCAGCGGCCGAGACGCAGTTCGTCCATGGCCAGACGCAGCGCCTGCAGCGACGAGGCGGCGCCGGCGTCCACGGCGCAGGCGGTGCCGGAGATTTCCAGCGCCGCCGCGCATTGTCCCGCGATGGCGTGACCGAAGGCGCTGCGCAATCCCGGCGTGCGCATGGGCGGCAGCGCGGTCTTCAGGGCCTGGCGGATTTCGTTGAGCTGCGCTTCGGCGGCGGTTGGGAACAGGCGCTGGAGCAGCGCCACGGTCTGATCGAGCACCAGTCCGTGTTGCAGCCAGTTGGCCGAGGCTGCGTTCAGCGGGGAGGCGTAACCGAGGACGAGCCCGGTGCGTCCGGCGGGGAGCGTGGCGCGCGCGATGCCGGCCTGCTGCAGCGCGTCAGCCGCCAGTTGCAGCGCCATGAACTGGTCCGGATTGGCCCCGGCCAGCGCCTCGGCTGTGAGCCCGAAGGCGCCGGGCGTGAAGGTGTTGAGCTCGCGCAGGTAGCCGCCGCGCTGCGTGCTCAGCCGGTCGAAGCGCGGCAACGAGGGGTCGAGCACGCGCGGCGCCAGCGGATTCGGGTGGTCGCCGATGGCGGATTTTCCGGCCACAATGTTGCGCCAGAACGCGACCACATTGGCCGCGCCTGCAAAGCGGCAGGCAATGCCGACGATGGCGATGTCATCCTGGAGGACGGTGGGCATGTGCGGGTGGAAGGCTGAAGAAGTGATCAGTGATCTGTAAACAGTGAACAGTTCGTGTTGTGAACCGCAGAATATCGAACAAGGAACTCCGAATCATGAAGGAAGATAATGCCGGAGATTCCGCACAGTTTGTCACCCGATGATGTCATCTTTTTCATCGCGAACTTCATGATTCTGCGGTTCGACATTCGATATTCTGCGGTTCCAAATCTGGCTCTCTCACGCTCCGGCATCGTACCCATGCTCCGGCCCCGGGAATGTCCCATCCGCGACTTCCTTGGCATAGGCGGCGAAGGCGGCGCGCATCTGGGGGGCGAGGTTGGCGTAGCGTTTGACGAACTTAGGGTGGAACTGCTCGTTCAACCCCAGCATGTCGTGGGAAACCAGGACTTGTCCGTCGCAGCCGGGGCCGGCGCCGATGCCGATGGTCGGCACGGGCGCGGCAACGGTGATTTCAGCCGCGAGCGGCGAGGGAAGGCATTCCAGCACCAGGGCGAAGATGCCGGCTTCGGCCAGGGCCAGCGCATCGGCCAGGAGCCGGGCCGCGGCGGGCGGCGTTTTCCCCTGGACCTTGAAGCCGCCGAGTTCGCGGATCGACTGCGGGGTCAGCCCGATGTGCCCCATGACCGGGATGCCGTTGGCCGTGAGGGCGCGCACGAGATCCGCGCGGAAGGCGCCACCCTCGATCTTGACCGCGTCGGCGCCGGCCTCCTTGATCAGGCGGCCGGCGTTGGCGATGCCCGATTCGATCGAGACTTGGTAGGAGAGAAACGGCATGTCTGCGATGACCAGGGCGTTTTTCACGCCGCGGACCACGGCGGCCGTGTGGTGGAGCATCTGCTCCATCGTCACCGGGATGGTCGTGTCGTATCCCAGCACGGTCATGCCGAGCGAGTCGCCCACCATGATCAGCGGGAGGCCGGCTTCGTCGAGCATGCGGGCCGTGGCACAATCGTAGGCGGTCAGGCAGGCGAGTTTCTGCTTCCCCTTGGCTTGGCGGATGCGGGTAGCTGTCCACGTTTTCATGCGTGCCATGATGATAGCACAATTGCCGCAGATGGGGAGGGGGGAAGAATCGGGAACGCGCGAAGGGCTGTGTCGACGTGCGGATGCCCGGCATCACTGCTTTTTGTAACGGCAAATCCTACCACGGCGGCCGGATCTTGAACGCCGTGGTCCCGATGCGGTGGAGGAGGCGGAACGGAACCACGACCGCGAGCTGCAGGTTCGTGACCATGCTGGCCGCGACATACTGGATGGCGTCGCGTGTGGCGAAGGCGCGTGGTTCCTGGAAACGCACCAGGAACAGTAGCGCGAATGTGCGCAAGGCAGTCGAGATGATGAACAACAAGCCGTGGTAGGTGAGCGTGATTCCGAACAGGTCGGCGCGCCAGTCCGGTCCGAGCACGCGCACGATGGCGGACCCGAAGCAACCGCTGAGCGAACCGCTGATGGCGCAAACCACGCTGAAAATCGCCACGTAGGCAATGCCGGAGCCACGACCGGCGCGCGTCTCGCCCATGCCCAGCAACACGTTGAACCGCCCGATTTCCACCGCCGGCCACCCGGCAAACGTGAAGAGTACCAGCAGGTAGGCTGGCATCAGGTGCCCGGGCGACGCGAAGACCCACCCGATCGAGCCGGGAATGATCAGCACGGTGCCCATCATGATCAGCGGCTTGTGCCCCAGTTTGTCGATCAGGGGGCCATAGATGGCGGTAAAAAAGATCGAGACCATGGTCGGGCACACGATCAGCAGCAGCGACGTCTTGAGGGTGGAAAGGCGCAGGATGTCGAAGCAGTAGAGCCAGATGTATTGACCGAGGAGGCCGACGGCGAAAACCAGCATGGCATTGAAGCCGAGGAAGCGGCGGAAATTGCGGTCGCGCAGCGGTTGCAGCATCATGTGGTGGAACGAGGGGAGTGTCGCCGGTCGCGGCTTGACGGCATCCGGCACCGGCAGATGCATCAAAATGTCGATCATGCCGACCAGTCCCGCCACGGCCAGCAACCCCGACGCGGTCAGGCGCACATAGTAGGTGCCCATCGGCGCGGCATGATCCAGCAGCCAGCCCACCGGCAGCGGGAGCAGCAGCGTCATGTATTGGCCGAGGCGCGAACGCGCCGACATGAAACGCCCGCGGATGCGTTGCGGCAGCAGGTCGCCCATCCAGGAAACCCAGCAGGGGCCGTCGGTGTTGGCGCCCATCACGGCCACGGCATAACTAAGGAGAAATGCCTGCCACCAGAAGCGTTGCGGCAGCAGCCAGGGCACGGCCGCGATTACCAGCCACATGCCGCGATCGACCAGGCCGCCGACCAGAAACCACTGCTTGCGGCGGCCGCTGCGCTCGACGAGATAGCTGACGGGAACCTGCACAAATGCGCAGAGGTAGGGGATGGCCGTCATCAGACCAAAGGCGGCGTCCGAGGCCCCGATCGAGCGGGCAAAACGCGTCAGCGCCGCGCCACCGGCAATATTTGCCCAGAAAGCGCCGAAGAGCCAGGCGTAATACACCAGCCGCAGAGGCTGATTGGTGGTGGAACGGGTGTTGACGTCCGATTGCATGCCGCATTTCGCCAGGATTGGGCTTGCGGAGGACCGCTGCGCCCTACGTTTCATTTCAGCGGCTTCAGCTTGAGCCGTTCGCACGCCAGCGGCGTGGCCACGCGTCCCTTGGGCGTGCGTTCGAGATAGCCCTCCTGAATCAGGTAGGGCTCGTAGACTTCCTCCAGCGTGTCCGACTCCTCGCCCACGGCCACGGCGAGATTGTTCAGTCCGACCGGACCGCTGTGGAACTTCAGGACAATGGTTTCGAGGATGCGCTTGTCCATTTCGTCGAGGCCGTTCTCGTCGATCTCCAGCATGGCCAGCGCCCTGTCGGCGACGGCGGCGGTGATGCGGCCGTCGTGCCGGACCTGCGCGTAATCGCGCACGCGGCGGAGCAAATTATTTGAAATGCGCGGCGTGCCGCGACTGCGCCGGGCGATTTCGTGACCGCCCGCCGGATCAATTTCCATTTCCAGCTTGGCCGCGGAGCGTGTGACAATGGTCTGCAGGTCGTCGTGGCCGTAGTAGTCGAGGCGGTTGGCGATGCCGAAGCGCGAGCGCAGCGGCGCGGAGATCAGGCCGCTGCGCGTGGTGGCGCCCACGAGCGTGAAGCGGGGGAGTTCCAGCCGCACCGAGCGCGCGTTGGGGCCCTGGTCGATCATGATGTCGATGACGAAATCCTCCATGGCCGAGTAGAGGTATTCCTCAACCGTGCGCTGGATGCGGTGGATCTCGTCGATAAAGAGGATGTCACCCGGTTCGAGCGCGGTGAGCAGACCGGCAAGGTCGCCCGGCTTGTCGATGACCGGCCCGGAGGTGGCCTTGACGTGCACGCCCATGGAATCGCCGAGAATGTAGGCCAGCGTGGTCTTGCCGAGGCCGGGCGGCCCGGAGAGCAGGACGTGGTCGAGCGGCTCCTTGCGCTGGCGCGCGGCCTCGACCGCGAGCAGGAGGCGGTCGCGCACCTTCTGCTGCCCGACGAACTCCTCGAAGCGCGACGGGCGCAGCCGGTTGTCGAACGCGGCATTGCGCTGATTGAGCACTTCGGTCGGACGCGGTTGCATGGGGAAAGGTGTACCAGAACCGGGGGGCGCGGGCAAGAAGGTCATTGGCAGCTTCGCTGCAACCCGCGCGGCATATCAAGGGTGTTCCAATCGCCCGCCGCGGCCGAGTATGGCAGGGAAGGGCAAGTGCCGCACCATGACTTTTGTCGCGCCCCGGCAACATCACTTAGCAAATCTAGCGGACCATTATAACAACCCATACACCAACAGGTTCTGCAAACCAATTGACATCACGTCCAAAACCATCATACTTCTTGCATCGCACTTGTGAACCCCGCATGCGAACTAAACTCCTGTAAAGTCCAGTGGGCGGTCCATATCACGTTAGCGATGAAAACAACAATAACAACAACGATACTGACGATTATGGTTTTCGGGGCATCGTGCAAATCCAAAACCGAGACAACCGTTAACATGCTCAATCCACCGAGCATGATGCCCACGCATATTGGCGACATGTCCGTCTCGGCAGCGGAGAAACTTCTGGCAATGCAGCCGCCCGTGAAAGTAGCAAACGCAACGTCATTCGAAAGCGGAAAGGTGGATATAGCGATTCAAGATGCACAAGGGAAGATTTTCGGATTACAAAGATCATCATGGGGGGCTGACAAGCAACCTCGATTTGTAATCATGAATAGCAAGGGTGAGCCAGACGAAACCCTTGAATGGAATGATCCCAGATTAAAGGCTTTAGCCGCTCTTTCGTTAAACTGGGTTGACCAGAAATACTCTAAAACCGAGCAGAACCGGATATTTGCCGGCAAACACCTTGAGGAGAAACCGTTCGACATCCAGAAGGAATATGCGTCGGAGGTGCTTTGGCTGTTTCGAAAAGAAAAAAACGAAAATCGCTAACCACGGCATGCTCCGTCACGGAGTACCGTGCCGGAGATGCCGGACGTTGAGACTGTCGAAAAACTCGGTGGGCCGGTTTCGGCCCGAAACGAACCGTCTGTGGGGCGGAAAAGTGCTTGCTCGCGGAAAACCAATCCTGCCATTTTCGTGCTGGCGTCCCAGTTGTTTGAGCCCCAAAACAACGTGACTGAATCGGCAGGAGTTATTCGACAGCCTCGTTCGCGGCAGAAGACAGGAGGACCAGATGAGAGTAGTTCTAGTCTCAGCGGTTACCTTGTCACTAGTCTCTGTCATGATGCTTTGGGACGGCTGCACAACTCCGTGCCCTGAAGATGCCGAAGACAAAGATGTCTACGTGCCGCTTCAACTGACGGCCACCGGCGCACAAGAGATCAACTTCGCAGAGGCTGAAAGCATTTTAGGGCTATCGGGCCCCGTCACGGTAACGGATTTCGCTATAGGCGTGAACAGCAAGGCGCTGTATTCTACGTTGATAGACTCGCAGGGACGGGCGCTTACCGTTTGCCTGTCCCAATCGAACTACACTGCGAACCTGATTCGATACGATGTCTCGATAACATCAAACGGAAACGCCCTCGCTTTCTTTACCTGCGATGTGGCCGACGTTCGGTTCAAGGCGTTTGAGGTGGTTTGTACGCACTGGGTTAACAGGAACTTCGCGACAAATGACCTGGAGCGGATTGCCAGAGCGGAACTGAGTAAGAGGGCTGAAACTGCAAACGACATTATCTCGTATTTCCAATACGGCAGCACAAACCAATCAATCGTCCTTACGGCAAACGCCGCAGCCACGCTTCTGGGAGTGACTCTGCCTGTGGAGGTGACCGATCTGCCTTTCTGCAGTTGTGATGCCCCGATGCACTGTGACCTGATCGACGCCAGAGGTCTCAGACACGCGTACGAGTTCGAGCATGCAACTGGGAAGCTCAAGGGTCATGAGGCGAGTGTCCTGGCAGCAGAGCAGAGCGAGTCCCTGCGAGTCCTGCTATGCGACTGGTGTGAAAGAGTTTTCCCGAGAGCCAGTCGCTCGACAATTTTGTGAAGCGGCCGAGGGGCGAAGAAATCGCAAATCGAGTCTTGGCTTTCTTTCGCCCACAGTACTTCGATCCTACCTTTTTTAGTATTACATTCCTGAATGGCAGACCGTTCACAGGCAAGGTGTGCTCCTATTACGCCAACGGAAGGATGAAGAGTCAAAGGCCGTATGTGTACGGAAGGAGGAACGGCGTTGAGACACGGTGGCATGAGAACGGACAGAAGGAAGAGGCAGGTTCTCTGATGGAAGCCCGAAGAAATGGGAAGTGGATCAGTTGGTACGAGAACGGTAATATAGCGGAAGAAAGCCAATGGCGAGATAATGTGGGCTTGGGTGAAGTGGCGTGGTACCCGAAAGGAACCAAGAAACAAGAGGTGCTTTGCAGCGATGAGGGGGCTATAACCAACAAGATCATGTATTACCCAAACGGCATGAAGCGACTTGAGGTGCAGACACCTCTGGACGGTAATGCCGTGAGAGGCATGTGGGACATTAACGGGAACCCCATTGCATTCACAAATGACATGGAGCAGGCAGACGACTCCTGAAAAGGCCCATCAGGCAAGCAAAGGGCGCCGCCAACAAGCTGGTGGTGCCAACCGGGGCTAGCACCAGATGGCACACCGGTGTCGTAGGCGGAATCAGAACATGACCAAGACATTGAAAAGGGTGCTTCTGCCACTGACGTTGGCGTCATTTCTGGTTTCTTGCGCGACACCGGTCTCAAAGGCCGATCCTGATTACGAACGGATTGTCAGCATCGTTCGCGCAACCGTCGGCGATCAAGACCAAGTCATACGTTGCGATGTCACTATTCGAGGCGATTCTGCGATCGCCCGCTATGTGGTTTCGGAACCGCTTGCCCAACACGTGGCGACGGCGCGAAGAAAGGCAACCTTGGTTAAGACGGAAGGCATTTGGGTGTTGCATTCAAAAGTGGATGACACCCCCTGGTCGTGGCGATTCAAGTAGACCGCGAACTATCGGCTGGTGCGTCCGGGATATCGGCCGCACACCCGTGACGTACGCGCCGAATCACAGAATATTTTAAGATTGCGGTCGAAAACGAAAGGATGGCTATCCAGGCGAACCGAAGATTGCCGAATGTCCAACCGCAGATTTTTAAGTCAACTCCGCCTTGCGCGGGATACTCTCCTTCCTCATTCGGACCTCTTCAATCGTCAATCTGCGGTTCTTCCCGGCGGCACCCGGTGTGACCATGACGCTCACACCCACCCCTCCGGCGGAGGGGATGCTTTGCGGGCGAAACTCGCGCACCGCGGCCATCCGCCGCAGCGAGTAGGCCGAAGTCGTCCCCGGCGAGGCCAGCGGCAGGCCGTGCGTTTTGGGCTCGCGGGGACCGCTTCGCCCTACTCGGTACGCCGCAGCCGTCCGCCCCCCAATGACTAGTGACCAATGACTTTCCCGTGCGTTCCATCTGCTGTATTTTATCCCCATGCAATTCGTAGTCCTCATCAGCGGCGGGCTGGATTCGACGGTGGCGCTGCACGACGCAGCCAGCCGCGGCACGGTCGCGCTGGGCCTCAGCTTCGACTACGGCTCGAAGCACAACGCCCGCGAGCTTCCCTGCGCGGCATGGCAATGCCGGCGGCTCGGCGTGCCGCACCGGATCGTGCGGCTGGAGTTCGTCAACGAGCTTTTCCGCTCGGACCTGCTGCAGAGCGGCGGCGCGATCCCCGACGGGCACTACGAGGACCTCAGCATGCGCCGGACCGTGGTGCCGTTTCGCAACGGCGTCATGCTTGCCATTGCCGCCGGCGTGGCGGAAAGCATGGGCGCGCAGGCGCTGGTGATCGCCGCCCACGGCGGCGACCACGCCATCTACCCGGACTGCCGCGAAACGTTCCTGGCCCCCATGGCCGAGGCGATCCGCGCCGGCACCTATGCCGGCATCGAGGTGCAACGGCCGTTCGGAGAGCGGAAGAAGGCGGACCTGGTTCGCCGCGGGATCGAACTGGGGGTGGATTTCAGCCACACCTGGTCCTGCTACAAGGGCGGCGCGCGTCCCTGCGGAAATTGCGGCACCTGCGTCGAACGGCGCGAGGCTTTCCAACTGGCGGGCGTGACCGACCCGGTGGAAATCGCGCCACGGGGTGGCGCTCCCACAATTGCTTCTTTTGTAGGAGCGCCACCCCGTGGCGCGAAATGAACGGGTTCGGAAACTCCGCGAATCTGCGTACTGACACCGCCGCGGCACAGGTGTAAGCTGTTGTCCTTCTGGAAAAGGATTTGTGCCCATGCGCCCCAACATCGTGCTCCTCAGCGTCCTGGCTTTGACCGTGGCCACCGCGTGCGAGGTTCGCGCCGTCACCAATGTCTTCGAATACCCGCTGGTCTTCCACAAGCACCAGCAGTTGGCCGGCGACTTTCAACGGGCCATGCGGCAGAAGGATGTTGCGGAAATGGAGCGCGCCTGCCGCACGGGCGTGGCGCTGCTCCCGGAAAACCCGGTCTGGCGCTACAACCTCGCCTGCGTGCTGGCGCTGCAGAAGCGGCCGGAGGACGCCATCGTGGCGTTGGGCCGGGCCATCGACCTCGGATACCGTGACGAAAAGCTGATCGCGGGGGACGGCGATCTTGCCAGCCTGCGAACGTTGCCGGCATTCCAGGAACTGCTCGCCAAGGCGCGCGCGCTGTACGGCAAACCGGTGGAAGGGCAGCCGGTCGTAACTGCCGCTCCGATTTTCGATGGCGCCGCGCATGTCAGTGCATCCAACACCGTCTGGGACTTCGAGAGCGGCCATTTCCGCACCTTTTTCGCGCTGCCGACCAACGCGCCCCCGCCGGCCGAATTCGCCGCCCGCTGGAGCGGTCCCGCCGCATCGGAGATTGGCCCGTGGCTGGCGACCAACGCCGCCGCCGGCAACTTCGGCGATTTTTACGACAACCGCGACGACGGCCACTCGCGTCTCGACTGCGCGCCGTTTGCCGGATTGATCCCGATTGTGTACGACGCCGATGCGCGACGCCACAACGCGCACTATGGCCTGGATCAATTTCTCTACAATGGCGTGGTGATTGGCAACTCCTCGGTTGCCGTCACATCCGGCCTCTACTGGCGCAGCGTGCCGCGCGGCGCATTGACCGAGGGACCAGCCACCGCCTTCCTCTTTCTCCAGTATTTGCGCAACCACCTGTATTGTTACCCCTCGCACCACGATCACGACGCCAACGGCTTGGGCGACCTGTATCCCGTGAACCAGCCGTACGTCCTGATTTCGCAGGGGTCGTCCGGGTCGGACCAGCCGTTTCTGAAAGCCGTGGCCGCCACGCTGGCGGCGTTCCGGCCGGAAACCAAGCAGTTCCTGGCGGCGCGCGGCCTGGTCATGCCAACCGTCCAGATGCTCTTGCGCGCCTCGCAGAAGACGGTGGTCAAACCCGAGGACTACCTCGACGGCCTGGCGCATCCGACGGTGTTCGACGCCGCCAACCTGGATGTCGAGCGCATGGTTCGGATGGCCCATGCGCTGACCACCAACGACATTCCGCCGGTGGTGGCGCTGCGCACACTTGCCGAGACGCGCGCCATGCCGGGCGTCGATTACTTCGACGCGTTCAATTCGGAGGCGCTGTACGATACGCCATGTGTGATCGGTCGGATCATGCGCAGCACGGCGCACCGCCACACCATGACCGTGGGCGCGCAACTGACCGGCGTGCCGGCGGACGGCTGGCGCCTCCGCTGGGTGGTACTGCGCGGCGATCCGCGCAAGATCACGCTTCTGCCGCTCCAGCCGGACCAGTCGCAGGTGGAGGTGTCGGTGATGCATCACGGCGGGCGTTTTTCTGTGCGTGCCGGCCAGCCATTGCAATCCAGCCGCGTGGACATCGGCGTGTTTGCCACGCGCGGGCAGCAGGTTTCCGCCCCGTCGTTCGTCTCGTTCTTCCATCTGAACAACGAAACCCGCACCTATGCGGACGACGGTCGCATCCTCACGATGGACTACACCGTCGCCGCCACCAACCGCTACGTGGATCCCGTGATCTCGCTGTCCAAGCACTGGCGCGACGAATACCAGTACGACGAGGACCGGCAGCCGACCGGATGGACGCGCCATCTGGGCGACACGGTCGAGCGCTTCAACCTGCGCGGCGAGCGCGTGGAGGAAACGGACAAGCTGGGCCGGGCCACGGTGACGCGCACGGTCAACTACATCCCCCGTTCGGCGACTGACAACTCGACTGCGCCCGATCTCATCCAGGTGGACGGTGATTTTCGCATCCGATATCGCTACGCTTCTGACCAGGACCGCACGGGTGAGGTCGTGAGCCGCGAGCGGGCCGGACCGTAGAAACATCCAGTGAACAGTGAGCAGTAATCAGTGAACAGTGTCGATGGTTCACTGCCCACTGCTCACTGTTTACTGCTTACTGCCTTCAACAACGTGCCCTCTGCTCCTAAACAAAGCATCTTCAACACCGGCCCCGCTTCGCGCGGGACGCTGCTGCGATTTCTACTCTCCTTCGCCTGGAAATACCGCGCGGGCAGCGCCAAGGTGCTGTGCCTGCAAATCTGCCTGCTGGCCATGGGGCTGCTCGGTCTCGGCCTGATGGGCACCGGGGTGGACTACATCCGGTACGTTGCGGCAGGCCGGCATGCGGCATGCGGCATGCGGCATGCGGAGTCGGGAGCGGGGAACTTGGAGCGCGGAACGCGGAGTCGGGAACGTGGAGTAGGGAACGCGGAATACGATACGCAGAACGCAAAAGGATTATACCAGAGGCCAGAGGCCGCACTTTCCAACTCCGCATTTCGCGCTTCGCAAGTTGATATTCCGGGCTCCGCACTCCGCGTTCCGCACTTACAGGCCGCGCCGAAGCCCCCCCAATGGCCGTTCGGGATTCAGCCGCCGCCGGGCATGCCGCCCATGCGCGTGCTGCTGATCCTGTCCGGCGGCATCCTGGGGTTTGCGCTGCTGCGCGGCGGCCTCAACTTTCTCTACACCATTGAGGCCAACAAACTGGTGCAGGGGCAGATCGTCGTGGACCTGCGCGCGCAGGTTTACGAAAAGATGCAGCGGCTCAGCTTTCGCTTCTTCGATGCCAACGCCAGCGCCTCAATCATCAACCGCGTGGTGGGGGACGTGCAGTCGGTGCGGTTGTTCGTGGACGGCGTGGTGATCCCGTGCGTGGTGCTGGTGCTGTCGCTGGTGGTCTACCTCGTCTACATGCTGCACATTCACGTCGGCCTGACGCTGGCGTGCCTTGGCACGACGCCGCTGCTCTGGTATGCGACGCGCCGCTTCTCGCTGCAAATGCAGCCGCGCTACCGTCGCGTGCGCGATCTGGCGGACCGGATCGTGCTGGTGCTGTCCGAGTACCTGAACGGCGCGAGCGTGGTCAAGGGATTCGGTCTGGAGAGGGCCGAGGTCGCAAAGTTCGCCGTCGCCAACCGCGCCGTGCGCGACGAGCAGCTCGCCATTTTCTGGACCATGAGCTGGTTCCAGCCGTTGATCGGATTCATCTCGCAGATCAACATGGCGGTGCTGCTCGGCTATGGCGGCTGGCTGGTGATCTGCTACGAGCGCGCGCCGGATGCCGCCGCCGCGCTGCTGGCCGGCATCTCCATCGGACAGCTGCTGGTCTTCTCCGGGCTGCTGCAGCAGTTCTCCGGCCAGGTGGCCAGCATCGCCAACATCGCCAACAGCATCCAGCAGAGCCTGATCGCGGCGCAGCGCGTGCATGAAGTGCTCACGGCGCCGCTGGAGATCCAGAGCAAGTCCGGCGCGCAGCGCCTGCCGAAGCCGCGCGGCGCCGTGACGTTCGACCGCGTCACGTTCGGCTATGACCCCGATGTGCCCGTGCTCCGCGACATCGCACTCGACGTGCAACCGGGCGAGTGCATCGCCGTTCTCGGCGCCACCGGCTCCGGCAAGAGCACGCTGATGAGCCTCATCCCGCGTTTCTACGACCCGACCCGCGGGCGCGTGCTGCTGGACGGCGCGGACGTGCGCGATCTCAATCTGGAGGATCTCCGCCGCTGTATCGGCATCGTGTTTCAGGAAAGCTTCCTGTTCAGCACGTCGGTGGCCGCCAACATCGCCTTTGGCCGTCCGGACGCCAGCCGGGCGCAGATCGAACAGGCGGCGCGCGTGGCCGCCGCGCACGACTTCATCCTGCAGTTGCCGAAGGGATACGACACGATTCTGCACGAAGGCGGCGCCAATCTTTCCGGCGGCCAGCGCCAGCGCCTCGCCATCGCGCGCGCCATTCTGCGCGAACCGGCGATCCTGCTGCTGGACGACCCCACCGCCGCCATCGACGCCCATACCGAGCGCGACATCCTCCTGGCCATGGAAAACGCGATGGAAGGGCGCACCACATTCGTGGTGGCGCACCGCCTCAGCACGCTGCGCCGCGCCCATCGCGTGCTTGTCCTGGACCACGGCTGCATTGCCGAGATCGGCACGCACGCGGAACTGATGCGGCGCGGCGGCCTGTACCAGGAAGTGGTGGCGCTGCAGATTGCCGACCTGGATGGGGCGGTTTTGCCGGACAGCCGGCCGGGAGGCGCCGTATGAGCCGCCTCCGGAAAAACCGCCAGGAGCTCACGCTGCTGACCGCGGTCAAACGCGAGCAGCGCGAGACCGAGCGCCGGCCGCTGGACTTCGATCTCATCCGGCGTTTGTTCGGCTTCACCGCGCCCTATCGCCGGATCCGCAACACGTTGCTGGCGCTGGTGCTGGTGCGCTCCGTGCAACTGCCGCTGCTGGCATGGGCCATTGGCGCGGTGTTGAGCGGTCCGGTCAGCCGGCTCGACCTGCACGGCATTGCGCTGGGCGTGGCCGGATATCTGGCGCTGACGCTGCTGACGCAAGGCACCTTCATCTTCCGCTCGCTGTATGCGCTGCGCATGGGCGAGAACGTGCTGCACGACCTGCGGCGGGACATGTTTGCCCATCTCCAGCGGCAGCCGCTCAGGTTTTTCGTGGACACCCGCATCGGTCGCATCATCAGCCGCTTCACGAACGACGCCGAAAATGTGCGCGCCGGCGTGCAGGACGTGCTCTTCATCACCCTAGTCCAGGGCGGGCAGATGCTCATCGCCGCCGCGGTGATGTGCTACTACGACTGGGTGCTCTTCTTGATGCTGCTGGCCATGGGGCCGTTCCTGTTCGGCATGAACTATTACTTCCGCCGCCGCCTGAGCCGGATGCACCGCGCCGTGCAGGAGAGCTTCAGCCGCGTGACCGCCACGCTGGCGGAATCGGTGGGCGGCATCCGCGTCACGCAGGGGTTTTCGCGCGAACGCATGAACGCCGACCTCTTCGGTGAACTGGTCGCGGACCACGCCAGCTTCAACTACGACTTGGCGCGCGCTTCGGGCGTATTCCTGCCGCTGCTGGAGATCAACAACCAGCTCTTCATCGCGGGGCTGCTGCTTTTCGGCGGCTGGCGCGTGATGCACGGCTACTCCGGCGTCGAAAATCTGTACCAGTTCGTGATGATGAGCGGCGCCTTCTTCCAGCCGATGATCAGCATCGGCAACATGTACAACCAGGCGCTCTCCTCCATGGCCGGCGCCGAGCGCGTCTTTCATTTCCTGGACACGGCGCCCGCATGGGAGGATGCGCCCGACGCCCGGCCGCACACGCTGCAGGGGCGCGTCGAGTTCCGCCACCTGAACTTCTCCTACAACCCGGACGCGCCGGTGTTGCGCGACATCACCTTTACGGCCGAGCCCGGCCAGACCATTGCGCTGGTTGGGCATACCGGCAGCGGCAAGACCACCATCGCCAGCCTGATCGCGAAATTCTACCTCCCCACCGGCGGCGGCCTGCTGCTGGATGGCGTCGAGATTCGCCAGATTCAGTCCGCCGCGCTGCACCGCCAGATCGGCATGGTGCTGCAGCAGAACTTCCTTTTCACCGGCACGGTGATCGAGAACATCCGCCTGGGACGTCCCGAGGCCACGGACGAGGATGTGCGCGAGGCGCTGCGGCGGCTGGACTGTCTCGATGCCCTGGAAGCGCTGCCGAACGGCCTGCATACCGCGGTTGGCGAACGCGGCGCCGGGATCAGCCTGGGGCAGCGTCAGTTGATCTGCTTCGCGCGCGCCATGCTGGCCGATCCGCGCATCCTGATCCTCGACGAGGCCACGAGTTCCATCGACACGATCACGGAAATGCGCATCCAGCATGCGCTGGCGATCCTGCTGCAGGGGCGCACGAGCTTCGTGGTCGCCCACCGCCTCAGCACGATCCGGCACGCGGACCTGCTGCTGGTGCTCGACCGCGGCCGCATCGTCGAACGCGGCACGCACAGCGAACTGCTGGCCGCCGGCGGCGCCTACGCCAGCCTCTACCGCCAGTTCGTCCGTGCGGGGCAGATTCGGGAATAGGGCTAGTACCGGTAGTGCTCGGCCTTGTACGGCCCTTCCACCGGCACGCCGATGTAGTCGGCCTGCTGGGGGGTGAGCGTGGTGAGCTTGGCGCCGAGCAGGTCGAGGTGCAGCCGGGCGACTTCCTCGTCCAGCTTCTTGGGCAGACGATGGACGCCGAGTTTTTGTTTCTGCGTCCAGAGCGCGATCTGGGCGAGGGTCTGGTTGGTGAACGAGCTGCTCATCACGAAACTCGGGTGGCCGGTGGCGCAGCCGAGGTTCACCAGGCGCCCTTCGGCGAGCAGGTAGATGGCGTGGCCGTCGGGGAAGATGTATTTGTCCACCTGCGGCTTGATGTTGACGTGCCGGATGCCGGGCCAGCCCTTGAGGCGGGCGACTTGGATTTCGTTGTCGAAGTGGCCGATGTTGCAGACGATGGCCTGGTCGCGCATCTTCGACATGTGCTCGGCGGTGATGATGTCGCAATTGCCGGTGGTGGTGACGTAGATCAGCGCATGGGGCAGGGCGTCCTCGAGGGTGCAGACGCGGTAGCCGGCCATGCAGGCCTGCAGCGCGCAGATCGGATCGACCTCGGAGACGCACACCTGCGCCTTGTGTTCGCGCAGCGATTCGGCGGAACCCTTGCCGACGTCGCCGTAGCCGCAAACCATGGCGGTCTTGCCGGCGATCATCACGTCCATGGCGCGCTTGATGCCATCCACCAGGGACTCGCGGCAGCCGTAGATGTTGTCGAACTTGGACTTGGTGACCGAGTCGTTGACGTTGATGGCCGGCACCAGCAGGCGCTTTTCCTTCTCCATCTGGTAGAGGCGGTGCACGCCGGTGGTGGTCTCCTCGGAGACGCCGCGCCAGTGCTTCACGACGCCGGCAAAATAGCCCGGCTCTTCCTGCATCGTTTTGCGGATGAGCGCGTTGATGATTTTGAGTTCCTCGATGTCGGTCGGTTCGTCGAGGATGGCGGGCTTCTTTTCGGCTTCGAAGCCGCGGTGGATCAGCAGGGTGGCGTCGCCGCCGTCATCCACGATCAGCGACGGACCGGAGCCGTCGGGCCAGGTCATGGCCATCTTGGTGCACCACCAGTATTCGTCGAGCGTTTCGCCCTTCCAGGCGAAAACCGGGATGCCGCGCGCGGCGATGGCGGCGGCGGCGTGATCCTGCGTGGAAAAGATGTTGCAACTCGCCCAGCGCACGTCGGCGCCGAGTTCGGCGAGCGTCTCAATCAGGACGGCCGTCTCGATGGTCATGTGCAAAGAACCCATGATTTTGGCGCCTTTGAGCGGCTTGTCCGGGCCGTACTTGGCGCGGGTCGACATCAGTCCGGGCATTTCCTTCTCGGCAATTTCGATCGCCCGGCGACCCCACTCGGCGAGTCCGATATCCTTGACCTTGTATGGGAGCATGTTAAGTCCTTGGGATGTTAAACGATTGGTGAAAGCGTCATTGGTCATTAGTCATTGGGGAAAACTGTCCCCCTACTGACCAATGACGACTGACCAATGACTTTACTTGATCCCCGCGGCTTCGCGCAGTGCCGCGACGCGGTCGGTCTTTTCCCACGGGAAGACGCTTCGGCCGAAATGGCCGTAGTTGGACGACAGGCGGTAGCTCCAGCCGACCGGTTTCGTCAGGCCCAGATCCCGGATCAGCATGGCGGGCCGGAAATCGAAAATGTCGCTGTGCAACAGGATGCCCGCGATGCGCTTCTCGTTGACCTTGGCCGTGCCATAGGTCGAGACATTGATGCTGAGCGGTTTGGCCACGCCGATGGCGTAGGCCACCTGGATCTCGCACTTGTCTGCCAGGCCGGCGGCCACGATGTTCTTTGCGGCATAGCGGGCGTAGTAGGCGGCCGAGCGGTCGACCTTGGACGGGTCCTTGCCGGAGAACGCGCCGCCGCCGTGCGAGCCGACGCCGCCGTAGGAATCCACGATGATCTTGCGTCCGGTGACGCCGGAGTCGGCCTGCGGTCCGCCCAGCACGAACTTGCCGGTCGGATTGATATAGAACTTGGTGTCGTTGCGCATCAGGCGGGTCTTGTCGAGCACATCGTGGGCCACGGCGACCAGATCCTTGCGGATGCGCGCCAGCGGTACGTCGTCGGTCTGGTGGGAGATCACCACGGCTGTGATGGCCCTGGGAACGCCGTCCTGGTGGAGGATGCTGACCTGCGCCTTGGCGTCCGGTCGCAGGTAGGGGATGGTGCCCTGTTTGCGGAGCTTGGCCAGGCGCTCCAGCAGGCGGTGCGAAAGCACGATCGGCGCCGGCATGAGTTCCTTCGTGGCATTGGTGGCGTAGCCGAACATCATCCCCTGGTCGCCGGCGCCCTGATCCTCGGGCCGGGTGCGGTTGACGCCCATGGCGATGTCGGGCGATTGGCCGTGCAGAGCGCAAACGTACGTGAAGGTGTCGTAGCTGAAGTTGAGTTCCGGCCGGACATAGCCGATGTCCTGCACGACCTGCCGCGCAATGGCCTGCGTGTCGATGCGGTTCCAGTTGCGGCAGGTGATCTCGCCCGCGTTCACCACCAGATTCGACGTGGCGAGCGTTTCGCAGGCCACGTGGGCGCTGGAATCCTGCGCGAGGCAGGCGTCCAGAATGGCATCCGAAATCTGGTCGCAGACCTTGTCCGGATGGCCTTCGGAAACGGACTCGGAGGTGAACACATGGTCGGTAAGAAGTTTGCTCATAGGATAGGGTTCCTTGTTGAAGGACACTAAAATACCGGAAAGATGGGCGAATTGTCGAGACGCGATCGCATCGGCGCCGTCACGGTCAGATCGTGACAGGCTGCGCGGAATCGGTTACTCTTCGCTGCACATTTCGCCCATGCGCTGGATCGTCTACAACGTGCTGCTCGTGATCGGTTACCTGGTGATGACGCCGGGTTTTTTGCTGCGCATGACCCGCCGCGGCGGCTACCGCCGGCATTTCCGGCAGCGGTTCGGGCGCTATGGCGCCTTGACCCGGGCGCGGATGGCGGGCGGGACGGATGCTGGCGCCGGCCGCAAGCCGGATGACCGCCCGATCTGGATTCATGCGGTTAGCGTGGGCGAGGTCTACGTGGCGTGGCAGGTGATGCACGCCCTGCGCGTGAAGCGCCCCGGCACGCGCTTCGTCCTCAGCACGACGAGTTCCACCGGTTGGCGGGAGGCGGAAAAACGCATCCGACCTGAGGACGTGCTGATCTACAACCCGCTCGATTTCCCCTTCTGTGTGCGCCATGCTCTCGATGCCATCCAGCCGCGCGCCTTCATCCTTACGGAGTCCGAAATCTGGCCCAACCTGATCCGCGCCTGCGGCCGGCGCGGCATTCCCATGTTTCTGATCAACGGGCGGATTTCCGACCGTTCCGCCCCGCGCTACCGGCTGCTGCGATTCTGGTTCGGCCCCGTATTGCGCCAGTTCACGCTGTTGTTGATGCAATCCGATCTCGACCAACGGCGTCTGGTTGACGCGGGCGCGGATGCCCGGCGGGTTGTGGTCACCGGGAGCGTCAAGTTCGACGTGGCCCGCCGCGACCCGGCCAAGGAGCAGATGGCGGCGGCATTGTTGAGTCAATTGGA
>Ga0118677_10006640_pt1 | contig 19477 bp, 16 predicted proteins | sample AliMusrvi5mmetaG_FD_86154 | JGI IMG/M metagenome (GOLD analysis project Ga0118677, IMG submission 86154)
CGGCATGGTCCAGGAGTTGTTCAGCCCCGGGAACCGGATCGCGGCGTTGAGGGCGTTGACTAATTCCTTCGGCGTGCGCGGCCGGTGCGCGACCACGGCGCCGTCGGCGTCGATGATGTCCACGGCGGGCCAGGTCTTCTCGTCCTGGAGCTGGATCGTGGTTTCGATCATGTCCATGGGCGCGGGATCGGTGGCGGTCTCGGCGCGGCCGATCTTGCCGAAGACATGCGCGACTTCCGGGAAGGTTTTGATAATTCGGTCGGTCTGCTGCAGGAGTTCACGCGCCTTGGTGGGGGAGATGCCGGGGAAGGTGGTCGGCATGTAGAGCAGGTCGCCCTCGTCGAGCGGCGGCATGAATTCGCTCCCGAGATTCTGGTACGGGAAGCATTTGCCGATCTGCGCGGCTGCGTTGCGGACCGGCCCGGCGGGGAGGCGGTCGACCACCAGTCGGTTCCACGGCAGGAAGACGCTGATCATGAGCAGCGCGGCGAGGACGACCACGCTGCGGCGGTGGCGGATGACACAGTCGATGACCGGATGGTAGAGCCAGGTCAGTGCGCGGTTGAGCGGGTTTCTGGCCTCCGGGACCGGGCGTCCGCGGATGAAGAAACCCATCAGCACCGGCGCGAGCGTGATGGAGAGCAGGGCCGCCGCGGCCATGGAGTAGGTTTTGGTGAAGGCCAGCGGCTTGAACAGCCGCCCCTCCTGCGCCTGGAGCGTGAAGACCGGCAGGAACGACACGGTGATCACCAGCAGCGAATAGAAGAGCGTGGGACCGACCTCGACGGAGGCGTCGCGGATGATCTGCCAGCGGGGTTTCAGTCCGAAATCGCGTTCCAAATGCTTGTGGGCGTTCTCGATCATGATGATCGCGGCATCCACCATGGCGCCGATGGCGATGGCGATGCCGCCCAGCGACATGATGTTGGAACTGATCCCCTGGCCGTACATGACCAGGAACGACAGCAGGACCGCAACCGGCAGGATCACGATGGCGACAAGCGAACTGGACAGACTGAGGAGAAACGCGAGGCAGACCAGCGCCACGACGATGCTCTCTTCGATTAGCTTCTCCCGCAGCGTTTTCACCGCGCGGTCAATGAGCGCGCTGCGGTCATAGGCCACGGTGCAATGGACATCCGGCGGAAGGCTCTTCATGGCCTGGGCCAGTTTCTTCCGGGCATCCAGGATCACCTGCCGCGCATTGGCGCCGGAACGCACCACCACGATGCCGCCGACGGTTTCGCCTTCGCCGTTCAGCTCCGCGATGCCGCGCCGCATGTCCGGCCCGAACTGCACGCTGGCGACTTCGCCCAGCAGGATGGGCACGCCGTTGGGGCCGGAACCGACCGCCACCTGCCGCAGATCGTCCAGCCCCTGCACGTAGCCGCGCACCCGCAGGACAAATTCCTTCTCGCCCATTTCGATCGATCGCCCGCCGACTTCGCCGTTGCTGCGCTCGATGGCGGCGCGCACGTCCGTGATGGCGAGGTTGTATGCGCGCAGCCGGGTCGGGTCCACGGTCACCTGGTATTGCTTCACGAACCCGCCGACCGAGGCCACTTCCGCCACGCCCTCCACGGACCCGAGTTGGTAGCGCAGATACCAGTCCTGGATCGAACGCAGTTCGGCGAGATCGCGGTTGGTGGAGGAGAGCGAATACATGAACGCCCAGCCCACGCCGCTGGCGTCCGGCCCCAGCGCGGGCTGGACGTTCTTCGGCAGCGAACTGCCGATGGAATTCAGGTATTCCAGCACGCGGCTGCGCGCCCAGTAAATGTCCGTGCCGTCCTCGAAGATCGCGTAGACGAACGAGTAGCCGTAGAACGAATAGCCGCGCACGACCTTGGCCCGGGGCACGGAAAGCATCTTGGTCGTGAGCGGGTAGGTGACCTGGTCCTGCACGAGCTGCGGCGCCTGGCCGGGCCACTCGGTGTAGATGATGACCTGCGTGTCCGACAAATCGGGGAGCGCGTCCAGCGGAATGTTGCGCACCGCCACAATGCCGCCGCAGACCAGTCCGATCGTCGCGACGAGGACGAGGAACTTGTTGCGGAGGGAGAAGTCTATGATTTTTTCGAGCACGTGTACTCCGCCGCCATTTCGCGCACCCACATTCTCTGCTCGTCCGTATCGGGAACCGGGCGACCTCTGGCCCGTTCAACTCTCGCGACAGGTTGGCCCCTCGCGCGTCAACTCAAGTTCCGTTTCTTCGCCGGGCGTCAAGGCAGAGATTACGCAGTCCACCCCAGCCGCCTGCCAGGCCCGGAGTTCGTCATCCAGCCACTCCCCTCCGCGCGGACGGGGTGCAACCCCCAGCCTGCCCTTCGCGAGACCACCGATCCAGAAAATGTCCGTTTTCATGGGTTGTCCGTTTGCAGGGGCGGTTGTTTTGCCAGCACTTCGCGCGGCAAGGTTTCGACATCGAATTTCCGTTCGCGAAGAATGGCGATCCGATGATGCCCGTCCAGAACGGTGCCATCCGGCTGCGTCTTGAGCGCACCGGGAAGGCCGGGACGCAGCGAATCCACGAGCGCGCAGGTCTCCAGCTTTCGGAACTTGTCGAGTTTGGGCCGGATAAGCCGTTCCTCGTCATGCAGGAACTTCAACGTCGGAATTGTTCGGTCGTCGTTCATGCGAGTGGAATTCTTATTTATGCTTTCGTTTCAATTAATTCCTTTGTGTCAACCGTGCTGCTTTCTGGCGTCATTTCTTCCGGTTGGATCTTCGCGTATCAAGGCGGGCGTCAGCCCGCAACCCAAACAGTTTGAACAGGAGGCAACAGAGAGAACAGAGGGTTGGTTTGCTCTGTTACCTCTGTTTCCTCCTGTTAAAAACAACTTGTGTGTCGACTGCGCCAACGTAAAGATCCTCGATGGCAAAACACATTTCGTAGTCGCCCCAGACCAGATTGCCGTCGCGCAATTCGTATGCCTGAAAACGAGTTGGTTTCAGGAACTGCCGCGTCTGCGGATTGCGCGCCTGGCGCAGGAAGGGGGCAAAGTCAACGGTTGAGACGGGCCCATCGTTAAAACGCAGTTGCAGCACGAAAGCGTTTTGCGATTCGATCTGTACGATGGCGACGGCGCGGCTTGCTGTCACAAGCCGCGTCTTGGGTTCGGCAGGGTGCGGGTGTAAATGGCGCGGCGGGTCCGGCGGCCCCGCCCTACCATTGGCACCTGTCTGTACGTTGGAATGCATAAAAATACAGGGCGGCAGAAAGTTTACCGCGCCTTCATCACCGGGATCAGCGTCATGCCGCATTTCGGGCATTTGCCGGATTTGTCCAGGTGCACGTCGGCATGCTCCGGCATGGGGCAGGTGTAGTAGGCGACCGGCGCGCCGGGTTGGAGCTGCGCCAGTTCTTCGGTCGTCACCGGCACGAGGGCCATGCCGCACAAGGGGCAATTTCCTGGCTGCTTGTATACAATGGCCACATGCTCCGGCATGGGGCAGACAAACGATGCCGATGCCGCCGCAACTGCGTTTGTATTTGCGGACATGGGTGGGGGGGCGGCGGCATTTGTTCGTGTGGACGATGGTGGGGGAATGGGAGACATTTTGGCGAGGGCGTCGCGCAACTGGCTTTCCGAATCCAGCAGGAACTGTCCGGAAGTCACGATGCGTTCGCCTTCGGTCAGCCCGCTCAGGATCTGATACCGATTGCCATCCCCGCGCGGACCCAGCGTGACCGTCCGCGGTTCGAATTTTCCGCCATCCAGCGCCACGAAAACCGTGTTGCGTTCGCCGCTGCGCAGCACCGCCGTGTCCGGCACGAGCAGCGCCTGCGCAGCCAGTTCCGTGGTCAGTTCGACGGTGGCGAACATGCCGGGCTTGAGGAAGTAGCCGGGATTGTGGAATTCCATGCGCACTTGTGCGGTGCGCGTCTTCTCGTCCACGGTTGGATAGATGAACGTCACACGGCCGCGGAAGGTGCGGTCCGGCAGGTAGGAGAGGGTGACCCGCGCCTCCTGGCCGACGCGGACGAATGGCACGTCCTGCTCGAACACCTGCGCCTGCACCCAGACCAGACCGAGGTCGGCGATGCGATAAATCCGCATGCCGGCTTCGACCATCTGCCCTTCGACGACGTCCTTGGCCACCACGATGCCGTCGCGCGGCGCAACGATGCGCAGCGTCTTGCGCACCTGGCGCGTCCGCTGCAGTTCGGCGACCTGGTCGTCGGGAATATCGAAGTATTTCAGCTTGGTGGTGGCGCTGGCCTTCATGCCGGGCATTGCGCCGAATGCGCTGTCGAACGCCAGCAGGTATTCGGCCTGGGCGGAGTAGAGTTCGGGCGAATAGATCTCGAACAGCGGCTCGCCGCGATGGACCTGCTGGCCGGTGGCGCTGACGTGCAGTTTTTCGATCCAGCCGCGGAACTTCGTGGAGACGTCGGCCAGCGAGGTCTCGTCGTACGCGACGGTGGCCACGGTGCGGATGGTGCGGCGCAACGGCCCCCGGGTCGCCACGCCGGTGCGAAGGCCCATGTTCTGGATGGTGACGGGGTCAATGGCGATGAGCCGATCGGACGGATCTGTCCGATTCGACCGATCGCCCCCCGCTTGTTCGCGCATCGGCGTGAGCGCCATGCCGCAGATGGGGCAGTTGCCGGGATGGTCCTGAATCACCTGCGGGTGCATGCCGCAGGTGTAGAACCGCTGTGCGTGCGCCGCGCGCGGCGCACGCGGCGGCGGACCGGCGAACGGACCGCGTCCGAGCCAGATGCCGGCGCCAAGGGCCAGGACTGCGAGGACAAGAAGAACCAGACCGCAATGGCTGCGCGGCGGTGTTGCGTTTGCGCACATCGTGTTCATTGCGCCTTTCTGTCCCGCAGAAGGAAACGATCTACTTCGCCGGCTTGGCCGGCGCGGCTTCCAGGACCACGCCATCCGCTTCGAGCTGTTGGATGTACTTTTTGGGGTCCTTCCGGACCGCGCCAAGGCATCCCTTGCAGCAGACGTAGATGCGCTTGCCGTTGGCATCCACGAAAAGCGCCTTGTCGATCGGATTGCCGGGCATCACCGGACAGGTCGTTTGCGCCTTGCCGGTTGCAACGGTCTTGTTGGTCGAGGCGGCGTCAGCGGCCGGTTTGGCGGCAACGCCTTCGGCGCGCAGACCGGTGGCGCCCATGACGAGACCGCCGCACAGAATCGAGACAGTCAGAAGACGGTTCATGCGTAGTATCCTTTTTTGATCGGTTAGGTGGAACGGAAAAACCATTCGCGCAAAGGTGCTAAACACACAGAATGCTAGCATCAAACCGGTGGAAACGCGAGGCAAATCGGGAAGGGGACATGACGGTCTTTAGCACCTTATCTGTTGGGCGCATCCCCGTTTCACTGACCTTGCGACCAATGGATCACAGCGGCGAAGGTAGGGCGGGGCCGCCGGACCCGCCGTCTTCTACGGCGAACGTGCTCGTCGCAGCGCCGCAGTCCAGCGGCGGGTCCGGCGGCCCCGCCCTACCTTGCTTTTCATGCGCAAGTCAGTGAAACGGGGATGGCGCCCTTATCTGTTGAAACTGCAAAAAATAACTTGAACAGGAGGAAACGGAGGCAACCGAAGAATCCAAAACTCTGTTGCCTCCTGTTCAAGCTGTTTTGGGCGCGTGAATCGGCGCCCGCACGCTTTTCACCACGCCATAGCCGCGGCGCTTGATGACCTCCACGTTCCCGAACAGCGCCTGCATGCAGTCCTCGTGCCAGCGGTGGCTCTTGGCCACGACGAACGCGGTTCCGCCGGGCGCCAGGGCCTGGTGGGCGGTGCGGATGAAGAGTTCGGCGATGCGGTAGTCGGAATAATAGGGCGGGTTGCCGACGAACACCGAGAACTTCGCCTCCAGGGACGGGCCATCGGTCAGCAGCGTTTGCACACCGGCCAGCGCGTTCGCCTGCGCATTGCGTTCCGTGCAATGGATGGCGCGGGTATGCGAATCGGCGCACAAAACCGTCTCCACCGCGGCATGCCGCGCCAGCAGCAGCCCCACCAGCCCGCAGCCGCAACCCATGTCGAGCACGCGCGCGCCGGGCGCGAGCGTGCGGGCCGCCACTTCCGCCAGTGCCAGTCCGCCTTCGTCGGCGCGCCGATGCGCGAACACGCCCGGCAGCGTGGTGAGTTGCAATGGCGGATCGCCGGGCAGACTGGCGGCGAAGGTGGCGGAGAAATTGCGGCGGACGAAGGGTGGACTACCTGCGCCCGTGCGGTTCGTGGCGCGGAAAAGCGTCACGTCGTCCGTGGCAGGCGTGGCCGAAACCCGGCCGAAAATCTCCTGCATCTGCTTGCGCAGCCAGTCGGGCTTGCCATCGTAGGCCACGAGGCAGGCTGCGCCATCCGGAAGTTTGGCGCGGAGGTCTTCCAGTTGGTCGAGGATGAGTTCCGCGGGCGTGTCGTGCGAGGTCGCCTGCAGCAAGGCCAGCCGGGTGGCGGACGATTCCGGCAGGAAGGCGGAGCATTCGACCAGGATGCGCGCGCCGTCATGGCTGGCCAGCGTCCGCTGGAGCGCCTTGGCGTGGTGGATGTCGAGCACGTGTTCCACCACGTTTGCGCCTGGATTTTCCGCTGCCAGCACGAGACCCAGAACGCCGCTGCGGTTGCCGGCGATGAGGATGTCGCCGGTCACCTGCCGCGGCAGGTTCGCCAGCAGGACGCGCTCGGTCGGGTGCAGTCCCGAGCGGGAGAAAACCCGGAAAGCGCCGTCGCGAAATTCCTCGCGGCGGCACTGTTTGGCCGGCAGGTCGGAGAGTGTGATCGTTTGCATGTGTATTGGGCCGGTCCGTGGTCACAACGCGGACGTGAACGTATTACCGATCTCGGCTCTCTGACCTACCGGCCTCCCCAGCCGAGTTTGCGGTCCAAGACCGAATAGCCGTCGTAGTCGGGGAGATGGATCACAGGCACGTCGCGGGGGCTGCGCCGCACCTCGACGCGTTCGCCCTGTTCCAGGAAGAAATCGTCCTGGCCATCCACGGAAGCCACCAGCGGCGCAACCGACTTCGCCACGCGGATCGCCACCATTGCCGAATCGGGCACGACCAGCGGCCGGGAACTGAGCGTGTGCGGGCAGATCACGGCCACGACCAGCGCCGCCGTGCCGGGCATCACAATCGGCCCGCCGGCCGAAAGCGCGTAGGCCGTGCTCCCCGTGGGGGTCGAGACAATGATGCCGTCGCAGATGTAGGTGGTCACGAAGATGCCGTCGAGCGACAGTTCCAGCCGCACCGCGCGACCGGACGCGCCGCGGCTGACCACCAGGTCGTTCAACGCGTCCATGGTGACCACGCGATCCCCATTGGCCCGTTCGATCACGTTCGTCAACGCAGCGTGCCGGCTGATGGTGACCCGTTCCTCGCGCAAACAGACCAGCGCTTCCTCGATGCGCGTGGCCTCGACGCTCGTCAGGTAGCCGAGATCGCCGAGATTCAATCCCATCAGCGGCACACCGCTCCCCTGCAGCCGGTGGGCGGCGTTCAGCATCGTGCCGTCGCCGCCCAGCACGACGACGGCATCCACGCGGCCGGGAAACGCCTCCACGGCGCAGACCTGCCCGCCGCCCGCCACGGCGACCGTTTCGACGCTGGCCAGCAGTTCGAGATCCAGCCCCTTGGCAAGCCGCACCAGGGTGCGCGTCATGTCGGCGGCAGTTGGTTTGCCGTGGTTGACAATGAGACCGATGCGTTTCATAACTGAATTCTTCTCCAGTGCGCCAGGAACTCCACGTTCCCTTCCGGTCCGAGCAGCGGGGAGGGGACGACCTCCAGCCACTGCAGCCCCGCGTGCGCCTCGCCGAAAGCCCGAATGGCCGCCACCACCGCCTCGCGGACAGCCGGATCGCGCACGACCCCGCCCGGCGCCTGCGCGCGACCGGCCTCGAACTGCGGCTTGATCAGGGAAACCAGTTCCGCTCCGGGCGCCAGCACCGCCGCCATGGGCGGCAAAATCAACTGTAGCGAGATGAAGGCCACATCCACAACAGCGAACTGCGGCTGGAACGGCAAATCGGCGGGCGTCAGATAGCGCGCGTTGAATCCTTCGATCACCACCACGCGTGGATCCTGTCGCATCTTCCAGTGCAATTGATCCCGGCCGACATCCAGCGCCACCACCCGCGCCGCGCCATGCTGCAGCAGGCAGTCGGTAAACCCGCCGGTGGAGGCGCCGACGTCCAGGCAATCCTTGCCGGTGACATTCAGGCCAAAGGTTGCGAACGCGCCTTCGAGCTTGTCGCCGCCGCGGCCGACGAAGCGCGGTCGCGTCTCCAACTCGATGGCTGCGTCAGCGGGGAACTTGTGGCCGGCCTTGGTGGCCGGGTGGCCGCCGACGCGCACCAGCCCGGCAAGGATCAGGCGCTGGGCCTGCTCCTTGCTCTCCGCCAGTCCGCGCGCCACGACGAGGTTGTCCAGACGATCCTTCACGCCATCAGTCTCCGCCGATGCGCCTGCCGGAGTCAAGCGCGCTTTGGGGTTGCTTATACTTTGCGCTGGCGTTGGCGTCCGGGAACGTTACAATATCGCCGAAATGTACTTTGTGGCACGTCTGTTTTTTTTGTTTGCGGTGCTGGCTGCGATTTCGCTGCGCGCGGCGGATTCCGTCTGGAATTTCGACCCGGTATGCTCGCAGGCCGCCGTTCGCGCCGCCATGCCCTATCAGGAGCCCGTGACGCCCCTGCCGGCGACGCTCGACCGGTTGAGCTATGACGAGCTGCGCTGCATCGAGTACGACGCGAACCAGTCTGTCTGGCGCGCCGAGAATCTGCCGTTCCGCCTGATGATGTACCATTTGGGAGGCCCCCTGCAGAAACAGGGCGTTTCCCTGAACCTGGTCGAAAATCAACAGGCCAGCCCCTTGCTGTTCGACGCCAGTAAATTTCTCTACCACCAGATCCCGGTGAACACGGCGGAACTGACCAACACGCTCGGGTTTGCCGGGTTCCGCGTGCTTCAACAACTGAACCAGCCGGGAAAATTCGACGAACTCATCTCCTTTCTGGGCGCCTCCTATTTTCGGGCGCTGGGAAAGGGGCAGTTCTATGGAACGTCGGCGCGCGGACTGGCCATCAATTCCTGCTGCGAGGAGCGGGAAGAATTCCCGCGCTTCGTGGCATTTTGGGTGACTCGGCCGGATGCGAATGCCACAAATATCGTGATCGATGCGCTGCTGGACAGCGTCAGCGTCTGCGGGGCATACCGGTTCAACGTGATCCCCGGCTCGGATACGATCGTAGACGTCCGGTGCATGCTGTTTGCGCGGCGCCCGCTCACCCGCTACGGGCTGGGTGTCTTGACCAGCATGTACTGGTTTGGCGAGAACACCGTCGATCATTACGGCGATTTCCGCCCGAAAGTACACGATACCGACGGCGTGCTGCTTGCCCGCGGCGACGGTTCGTGGGTGTGGCGGCCGCTTCGCAACCCGCCTTACCTCCAGGAAGAGCGGTTGTCGGCCCGGCATCCGATCGGGTTCGGCCTGCTGCAGCGGGATCGCCGGTACACCAGTTATGAGGACATCGAGGCCAACTACCACAAGCGTCCGAGCGTGTGGGTGGAGCCCGTGGGCGATTGGGGCTTCGGCTATGTCATGCTGGCGGAACTGCCGACCTGGAACGAGTACGGCGACAACATCGTGGCTTACTGGCAGCCCTCGGCTGAACTGAAGCCCGGCGCGCCGCTGGAAGCCGCCTGGCGGTTGCATTGGTACATGGACAATCCGGCCTGGCCGCCGCTCGCACGCACCGTCAACTCGTTCGTCTCCGGACACCGGGTCGTGCTCGATTTTGCCGGCCGCGGACTCTTGACGGATCCGAAGAGCGAGCCGGTTCCCGACATCACGCTCAGCCAGGGCAGACTGCAGGGCGTGCATGTGCTCGTGAATCCCGAAATCCGCGGGTGGCGGGTCGGGTTTGAAGTGCGGGACACCCTGGCGGGGAAGCTGACAACGATGCAGGTCGTGCTGCGCGACAAGACGGGTTGCGCCCTGAGCGAAACATGGACATATCCGCTGGTGACACACTAAAGCCTTTCGTTCCGAAATGGGGCTCTCCCGAGGAATGGAACGAGGCCTACGAGAAGGTGGAGAACTACCTTCGCGCCTGCCGCATTAACAGCCGTCTGCACCGCGCGCGTCTGATTCACCGCATTCTGCAGCGTGTGGCCGAACGTGGGCCCGCTCCCGAAGGGGAGGCGCTCTCCACGGCCGCCATCCGCGAAACGCAGGTCATGATGGAGGCGTGGTTTGCGCGTCTGCTGCAGCCGACGGCGGAAGGCGGGCGCTATTCGCTGGTCGATGGCCGCGTGGCGTTGCTGCTCTGCGACGGTTCCGATCGCTGGCCGTATGCCTTTCTGACCCTGAACGATCTGCCGCCGGACCTCGTCAAGGAGATGCGTGAAAGCATGCTGGTGGCGGGGCCGAACCTCGAAATCAGCAACATGGTGCCGCGCGCGATCGACTACGGCTGGTTCCCGGAAATTGCCGGAGACACGCTTGATTCCATCGGCCGGCGGCCGTTCCTTCAGGCATTTTTGGCATGGGGCCTGTTCATCCTGCTGCTCGCCTATCTGTTCTACAAGTCGCGCCAATGGTAGGTCGAGAAGGTGGTTAGGCTGAAGACCGTTAGGTTGTTCGCTGGCTCCTCACAAGTTGGTTTTCATGAGTGATACGATCATTTCCGCAGACCTACCGCCCACGCCGCCCGGCGCTTCGACGTCGCTGCCGCCGCCTGCGGATGCGAACCTCGTGCTCCAGCCGCTGGTCTCGCCTCAGCGTCGCGAGCGCCGGCGGTTCTTGTTTTTCTCCGCCGTGGTGTTGATCACGGCGCTTTCCACCGCCATCCTTGCCGACATCCTGTGGTCTCCCCACCATTTGTCGATTGCGCGCATCGCACTGCTGGTCTTGTTTGTGCCCCTGTGCGCCATGGTGTCGCTGGGGTTTGTCCAGGCCTGCGCCGGGTTCATGGTGCTGACGCGAGGGCACGACAGCACCCGCATCACCAGCACGCTCCCGAACCCCGTGATTCCGGACAACCTGCCGGTCACGGCGATCGTGATGCCGATCTACAACGAGAATGTGCGCGAAGTCTACGAGGGGCTGCGGGTCATCTACAACTCGATTGACCGCATCGGCGCGCTGTCCCGGTTCGACTTTTTCATCCTGAGCGATTCCAACGATCCGAACAAATGGATCGAGGAGGAAGCCGCCTGGGTCGAACTCTGCAAGCAGTTGAAGGGGTTTGGCCGGATCTTCTACCGCCGCCGCCGGATGCCGATCAACCGCAAGAGCGGCAACATCGCCGACTTCTGCCGCCGCTGGGGCGGCCGCTACCGCTACATGGTGGTGCTCGACGCCGACAGCCTGATGACCGGCGGGACGCTGGTCAAGATGGTTGCGCTGATGGAGGCCAGCCCGCGCGTCGGCATCATCCAGAGTTCGCCGGTGCTCTATGGCGCCACCACGCCGTTTGCACGCCTGATGCAGTTCGCCAGCGCCGCCTACGGGCCGATCTTCAGCGCCGGCCAGCACTATTGGCAGCTCGACGAGGGAAACTATTGGGGACATAACGCCATTATCCGCCTCAAGCCGTTCATCGAACATTGCGGGCTGCCGGACATCCCGGGCGGCCGCGGCGCCGCCAAGTACATGAGTCACGACTACGTCGAGGCTGCCTTGATGGCCAAGTTTGGCTACGAGGTCTGGCTGGCCTACGATCTGCCGGGAAGTTTCGAGGGCGGTCCGCCCACGCTGATTGACCATGCCAAGCGTGACCTGCGCTGGTGCCGTGGCAATCTCCAGCACGCCTGGCTTCTGTTTGCCAAGGGATTTCGTCCGATCAGCCGGCTGCACCTGGGGGTCGGCGTCTTTTCCTATGTTTCGTCGTTGCTCTGGCTGCTGTTCCTGCTTGCGGGCACGTTGCATTGGTACCAGAGCACCAGGGTGATGGCCGATGCCGTCAGCGCCGGGTTCCTGACGCGCAAGGGAATCCACCTGTTGCCGTTTTATCTGTTCATCGTCATGATCTGCCTGCTGCTGCTGCCCAAGGTCATGGCCGCGCTGCTGATCCTCAACCGGCCGGACCGGCGGCGGCGCTTCGGCGGCGCCCCGCGTTTTTTGATCAGCTTGTTGATCGAACAGCTTGCGGCCACGTTGCTGGCGCCGATCCAGATGCTGTTCAATGCCGTGTTCATCGTCTCCGTGCTGCCGGGCCGCACGGTGCATTGGACCGCACAGAACCGCGATTATGCTGGCGTCGACTGGCGGGAGGCCATGCTCACGCACGTGAGTCACATTTTGATCGGCACGGCGTGGTGTCTGCTGGCGTTGCGCATCGACACGTATTTCTTTGCGTGGATGTTGCCCGTGCTGGCCGGCATGATCCTTTCCGTGCCGCTCTCGATTTTGCTGAGCCACCAGGGGTTCAGCGATCTGCTCCAGCGCGCGCGCCTGCTGGTCACGCCGATCGACACGGCGCCGGCGCGTGAAATCACGGAGTATGCGCAGCGTCTGGCCGGCTACGAGGAGGCTGTCCCGCCGCCGCCGGCCCTTTGGGCGCAGCGCGGCTTCATGCAGGTCATCCTGGACCCGCTGGTCAATGCCGTGCATGTGGCGCTGCTGCGGCAGCGCGGCAAGGCCGACCACGAAGTGGGCGAGTACTACCGCCGCCTGGTGGAGCGCGTGCTGAAGGAAGGCCCGGCCGCACTCAGCCGGCGCGAGCAGATGGCGCTGCTGCTGCACCCGGGCGTCGTGGCCGACCTTCACGCGCGCATCTGGCTTCTGCCGGACCGCGAACTGGCGCCGTGGTGGCGCGTCGCCATGAGCCAGTACAACCTCATTTCCGACAAGCCCGTCCATCTGCTGCAACCGTGACCGGACGGGGCGGCATTGTTCCGCGCCGCCGGGTCTGGTATAACTGCTGGCATGGCGGATGAGCAGATTCTGGTTTGCCAGTGCGCGGGAAGTACGGTTGTGCCGGCGGATGTCAAGGACGGCGTGCTGGCCGGTCTTGCCGCCGGATCGGCATCCTTTCAGGCGGTCACGGATTTGTGCGGGCTTTGCGCGGCGCGCGATCCGGCTTTGCTGGCGCTGGCGGAACGCGCGACGCGCTTGACCGTGGTGGCTTGTCATCCCCGCGCCGTGCGGTGGCTGTTGCACGCGGCCGGCGCGCGAATTCCCGGCGATCGCCTGCGTGTGCTGGACATGCGCGCGCGGACGGCTGCTTCCATTCTGGAGAAATTGTCAGCGGCGCCGGTGGCATCGCAGCCAACCGCGACCGTGACTGTGTCGACGCCGCCGACCGCGGACGAATGGCCGCCCTGGTTTCCGGTGATCGACCAGGACCGTTGCCGGCAGTGCCGGCAATGCCTGAGTTTCTGCCTCTTTGGCGTGTATGCGCTCTCGACCGAGGGGCGGGTGATCGTGGCCAACCCGCGCAACTGCAAGAACAACTGCCCGGCCTGCGCGCGCATCTGCCCGGAAATGGCGATCATGTTTCCAAAACTGGCCGAGGCCGAAGCGCCACTCAACGGGGGCGAGGTGCATGACGAGGCCGAACTGAAAGCGCGTGCGCAGATCAACGTCCAGCAGATCCTGGGTAACGATGTCTATGCAGCCCTGGCGGAACGCCGCCGCCTGTCGCACGCGCGCCGCCTGCGTCGGCCGGTTGCTGCTGCGCAGGCGGAGGAGTGACGATGTCCCTGCGGTTTGCCGGAAGGATGCTGACCGAGCCCGACAAGCGGGCGCTGTTCAAGTTCATCTGGAACTTCGGATGGAAGGGCATGCGCGCCGTCGACCGGTTTCAGCGGCGGCTCCAGCAGGGCCGTTTTTTCCCGGCTTTCCTGTTCATCTCCGTCACCGATCAGTGCAATCTCTCCTGCCAGGGGTGCTGGGTCACGCCTTGCACGCCCCGCCGCGAGCTGGATGCCGCCACGTTGGACAGCCTGATCCGGCAATGCAAGGCGCAGGGGTCGTTTTTCTTCGGCATTCTGGGAGGCGAGCCGCTGCTGCACAAGGGGTTGTTCGAAGTCTTTGCGCGCCACCCGGACGCCTACTTTCTGCTTTTCACCAACGGCACGTTGATCACGGACGAGATTGCACGCGAGATGCGCCGTCTGGGCAATGTCAGCCCATTAATCAGTATTGAAGGATCGCGCCCGGTCAGCGACGAGCGGCGTGGCGGCCGCGACGTCTACGACCGCACCCTGGCAGGCCTGGAGCATTGCCGCCGCAACCGGCTGGTCATCGGCGCATGCACCAGCATCTGCCGCTCGAACCTGCACGATCTGGTGGCGGACACTTTTGTCGAGGACCTGGCGCAGCGGGGCGTCCATTACCTCTGGTACTACATCTACCGGCCTGTGGGGCCCAGACCCGCGCCGGAACTCGCCCTGTCGCCCGAACAGATCGTGGATGTGCGCCGATTTATCGTGGAGTCCCGCGCGCGCGCGCCGCTCGCGATCGTGGATGCCTACTGGGACGCCGATGGCAAGGCCCTTTGCCCGGCCGCGGTCGGCATGGCGCACCATGTCGGTCCCGGCGGGGAGATCGAACCCTGCCCGCCGCTGCAGTTCGCCCTGGACAACATCAACGACGGCCGTCCGCTGGCCGAAATCTTAGACCAATCCACGTTCTTGAAGGCCTTTCGGGAATTTTCCAGCCACACGACGCGGGGGTGCGTGATTATGGAGCATCCCGAACTGCTGCGGGCGTTTTTGCAGGCCCGGAACGCACGGGACTCCAGCGGCCGGGGCACCGGCTACGCGGAGTTGGCCGACATGTGTCCGCACATGAGCCACCATGTGCCGTCCCGGGAGATTCCGGAAAAAAGCGCCGCCTACCGGTTTGCGAAAAAGCACTGGTTCTTCGGCTTTGGCGCGTACGGGTGAACAACCCATGACTTCCTCGCAACGCAAAGATCTGGCCGTGCCGGCCGACACGCATGTCCGGGACGAGATGCGCCGTCTGACGCACGCCTATTGCGCCAGCCAGACCATTGTTGCGCCCCTGGCGCTGGACGAAATTGAAGCGCATGTTGACCGCCTGTTGCAGCAGGCGAGACTCGACCCCATCTACCGCGGCTTTCTGACGGTGCTTGTGGGCAACGAGGTTTGGCGCGACACGGTGGCAACCACGCCGTTCGAGCGCCGCATTCTGATGCTGCCGCAATGTGTTCGTTCCAGCACCCGTTGCAAGGCGGAGTCGGACGCCCTCGGTCTGTTGTGCGAAGGGTGCGGCCATTGCCCGGTCGGCGGCATCCAGCAGGAAGCCGAGGCGCTGGGCTATGTCGTCCTGGTGGCGGAGGGCACGACGGCCGTGAGCGCGCTGCTCGCCAGGGGCGAGGCCGACGCCATTGTCGGCGTCAGTTGCCTGCCCGCGCTGGAGCGGTTGTTCCGGCCGCAAACCGCCCACGCCATTCCCGGTCTGGCCATCCCCCTTCTGCGGGATGGTTGCGTGGACACGGAGGTCGATCTTGAATGGGTGCGCGAGGTTATACACCTGCGCGATGAGACGCGGCCCCACACACCCCTGGACTTGCCGGCATGGCAGCGGCAGGTGGCGGCTTGGTTCGAGCCCGCCCGTCTGCAGGCGCTGCTATGCCGATCGGGCACGGAAACCGAGCGCATTGCCATCGAATGGATGTCCGAGGGCGGCAAACGATGGCGGCCGATGCTGTCGCTTTGTATTTATCAAGTGTTGCAACCGGGCGCAGCGCCGGAGGCGCTCGATCCGTTGATTAAACTGGCTGTGGCTGTTGAATGCTTCCATAAAGCGTCCCTGATCCACGACGACATCGAAGACGAAGACGCGATTCGCTACGATAAACCAACCTTGCACTGTCAGTACGGCGTGGCAGTCGCGCTGAATGTTGGCGACCTGCTGATTGGCGAGGGGTATCGCCTGATCGCCGAGTCGGGCGCTACCGCGGAACAAATCCGGCAGATGACCGCCGTCGCCGCCACGGGGCATCGCACCCTCTGTCTGGGACAAGGGGAGGAGTTGCTGCTTCGCCGGGCTCCCGGACGCCTTTCCTCCGCTGTTGTCCTCGAAATCTTTGGCCGCAAGACAGCTCCGGCTTTTGATGTCGCCCTGCAGTTTGGTGCCATCTGCGCACAGGCGGACGCCGAAACCCGCGCCGTGCTGACGGCCTTTAGCGAGGCGCTGGGCGTCGCCTACCAGATTCGTGACGATTTGCAGGACCGGACCGAAGACCACGGCGTGGCATCGGACGCCTCCGTCCGGCCTTCCTTGCTGCTGGCGCTGGCGCGCGAAGAGCTGTTGCAAGGCGGGCAGGGGGGCGGCGTCGCGTGGACGCCGGAAGCCATCCATCGCACGCAGGCTGAAGCGCGTACCCGTGCGCTGCTGCAGGAATACTCGGATCAGGCGATTCGCGCGCTCCGTCCCCTGCGACACGCCGCGTTGAAGCGTCTGTTGCACCGCACGGCGACCCTGCTGCTGGAACCGCTACCGGCTTCAGCAACTTGAAGCCGGAACTCAGGAAAGCTCCTGTTGCTTGACCGTGGGCTACTTTCACATGAAACGGAGCTACGACATGCTGCGACTTGCCGGCCGTGCCACGCAACTGTTGTGCGACGCCGACCGCGAAGATGTGATTGCGTATGTTCACGGTCAAATCCAGCCGGACGGCGGATTCCGCGGCCGCGCAAACGGCAGCGATCTCTATTACACGGTTTTCGGCGGTTCCTGCCTGCTGGCGCTGAATCGCCCGCCACGCCCTTCCGCCGTGCGGCAGTACCTGGAGACCTTTGGCGACGGCGCGAACCTGGATTTTGTGCACCTGGCCTCCTGCGCCCGCTGTTGGGCGGCGCTCTCCCTGCCGCTGCTGATGATGTCGCGGCGCGCGCGCGCCCTGCTGCCGCGCCTGGAGAGGTACCGCGCGGACGATGGCGGCTACGACCCGGCGGCGCCGGGCTCCGCGCGGGGGACGGTTTACGGGGGATTTCTTGCCTATTTGGCCTACGAGGAGACCCATGTGGCGCTGCCACGGCCGGACGGTCTGCTGGGCAGTATCCGAGAACTTCGCACACCCGATGGCGGGTACGCCAATGCGCCGGGTGTTGCCGGTTCCACGACCACGGCCACGGCCGCGGCCATTCTGTTGCAACGGTGGATCGCTGGCGCGGTTGATCCGGCGACGATTGCGGCTTTGCAGTTCTGTGCCTGCGGCACGGGCGGGTACCATGCTTTTGTCGGCGCGCCGGCCCCGGATCTGTTGTCAACCGCCACGGCGCTTTTTGCGCTGCACACCGTCGGCATCGGCCCCGCTTCCACGGAGGCCGCGCGGCACCTGGATTTTGTCGAATCGCTCTGGCACGAAAGCGGCGGATTCTGCGGACATGCCGCTGACTCGCTGCCGGACTGCGAATATACGTTTTACGCCCTTTTGACAATGGGAGCGTGTGCTTTGGAACAAGACACATGAAACATCGCGCCACGGGGTGGCGCTCCTACAATTGATGGGTGTGCTTTTGTGGGAGCGCCACTCCGTGGCGCGAAAGAGCCTGCATGACGGATTACCTCCAACTACACGACGCTGTGCAACGCACCCTGGCAGCCGCGCGCGCGCATCTGCTGCGATTGCGGTGCGACGCCGGTTTCTGGCACGGCCACCTTTCCAGCAGCGCGCTCTCGACCGCCGTTGCTGCCGTTGCGCTGCAACAGGTGGATGCAAGCGCGAACCGCGTTGCAATCAACCGCGCGTTGTGCTGGCTTACCGCGCACGCCAACGCCGATGGCGGCTGGGGCGATACGGCGGACAGCCCGAGCAATCTCAGCACCACGCTGCTGGTCTGGTCAGCGTTGGCCTTCGCCGACCCGGCGGATGCCACCGCGGCCGCAGCCACCCGCGCTGCCGAGGCATGGATTTGTCGGGACGCCGGCAGCCTGGAACCCGAGCGCCTCGCCGCAGCCGTGCTGGAGGCGTACGGACAGGACCGCACGTTCTCCGCGCCGATCCTCACCATGTGCGCGATCTCCGGGCGTCTGGGCGTCGATCCGTGGCGATTCGTACCGCAACTGCCGTTCGAGTGGGCTGTGCTGCCGCACCGGGCGTTTCGCTTCCTGCGCCTCTCCGTGGTGAGCTACGCCATACCGGCGCTGGTTGCCATCGGACTGGCGCGCCACGGAAAGGCGCCGCACGCGACGCCATTGATCGAGCGGCTCCGCGCCGCGTTCGTGCCGACTGTGCTGCGCGTGCTGGCGCGCTGCCAGCCGCCACGCGGCGGGTTCCTGGAGGCTGCGCCGTTGACCGGGTTCGTGGCGATGGGGCTCTCCGCGGCAGGTTTGCGCGAACATCCGGTGGCGCGGCAGTGCGCGCGTTTTTTGACGGAAACCGCGCGGCCGGATGGAAGCTGGCCGATCGACACGGACCTCGCGGTGTGGGTCACTACGCTGGCGGTGAATGCGCTGGCAGATGGCGACGAATACACACAGGGCACGGCGGCGGAGGCCCGCCGCCCTCCAGTTTGTGAGGCAACCATTGTTTGTTCTTCCCTCTGGACAACACGCTCCTCTTGGGTGCTAGGGCTGCAGTACCGCACGGAACATCCGTTTACGCACGCGGCGCCGGGCGGTTGGGGGTGGACGCACCGGGATGGCGCGGTTCCGGATGCCGACGACACCGCCGGTGTGCTGCTGGCATTGCACCATCTGGGGTGTCACGAGCCCGAAGGGCGTACGGCTGCAATGGCAGGTGTTCGATGGCTGCTCGACATGCAGAACCGCGATGGCGGCATCCCGACCTTCTGTCGCGGCTGGGGGCGGTTGCCTTTTGACCGGAGCTGCCCGGATATCACGGCGCATGTGCTGCGCGCCTTCGACGTGTGGTACAGCGACTTCGGGCACGGGCTGCAGCGGCGCATGGACGAGGCCATGCATGCGGCCATGCAATATCTGGAGCGCGTGCAGCAGGTGGACGGCTCCTGGCTTCCACTGTGGTTCGGCAACCAGCATACCGCCGGGCAGACCAACCCCACGTATGGCACGGCGCAGGTGGTTCTGACGCTGACCCGGCTGGCTCCCGGTCGCCTGCCGCCGCGCGATACGCTCGCCATGAAAGGGGCGAACTGGCTGCTCGCGGCACGGAATGACGACGGCGGATGGGGAGGCGCGCCCGGCGCGCCGTCGTCGGTCGAGGAGACTGCGCTGGCGGTGGCGGCTTTGGCCGGCGTCGCCGGCGCGGAAGCCGCAGTGCGCTGCGGCGCCGCCTGGCTCGTGCAACAGACCGCAGGCGGCACGCGCTTCGATCCCGCGCCCATCGGCCTCTATTTTGCGCGTCTCTGGTACGCGGAGCAACTTTACCCGGTGATATTTACGGTGCAGGCGTTGGAGCGGGTGGCGGCGGAAGTAACGTGAACCGCAGTCCTGACGCGTGAGCGATAGATAGGGGTAGGGAAAGCGGATTGAACGCGTCCCCTCCCTCCGAACCGTACAGGCGGATCTCCCGCATACGGCTCTCCAGTTGATAGTCTTACCG
>Ga0118677_10006641_pt1 | contig 19476 bp, 13 predicted proteins | sample AliMusrvi5mmetaG_FD_86154 | JGI IMG/M metagenome (GOLD analysis project Ga0118677, IMG submission 86154)
CTCGTAGATCGTGTGTTCGACATCGCCGGCTTCGATCACCGCGTCGAGCGGGACGTTGCAGTAAAGCGAGAGCTTTTGGCGCACCTCCTTGTCGAGCGGCATCTCGGTGCGGCAGATGAGGACCTGCGGCTGGAGGCCGATCTCGCGCAGCTTGGCGACGCTCTGCTGGGTGGGCTTGGTTTTCAGCTCGCCGGCCGCCTTGATGAACGGGACCAGCGTCACGTGCATGATGATCGCGTTTTCGGACCCGACCTCGAGGATGAACTGGCGGATCGCCTCGAGGAACGGGAGACCCTCGATGTCACCGGTCGTTCCCCCGATTTCGGTAATCATGATGTCCCCGCCGGAATTTTCGCCGAGCTCGCGGATCTTGCCCTTGATTTCGTCGGTGATGTGGGGGATCACCTGGACCGTCTTGCCGAGGTAGTCGCCGCGCCGCTCCTTGCCGAGGACGGTTTCGTAAACCTGCCCGCTGGTCAGGTTGTTGGCGCGGGTGAGCACGCAGTTCGTGAAGCGCTCGTAGTGGCCGAGATCGAGGTCGGTCTCGGCTCCATCTGCCAAAACATAGACCTCGCCGTGCTGGAACGGGTTCATCGTTCCCGGGTCCACGTTGAGATACGGGTCGAGCTTCTGCAAAACCACCTTGAGCCCGCGCTTTTCCAGAAGCGTCCCCAGCGATGCCGCCGCCAGCCCTTTCCCCAAGGAACTCACCACGCCGCCCGTCACAAATATATGCTTCATGCCGCGCGATATTACGGGGACCTGCGGGAAAATCCAGCAGGTTGTCAGGAAGAGGCCGGATTATTGAAAAAATGCGGGAAAACCAACCGCGAAGCGACGGCGCATGGTCGACGTTGGCTTTATTCGAACCGACCTTGGTCCCGCAGTGAGTGCAGAACGCAATTCTGCGCCACGGAAACACCGTGCCCGGAATCCGGCGATTCCTCACGCAGTGGCGCAGAGCCCGCAGAGAAAAACGGTTTTCGGGATGAGAGGTTCAGGCGGTTACCTTCAGTGTCACCAACTCGAACGGGCGAAGGGCCAGTTTTATTTCGTGAGCTTCCGATGGGACCGGCTGATCCTCGCATTCCAAGAGGTTGACCCGGGCAACGTTCTTCACGGCGGCCGAAGTCGTTAGCGTCGCGGTCTGATGCGCGCCGTGCGACTCGTAGAGGCGCAAAATCAGATCCCCGGTGTCCTCCGCTTTCTTCACGGTATCAAGCACGACGGCGGGATTGTCCACGCTGAAGAAACTCTCGCTTTGATGCTTGGCAGAAGTGGCAAAAACACGCAGCGGCTGGTTGAACGTCGCGGCTTCGGGAATGACGCCGCCGTTTTGGGGTCCGCCTTCGTGAGGGAAAAGGGCATACCGGAAACGGTGTTCGCCCATGTCGGCCGTCGGATCGGGCGCCTTCGGCGAGCGGAGCAGTGACAGGCGCAGCACGTTTCCGTGGCAGGCGTAGCCGTATTTCGAATCGTTCAGGAGAGCGACGCCGAAGTTCGGCTCGGAAAGATCGGCCCACCGGTGGGCGCTGACCTCGAAACGGGCGAAATCCCAGCTCGTGTTGAAATGGGTCGGACGACTGACGTGGCCGAACTGGATTTCATACGTGGCGTGATCGCTGCGTAAGGCCAGGGGGAATTCCACTTTGAGAAACTGGTTTTTCTCCCGCCATTCCACCCGGGTCTCGAAGTCGAGGCGCGGAGATTCCGCGGTGAGGGAGATCCGCTGGACGAGCGAGGCTTTGGGGCTGACGAAAAGCTCGACTTCGACAGTGGCCCGGAGCGGATGGGTTTCGACGACCTTCACGCTGCGGACCTCGCCGGCGTTCCGGCGCTTTTCGAGATGATACAGATCAACGTCCCACGCCTCGTATTGATCGGGCAGATCCTCGAACAGAACAAACTGGTTTCCTTTCGCGTCCGGGGCAATGGCTTCGCGGTTGTGGCGCTTGTCAAAGAAGCTTGTCAGGTGGCTTTCGGCGTCGAATTGCGCGCGCACCAGGCTGTTCTCCAGAACAAAACCGTTCTCGGTTTGCTCGACCGTCACGGGCGCAGCGGTGCTGGCATCAGGTGAGGCGACCGCGTAACCGTAGGCAGGGGTCTCGGCGAAGAAAAGGTCCTTGCCGTTAGGGTGCGCGGCCACTTCGCGCCTGGGCCAGTTCAGCGTGTTCAAGGCCAAGATGTTCTTCTCTAGCTCTCCGGGCTCTGCCGGGAAAAGTTCGCGGATTGCTTCCGTGCGCAACGCCTCCGCCGAGCCGAGAACTCCGGCATAATCCTTGGCCGAATCGACATAGACCTCGGCGATCGAGGAGCCGGGGATGATGTCGTGAAACTGGTTGAGCAGGACGGTTTCCCAGAGCCGGTCGATTTGTGCCTGCGGGTAGGGCACGCCCCGGAGATTCCAAGCCATCGCACCCAAGAATTCCACATCATGCAGGATCTCCTCGCTCCGGCGGTTGTCCCGCTTGTTGGCCGCCTGGGTGGTGTAGGTCCCGCGGTGGAGTTCGAAGTAGAGCTCGCCGGACCAGACCATCGGATCGACGATATCCTTTTCGCATCGGGCAAAGAATTCCTGCGGCTCGCGGATGGCCACGTCAGGCAGGCCCGGAATATCGCGCATGCGGCGGAGCCTCTCCAGCATCTCCTCGGTCGGTCCGCCGCCGCCGTCGCCGAAACCGAACAGCATGCAGCTCTCGCTGGCGCGCTCCTTGTCTTTGAAATTGCTGTAATGCTTGAGCACTTCCTCCACCGAAACGAGTGCATTGTAAGTGTCGGTGGGCGGGAAGTGGGTCAGCACGCGCGAGCCGTCGATCCCCTCCCAGATGAATGTGCTGCTCGTGGGCCGGTTGAACTGGTTCCAGGAAAGCTTCTGGGTCAGGAAATACCGGATCCCCGCCCCGCGCATGATTTGCGGCAGCGCCCCCGAGTATCCGAAGACATCCGGGTTCCAAAACTCCCGGCAGATCGCGCCGAATTCCTTTTGAAAAAAGCGCTGCCCGACCAGAAACTGCCGGACGAGGGATTCGCCGCTCGGGATGTTGCAATCGGGCTCGATCCATGTGCCGCCCACAGGAACGAACTGTCCGCGCTTGGCCATGATCTTCGCGTAAAGCGCGGGCTGGGATTCCTTGATCCATGTCAGCTGCTGCGCTTGCGAGCAGGCGAATTTGTATTCGGGGTAGTCGTCCATCATCCGGACGGCTGTGGAGAATGTCCGGTAGCATTTACGCTTCGTTTCCGCCAATGGCCAGAGCCAGGCGGTGTCGATGTGGGCATGGCCGATGGCCGAGACATGGTGGTTGCGGCTGCCGTTGTGGGCCGCAAAGAATTTCGCGGCAACAGCGCGGCCGGCTTCGAAGGTCGCGCGGTCGTCGAGAGAAACGGCGTTGGCTATTTCGTTTGCAGCCGCCAAGGCTTGCCCTTGGTGAGGGCCGTCCACAGGAAGGTTCTCTGCCATCTCCTTGATGACGCTGAAATCCCAAAGCAGGTCCCACGCAAGGCGGTCGCGAACCACCAGCCGGGCGCGGGTCAGCCGGCCCATCGCTTCATGCCTCGCGCTTTCTCCTCCCCCGGCGCTCAGGCCGAACAGCCCGTTGACCGCCGCTTCAACGTAAACCGTTCCACGCTCGCCTCCGCATGCCTCCGGTTCGAGGATGAAATACGACCGGACATCTTCCGGGCCCCAGTTAAAGCTGGTCAATCCTTGCAGCGGCACTCCGTCACGCCACACGCAGCCTTCCGAATTGGAATTGAAGTGCAGGAGCACCTCCCGCCCGGCCCACTCGCGAGGGATGACATATTCGAGGCGAAACCAATGCGTGGACCACTCGGGGCCAAAACTTTCTCCCTCCCGCGCATCGCGGTATTCGCCTCCGATCGCTTCGTCAAAGGAGATGCGGTCCGGCGCGGAGTAAACGGCGATCTGCTCCAAGGGAGCCGCTTCGGGATAAACGAGGGGCTTGAGTTCCCGGGCGAACCGGCGAAGTCGTCCTTTGGTGAGTTCGGGGTGTTTCAGCATCGGGATATCTAATCTGTTAAATAAAAAAACTAAACCAAAAGAAACGCAAGGGCCGCGAATTTCTGGTCACGGGGCCCGCCCATCGATGCCTGGCTTTTGCTCACGCGATTTCCCCTTGGACCACGACCGTGGCGCCTGCGGGGGCCAGAGGAATCGCGCTGCCCGCGATGGTTTTTCCGTCCACGTTCAGCGAGAGGATCCCTTTCGAGTGTCTGCGGGGGTTTGTGATGGTGATGTCGTAGGTAGCCCCGCGGAATTCCCGGACGACACGGAAGCCCGGCCAGTCGCGCGGGATGCAGGGATCGACGTCGAGCGCGGAGTAGCCGGGGCGGATGCCGAGGATACCCTGCGTCGCGGCGACCAGCGTCCAGGCCGCCGTGCCGGTGAGCCAAGAGTTTTTCGCTTCTCCCGGGGTGGCGGAGTCGCGGCCCGCGATCATCTGCGCATAGACGTAGGGCTCGCAACGGTAGGTTTCCACCGGTTTCGTCGGCGGGCAGATGCTCAAATAATACTCCAGCGCGCGATCCCCGTCGCCCACGAGGCAAAGCGCGAGGTGGATCCAGGTGTTGTTGTGGCAGAAGATCCCGGCGTTTTCTTTGTAGCCCGGCGGGTAGCTCGAAACCTCGCCGAGTTCCTTGTGGTAAGTGGCGTAGGCGGGTTGCTGGAGGATGATCCCATCCTTGGTGAAGAGGTGCTTGTGGACGCTTTCGAGGGCCTTGGCGGCCCGGCCGTTGTCTGCGCCGGCTCCCCCGAGCACGCACCATGCCTGGCTCTCGATGAAAATCTTCCCCTCGTCGCAGAGCGCGGATCCGACGGGGTTCCCGGCTGCGTCGTAGGCTCGCCGATACCATTCTCCGTCCCAGGCCTGTTCCTCGATCGCTCCGAGCATGGTGGTGTAGCCCGCATCGAGGCGCGAGGCGTCGCTCTCACGGCCCATCGCTCGGTATAGCGCGCCGAGCTCGCGGGAAGCGTAGAGGAATAATCCCGCGATCATCACCGACTCGGCGGTGGAACCGGCCACGTCTCCGGCGGTCTGGAACGACTCGTTCGGCTCGGTGGAAAAGCAGTTGAGGTTCAGGCAGTCGTTCCAATCCGCGTGTCCGATGAGAGGAAGCCCGTGGGGGCCGCGCTTGGCCATCGTGTAGGCGATGCTGGTTTCGAGATGGTGCAGGAGGGACTCTCCGGAGCCGGGGGTGTCCGCGTAGCCGACGGATTCCTCCAGGATGGAAAAGTCGCCGGTCTCTTTGATATAGGCGCAGGTGCTGAGGATCAGCCAGAGGTGGTCGTCGTAAAAATCTCCCCCGACCTCCGCGTTCCCTTTTTTTGTGAGCGGCTGGTATTGGTGGTAGCAGGTGCCGTCGGAAAGCTGTGTGGCGGCGATGTCGAGAATCCGCTGGCGGGCCCGCGGTGCGATCATGTGGACAAACCCGAGAAGGTCCTGGTTGCTGTCCCGGAACCCCATGCCCCGGCCGATGCCGGTCTCAAACAGGCTTGCCGAGCGCGAGAGGTTGAACGTGGACATGCACTGGTATTGGTTCCAGACGTTGACCATGCGGTCCAGGTTCGCGTCCGGCGATTTCACTTGGAATCCCGCGAGCAGGCCGTCCCAAAACTCCCGCAGGGACCCGAACGCGGCGGCGACCGAGCCCGCTTCGCCGAATTTCCGCACGAGCGCCGTGCCGAGCGATTTGTTCATGACGCCGGGCGCAGTGAATTTTTCCGTTCCCGTCTGGTCCACGTAGGCGAGGACGAATGCGAACGTTTCCTCCGCGCCGGGAGCCAGATCGAGGTTGATCTGGTGCGCGCCGACCGGGTTCCAGCCGTGCGCGATGCTGTTCGTGCAGGCCCCGGCGAGGACGGCCTTCGGGTCGTGCAGCCCGTTGTGGACGCCGACAAATGCGTCGCGCGATGTGTCGAATCCGTCCACCGGCCGCGTGCAGCCGAAAAGCGTATAGTGGTCGCGACGCTCGCGGAATTCGGTCTTGTGAAAAATGCACGGCCCCTCGACCTCGACCTCGCCGATCGAATACGTCCGCTGGTAGTTCGTCATGTCGTTCAGCGCCTCGAACAGGCAGAACTCGACGAAGGAAAACAGCTTCACGCTTTTCTTCGAGGCGGACTTGTTCCGGACTGTCGCCTGCCAGATTTCCGCGGTTTCCCCCGGCGGGATGAAAAACAGGATTTCGACTTCGAGGCCGTCTTTTTCCGCAGTGATGCGCGTGTAGCCGAGACCGTGGCGGCATTCGTATTTGTCGAGCGGGGTCCGGCACGGCTTCCACATCGGGTTCCAGACCGTCTCCCCGTCGCGCACGTAAAGGTAACGTCCGCCGAGGTCCATCGGGACGTTGTTGTAGCGGTAGCGGGTCAGCCGGCGGAGCTTGGCGTCGCGCCAGAACGTGTAGCCGCCGGCGCAGTTCGTGCAGAGGCCGAAAAAGTCGTCCTGCCCCAGGTAGTTGAGCCAGGGGAGAGGTGTGTCGGGGCGGGTGATGACGAATTCCCGGGAGGAATCGTCGAAGTGGCCGTAGGAGTTATTCATGGAAAATTGAAGTCGTATCACAGTCGGATCCGCATCGATTGTCCAATCGCATTCTCCATCCGCCGGCGCAAAAACTTTTGATCCCGCGCACGCGCCCCTGGTTCATGCGAGCGCGCGCCTGTTCCTGATCCGCATTGACCCCCGGCTGATCGCCTGCCATGAAGGTGGCGGTTCGCATGAAAGACACTTCACCAGCTCTGCGTGCCGGATTACCTGCTGTGCTCCTTGCGGCCTGCGGCGGGTTGATCCAGGGGTTTGACACGGGCGGGATCTCGAATGCCAGCCCGGCGATTATCGCGCAGTTTCATCTGCCTCTGGCAGCGCAGGGGCTGGTGACGGGCCTCGTTCTCGTGGGGGCGATGATCGGTGCGGTCGTGGGTGGCATGCTCGCGGACCGCCTGGGCCGGAGGGGCGGGCTGCTGGTTTGCGGGATCGTGTTTTCGGCCGGTGTCCTCTTCGAGGTCTTGGCCCCTTCGCTGTTTGTGCTGCTGTGTGCGCGGGTGGTGGCGGGGTTGGCCATCGGGGCGTCGTCGATCGTTTCGACCCTCTATATCGCGGAGGTTTCGCCGCCGGAAAAACGGGGCGGCTATTTGTCGTTTTTCCAGCTCGCCGTCGTCTTCGGGATCGTCTGCGGGGTGCTCGTGTCCATGGCGGCCGGAAGCCATGCGTGGCGGATCATCATGGGGGCGGGGATCGTGCCCGGGCTGGTTTTGTTTTTTGGAATGCTCGCGATGCCGGAGAGCCCGGCCTGGACCGCGCACAGAAATCTCCCGCCGGCTGCCGACAAACCGAAGGCGGGATTTTCGACGCCGGCGGTGCAGTTGGCGCTCGTCGTCGGCGTGGGCATGGCCCTGATCCAGCAGATTACCGGGATCAACGCGGTGATGTATTACGCGCCAGGAATTTTTGAAAAGGCCGGTTTCCACAAGGCGAGCGCGTCGATGCTCGACGACCTGGCGCTCGCGGTGCTCCTGACGATCGTGACGTTTATCGCCTCGCGAATTGTTGACAGGTTCGGGTGCCGGGCGCTTCTCCTCTGGGGCATGGGCGGAATGGTGGCCGCGCTCGTGGTCTTGGGGGCGGCGTTTGATCTTACGGCCACCGTGCCCGTGGCCCGCTGGCTCGTGCTGGGCGGGCTGCTCCTCTACATTGCCGCATTCGCTATCGGTCCCGGTCCCTGCATCTGGCTTGTCATCGCGGAGATCTATCCCATGCAGGTGCGCGGCCCGGCGATGAGCGTGGCCACGCTTGCAAGCTGGCTCGCCAACCTGCTCGTTTCGTCCACGTTTCCGGCGTTCAGCATCGGGGTCGGCGAGGCGAACGCGTTTTTCATATTCGGCCTTGTGACATTTCTCTCGTGGCTCTTCACGTTCGGGTTGCTCCCGGAAACATCCGGGCGCACACTCGACGAGATCCAGTCCATCTGGCGCGAACGCGCCGCCACGCTTTTTTCACACCACCACAAACCAACACCACCATGAAACTCGAAGGAAAATCCGCACTCATCACCGGCAGCGCCCAGGGAATCGGGCAGGCCATCGCTCTCCGCCTCGCCAAGGAAGGCGCCGACATTCTCATCGACGACCGCCCGGGCAACAAGGGGGCCGACGAAACAAAGGCGCAAATTGAAGCCCTCGGACGCAAGGCTGTCGTCCTCGGAGGCGATCTCGCCAACACCTCCGACGACCGCCGGCTGATCCAGCAGGGGGTCGCGGCGCTCGGGAAAATCGACATCCTCGTCAACAACGCGGGCGTCGAGAAACACGCCGACTTCTGGGACGTGACCGAGGAGGAATTCGATTTTGTCCTCAAGATCAACCTGCGCGGCACGTTCTTCCTCACGCAGGATTTCGTGAACCACCTCCGCGAGACGAAGCGCCCGGGAAAAATCATCAACATCAGCTCGGTCCACGAGGAACTCCCGTTCCCGCATTTTTCGACCTACTGCGCGAGCAAAGGGGCGCTAAAAATGCTCTGCCGCGATCTCGCGATCGAGCTCGCCCCGCTCAACATCACGATCAACAACATCGCGCCGGGAGCGATCCAGACACCGATCAACACCAAGCTGCTCAACTCCCCGGACCTGCTCAAAGCCCTCCTCTCGAACATTCCGCTCAACCGCCTCGGAACCGCCGCCGATGTCGCCGGCGTCGCCGCCTTCCTCGCTTCCGCAGACGCCGACTACATCACGGGCACGACAATCATCGTGGACGGCGGCCTGCTCTGGAATTACTCCGAGCAGTAAAGCCACAAAATCTGGAACCTCTCGGATCGACGCTCAAAACCGTCGTCGCGAGGATGCGCCACTCTCACGAGGAAGGGGCCGGAATTGTTTTCTGGTTTTTGCGAATGGAAAAGGACGGTTGAGATTGACAGGAGCCGCTTCATAGCAGAGGGCTAGCAAGCCATGCGTTTAATGGTTTGCCCCAGAACAAAGGTGCCGGATTATGTCGAGGCGCCAGTGACTCACTTCGTGAGCCTGATCGACCCTGACGAGATCAACACGTTTCTGCAGCCGCCCCGCCAGACGCGCCAGAGGCTTCAGCTGGTTTTCCATGATCTCGACGACATCGAGATGACCCTGCCGCGCTACGCAAAATACTCCGCTCCCACCGAGGGACATGTTCTCTCGCTTGTGGAATTCGGGAGGAGGATGGCTCCCCTCAACGACTGGGGGCTCCTGACCCACTGCGAGGCGGGCATCAGCCGTTCCTCCGCTGCCGCGATTACGCTGCTCGTCTCCGCCGGTTATCCCCCGCAGGTGGCTTTTGGGCTCGTGCGCAAAGTCTGTCCACACATGCTTCCGAACCGCCGGATTCTGCGGATCGCCGACGGGTTGTTGGACACGGGTGGCCGGCTCCACAACATGGCGCAAATCTATCGCAGGAAGGCTTTCCAGAGGGCTGGATACGAGGACCCGACCAACGTGCTTCTCGCCGAGGCACAGGCCGGCAAAAACGGCCGCAAGAGTCTCATGGACTGGCTGTTCGGTTTCCTCGTGCCCGGACGGAGGCTGCGGATCGGCACAGGCGCAACAATGCGCGGCGTGGATCTCCAGCAGGCGACCAGGGACCGGACGACCGCCCTCAAAAAGAACTTCGAATAGAGACCGGCACCGTAACATTTTTTGCCAGCAATATCCGGGATTTCCTCTCGTCATCGAATCCCGGATTGCGCCTTCGTGTCCCTGCCAATTGGATGGTGGGTGTCGTCATCCCCGGCATCATCGCGCTCCTGGCCGTTCTGCCACTGCTCTCCTTGATCGAGTTGGTTTTCTTCTATCGGGAGCCCCGCTCCGGTTCGACGGGTTCTTGACTCCGGCAATTCCTTCTTGCCAGAGGACGCCCGTCCAATGGAAATGGGGCATGCGCCACCGCTTCGACCTCCATGAGCAACACCCTGCCGATTTACGATCTGGATGAGGAGATTGTTTCCGCGCTGAGGGGCGGAAATCGTCTTGTCCTGCAGGCACCGACGGGCTCGGGAAAGTCCACGCAGGTCCCGCAGATCCTGATCGATGGCGGGGTTCCCGGCGGCGGGCGCTGCGTGATCCTGCAGCCGCGGAGGCTGGCGACGCGGATGCTGGCCGCGCGCGTGGCCAGCGAGCGTGGGGTGAAGCTCGGCGGCGAGGTCGGATACCAGATCCGGCTCGACAATGTTTCGTCGGCCTCGACGCGGATTCTTTTCGTCACGGAAGGAATCCTTCTCCGCCAGATGCTGGCCGACCCGGAGTTGAAGGGCATTTCCACGGTCATCTTCGACGAGTTCCACGAGCGGCATCTTTACGGCGATATCAGCCTGGCCCGCGCGCTCACGCTCCAGGAAACGGCGCGCCCGGACCTGCGGATCGTCGTGATGTCCGCCACCCTTGACCGTGCGGGACTCGCGGAGTATCTCGCGCCCTGCACGACGTTGCAGTCTGAGGGACGGGTTTATCCGGTCGATGTGGAATTTCTCGCGCACGACCCCAAAGACGATCCGCCCTGGGAACTCGCGTCGGAGGCTGTGGCCGACAATTTCGAGCGGACCGACGGGGACGTTCTCGTCTTCATGCCCGGCGCCTACGAGATCAACCGGACGATCCGGGAAATCAGCGGTCGGCTCGGCGACCGTTGCGTCATTCTCCCACTGCACGGCGAGCTCCCGGCCTCCGAGCAGGACCGGGCGGTCAACCGGACATCCGCGCGCAAGGTCATTGTTTCGACAAACGTCGCGGAGACATCGCTGACGATCGACGGGGTGACATTGGTCGTGGACTCCGGCCTCGCGCGTGTGGCCCGCTACGATGCCCATCGCGGGATCAACACCCTCCTCATTGAAAAAATCAGCCGCGCCTCCGCAGACCAACGTGCTGGGAGAGCCGGGCGAACCGCTCCGGGCGTGTGCATCCGGCTCTGGACGCAGCGCGACCACGAGCGCCGCGCCGAACGCGACGTCGCGGAAATCAAGCGGCTCGACATGGCCGAGACGGTCCTCACGCTCAAGGCCGCCGGGGTCGAAGACCTCGCAAATTTTCGCTGGATCGAGCCGCCCGAGCCCCAGGCGCTGGCGCGAGCGGAAACATTGCTCGACGACCTCGGGGCGACCCACCATGGCAAAGTCACCCCGACCGGCCGCAGGATGCTGAGCTTCCCGGTCCACCCGCGCTACGCACGGATGTTTCTCGCTGCCGAGGATCTCGGCTGCGTGCGGGCCGCCGCGCTCATCGCCGCCCTCACGCAAACCCGCTCGATGCTCATGCGTGCGGACAAAAAGATCGAGGAGGAGCGCGCCGAACTTTTCGGAACGGGAGTTTCGGATTTCCAGGTCCTCATGCGGGTCTTTTCGTGGGCGAAAAGGAAGGACTTTCGCGCGAACGAATGTCGGTCGCTCGCCATCCATGCGGATTCCGCGAGGCAGGTCGGCAAGCTGTTCGAGCAGTTCCTCGATATCGCGCACGCCGAGGCGCTGGACATTGATTCTGCTCCAGCTTCCGACGAGGCGATCGCGCGGTGTATCCTCGCGGGGTTTGCCGACCATGTTGCTCGCCGCAGAAGCGAGGGAACCCTCGTTTGCGATATCGTCCACGGCCGCCGCGGCATGCTGGCCCGCAACAGCGTGGCCTCGCACGGCAAGCTTCTTGTCGCGGCGGAGATCACCGAAGTCGAGGGCCGCGACGGGGACGCACAGGTCTTGCTCAATCTCGCCACCGAAATCGAAGAGTCCTGGCTGCACGAGCTCTTCCCTGGGGATTTCGCCGACACCACCGAGTGTTTTTTCGATTCCAGCCAGAAGCGCGTCGTCGTCCGGCGGGCCAAAATGTTCCGGGATCTTCTGCTGGAAAACCAGGACCGCGATGCCGAGCCGGGACCGGCTGCCGCCTCGTGCCTTGCCGGTGAAGTGCTGTCAGGCGAGCTCCGGCTCAACGGATGGGACGACTCGGTTGAGCAGTGGATCCACCGCGTGAATTTTTTGGCCCGCCTTCTTCCCGAGCACGGTCTTCCGGCGCTCGGAGCCGACGAGCTCCACCACATCATCCTGCTCGTCTGCGACGGGGCGACGTGCTATCGCGATATCAAGGATTCCCCGGTCCTTCCGCACGCCCGCTCGCTGCTGACGCACGCGCAGCAACAGCTCGTGGACAAACAGGCGCCCGAAAGATTTGCTCTTCCGGGCGGCCGCAAGGCGAAGATCACCTATGCCGAAACGGCCGAGCCATTCCTCGCGGCGCGGATTCAAGATCTCTATGGGGTGAATGATGACATCAAGATCGCGATGAGCCGTCACGCCCTGACGCTCCACATCCTCGCCCCCAGCCACCGCCCGGTCCAGATCACCAAAAGCCTGCGGTCCTTCTGGGCGGACGCCTACCCGAAACTCAAACAGCAACTCCAGCGCCAATACCCGAAGCACGAGTGGCGTTGAGTCCGAAAACGGCTGTTGAGAAATTCTTTCAGAATGGAAAGCCCGGCCTCGGATGCTTCGCATCCTGCGTTGCAACCTCTACAAGAAACGCCGTTTTTGGCGTTGAGTCCGCCAGTATCCATCCTCCCTAGGGCGAGGCCTCGATCGAGGTCACTTCACCCGAGTGGCAGGCGATCCGGAGGGTCATCGGGATGCAGCACACGCTGCAATCCTCCACCGTTTCGTAGCTGCCCTGGGTGGTGTCCACCTCGACCGTAAACTTCTCCCAGCAATGCGGGCACTGAACTTCTGTGGAAACCAAGCAGTCCATGTGAATACAGTAGCACGGCCGTTCACATCCGCAACAGGATGAGCGTAACCCGGCAGGAAAAGTGCAGGAGGAGCGCCCGGCCGGCGCGGATGCCAACGCAGCCCCTTGACGGGTGGGGAGAGTGCTGATGCGATGAACAGATGAGATTGAAAGCACCTCGGGTTCTCGCCGTCATGGCATCCGCCTTCGTTGCCGCGGGTTTTTTTCCGGATTGTCGGGCGGCGGAAACCGCATACCACTTCCTCAAGGAAATTCCCGTCCCCGGAGATGAAGGGTGGGACTGGCTTTCCGTTGATGAGTCGGCCCGGCGATTGTATGTGACCCACGGTGTCAGGATTGTCGTCATCGATCTCGATTCGGACAAGATCGCGGGGGAGATCGCCGACACCCCGGGGGTTCACTGCCTTGCCGTCGCAAAGGATCTCGGCCTCGGCTTCTCCAGCAACGGCAAAGAATCCCGGGCGAGCATCATCGATCTCAAGACGCTCCAAACTCTTTCCAAGGTGGACACCGGTGAGAACCCGGATGCCATCACCTACAACCCGCGGGAGCAGGAAGTTTACGCCTTCAACGGCCGGGGCCAATCGGCGACGGTGTTCGAGGCAAAATCCGGCAAGGTGCTCGCGACCATTCCGCTTCCTGGAAAGCCGGAGTTCGCCGTCGCGGATCCGTCTGCCGGCCGGGTTTATTGCAACATCGAAGACAAAAGCCTGGTGGCGGTCATCGACACGAAAACGCATGCCGTGGTGGAATCCTGGCCCATTGCGCCCGGCACGGAAGCGTCGGGGCTGGCGCTGGATCCGGCGAACCACCGGCTGTTCATCGGCTGCCACAACCAGATGATGGTCATGATGGACAGCACGAACGGCAAGGTCATTGCCACGGTGCCCATCGGCCAGGGCGTTGATGCCAACATGTTTGATCCCGGAACCGGGATGGCATTCAGCTCGAATGGCGAAGGCACGGTGACGATCGCGCATGAGGAAACTCCGGAAAAGCTGGTTCCGGTGCAGGCATTGGCGACGGAACGCGGCGCACGCACGATGGCCCTCGATCCCAAAACTCATAATATTTACCTGGCTTCCGCCAAATTCGAGCCAGCGCCGGAGCAGAAGCCGGGCGCTCCCCGGCAACGCCCGAAGATGGTCCCGGGCAGCTTCAAGATTCTCGTTTACGGCACCGCTCTGGCGGATAAATAACCGGGGCAATTCGGGGGGCCGCCCCGGTCTACCCGAGCAGTTTTGCCATCAGGTCGGAATGCAGTTGCCACTGGAGGAACCCGGCGAGCCCGTAAACGATCCCGATGAGCGCGAGCACCACGGCGATGACGAAGAGCCACCGTTTCTTGGTGAGCGCCGTGATCCCTGCGAGCGCGATGGAGATGCTCAGGCAGGCTTCCGCGAGATCGAACTGGTCGTCGTGGACGTTGAGGGCGTTGTAATCATCGCCCGCCTGCTCCGCTTCCTTTTTAATTTGCGCCTTCTCCTGTTCGTATTTCGCTGCCAGCGCTTTTTGCGCGGCGATCCTGGCTTCGATTTTGGAACGTGCTTCGGGTTTCAGATCGGAGGCGACATCGAGCTCGGCGGCGAAGATCTCGGCGGTGTTCTCGGCGATGTGCTGTTTGACGGCTTTAGCCTGGTAATAGGCCCATTGGTCGATGGCTTTCGCTTGGGCCTGCTGCATGGCTTGTGTCACGTTGCCATCCTTGACATTGCACAGAGCCATGAAAGTGGCGACGACAGCGACAAAAAGGGCGATCCAGCCGTTGAGGCGCGAATCGCGGGATTGTTCGACGGTTTCTTGGATTTTATCGGCAATATCGTTCATGATTTTCCTCCCTGTCCTCTGTGTTCTCCGTGGTTAATAACGGTTTTCGGGTTTATTCGTCCAGCGCCGGAGATTTTTGGGGGGGCGGGCCGCTGCCGGTTTTTGGATCGGATGGAGCGGTCGTTTCCGGGTGAGATTCCAGCAGTGTGCGCACGCTCGCTGCCGGCACCGCGAAATGAAGAGTCAGAACCGCCTCCGGCAGATCCGGGATGGTTTTCCCTTCGCGGGCCGGCTTCTTTTGGCTGGCAAAAGTCTGAACCGTATCGACGTGCCCGGCGGCGTTGCCAAAGGAATCCAGCACCGCGGAGCCGCTGCTCCCGGGCGCCCAGTCCGTGCTGACAATCAGCCGGCGGCTGGCCATTTTATCCCCGGATCCTTCCGCGTGAGCGTCGAGGCAATTGACGATGCCCGCCGTGAAGAGGCCGCGTTGTCCGAAGGGGTCGCTGAGACAGAAGACCGCGTCTCCAACCGCGATCTTTTCGGCGATGGGGAGAGCGGCGAGATCCTTGGAGAGGACTCGCAGAACGACCGTGTCCAGCCCCCGGTCGGCAGCCACGACAGCCGTGATGGGAACGATGTCATCCTCCCCGCGCACGATGACCGGAAAACCGGTTCCTGGCTGCATGTTCTCAGGGGGGCTTTCCAGAACATGGTATGCGGTGACCACGGTGTCGGGCGCTATCGCGTAACCTCCCGCGAGGTTCGTGTGCCAGTTCGAGCATTTGGTGCAGCGGTAAACCCAGCCCACGCGCAGATGGGCGGATGAGGCATGCCGGGCCAGGTCGCTGGCGCGCATGGGGGTGGCCGATGCGGGCCGGAGTTCGACCGGCGAAGGCCGGGGATTACGTAGCATGTCGAGAAAGGTTTCAGCAGACGGGATCTTGGATTGGGCCGCCAAAGCGCGGGCTTTTTCAACCAGCGCGCTGGCGCGCCCGGAAACGGATGCCGGGGCCGGCGAGAGTTCATCCGCCGCCACGGGACCGGCGGCGGACGCCGATGCCGCCGCAAAGAGAGCGAGAGAGAGCCTGATGACGGCCCGGCTGGCGACTCGAGGGAAAATCCTGTCCATTCTTGTCGTCCCAAGTTAGGCCCGTCCGATCCAAAGACAAGTTGGTTATCCGGGGAACCGTGACCGGCTGCCCGGAACGGAGGGGATCGGGAACAGGTGAGGGGGTCGCTTGCTCAGGGAACAGCTTCCCGTGCTATTTTTTTCCGCCGAGAAGCTTGGAGAGTCCGAGTTCGTCGAGGGCGATTGGGGTTTGTTGTTGGAGTTTGGAAAGATACGCTTCGCGGTTGGCCCGTGCCCGGTCGTTGCGGAGCGCTCGGACGAGCTGGTCCTTGACCTCATCGAGCGAGGCGGTGTGAGGCTCCTTGACGTCGAGAACTCTGACAACATACCACCCGTCCGCAAGGCGGACCGGCTCCGTCACAGCTCCCTTCGAAAGCGAGGCGACCTTGGCGCGGATTTCCGGTTGGATTTGTGTTTCCGCCAGCCAGCCGACCTCGCCCCCGCGTGAGGCGGTCTCCCGTTCCTCGCTTTTTTCTCTGGCGACTGCAGCAAAGTCCCCGGCCTTCACCGCCTTGGAAATCTCCTCGACCCGTGTTCTCGCTTTGTCCTGCGCTTCTTTGGGAGCATCCTTTGGAACGGCGATGTAGATTTGGGCGAGGCGGATTTGCGCGGGCACCTGCAGGTCGGCTTTCCGGGCGTCGTAAACGGCTTTCACATCGTCCTCCGAGGGATAGCCCTCCGGGACTTTGGCGATGGACTGGAGATAGGTTTCGGCAACGGCCCCCTGGCGAAGGCGGTCGAGTTGCGCGGCAACCTCGGGAGTTTTGTCCCACCCCGAGGCGATCGCTTCCTTGAAAAGGACCTGCTGGAGAATCAGCGTGCGGACCGCCTGGCTCAACGCCGCAGGATTTTTCACGAGAGACGCGCGATCCGGCTCGCTCAAATTTTCCAGATACGGGGTGACCTGCGCGGCTCTGATCTCCTGATCTCCGACCCTCGCGATGACGTCGTCGGCGGCGCGAGAAAGAGGGCTGGCAAAAACCAGCAGGGCGAGGGACGCGAGGCGTGCGATGGGAAGTGAGGGCGGATACGGCATAATCGTCGGCAGGTTCAGCTTTGGGGTTTCGTTGACTGAGGTTGGGTCGCTTCCGGCTTGGTTTCGGATTTTTCCGGCTGGATGCGCGCGTCGGTGAGTTTGTCGGCCTGATCCTGGATCAGGTTTTCAAATTTGACCTTCGTGGTCCCGATGAACGGCTCCCTCGCGAGGATCGCGTCGCCGAGGCCGAATTTTTCATAGCGGTTGAGGGTGTCCATGCCGGCTTTATACATCTCCAGGTTTTTCACCTGCTGGTTGGCGACCTGCCTCTCGAGCTTGATCGATTTATCCTGATACTTGGCGCGCTCGGATTCCTTGTGCGCCGCAAAGGCGGTGAGCTCGGAGTAGGATTTTTTCCACTTTTCCACCTTGGCCTGAAGGCTGAGGATCACGGTTCCCCGCTCTTCCAGCTTGGTGTTGAGCTCGGCGATCATGTTTGTGGAGGTGGTGCGCTCCGCAAAAAGTTCCTTGGTGAGCGACTCGTTTTTGGCGGTGAGCCCCTTGATCTTTTCTTCGGCGGCGATCTGCGCGGCTTGGGCGGTGGCGATCTGCCCTTGGGCGTCGCGGAGTTTGAGCACCGTGTCGCGCAGCGCGTCGCGGAGCTTGCTCTCCACCGTGGCCTCTTCGGCCGCGTGGAGCGGTGCGGCCAGCGCGAAGGCAAGCACGACGGCGCATCGGAAGATGCCCGCCACGCCCGTTTTCTCCATTGTCCGGATCGTGTTCATGGTCAGAATTTCGAGTTGATGTCGATTTGGATGATGTTGGTTTTGTATTGGGGCCCGGCGATGCTGTCGGCACCCATCCAGCGGATCCCGACATAGACATTTTGCGAGAGGGCGAGCGAGCCGCCGACGGTGAAACCTTTCATGTTGGTGCCGCCGAGACCGAAGTTAGAATCGTTGAAGCCGTCCACGACGGCGTCGGAGCCGATCCAGCGGTATCCGACGTCAACCGACCAGTCCCAGCGCTTCGAGAGCGAGGGCGTCCCCAGGCGAAGCTCGACGAGCCATGCGTTCGGGTCGCCTTCAAATGGCCCGACGGCATTGAGCTGGGTGGGATCCACAATCGGCCCGCGGTTGTTGACCGCGATGGCATTGATGTCGGTCTTGTTGAAGGCGAGGTTGCTGACGAACTCGCCGATGAGCGAGACTTGGACCGGTTCGAACCCGTTGTAATCGAGGCGTCCGGTGATCGCGAGCTCGTGGAACGGGGTGGCGAGCCCGTAGTATTGCCACTGGTTGATCGCGCCGTAGTTGTTGCTGGCATCCGGGACGATGTTGCGGATCGCCATGTAGGTGTTCCCCTTCTGGGCGAACGAGGGGCGGCTGTTGTCGGTGTCGCTGGCATCGCTTTGATTCTGCGGCGTGTAGGGCGAGGAGAGTTTGCCTTCGATGTTCTGGAAGTAGTAGTAGGCGGCGGCGATCTGGAGCTTCCAGTCCTTGGTCGGTTCCCACTTGAGCCCGCCCTGGATGGCGTAGAGGTATTTGTCGTAGCTCTTGAACTTGACCGGCTGGTTCGAGGAGAAGTTGAGGTCGGTGTTATAGACGACAAACCCGCCGGCGGTGACGAACGGCGTGATTCCTGGGAGGACCTCATACTGGAGTTTGAGCGCTGCCCCGTCGAACCCGATCCCCTCATCCCAGATCAGGCGCGTGGACAGGAACGGGTTGTCGAACCTGCCGACCCACCCCGTGTAAAACGGCTTGTCGCCGATCGGAAGATCGTAGCGGAGGAACGCGCGGTCGAGCCAGATCGCATACTTGCTGAAGTTTCCGCCCTGGCCATTCGCGTAGCCCATGCTCTGGTTGGTCGAGACCGGTGAGTTCGACTCGCCGGTAGCCACGCGGAACCCGCTCGTGAAATTCTCGCCCATGTTGAAATCGATTCCGAAACGCGCCCGGATGCGGAACCGGTTCCGGTCCTGGTTGGCATTCAACTGCGGGGCGAACTGGTTGCCGGTCGTGTCGTAAGGCAGACCGGTGTTGATGGCGTTGAAATTCGGGAAGGACCCCGTGACATCGTTGCCGGCGGGGTAGTAATCCCCTTCATACCGGACGCGCAGGTCGAAATACGGGTTCGCCTTATCCACCCATTTGGGGAGAAGGATACTGTAGGGCAGCTTGCTGGAAGCGCGGTCGGTGGCGAGTTCGAGTTTGATCTCCTCCTTGATCTGCATCTTGACCGGTTCCGGGATGTAGGTGACCCGCACATCGTCCGGCGAGGCCGGCGCGTTCTGGGCCTGGGCCACCGCCATCTGGTCCGAAGCGGCCTGGACAGCCGCAACTTGGGCCACGGCGACCATGTCGGCCTGCGCTTGTGCACGGGCGGTTTCGGCTTCCGCCTGGGCCTGGGAAATCATCTCCTTCGCGTCTTCCTTGGTCAGAATGCCGCGCTGCACGAGTTTGTTGATCAAATTGATGGTGACGCTCTGGGAAGGAGAGCCCGGCTCCGAGGGCGGGGTCGATGGAGCGAGGTTGGGTGTCGTTGTGAGGATGTCATCCGCGGGAGTTGAGGCCACTGGCAACGGGCCTTCAAGCGTCTTTCCGGTTCCGGAGACCGACGGTGGATTTATCGCCTTCACGTCCGCCTTGGCGGTTGGTGGGGCGCCTTGCGGAACGGTCGGCGAGGCGGCGGCGACCGGTGGTTTGACGGGCGGGGCCGAGGCAGCTGGCTCCCTGGCCGGAGTGGCTTGCACCATGGGAGTCGGCGCGGGCGTCGGTTGCGGGGCGGGTGTCGGAGACTGTCGCGCGGTAGACATAACCTCCCGGCTCGA